>UEXV01000056.1_pt1 | contig 19924 bp, 13 predicted proteins | sample 4301181 | NCBI WGS metagenome assembly UEXV01 (sample SAMEA4773175, study PRJEB27434) | metagenome | biome: 2259; feature: agricultural soil; material: soil | place: USA | collected 2014-09 | depth 0.25 m | reverse complement strand
ATGCCGGCGCTGCGGCGTCACAGTACAAGTATGCTCAGTTTATTCTTGACACCGGCGCTTGCTTCATAGATGTCCTACCGTTCCCCCGCTATAAAACGTCCTCGTTGCCTCTTCCCTTTCCTCCAAGCCCGTGTTATCTACTCGCCTGTTCAGGCAGGAGAATTGAGGTGACTCGATACGTCGCGCTTCTGCGAGGAATCAACGTCGGCGGTAACAAGTTGATCAAGATGCCGGACCTTGTGCGCATCTGCACCGGGGCCGGCTTGAAAAATGTGCGCACCTACATTGCCAGCGGCAACGTTATCTTTGATTCACCTTCAGCAAACAAGACTGCGCTCGTGAAGAAGATTGAGAAAGCTCTGCGAGCAGCACTCGGTTACGAAGTGACAGTGGTGTTGAGAACCGCGAGCGAGCTCGAGCATCTCGTGAATCGCAATCCGTTCAAAAAATACGAAGCGTCCAAAGACGTGCTGCTGTGTGTGGTCTTTCTCACTAACGAACCGAAAACCAAACTGAAATTGCCTTTGGTCTCAATCAACGAGAATCTCGAAGTCTCAGAAGTCGCAGACCGGGCGGCTTTCGTCATAATGCGACGAAAAAAGACTGGCTGGTTCAGCTTCCCCAACAATTTCGTCGAGAAGCAATTGAGCGTAGCCGGCACAACCCGACAGTGGAGTACCGTCACTAAGATTCTCAAAGCAGCCCAAAAGTAGACTAAAAGGAATGCACCTGAGCCGCGAGAGCCATCTAAGATCATTTTGGATCAAGGCGTTGCTCTGCACTTGCGTGCTGCCGTTAATGATCGAGGCAGCCGGCAGCGTATCGACCTCACCGGCGCTTCAAGACATTCCTGGTCTTCAACTCAACCAACCGCTTACCGGAAATCTAAAAGACAACGAATCGCACCTCTACCGGCTTAATGCGGAATCCGGGATGCTGGTAAAGGTGGTCGTGATGCAGCAAGGCGTGGATGTCAGTGTAAGAGTGCTGGATCTGCAGAAGACAAGGCTGGCGGGGTCTGAAGATTCATTTGGACGCGTCGGCCCACAGGTCCTGGAGTTCATAGCGGAAACCGCGGGCGTCTATCTGATCCAGGTGCTGGCACGGCCCAACGAGTTAGGGGGCAGCTATGAAATCAAATACGTCGAAGCACGGCCGGTTACGGCCAGAGATCGCACGCGCGTGATCGCCAACCGACATGTCACAACCGGAAACGGTTATCGGTCGAGAACTACGCCGGAAAGGATACGCGCGGGCCTGGCCGAGTATGACAAGGCCCTCGCACTATACAAACAGATTAACGACAAAGCGGGACAGGCGACATCGCTGCAATACACCGGCCGCCTCTACGAAGCTCAGACTGATTATCGCGGGGCTTTGGAAAACTATTCCGCCGCGCTGGCACTGTGGCGCGAAGTGCCGGATCGCAGGGGCGAAGGTTACGCGCTTTCCAGTATCGGCACGATGCAGCTTTATCTCGGTGACCTTAACCTGGCCTACACCGCTTTCCAACAGGCGCGCGATATTTATCGTGAAGTCGGCAACCGTGAAGGAGAAGGCCTTTGTCTACAGGAGATTGGTAACGTGTATCGCCAACAGGGGAATCTCGTCAAAGCTTTGGAATACTTCCAACAGGGCGTGAGCATTTTTCGCGAGGTCGGCGCCAAAGGGAGAGTGCCGTACGTACTGAGCAACATGGGCGTGGCCTATCTGGACCTCGGCGATTTGAAACAGGCCGCCGATTATCAAAATCAGGCTTTAGTCATCTTGCGTGAGCTTCAACAGAAAAGCGGCATCGCGTTGGCGCTCTATAACCTCGGTGACGTTTATGCACACCGAGGCGAAACGCGCCAGGCGCTTTCTTTTTATCAACAGGCGTTGCCGCTGTGCCTTGAGGCCGCAGACGAGAATTGCGCCGGGCGAACTTACCGGCGACTGGCTGCGGTGTATGACAGCCTGGGCGAAACTCAGGCAGCTCTCGATAACTATGCAAGAGGCGCGGCGATTTACCGGCAGCGGGAAAGACCCGTTGAGTTGGCCCGGATGCTGAACTCAGCCGGCGCGCTGTATTCATCGCTGGGCGAGAAAGAACGCGCGCGTGAATTTCACAAAGAAGCGCTTGACCTGTCTCGCAAGGCGCAAAGCCGCCTCGACGAAGCGAACACTCTATCAAACCTGGCCGAACTGCTTTCAGATGCGGGCGATGCGAAAACTGCGCGCGATCTGTATCAACAGGCGATGACGATTAGCCGTGAGATCAGGAATCGGCAGGGCGAAGCGATGAATTTGAACCGCCTCGGGCTGCTTGCTTACTCGAGCGGCGACAAGCAAGCGGCCTTCAATCTCTTCAATCAGGCACTCGCGATAAACAATGATCTGGGGGCCAAACCTAACAGCGCCCTGAGTCTGAATAACCTTGGGGTTGTTCATGACGGAATGGGTGAAGCGAAAGCCGCGCTTGAATACTTCAACAAGGCGCTGACCGTCTTTCGCGAAATTGAAAACAAGAGTGGCGAAGCGATGATTCTTTATCGCAAAGCAGCGCTTCAGAAAAAGTCGGGAGAGATTGAAGCCGCTCGTCGCAACATCGCGGGCGCGCTCGACATCATCGAAACTCTGCGGGGCAAGATCGCCAGCATGGATTTGCGCTCGTCGTATTTTGCGACGGTGCAACAGTATTACGAGCTCTACATCGATCTCTTGATGCGTTCTGCTCAGGCCAGGCCGAATGAGAATCTCAACTTCACCGCCCTGCAAGTCAGCGAGCAGGCGCGCGCGCGCAGTCTGCTCGATTTGCTACAGGAGGCGCGGGCGGATACGAAGCAGTCAGTTGATCCGAAGCTGCTGGCCCGCGAGAAAGAGCTAATCGAACTCATCAATGGCAAAGCGGCACAGCAACAGCAGGCTTTCGGCGACGCGCGCAAGGCTGAGTTGGCGAAGACTTTGGGCGAAGAGATCAGTCGACTAGCCGGCGAGTACGAGTCTCTGGAAGCCAGCATTCGCGAGAGCAATCCGCGCTATGCCGAACTGGTGACGGCCCGTCCGCTGGCGCTGACTGATGTGCAAAAGTTAATTGGTCCGCAGACGTTGCTGCTGGAATATCGGCTGGGCGATGAGCGGAGTTATCTCTGGGCGATCTCTCAGACAACGTTCGAGAGCTTTGACCTTCCGGCGCGCGCGGAAATCGAAGACCCCGCGCGCGAGTTCTATCGATTGCTGACTGAACGAAACCAGGTTTTGAAGGGCGAAACACCGACGGCAAAGCAAGCTCGCGTTCGGACCGCTGAAGAGAAATTGCAAACCGTCGCAAGCAGTTTGCGACAAATGCTGTTTGGGCCATTGCTAAAATCCGCCACCGGCAAACGTTTGGTGATTGTCAGCGATGGCGCCCTGCAATATGTGCCGTTTGCGGTTCTGGTAAATCAGAACGCCGGGCCTGTCGGAGCATCGGCACAGGTGACTAATGAAATTGTCACGTTGCCTTCAATCGCGGTGCTGGCCCAACTGCGCCAGGAACAAACTGCGCGCCAAAGTCCGGCAAAGACCGTCGCCGTGTTTGCGGACGCAGTTTTCGAATCTGACGATCCTCGGCTGCCGGTCGCGGCGCGTCACAAAGTCGTCAGGCCCTCGAACAACCCGCTCTCTCAATCGCAAAGCGACTTTGATTTCGGGCCGAACGGAGCCGGCCTGCCGCGCTTGCTGGCGTCTCGTGAAGAGGCCAAAGCGATCGCTGCTTTAGCTCCCGACGGTTCGAGTTTTGAAGCACTCGACTTTGAAGCAACGCGCGAACGGGCAATGGGCGCCGAAATGAATCAGTATCGCGTCCTGCATTTGGCCACCCATGCCCTGTTGAATACTTCGCGGCCGCAACTTTCCGGCGTGGTGCTTTCTCTCTACGACCAGAAAGGCAACGAGCGCGACGGCTTTCTCCGGCTCAATCAGATTTACAATCTGCGCATTTCCAGCGATCTGGTCGTGCTCAGCGCATGCAGTACCGCCTTGGGAAAAGATGTTAGAGGCGAAGGCCTGATCGGATTGACGCGCGGCTTCATGTACGCGGGGGTGCCGCGCGTCATCGCGAGTCTTTGGAAAGTCGATGACGAAGCCACCACCGAACTGATGAAAATTTTCTATCGCAACCTGTTGCAGAAAAAGATGCGCGCGTCAGAAGCATTGAGTACGGCGCAAGCTGAGATGCAAAAACAAAACCGCTGGGCCGCTCCTTACTATTGGGCAGGTTTTGTATTGCAGGGCGACTGGCGGTAAGTGGCACAGACTCAGTCTGTAATTTAAGAATTGTTCACAGACTGAAGTAAGAATCGAGACCCAAATCCATAGGAAGAGTATTAGGTATGGCTTGGCCATTCCGATGCGCGGCAAGTCTTTGACTTGCCGATAACTCCATTTCATTTCCTCCGGTCGCTGACCGCGGTCATAGACCACCGAGCATTAACAAGCCTGCTTCGGCAAGTCGGAGACTTGCCGCGCATCAGCATGGCCGAGCCATCACACAACCGAAATCAAGAATGATTTTTATGACGGAACATGATATCAACCATTCTCCATGCCCCCGCCACGCAAGCTCCACGTTCTCTGGCAGGAAGATTTTGATCGCCTGCTCGCCTGGCTTGACGACGATCGCGAACGGGCCGGGCAGACCTACGAGAAGATTCGCCGGCGACTGATTACCATTTTTGCGGCGCGCGGCTGCCCCGTACCGGAAGAACTGGCCGATGAAACGATTGATCGCGTAGCCAGGCGGGTTTCGGATATCGCGGAGAGTTACACGGGAGATAAGGTCCGGTATTTCTTCGGCGTTGCGAACAACGTTCATCACGAGTTTCTCAAGCGACCGGCGGCCCCGACTACTGACGAAATCTTCGAAGTCGCTCCAGACAAGGAACAGATTCACAACTGTCTCGAGCATTGCCTGGCCCGCTTGCCGGACGCCGAACGCGCGACCATCCTGAATTATTTTGCCCACGAAAGAGGGACGAAGGTCGATCTGCACAAGCGGATGGCCGGCGAACTCGGGATTACGATTAACACGCTCCGGCTCCGCATTTTGCGAACCAAGCAGAAAATACAGCCTTGTGTGGAGCGCTGTCTCGAGCGCGGCGATGTTTTTTGAAATGAAAGCGCTGGTAACACCATACGCTGATGGAGAAACGAGATTTGACTACTGATCGTGAAAAACCCGCCGGTGAAGGCGAACCGATTTCGGATGAACGGCTGAGGCTCTATCTGCTCGGCGCTCTCGATGAGCATGAGCGGCTGAATCTTGACGAGCGCCTGCTGATCGATGATGAACTCGCCGAACGCGTGGCGCTCACGGAATCAACCTTGACTGACGATTATGCGACGGGAAAGCTGAATCAATCTGAGCGCGAACTCTTTGAAAGCAAATTCCTGGTGACGGACGAGCGCAAACAGAACCTGCGCCTGTCCGCGTCGCTCAGCGATTACGCTCAGACACAAACGGCGACTGTGAGCCACAGCCCGGAAGAGTTGCCGTGGAGCCAAAAGCTTGCCGGCATCTTCGCATTCAATTCACCGCGCGCGTGGGCGGTTGCGGGCTCATTTGCGGTTCTGCTTCTGCTGGTCGGACTCACCTGGTTCGTCTTCAAGCGGACGCAAGAATCTCCGCCGTTGATCGCGAAAAATGAGCCGACGACAGTGAATTCTTCGGAAGTGCCGCAAACCGGATCGCCAAAGGGTCAGCCTTCGCCGGCGCCAGTTGCTTCGCCTTCGCCAGAGACGCCTCCGGCCACGGTTGCGAGTTTCGTTCTCATGCCCGGCGCGTTGCGAAGTGGCGGAGACATGATGCGCATCGCGGTCCCCGGCGGAGAGCGCGACATGGTGCGTCTTAGTCTGGTGGTCGAGACGCCGTCGGATGGACCGTATCAAGCGGAATTGGCTACGGCCGAAGGACAAAAAGTCCTGGTGCGTTCCAACCTGAAGATCACCCGGAACGGGCACGCCAAAATAGTTCTGACGGTGCCGGCGCGGCTCTTACACACACGCGACTATCAAGTTAAGCTCACCCAGCAAAAACCTGACGGCCAAAGCGAATCGGCCGGACGTTATTACTTCCGCGCGCAGGAAGATTAGTGTCAGAAGCCCGACTGACTGAATAGACAGGATTTACATGATTTACAAGATTCAAATTTAAAGACAATCCTGCCTGTCCCTGTCCTCTTTCAATCCTGTTAATCCTGTAAATCCTGTCCATTCTGACTTGCCGTCCCTAACGGTCGGATTACTGACACAGCGCCCAAAATTTCTCTGAAATTTTTCATCGCTCATCGCCATACTCCAGCGAATAGGCCGGAAAAATATTTCCGAACCCCCAAACGGAGGACGTTGAGCGATGAAAAAACTCTTACTCATTCTGGGTCTTGTCTCTGCACTGACCGCGTGCGGCGCCGGCGGAAAGAACACCGCTGAAGCCGAAAAATCTAACGCCGCTCCGGGCGCGCGGCCCGCGGTGGGCGACACCGCGGTCTTCAAGTTTTCGCGCCAGGGCTATGTCGAAGGAAAAGTCCAGAGCATCGACGGCACTCGCTACAAACTGCTCTACGGCCAATCGACGCAGACTGTTGATTCAGTCGATGTCTATGCGTTGCCGAAAGCCGGCGCCAAGGTGGACGTCAAACCGGGCGACATCGTGGTCGCGCATCGTCGCGACGCTTATTGGCCGGGCGCCGAAGTCAAAAGTGTTAACGCCGATGTGATTGAAGTTCAGATTATCGCTGAAGGCGACACGGTCAACGTGCCGCACGAAAAAGTAATTAAGATAAGTTCCGCCGCCGTGGCCGAGTTCAAGCAATACGCGCAGGAAGTGGCGTTCCTTAAAGCCGCCAAGACCGGGCGCCCGCATCCGCCCGCCGACTACGAGCCGAAGGCCGGCCAGCGCGTCGTCGCGGAATGGACCGACAAAACCTGGTACATCGGCAATGTGGTCAGCGCCTCGCCCAGCAAGGCAAAGATCAAATGGCCGGCGAGCTTTCCGGAATCACAACTTACTCGCGACAAGGTTTTGCCTTATCCAGCGCCCGCAGCGTCTCCGAAAACCAACGACTTCGTGATCGTTAAGCAGGACAGCGAAAACCAATCGTTCGCTTATGCGCAAGTCACCAACGTTAACGGCAACACCGTTGATGTGAAATTGGCTGACGGCAAAACCCGCACGGTCCGCCAAGGCGATTTCTATGTCGTCAACTGACGAATTCTCGCCGCCGTTGTCCGAAAGGCGCGGCGGCGTGAACTCCCTTCTCCACACGGGAGAAGGTTCGGGGAGAGAGGGCTTACAAAGGAAGCCCTGGTTATTTTTCTTCTTCTGGCGCAGGCGAAGCAACGTCGAAGGAATCTGACCAGACGGAACGTGGGCCCTCTTTCCTAACTCTCTCAAACGAGCTAGTGCTCTCCCTATCATTGAATCAGATTTTCTGCATTTGGAGGTGTAACGTGAAAAAGTACTCTTCAGTAAACTCAGCTCACATCGCGCAACTTCTGGCCATCGGCTTGACCGTGGCGATATTCGCCGTCGGCGCTTCGGCGCAGATTCGCATCGGCAATGTCACCATTCCGACGCCCAGGACCGAGCCGAAGAATCCTCAACCAAACAATCCGAAGCCCCCGGTTAATTCGAACCCCACGACGCCAAATCCAAACGGCAACCGCACGCCGACGACACCAAACGCGAACACGCGGCCGACTTCGACGAGCAACACCAAGGTCGAGACCGGCGCCACCCGCGAGCAACTCAAGGCGTTCAGAGACGACATGTATCCCTATCGGGTAGGAATGGATGCGCTCGTGTACATGGCCAAAGGCAAGGGCGACTGCCGTGATGCAAAAGCGCTCCGCAGAACTCTGACCGAAGGAGCTGCCTTTCACGAAATCATCAAGCAGAAGTATCCAGATATTGAGAACCCTAGTTGGTTCACGGATGAAAATTATCCGATGCAGTTTGCCGGGAACGTTCGCCGCGCGGCCGAGAATCGCGAGGAAATAGCGAAAAACTGCGTCAACCAACTTATGGGCGCGAAGGTGGCTGAGAAAATCAGAGGCATAAACTCCGCGATGGCCGAGTTCGAAAAGCGCGAGGGTTACGTCCTGGGGATCAACTCTTTCGACAAGGCGGCCCGACACGCAGAATTGATCGAAATGTACAAGGAAAACTATGCCCTGGTCGGTATCACAATGCCGGACGATTCCGTTTTCGCGGAATATGACGCCGCTCATGCGCCTCTGGTCGCTCTCGCCAACGAAAACGCCGCGAAGTGGGTGTTTCCGCCGACGTTCCACGACGCGATGATCGAAGCCAAAGCGCGCGGCTGGCTGAAGGACCGGGACCCCAAAGCAACCGTCGTAAAGATTGGGATGCTGCACGGTGAGTGGCAGGTCAACCACCTCAGCAACGGTATTCCTTCAGGACGATATAAGCGCGGCTATGTGATGTTTCGCCTGCCGGGTGCTCAAAACTGTCTGGTGACCAGTTTTGCGCTCGAGCAAAACTACGTCGGCGGTGGCCGCTTTAACGCCGAGGCGATTACCAGCGGCATGCAACATTCGCTGCGCATGCAGTTGTGTAAGTAAGGACCATTCGTCATCGAGTCAGCACCATCCACCTTAGCGGATGGTCCAGCAGGATCCATATGCTGACGCAGATGGTACTGATCTCAGGCCCGTCGCTGTTATCAAAAACACCAGAGTCTTCAAATCCAATAGTGAGGTCCACATGGCCGTGACCAGCGGCATGGGCAACACCCTGCGCTTGCAAAACTGCAACTAACATTCCGGCACTGGCGTGAAACGCGCGACGGGAGCAATCTCGTCGTGCGTTCGTATGTTATAACGTCAGGAGGAATCAGGGATGAAAAGAACGATAGCAATTCTGATCGCTTTGTTCGCGAGTCTCTCAACTCTGGGACAGGCGCCCAACACGCAATCTAACTATGAGTTCAAGAATGGTAATTGGTTCGACGGCCGGACTTTTGTTGCCCGGAAGTTCTACTCAGTGATAGGTGTCCTGACGAACAGGAAACCGGCGCGCATCGACCGGGTAATTGATCTCGGCGAAAAGTTTGTGATCCCGCCTTTTGGCGAAGCGCATAACCACAACCTCGATTGGTCTGATGACGAACGATGGGCCCAGCTCCGGCGCCGGTACCTCGAAGGCGGAATTTTCTACGTTAAGAATCCGAACAGCCTGCCGAGATCAAAACAATTACTGGCCGGAAAGATAAATATCCCCAACGGCGTCGATGGAACATTTTCGAATGGTGGCCTGACCGCAACCGGCGGCCATCCGATCGAAATCGTAACTCCACGCCGCGGGTTCCTACCCGGAGATGGTGAAGGCGGATTTTATTTCGTTATCGACACTTTGGCTGACCTGGCTCGGAAATGGCCGGCGATCATCGCCGGGAAACCAGACTTTATCAAAACCTATTTGCTTTATTCGGAAGAGTATTCGAAGCGCAAAGACGACCACGCCTATGACGACTGGAAAGGCCTTGATCCGATAATTCTGCGCGAGATTGTGCGGCGCGCGCACCGCGCTGGATTGCGCGTTTCCACACACGTCGAGACGGCGACGGATTTTCATAATGCCCTTTTGGCAAAAGTTGACGAGATCAATCACACGCCCGGGTTCAGGCCAGAGAAAAACGACATCAACAAATTTACGAACCTGGCGCGTTATGAGATTTCCGATGCCGACGCCACGCTGGCCGCGCGAAATCGGGTTGTGGTGGTGACGACGTTGGGCGAATCAATCGACTGGACCTTCGAAGGAAAAGAGCCTGAATCGCAAAGGCTGGCGGTGCGGGCGATGCTTGCTCACAACCTTGGTCAGTTGAAAAAATACGGTGTTGCAGTCGCGATTGGGAGCGACAATTATGGGGCGACGTCCGTGCCCGAAGCCCTCAGTCTGGCGAGGCTGAAGGTGTTCGATAACGCTGCCCTGCTGCGAATGTGGTGTGAAACAACTGCAGCAACAATCTTTCCCCGGCGTAAAATTGGCCAGCTGAGAGCCGGCTACGAAGCCAGCTTTCTGGTGCTGCCAGACAATCCGCTGAAGGATTTCTCCGTCGTCAAAAAGATAGAAAGCCGGTTCAAGCAGGGCGAGCCGCTGATCCCTTAGTACGAGGAAGTCAGCGCCGTCCGCGTGGGCGGATGGGTACGCACGCCTCTGGCGTGCTTGAAATAGGAGAAGATGACAGAGATGACACGCCAGAGGCGTGCGTGCTGGAATGGAGGTCACGCTATGAAGACTTTGCTTTCGTTGCTGGCTTTGATCTTGATCGTTACAGTGTCCGCCTCAGCACAGGTCAAGAAGAGTGAACGCGACCTCAAAGTCGAACAAGAGCTGCGGAATCTCGTGCGCAGTTGGGACGAGGCTTACGTAAAAGGCGACACTACGACGCTTGGCCGTTTGCTGGCGGACGAATTCACTTTTGTCGGCGGGCCAAAAAAATCTGAGTACCTGGCTGCATTTAAGACCTCACAACTCGTAATCCAGTCCGCGGTGAGCTCCGATATCGAGGTTCAAGTTTACGGAGACAGCGCGGTGCTCACGGGCGTGGACACGATCATTGCCAAGAACAAAGATCAGACGCTGTTCACCAAATGGTTGTACCTGGGTGTTTGGATAAAACGTGACGGGCGCTGGCAGTGCGTTAAGACTTATTCAAATCCGGTGCAGAAGTGAGTTGCCATTGGCTAAACAAAGAACTGGTAATGCCGTAATTAAAAGACTTTTCTGTAGCCCAGGCGTTTACGCCTGGTGAAAAGAGGAATTACTTCTAAAAGCCCCATTTAATGGGGCTTTAATAGTGCATCTCTTTCTCACCCAGGCGTAAACGCCTGGGCTACAGAAAAACCATAAGATGAAATTAGGTCAACACCATAGCGAAACAAAACCTGACTCTTAGTCGGTACTCATTACCCTTTTCAAACCAACGAACTCGACAATTGCGACGTCACGGGAATAGAATTTGACGCGGTGAGGCTCTCCTTCATAACGACTTCAAGACTACGCTCCGCCCTGGCTCTTGTTCTAGTGTTGTGGTGTGCCGGCACGGGATGTCTGGCGCACGGCATGGCGATGGGCGCTAGCCCCGAACGTGCAGCGAGCGAGAACTCACTTAAAGATAATTCAAGCCGCAAGAACGCATCGATGAGCGGTCACGCCTGTTGCAAGGCGCGTCATCGTGCGTTGCGGAATGTATCAACGATCAGTTCGGATGCTGACACCGATCGTCTGACACTTACGCTTCCCGAAGAATCCAATCCCTCGAACGCCAACAGTTGTTGTCCGCTTACTAGCGGATCGTTTGTGACGGTCTCTCGCGAGCAGACAAGCGAAAACGATGGCCCCGAATTGATTCACACTGCCATACAGAGATACATCCGCTCTGCGTTTTCGACCGAGCGCACAACCAAACTACGTCTGACTGGTCGTGAACACACTTACCTCGATTGTTGTGCCCTTCTAATCTAGAAGTCTGTCCACCTTCTGACATCTCCGCTCAATTCAGTTGAATGATCGCAAGGTCGATTGCCTTGCTGATCTGTCATAGGTTTTGCTGTTTAAGGATCGTCTAATAATGATTGGAAGAGTGTTCTTAGCGTTGACCGGACTGCTCTGCGCTTTTGTTTTTGCGACTGCGCAAGAGATGCCGGGAATGAAAATGCCATCCGCATCGCCACGGCCGACGCCTTCGCCGTCGCCGATGGCATCACCGCACACGCATGGAACGATGCCGATGCCGGCCGCGAGTCCCGCGCCAGGTTCGAAGGCGGACATGGACATGACTGAAACGAAGACCAACCTCAGCCCGTTGGTTATGTCCGAAGGCAGGATGGGCGTCAGCGTCGGCGCCGAAACGGGCAACGTCATGAACCTGGGTCAGATGGGATCCGGCACGTCGTGGCAGCCTGACTCTTCGCCGATGTACATGCTTGATAAAATCTCGGGCAAGTGGCTTTTCATGATGCATTTCAACATGGTCATGGGGTTGAATTCACAAGGCGGAACGCGCGGTGTGACAAAATTTGAATCGGCGAATTGGTTTATGCCGATTGCCTATCGTCGTCTTGGTCCGGGAACGTTGCAACTGCGTGGGATGATCAGCGCGGAGCCTTTTACTTTTCCACCCGGAGGATCGCCGCTGCTGTTTCAAACCGGGGAAAGCTACAAAGGTCAGCCGCTAATCGATCGGCAGCATCCTCACGATCTATTCATGGAATTGTCAGCGCAGTACACGTTGCCTCTGGGCGAACGCGGCACGTGGTTTACGTATTTTGCGTTTCCCGGAGAACCGGCGTTGGGTCCGGTGGCCTTCATGCACCGCGCTTCCGCTTCCGAAAATCCTTCGGCGACGTTGTCGCATCATCTGCAGGACTCCACGCACATCGCGTTTGGAGTGTTAACGACGGGCGTGACTTATCGCTGGTTCAAACTGGAAGGTTCGATCTTCAACGGGCGCGAGCCGGACGAAAATCGCTACGACTTCGACGCGCATAAATGGAATTCGCGTTCGGCGCGTTTTACTTTCTCGCCGAACAGAAATTTGGCGATGCAGGTCAGTTACGGATTTCTGCGCAGCCCCGAAAGCCACGAACCGGAAGCCGACATCAGAAGAGCGACGGCCTCGCTGCAATACAACAAGCCTTTTCATCGCGGGAATTGGGCCGCAGCCTTTATCTGGGGACGGAATCATGTCAGCGGCCACGAGATTCACAATCTGAATGGCTATACGGCCGAATCGACGGTGAACTTTCTCGATAAGAATTACATTTACACACGGCTGGAACTCGTGGACAAAAATGATCTGTTGCGCGCAGTCGATCGCGCGCGCCTGGGAATAACACAGGCGCATCCTTCGTTTCGCATTGGCGCGTATACCTTTGGCGGCGCGCGCGATCTTTGGACCAACAAGAAACTGTCTCTGGCCATTGGCGGCGACGTGACTTTTTATTCGAAGCCGCCCGCGCTCGATCCTGTTTATGGAAATAATCCGGTATCGTGGAAGTTCTTTTTGCGCATTCGACCATCCAAAATGGACATGAGCTCGCACGGCATGCATGGAAATATGAAGCACAACGATGAGAAGATGCCGGTGAAGCATTAACGTTGGGTGGATGCCCAAAACAGAAAACCGGACTCAATGAGGCAACGATGAAATATCTAATACTTAAGTTTGCGCTGCTGGCCACGGTGACTTTGATCGCCGGCTTGCCCGTGCGCGCGCAGGATTCGAAACGAACCACCATCACCGGCCAACTGGTTTGCTCTGACTGCTGGTACGAGGCTGATCGCAAAACCACGCCGTTTGGCTCCGCTGCCGATATCTCTTGCGGCCGTGATTGTGCTGAAAAGGGCATTCCGTCTGCCGTCGCCGTCAAAGAGAACGATGACTACAAACTTTATCTGCTCGAACAATCAGAGTTAAGAAAAAAGAACCGCGACCAGTGGCTCAATCAAATCGGCGGACAGGTCGAGGTAACCGGGCAAACCTACTTAAAGAACGGCAAGCAACACATTTCAATCGAGAGTTTCAAATTCTTGCCCGCATCTGGTGATACCAACCAACAACCAAATACCATCGGTTCAGAAGTTGAGCTCAGTCTCAAAGACCTGACCGGCGCCGATCAGCGCTTGAGTTCATATCGCGGTCGCATCGTGGTGCTGAATTTTTGGGCGACCTGGTGCGTTCCGTGTCGCAAGGAGATGCCTGACCTCGCCGCAATTCAAAACTCGTACGCGCCATTTGGCGTTCAGGTAATCGGCGCGTCCGCCGATCAGCTGGCCGATCAGGCCAAGGTCCTCCAGTTCGTCCGGCAAGCCAAAATAAATTTCCCGGTCTGGTTGGGGACCACCACTGAAAACATGCGGCAGTTCGGCGTCGGTCCCGGGCTGCCGGCCACCATCATCATCGGCGCCGACGGAAAAATTGCCGCGGTGCATCACAGCGTTATCAAACAAGCCGAGCTAAAACAAGAATTGGATACGCTGTTACGAGGCCGCTCGGTTCCGCTCGCGCGCGAGATAGACGCAGCGAAAACCGCAGCACCGGACACCTCCCTCGTCCCCAGTTGACCGCTTTGACCCGGCGAGGGCCGCGCCGTGAGCGGGGCAGGAAACCAGAGCGGCTACAAATGGACTCTGGGTATTCGTCTGCTCACGAATCAAATTCCGCGCGCTGCCGTTCGCACGACCCTTACCTATCAGTTTCATCCACGTCTGCAACTCGGTGTTGAATACAACCCGCGCGCGGGCGAGTTTGCGCCGCTGATGAATCTGTTGATACTCACGGAAACAAAACGACGACCGGCTCTGATGTTTGGCACCAGTACAGATCGCATAGGCACGCCTTCGGGCCAGGCATTTTTTGCCACCTTCAGCAAAAATCTGAAAGAGGCGACGAGATTACCAATAGCACCTTATGCCGGTGTGTCCTTTGGAACTTACGATCATCGTTTTCGGCCGATTGGCGGACTCGCGATTTTCCTGGGCAAGGGTTTCACACTCACAGCCACCTACAACGGCGTGCAGGTCCATCCCATTCTCACCTTCACGCACAAACGGCATGCGCTATCGCTGGTGATGGTTAAAGGACGCGATCCGGGGATGAGTTATAGCGTGCGGTTCTGAAGGTGTCTCGGAACGATTGGGATTTCGGTCTGGATTGCGGGGGATGAGCATATCCAGTTCGCATTTCGTCGGTGAACCGCGAAGCGGTTCCAACCTACAGCCCAACGTTGCCGAAGGCTACGTTGGGTAAAGCGCCCATGGTTGTTCGTGCAACCCTTACAGGGTTGCGGCATCATGATTGGTCGTTTAACCCAGGGTAGCCGAAGCGGCAACCCTGGGCTCTGTTCAATCAACCGCTTCGCGGTCGTCACGCGCGATTCAGCTGTAATCCACCCATCTCAAGTTTTCCTCAACCCTCAAAAACCCGCGCTTTTCTTGGGAAAATCACGCATTTGCCCGACACCAGTAGTCTCAAGTTTCTCTCAACCCGTTTTCGCATAATCGAGCACAACAGCGACCCGTGCAGACACACTGAAACGGCGCGAACTAAATTGGGAGGAGCAGGAGACATGTCTAAGAATCGTTTGATCAAAGCATCCGTGGTGAGTTTGGCGATTGCGATACTCGTAGCTGCCATTTTGGTAACCGGAAGATTCATTCTTCCTACGCTTGCTGCACCGCAACCGGTGATCGTGGAGCTGAAATCCGATCCCGTGGTGGTCGCGAAAGCGAAAGCTGAAGCGCGAGGACAGAATTTTGATCCGTTAAGTTACCGGCAACAGCTCCTCGCTGAGCAAAACGATTTTCTAAATCAGCTCAGCGCGGCGGGCGTTTCTTTCACGCTATCAGCGGTAAACGCGCCTAACGGACCAAACGGCGAAGTGGCGAACATCCAGTTTCGTTACAACTACGTCTTCAACGGGCTGACGCTGGCCGTGCCTTCAGAGGCGATCGAGCCGATTCGAAATATGAGTGCCGTCAAATCAGTGCACAACGATGAACCCATTACGATGAACCTGGATAAAGCCGTCACGTATGTTCGCGCTCCTTCACTTTACGGGAATCCGCCGCAGACACACATGAGCGATGCGCTCAACTCGGGTGGCGTTGAAGGACAGGGGATCTACATTGCGATCCTCGACACGGGTATCGATTGGGCACACCCAATGTTCGGCGGCGATCCGACGCCTCCGCGTTTCGGCGTGGCCCCGGCGGTCGCGGCCCTGAACACAAATCAAAAGGTCGTCTATTACATGAACCTGACTGCCGGCGCGGTGCAGGATGATTTCGGTCACGGCACGCACGTCGCCGCGATTACTTCAGGCTACTCTGGTCTGGCGCCTGGCCCGGATGGGTTGCCACTGACGGCCGACGATGTTGAGATTCATGGCGTAGCGCCGCAGGCAAAGCTGATGGGTTACAAAGTTCTCTCGACGGTTGGCGCCGGCACGGCATCTTCGATGATTCTCGCGGTGGAAGATGCAGTTCAGCCTTTCTCGATCACCGGCCACCCCAAGCCAGTCGCTCACGTGATCAACCTGAGCCTTGGCAACACGCTCAACGATCCGAACTTTCCGACTTCGATTGCCTGTGACAACGCGACGCTCGCGGGCACAACCGTGGTCGTGGCGGCAGGAAATAGCGGACGCCCGACACCGACGAATCCGACCGGCGAAGGAACGATTGGTTCGCCGGGAACTGGCCGGCGCGTACTGACGGTGGGCGCAACACTCGACCCGGGATCGGCGCCGAACCGGCTTGATGAAATTGGCGGTGGCAACCGATCAGGCATGAAGATTTTCCCGCTGGACGGAGCTCCGACAATCGGCGCTGACATTACCAACAACTATGTATTTTGCGGATTGGCGGAAACACCCGATCAGGTTCCTGATTCCGTGAACGGCAAGATCGCTTTAATCGAACGCGGCGGAACGGTCAACACACCGGCCGGCTTGCCCACGTCGGCGGGCACCGGTTTGTTTTCAAATAAAGCTGCCTTTGCGTACGCCAAGGGCGCCGTCGCGGTAATCGTCTTCAACAACGTGGACGGTGAATTGACGGCCTCGACGGTGCGCAAATCACTAATCCCAGTCGTCGGACTGAGCAAAGCCAACGGCCAGTATCTGAAGGATGCGATCGGGTCCACTGCTTTTGGCGCAATCTCCGTGAATCAAATCAGCATGAGGAAGGCGGTGTTGTTTGATCCGGACATGGGCGACTTTAGTTCGAAAGGGCCGGTCGGTGGATTTGGTCAAATCAAACCTGACGTGGCCGCGCCGGGCGTCAGCGTGCTGTCGGCGACGGTGCGAGTCGGCGGCGCCGGAACCAACGCCGCTTACATGTTCGATCCAACCGGTTACATTTCCGCATCGGGCACGTCGATGGCCACGCCCATGACCGCCGGCGTGGTCGCGCTGGTAAAACAAAAGAACCCGAGCTGGACGCCATCGATGATTCGAGCTGCGATGATGAATGCCGGCACCAACTTGCGTTACGAAGACGGTTCGCCGGTTCCCAATGGCACGCACACACTGAATCAACAAGGCGCCGGGCTAATAGATGCCTACGCGGCAGCGAACGCCAAGGCCATGATGGGGGTGGGCGCGTTTGTGCAATCAACCGGAGCGAACGCACGCTCAACCAACATCTGCCCCACTGCCGAAGTAAATTTGCAACCGAGACCGCTTTGTACTTACTCGCCAAGCGACCCGGACTTTCTCGGCAGCTGGAGCTTCGGCAGGGTTCCGATGGCCGGAGTGATCGGCACCGGCACAAAGACGCAGACCGTCACGATCGCCGATGTCAGGAATGGCGGCGGCGCGGGCGTCTATCAACTTAGTTCCAGCGCCGTTCGGAATCTTCCGGATGGAGTTTCGGTTACCTTTACTGACGCCGGCGGCTCTCCGATCAACCGGGTCGAAGTCCCTGCCAACGGCAGCGCGAATTTCAACGTGAACATCAACGTCAACGGCGATGCAGTACCGGCCGATCCGACGCAGATCGAATGGTACGTCACTGCGTCGCGTACTGATGGCGGCCAGGCATTACGCATGCCATTTCAGTACCGCGCAATCGCCCCGACGGTTTCGATGGCCGCGCCGACCCTGAACGAAGCTCGCAACACTGAATTCGCGAATCCGGCAACTGATATTGACGGGAACTATCAGCTCAGCTTTGGCTCAAACGGCAACGCGCCCGCGAAACTTCGAATTGAAGAGTCGAACGACAGCGGCGCTTCGTGGACGCTCCTGAGTGACGTCGCGGCTTCGCAAACGACTTATGACATCGCCGGACGTGGCAACGGCAATTTCCAGTATCGAGTTCGTGGACTCTACACGGTCGAGAACGGATTGATGCCGGGCCCAGCGAGCGCGGCGAAAACCGTGGTCGTGGATCGAAGAATCGAAGCGGATGTTACTTCGATGATGGAAGCCAAAGTCGTCGACGGCTCACTGGCATTGAGCGGCGGCGTCTGGCAATTTGATCAGACATTGAAAAACATCTCGGCGACGACGTCGGTCTTCGCCCCGCTTCAATTCACCATCACGTCGATTTCGTCGAACAGTGGAAACGTGCGGGTGAAGAATGCGGACAACGGAGGTAACGGCGTCACAAGCCCGGCGACCTTCGATTACACGCCGCAGGTCGGAGCGGATCAGCAGCTTTCGCCCGGAGAACTCACCGCGTCGCGTCGTTTGCAATTCAACGACCCCGCTTCGGAAATGTTCACCTTTACAGTTGCCATCAAGGGTCACTTCTCTGATCCGGCTGGCGGAGGAGCCGGCGGCGGAACCAGCGGGGCCGCGAGCGGTGGCACATCCGGATCTTCGACGAGCTCCGGGTTTTCCTTTCCCGCAATCAAAGTCATGCGGGTAACGGTAAATCCATTGACGAGAGTCGTCTCGGCCCGGTTGCTTTGATCTTGCAAGCAAGGCGTAATGCCAGAGAGCGCGTGAGAACCAACAGTCCTCACGCGCTCTTGCTGGTTACGCGATCGTTCGGAAAAAGAGGTCAGGACTTGCCGTACTTAACCAACTTCAATGTGCCATCCTGCAAGAGGCCGACCCCGGAAGTGTAGTACTTGGCCTCGGAACCGCGCTCGAGCGGCGTGGTCTCGACGATCTTGAGAACGTTCTTGAAATCTCCGGCCGGCGTTTTCAATTTCTCGTTCAAACTAATAATCTCGGCGCGGTCCATGGCGATGCCGGGCGCACTCTCCTGATAAAACCTGTAACCAGGAACCGGCGTTCCCGGCATCATCAAACCAAAGCGAGCGCCGTTGGTTCCCGCCTGCCATGCGCCTTCATGACTGACGATTTTGCCGGCCTTGTAGATGTCTACTTCTTCGCCGAAGTAATAGACATCATTGGTGCGGCGACTAATTGCAAAAAAGTTACGTGAGATTTCGACGAGCTGACCGTTCTTGCTTTCGCGCTCTTCGACTATCCGGGTTTCCACGCCATCGACGATCCTGGTGTCTTTGAGAACGGTGATGGTGAGTCGTTCGCTTCCCTGCTCCAGCACCTGAGCATATCCGGGCTCAAGAATGAAAAAGGGATTCCGGCCCGTGCTGCTCAAATCGTTCTTATCAACTTGAAAATCACTGACCCACGATTTGTCGTTCGTGGTCGGTTTTTGCGCCGACACTGGAGCTAAGCAGAGCAGCGCGGTTAGAGTTAGAACGAAAAAGATTGGCATAGTCTGACCTCGCTCAAATTAAGAAGCGTGCTGACACCCTGCTTCAGGGCGTCGTGTCAGCCAGGTTCGACTTGTACTTCGTATTCGTTTGCCGATCGGTCATTTCAATATAGATATAACTCGGCGGGATGACGGTGTCTTCCAGCGCAAACCAAAGTTGGCTAAGGTCGCTGGGCTTGCTCAGGTTGCAAAAGCCGAAGAGCCGCTTGCCGCGCGAATCGTAAATATCAATCCAGGTGCGCGACGACTTCGTGTTAGTTCCGCACGGAGGCAACGCCGGCGCGGGGGCGAACATCTCCGCAGGGTACTGGTCCTTATTGAAGACGTCGTAGCGATATCTAATGAAGTTCTTTCCGCCCTGACTAAACGCCTCAAATCCGGAGAGATAAATTATCGGATTAGGAATCGGGGGCGCGGACGCCACACCTTGGGCAGCCAAAATGAACGTTAACACGGCGGCCAAGAGCAAAGTGAGCTTAATTCGGGATCGGATTGCCATCGGTCAATCTCCTTTCGAGAAGCGCAAGACTAAGGTGCGAAGGTTTTGTGGGCGCTATTCTATTCGCGCCCGACTGAATGTCAATTGAAATCCGCGGCCGGCTTTGGGAAACGAACCCAACATGGTATCCCCCTGGAAAAGATCAGGATCTTGGGAAGAACGGGAAATAAGGAGTTACGAAG
>UEXV01000062.1_pt1 | contig 21076 bp, 20 predicted proteins | sample 4301181 | NCBI WGS metagenome assembly UEXV01 (sample SAMEA4773175, study PRJEB27434) | metagenome | biome: 2259; feature: agricultural soil; material: soil | place: USA | collected 2014-09 | depth 0.25 m | reverse complement strand
GTCTGACAGCCATTTAAGCCTCCTGCTCCTCTGAGTAGTAGACTTAACTTTCTGTCTCAGTCAATCAGTGCAGTTCAAATTGAATCCTTTTGCCTCCAGTAAGAGGCGTAGTGGCTCAGTCAATAAAGGCTCATCGTCAACAAAAAGAATGGTGCGTTTCTTTGAAATCATCGTAGTTTCTTTCGTGGAAACAAAAGAGCGAAACGAGATAAACGTCCACTGGTTTCAACCCGAATAGAACCCTCGTGCAGCGTCATCACGCGAGAGGCTAGATAGAGCCCAATCCCTGTTCCTGGCCGCCACCTTCTGACGAGCAGCCGTCCCTCTGAAGCCCCGCTCAAATATCCCTACCTTCTCTTTATCAGATATGGGTATGCCTTTGCTCTCTATCACAATGCCTACTCTCTTATCGTCGGAACAACTTGATACGTTAATTGTTCCTTCAGGATCAGCATACTTTACTGCATTCTCCAAAACATTAGAGATTGCTTGAGCTACGAGGTTCTTCTCGATAGCGAGGCGTTTAGTCCCAAATGTATTGTGAAAAGAGACTTCATTGACAGAGACCTTTAGCGCCACTTCGAGAGCCTGAGGTTGGAAATCGTTTGCCAGGTTGATAGCAAGCTTCATCACGTCGATTGGTTCAGGCTTCTCTCTAAACTGACCCAACTCTAGGTCTGCCTCAAGATTAGACATAAGCGCAAGTTCTTAATTAAGTGAACTAGAATAGTTGCCTGAGAGTAGATCGAACTTAGAAGTTTGCCTTTGCGGGCAATCGGAACTCGCTGATCCTTAAGGGCCTCAATACTCCATTGATGGCGCCCAACGGGGCAGTTAGTTGGTGGGCTACGTTTTGTAGGTATTGATTGGTAGATGCTCTGACTTCCGCCAGTTCGGCCTTGAGCGCCTCATTCTCCGCCTTCAATGCTTCCGCTTGCTGTTCATTCATCGTTACTTACCCTTCCTCACTCAACCGCCAACTCCGGCACGTGCTCGTCTTCGTATTTTTCGATCAGAATACCGACGACTTCCATGAATGAAGCAAGAGGATGCGACTCGTCTTCACCGACTTCATCAATAAGAGTATCGAGCAACTCGACAAGCTGGCGGTATTCACTTTCGGTGTGGGGAACGAACAACGTCCGCGACAGAGGCGCCCACGCATCGGCGGTCTTTGCAACGTCGAGGTTTTGCATTTTCTTATTCCTTCCAGCTCTGCTCGTCGTATTCGGCGTGCGTAAGCCTGAGCGAACATAAATCTGGCGTCGATTATAGTGGATCGCCGCGATTAGACGAACCTTGTTCCCGCCAATGTTGAAGACGGTGAGCTTGCCTACCTGGTCGGCGGAAGGGAACGCTGCCCGTAACGCGACGAAGTTCGAGAAATCGCCTGCTTCATCAGCCCGAACCAATGAGCCAAAGACGATTTCGCGTCTGGATGCTTGGCGGCAAATTCATTGAGTCGTTTGCGGCTTATGACATGCATTGAGGGTCTAACCAATCGCTGGCTTTTTGGGCTTGTATCATGTTTTTGCATTTTCGGTCGACGTAAAGGATTTTGCATGACCTCGCGCGTACAAAGTCGAGAGGATGTCTGACTTTGGATTCCTCGCGTGAAAGCACGCCGGAGGCGTGTGTACCGTCCGTGACCCCCATCACTTTCCTGCGCAAAATTCCCCGTTTTCATGACAAACCGATGACAATCAAAGTGTCGATTTTTCTACAATATCCACGTGATCGATCAGCTGGTCATCGTCAACCTTCGGCACGAGGCGCGGGAGAAGATGCCCGCCGTTCTTAACGGCCTCGAATGGCAAACCTGCCTGCGCCGGATTCTCTTTCTCAATAACAACGACCACCACACGATGATCGAGACCATCGAGAGTTGCGACCTGACACGATTAAGCGTCGAAGTTTTCCGCGGACAAGCAGCGTACGGCTTCCTGCTCGAAGTCATCTGTGGTTTGAATTCGCCGATCGTCGGTGAGACTGCGGTGATGGGGCAGTTCAAAGAGTTCCTGCTCAACGCCAAGTTTCCGAAATCATCCTGGGGCACTTTCCTGCGACAGCTCGCGACGAATTTGATGATTGATGCCAAGCGCGTGCGTCACGATCATTTGCAGAGTCTCGGCAGTCAATCGTATGGCAGCCTCGTGCGGCAACAGGTGAAGGAACTGCCGGCGGTGGCGGTGCTCGGGGCCGGGAAATTGGCGCGCGAGATTCTTCCCTGGTTGATCGGCAAAACCAAGGTGCGGGTTTTCTATCGAAGTTGGGAGCGCGCCAAGGACTTGCTGGAAGAGTTTCCTGAGATCGAGCTGGTGCAATATTCCGATGGCGACGCAGGTTGGGAACAGAAGGATGCGGGACTGGTAATCGCGGCGCCGTTGCCAGCCGCGCGCGTAACAAATTGGTCGCAGTCCCAGAGTGCGAACTTTGCCAAATGCCTGGATCTTCGCGGCGACGCGGGAAGCGATCCCGTGACGATGTCCGCGCCCGTAATCAAACTTCATGAACTGTTCGAAGCTCTTCGCTCAGAACGCGAGCATTTGCAGAGCCACGTCGAAGCGGCACGCGCCGAAATCAAACAGATGGTCCAGCGGCAATCCCATCAGGCACAATTCCGGCCATTTGGGTGGGAAGATTTATGCGCGTGACGATCGCGTCGCGTCGCAGTGACCTGGCACGAATTCAAGCGTATCAGGTCGGGGAAGCTCTTCGCGCCGCACATCCGCAAATTGAAATCAGTTATTCCTTTCACGAATCTCTCGGCGACAAGAATCTGAACGACCCGCTCTGGCAGATGCCGGAGAAAGGCGTTTTCACGCAGGATTTTCGCGAAGGTCTCTTGCGCGGAGACTTCGATTTGGTCGTTCATTCCTGGAAGGACCTCGCGATTCAAGACGATCCGGAAACAGAAGTCGTCGCCACGCTGCCACGCGCTGATGCGCGCGATCTCTTGCTCGTGCGTGAGGATCGTTGGCCGGAAGTGGAAACGAAGGGCGTCATGTCGATTCTGACTTCTTCTCCCCGGCGGGCTCACAATCTTGATTCATTCCTACGCGCCGCGTTGCCGGCTCAGTTGACGAAGCTGGATTTCCGGAACGTGCGCGGAAACGTGCCGACGCGCGTCCGCAAGCTCTTCGAATCAGACGTGGAAGGATTGATCGTCGCGAAAGCGGCGCTCGACCGTTTGCTGGAAGCGAAGCAGGAGGAGTTCGCGGCCACGCAAAAGGACTTGCGCGCGGCCTTGTCGCGCTGTCGTTGGATGGTCATGCCGCTGCGCGAAAATCCTTCCGCTCCGGCGCAAGGCGCTCTGGCGGTAGAGATTTCGCGCGCGCGCGCAGACGTGAAAGAGTTGCTCGCGCCTATCAATTGTCCCGACACGTTTAGTTCGGTCATTCGCGAGCGCGAGATTCTGCGCGGCTACGGCGGTGGTTGTCATCAGAAAATCGGAGTCAGTGTCCTGCACCGGCCGTTTGGCGAAATCACTTTCCTGCGAGGTGCCACGGACGATGGCCGGGTGCTCGATAGCTGTTCGCTCCAGCCGGCCTTGCCGCGGCCTCCGAGAGTTTCCAGGTCAGAGTTATGGCCGACCAGTTTGTCGGATGCCGATTGGTTTGGGCGCGAACCAATTGCCGCTAAAACCCGCGCTGACGCGCGGCCGCTCTGGATTGCGAAAGCCGACGCTCTGCCCGATGATTGGAAAGTCGAATCAAAGCAATGGGTCTGGGCCAGCGGCGTGCGCACGTGGACGCGGCTGGCGCGCCGTGGAGTGTGGGTTAATGGCTGTGCCGAGAGTCTTGGCGAACATGAATCGCCGGGCCTCGAGACCCTTACCGGCTCGGCTCCGGATTGGCTTAAGCTAACTCATGACGATGGCTACGTTGATGGCGAAACGGAAATTGCGGCGACTTATCGTCTGGTGCCGCGAAATGAGAACCCGCACTTAAACGGCAAGCGTTATTTCTTTTGGAACAGCGGGTCGAGTTTTGAATATGCCTTGTCCAAAAATCCGCGACTCAAAGAGATGACGCACTTTTGCGGACCCGGAAATACGGCGCGAATTTTGGAGAGAAATGGGGTCAAGCCGCATGTGTTTCTTGATCATCAGCAATGGTTGGAGGCGATGTCTTTGTAAAACGTGTTCTGCTCCCTTCTCCCTTTGGGAGAAGGGGTGGGGATGAGGGCTTGTCGCGCGGTGTAAACCCTCACCCCAACCCTCTCCCAAAGGGAGAGGGAGATAGACGGTTCCGAACGGAGAGATGTGAGCATGAAGCGTTTGATGCGTCTGCGTTCTTCACAGCACCTGCGCGATCTCTGCGCAGAGACTGAGTTTAATCGCGCTCAACTGGTTCAGCCCTTCTTCGTCGTCGAAGGAATACAGCACGAAGAGCCAATTCCGGGATTGCGCGGCAACGTTCGTCACAACGTCTCGTCCGCGTTGCGGCAAATTGAAAGGGATTTGATTGACGGCGTAACGCATTTTCTGCTCTTTCCGGTGCCTTCTGAAAAGAAAGAAAGCGGTTTCAGTCATCAAAGCACGCGCGAAACTATCACTGAGATTCGCAAACAGTTTGGCAAAAGTCTGTGTCTCTGGATCGATACGTGTCTGTGTTCGTACACAACGCATGGTCATTGCGCGGTGCTTGATGAGAAGGGAATCAGGCTCGAGGAGACGCTGACAGAACTTGCAAATTCGGCAGTCGCGTTTGCGCAAGCCGGCGCCGATGGCATCAGCCCCAGCGACATGATGGATGGTCGCGTGGCGCGCATTCGGGCGACGCTCGACGAAAATGGATTTGAGCTGGTTCCCGTTATGAGTTACAGCACGAAGTTCGCCAGTAACTTCTATGGACCGTTTCGCGCGGCGGCTGATTCGGCGCCGCAGTTTGGCGATCGCCGGCATTATCAACTCGACGTCAGAAACCGAAACGATGCGTTGGCCTCGAGTGTTCGGTGCGCCGAAGAAGGCGCGGATCTGCTGATGGTCAAGCCGGGGCTGACGTCGCTCGATTTGATCCGGCCCATCCATGAAGCGACCGGCCGCCAGGTCGGCGCCTACCAGGTCAGTGGCGAATACGCGGGAATTTCGCTTCTGGCTGAACAGGGTTTAATCAAATTTGAGGAAGCGCTGCTGGAAACGTGGCATGTTTTCAAACGCGCTGGCGCGCAATATGTGATCACATACGGCGCGCGTTATGCGAAGCGTTTAGGAATTTGATTTGGAGGCAAGGAAGTCAGTCCCACCTGCGTAAGCAGGTGGGACAGAGCGGCACCACAAAATGCACAGTTAACCCATCCGCTGACGCGGATGGTACTGACCTCGATGCGATTATGATCCCGGAGGCGAAGACCAACCTTTCGCATGAATATTTCGAGCGCGCGCAACGCGTTTCACCCGGCGGCGTGCATAGTCCTGTCCGCGCCTTCAAAAGCGTCGGCGGCACGCCGATTTTCTTTCGCAGCGCACAAGGCGCAACTCTCACCTCAGTCGATGGCCGTGAGTACATCGATTTCTGTCAGAGCTTTGGGCCTTTGATGCTGGGACATCGTGACGCGGACGTTGCTAAAGCTGTTAGAGAGGCGATCGAGACGGCCTGGAGCTTTGGCGCCTGCGAGCCTTACTCGCTGGAGTTGGCGGAGTGGATTACGTCGCGGCTTCCCTGGGTCGAGATGTTGCGCTTTGTCTCTTCGGGCACTGAAGCTGTGATGAGCGCACTGCGGGTCGCGCGCGGAGCCACGAATCGAAATCGAATTCTGAAATTCGAGGGCTGCTATCACGGACATTCCGATGCGCTCCTCGTAAAAGCCGGTAGCGGCCTGGCTGGTGAATCAGCCAGTTCGAGCGCGGGTGTTTCCGAGAGCGTTGCGAGTGATACGCTCGTCGCACCGCTTGATGATGAAGATGCCGTGCGACAGATTTTTGATCGATACGGCGACGAGATTGCCGCAGTAATTCTCGAGCCATTGCCCGCGAATTATGGTTTATTGATTCAGCGTCGGGAATTTATCGAAGCGACGGTAAGCATCGCGCGACAACATGGCGCGCTGGTAATCTTTGACGAAGTCATTTCCGGATTTCGCGTCGCGTTAGGTGGCATGGCGGAAGTTTTGAACATGCGGCCCGACCTGGTCACCTACGGCAAAGTGATTGGCGGAGGTTTCCCGGTGGCGGCGTATGGCGGCCGGAAGGACTTGATGGAGCTGGTCGCGCCGGTCGGCCCCGTTTATCAGGCAGGCACCTTGAGTGCGAATCCGGTCGGCATGCGCGCGGGCCTGGCGACGCTGCAAAAGCTGGAAGCTGCACAGGCTTACGAGCGTTTGGAAAAGACGACGAGTGAGTTTTGCGATGGACTGAATTCTGAATTCAGTGGGCGCGCTTTGCCGTATCAAATCACCCGGCAGGCCTCAATTTTCTGGTTACATCCGAAGACGGAAAAACAGATCCGCCGGATTGATAAAATTCCGTCTAACAGTGCCGCGAGCTTCGCGAAGATCTTTCACGCGGCTTTGAATCGAGGCGTTTATCTGGCGCCCAGCGCCTTCGAAGTGAACTTCATGTCGCTGGCGCATTCTGAGGAACTGCTTAAGCGAGCGCGCGAAGCGATTCTGGCTGCGGTGGAAGAGACGCAATAAGGTTCTTAGCTCCCTCTCCGTTTGGGAGGGATTCATGTATTTGACTCATTTGACGCGTTTGAGATCAGCTGCGGAGCGGCGATCAGAGCTAAGCCCAAGGCGAGGCTTTGCGAGTCTTGGGTAATGAGCAATTAGATTTGGAGAGCCGCGAAGCGGCGACAGAGCGTGCCTAAGGAGGCGCACTGATTTCCGGTGATCGCAGTCGCCCCTTCGGGGCTCCCTTAATTAGTTGGTTCCGTTCTCAAGGCTCGCCAAGCCTCGCCTTGAGCTTAGCTCTGATCGCCGCTTCGCAGCTGTCTCGACCTGTCTCAGTGAGTCAGGTATATGAATCCTTTGGGAGAGGAAAAAAGCGAAACAATCAACGTGAGCAAAGAACGCAAGACAAATCGAATCGCCGTGGCCCTCGTGGGATTGTGGGTCGTCTTTACCGTGACGCTCGCGGGATGGTGGCTCGTCTTTGGATTGCGGCAACTGGATTTGATCAAGCAATCGAAGATCGAAGCGGCGAGTCAGCTCGAGCGGCACTATCAGATGTTGATGTGGGAAGGCGGCATTCTGATCGCATCGTTAATCGGCGGCGGAGTCGCGTTGTTTTATTACGCGCGCCGCGAACAGAAGCGCCATGCCCAGGTCGAAGAGTTTTTTGCGGCCTTCACTCATGATGCGAAAACTGCTCTCGCCAGTCTGCGCTTGCAAGCCGAAAGCCTGCGCGAGGACTTCGCCGGGTCCGAGGCAAATCCGTTACTGGATCGCTTGTTGGGCGACACGCTGCGGCTGCAACTGCAGTTGGAGAATTCGCTTTTCCTGGTGAACCTTCCGCGCGGAAACTTTTTTCTTCAGCCCATTCGCATCAGCGAAAGGGTAGAGGCGCTTCGTCTTCATTGGCCGGATATTGTGCTGACTCAGAATGGTGATGGTTTGGTTTTGGCTGACGCGCGGGCGCTCGAGAGTGTGCTGACGAACCTGGTGCACAATGCCGTCACTCATGGCCAGGCGACTGCAGTCGAAGTGAACGTCGGGCGCGGTGACCAGATACTCCGCGTGGCGGTGCTCGATAATGGACGTGGGTTTCAGGGCGACTTGAACCGCCTTGGCAAACTGTTTGTGCGCCACGAGCGCAGTAGCGGCAGCGGTGTCGGACTCTACATCGTGCGGCAATTAGCGAAAGCTATGAACGGCACGATCAGCTTTCGCAATGACGGATCGAAGGGCTTTCTCGCCGAGCTGCAATTGCCCGAAGCTGCAGGTATGCACGCCTCCGGCATGCTCTCGGAAAATCAGCACGCTGGAAGCGTGCGTACCGAATTATGAAGCGACTGCTGCTGGTCGAAGATGATCGTTCGCTGGGCGCAACTTTGCACGAGCGTCTGCTACGCGAAAAATATGACGTTGCGTGGGTCGAGACAAAACAGCGCGCGCTCAAGAAACTGGATGAAGGCACGTGGGACCTGGTGATTCTCGATATTGGTTTGCCTGACGGCTCGGGTTTCGAGCTGGCGCGGCATATCAAAGAAAACCGGAAGCTGCCGATCATGTTCATGACCGCGCTCAGTACTGCGGAACATCGACTCGAGGGATTTGAGATTGGCGCTGAAGAATTCATTCCCAAGCCGTTTCATCTGCGCGAGCTGTTGCTGCGCGTTGAGCACGTGCTCGAAAGACATCCGGTCCGTCATCAGGCTTCGTGCAACGGCCGAAAGATCGAACTCGAGAGTCGCACAATCATTCAACCGGACGGAAAGCGCGAGATTCCGCCGGCGCGTGATTTTGAATTGCTGCAGCTTCTGATTTCGAGTAGCCCGGGAGTCGTGAGTCGCAACCAGATTCTCGACGAATTGTGGGGCGAAGATAAATTTCTTAATCAGCGCACGATCGACAACATGATTGTGCGACTGCGACAACTCCTGGGTGACACGGGCGGCAGTTGTATTCGATCGGTGCGCGGAGTTGGGTATCAATGGTGCGGAGATGGGTAATTTGGAATGCGCGTTTTCAAAATGCGCTCGCGCGGCGTGCGCAGTCCGTTCCGCCGATTTGGCTCATGCGGCAGGCCGGCCGCTATCACCGACACTATCAGGCGCTGCGCGCGAAGCATTCGTTCATGGATTTATGCAAGCAGCCGGAATTGGCCGCCGAAGTCGCGCTGGGTCCGCTGCTGGATTTCGATTTCGATTCGGCGATCCTGTTCAGCGATCTCTTGTTTCCGCTCGAAGCGCTGGGTATGGGCTTGGATTACACGGACCACGGACCGCAGCTCGGTTGGAAGCTCGATGAGAATTCGTTTGCGCGTCTGCGATCTGTTGATGACGCATGGCCGGGCCTGCACTTCCAGGGCGAAGCCGTGCGCGCCACGCGCGAACGCATCCCGCCCGACCGGAGTTTGATTGGTTTTGTCGGCGGGCCGTGGACGCTGTTTGTGTACGCCGTCGAAGGTACGCACAAAGGCAGCCTCGTTGAATCGAAGAAACTCTTATCTCTGTTTCCTCGATTCTGCGACACGCTGGTTCCGTTGCTCGAGCGCAACATTCAATTGCAGCTTGAGAGCGGCGCTGAGATCGTCATGATTTTCGACACGGCAGCCGGCGAATTAGCGCCCAACGTTTTCATTTCGGAGGTTGTGCCGCAGCTTGAACAGCTGGTCGAGCGAAGCGGTGCGCGCATCGGTTACTACTCGAAGGGCACTCAGCCGGCGCACCTCCGCCACGCGCTTTTCACTGACGGAAGACTCGCCGGTCTCGGCGTCGATCATCGATGGGATTTGAACGACGCTTCCAAAATCTCGCAGAGCGGCTTCGTTCAGGGCAATTTCGATCAGACGTTGCTTTTGAATGAAAGAAGCGACTTTGAAACGCACCTGCGCAACTACTTACAGCCGATGATTGAAAGAAGACCATCGGGTTGGATTTGCGGATTGGGTCATGGTGTCCTGCCGGGAACGCCGGAAGACAACGTCAGACTTTTCGTTGACACAGTTAGAGAGGTAATGCAGTGACGGATTTATTTGCCAAGTACGACGTCCCGGCGCCGCGCTATACCAGTTACCCGACAGTTCCGTTCTGGACCGACTCGCCGACCACGGAGCGTTGGCTCGAAGAGCTCAACCAGGCGTTTGTCGATGAAGCTGCGACCTGGTCGCTCTATCTTCATCTTCCGTTTTGCGAAACGTTGTGTACGTTCTGCGCGTGCAACACCGTGATAACGCGCGACCACGGACGTGAAGCGGGATATGTCGAACTGCTGGCGACTGAGTGGAGTCTTTATCTTGAGCGCGTGTCCGCGTTGCTCAAGCGGCCTTTACTCGGCGTTCATCTCGGCGGCGGAACGCCGACATTTTTTTCCCAGGAGAATCTTTCGCGCATCCTGGGACCCATTCTGGCGCACACGCGCGTCGATCAACATCGCTTTGAAGCTTCCGTCGAAGTCCACCCCGGTCACACGACTCGGGACCAGTTGGCGATGCTTCGCGGGATGGGTTTCACGCGGATTTCGATCGGGGTGCAGGATTTCGATCCGGAGGTGCAGCGGCTCGTCAATCGGCATCAACCCTATGAAGTTACTAAATCCGTTACGGACTCAGCTCGCGAACTGGGTTACACGTCGGTCAATTACGATTTGATTTATGGATTACCGCGTCAAAACCGTGAGCGCTTTCGCGAGACGGTGGAAAAGACAATTAATCTGCGGCCGGATCGAATCGCGCTTTACAGCTTTGCGCGCGTGCCCTGGATCAAGCCGGCCCAGCGCAGTTACAAAGACGAAGACCTGCCGGTAGCGGGGGAGAAGCGCGCGCTCTATGAGTTGGCTCGCGAGCTGTTGGCTGGCGCTGGTTACGTCGAGATCGGCATGGATCACTTTGCACTGCCAACCGACGGCATGGCGCACGCGCAACGCAAGAATACTCTGCACCGTAATTTTCAGGGCTACACGGAAACTCGGACAACGGTTCTGTTGGGCCTCGGCGTCAGCGCCATTTCGGAAACCCCGACTTGCTTTCATCAAAACGAAAAAGCTTTTCCCGTGTACGAGCGTCGCGTGCGACAGGGTGAGATACCGACGCTGCGTGGTCATCTACTTACCGAAGAAGATCGGCGTCTGCGTGAACAGGTGTTGCAGTTCATGACCCGGTTCAGAGTGAAGCTGCTTTCTGATCAAAGTGACGATGCCAAATCTTTCCTGCGGCCGATGATTGAAGATGGCCTGGTGAGAGTCACGGACGACACGCTGGAATTGACGGAGAAGGGAACTCCTTTCCTGCGTAATGCGTGCATGTTTTTTGATCAGAGACTTCGCAGCCAGGAACAGAGGCCTCAAGTTTTTTCACAGGCGCTGTGATGAGGTTTTGTGAAATGGGACTAATCGCAAGCAGTCCCGTAGGGACGAGATGTTTATAGAACGAATCTCTTAAATGTGTGGCAAGCTCCAGAGGAGCGGAATGTGGCGCTCGCCTGTGAGATATCGTTGAAATGTGTCGCTCCTACGGAGGCTTGGCGATCAATTCATCAAACTCGAACTATAAATATGACGCTCCTAACGGAGCTATTTTGATGCCAACCATCACAGTCGTCGGGGCGGGTTTCTCAGGTTTGACGACGGCTTACTTCCTCATCAAACGGGGTTTCAAAGTTCGCATTATCGAAAAGACAGATCGCGCCGGCGGTCTGATTGGGACGATTCGCACTCCCCACGGTCTGATAGAAACTGCGGCGAATGGTTTGCTGAATTCAGTGAAGCTCGAAGCGATGTGCGCAGACATCGGCGTGCCTCTGCTGACCACGCGCCGCGCAGGCCGCAAGCGATTCATTTATCGCGGCAAACCGAAACAGGTGCCGCTGACTTTGTCCGATATTTTTCGGATGGCGCTGAGATTCGGAACCAGCGCCCGAAATTTGCGACCGCGAGAGTTGGAAACGATTGCCGATTGGGGACGCCGCGTAATTGGCGAAGGAGCGACAGATTATTTGTTGACGCCGGCTTTGGGAGGAATCTATGCCGGCGATCCTGAACGGCTCAGCGCGAGTTTGATTTTTGGCCGGGCTTCGCTACCAGGTCACTTGAGATCGAATCGCCCCGCAAAGACAAAGCGGCGTGGCACGGTTGCGCCACCGAACGGCTTGCAACAATTGATCGACGGGTTGTCCGTTTATCTCGAACAAAACGGCGTTGAGTTTCAGTTCAATCAGGTAGCGACACTCGATGCAAATGAACCAACGGTAGTTTGTCTTTCAGCCCGTGGAGCCGCAGAGTGCCTGGCCACAATCTCGCCGCAGTTGAGTGAAGCGTTGCGTGAAATTGAGATGCTGTCGATCGCCACCGTCACCTGCTTCTATGAATCGGACGCTGCCAGGCTGAAGGGATTTGGCTGCTTATTTCCGCGCGATCAAGGCTTTCGCGCGCGCGGCGTGCTTTTCAACAATTCAATCTTTGAAGGTCGTGGACCGGCCCAGGCGGAGACCTGGATTTTTGGTGGCGCGTTGGATCCCAACGTGACCAGGCTTACAAATGATGAATTCGCGGAGACCATTGCTTCTGAGCGTGAGCAGTTTTATGGCAAAAAGGATGCACCCGCAGCGATTCACGTCACGCGTTGGTCCAACGCGCTGCCGCATTATTCGATCGAGGTTGAAAAGATCCTGACGAACTTGCCGGCGCCGCCGGACAACATAGCGCTGGTCGGAAATTATCTCGGCCGGATCGGGTTGGCGAAAATTTTGGAGCGCGCGGCAGTCGTTGCTGATGGCTTCGCTGTTGATCTGGAAAAGTCTTCGCGCCGCATGGCGGCGCGTTGAGTTTATCTCCCTTCTCCCTTTGGGAGAAGGGTCGGGGATGAGGGCTTAGGACGCTGATCGAACACTTAAAATTTTACGAGAGATGATTTCGCTCGTGAGCGAAATCATCTCTCGTCAGTCGGAGTTAAGGGTTGCAATCGCTAAGCCCTCACCCAACCCCTCTCCCAGAGGGAGAGGGCAATGAGAAGACGTCATTGGAATCGTTGCCCGCATTGAGCAAGTACTTGATGGCGTCAAGTATGCCATTACCCTTCCAAGGCGAGGTTTGTGTGTACATTTCATTCTTGTCGCATTAGCGACGACGGCGTTTCATTTCATCGCTACGCGATGGCAGACCCATGAATTCAATCGGCGTATTACTCATCAATCTCGGCACGCCAGACGCGCCCACGCCCGCGGCGGTTGGTCGTTACCTTCGCGAATTCCTGATGGACGGGTTCGTGATCGATGTGCCGAAACCTCTGCGCTGGTTTCTCGTCAACGTGCTGATTGTTCCGCGACGAAAGTATCAATCCGCCGCGGCCTATCAAAAAGTTCAACTGCCTGAAGGTTCGCCGTTGCTCGTGCATACGCGCGCGTTCGCAGAACGAGTTGCGGTCAACTTGGGAGAGGACTACGTGGTCGAATGCGCGATGCGTTACGGCAATCCTTCGATCGCTTCAGCGTTGCGCAAATTGAGTGACGCAAACGTTTCGCGCATTATCGTGCTGCCGCTTTATCCGCATTACGCCGAGTCGAGTTTTGAAACTGCCGTCGTCGAGACGAAAAAACGCGCGGCCGAGCTTGGCCTGGCGGATCGTCTGACGTTCTTTTCGCCTTTCTATGATCGACCTGAATTCATCGAAAGCTTTGCTCGGAGAGTTACTGAACATCGGGCCCACAATCAATCCGATCATTTCGTCTTCAGTTTTCATGGTTTGCCAGAACGACACGTCACCAAACTTCACCCGAACCATTGTCTGCAAACCGCCGGCTGCTGCGAGCAGATTGTCGATTCGAACCGCAACTGTTATCGGGCCCAATGCGTTTTCACGGCGAACGCGATCGCGCAGAAGGTTGGACTGGACAAAGACGGCTATACTATTTCTTTTCAATCGAGACTGGGCCGCGCAAGATGGATTAGTCCTAACACGGAAGATGTTTTGAAAGATCTGGCGGCAAGCGGAGCAAAGAAACTCGCGGTTGCTTGTCCTTCGTTCGTGGCCGATTGTCTGGAAACCCTGGAAGAGATCGCGATCCGCGGCCGCGAGACATTCATTAATGCAGGCGGAGCAGATCTGTACTTGATTCCGTCGCTCAACGCCGAACCTGACTGGGTCGAAGCGGTGGTAAAGTGGATTAGGTTGGCTGCTTGATGTTTCGCGTCGAGGGAATGCTTTGACCAGTAGACGAAGGATCGTGAAACGCCTAATACTGCGAGCGCGGGCGAGGCGCCGAGGTCAGTACCGGGAGCGTTAGCGACCGGGTTTTCTTGAGCATTCATTGTCAGAGAGAAGTCAGACCCCCCATCTGCGATCGCTCGTGTGCCCTGGTACGCACCCGGTCGCTACCGCTCCCGGTGCTGACCTCAGATGTGGGCGAGCGCGTCCTCGCTCCCAGCTGGGTAGGCACGATTCACTTTGAAAGGTGGTATTCGATTCGTGAATAAGAAACTCAGAATGGCAGCGGTTGGGTTGGCCGTGCTCGTGCTGTGCGCTTCGAGCCTGATTGCGCAAACCAATGACAAAGGCACGCTGACTCTTGATCGAATCTTCAGTTCAAGTGAATTTCGATCCGAGACATTCGGTCCGGCGCGCTGGCTCGATGGCGGTAATGCCTATACGACATTGGAACCTGCGGCCCCGGGGAAAGAAGCACTCGACATCGTTCGCTATGAAACGGCGACGGGCGCGCGTAGTGTTTTAATTGCCGCTACATCCTTGACTCCCTCCGGCGGTGCAGAGCCGCTGGTGATTGAGGATTACGCCTGGTCGCAAGACGGCAGCAAGCTCCTGATCTTCACCAATACGAAACAGGTTTGGCGGCAAAACACGCGCGGCGATTATTGGGTTTATGACATCAAGGCTCGCCGGCTGGTGAAGCTGGGCGGTAAAGCCTCGCCTTCGACTTTGATGTTCGCCAAATTCTCGCCGGACGGGACGAAGGTCGGTTATGTGCGCGAGAACAATATCTATGTCGAAGCTCTGGCGGGCAATCTCATCACGCAACTCACGCGCGACGGTTCGAAACGGATAATCAACGGCACTTTCGATTGGGTCTACGAAGAAGAGCTGGACCTGCGTGACGGCTGGCGCTGGAGTCCGGACAACCGCAGTATCGCTTACTGGCAACTCGATACCGACGGCGTGTCTGATTATTACATGATCAATAACACCGATTCGCTCTATCCGAAGATCATCACGATTCAGTATCCGGTAGCCGGACAAACAAACTCCGCAGGACGAATTGGCGTCGTCGCGGCAAACGGTGGGCCCACGCGCTGGCTGCAGATTGCCGGCGATCCGCGCAACAACTACATCGCGCGGATGGATTGGGCAGGGAATTCGGACGAGATTGTAATGCAACGTTTGAACCGGCGACAGAACGCACTCGAAGTGATGATGGGAAATGCGCGGACGGGACAAGTGCGCACGATTCTCACCGACAAGGACGAAGCCTGGGTCGATATCAATGTGGACGAGCTCAACTGGCTGGCGGACGGCAAACGATTTCTGTGGGTGAGTGAACGTGATGGCTGGCGTCACGTTTATTTAGCATCGCGCGATGGTGGCGAGCCGAAACTGATCACGCCCGGTGCGTTCGATGTGACCAGCGTCGAGGGCTTGGATGAAAAAGGTAATTCACTTTACTTCACTGCTTCACCCGAAAACGCGACGCAACGATACCTTTATCGAATTGATTTGAGCGGGAACGGCAAACCCGAGCGCAGTGCGACGGCGCTGCCGGGCTGGCACTCGTATTCGATTTCGCCCAACTGCGCCTGGGCGTTTCATACGTATTCGAATATCAGTTCGGCGCCGTTTGTGGAATTGGTTCGGTTGCCCGATCAGCAGCCGATGCGTCCGCTCGCGCCCAACGCTGCAACGATCGCAAGGGTCAAAGATTTGAACGTTAAGCAGCCGGAATTTTTTCACGTTGATATCGGCGAAGGCGTTACGCTCGATGGCTGGATGATCAAGCCGCCGGATTTTGATGCGACGAAACGTTATCCCGTTCTGATTTACGTTTACGGTGAGCCGGCCGGTCAGACGGTTGTCGACCGCTGGGCCTCGTCCCGTTATCTGTGGCATCAGATGCTGGCCCAGCACGGTTACCTGGTGATGAGTTTCGACAATCGCGGCACGCCCGCTCCGAAGGGCCGCGCATGGCGTAAAATCGTTTATCGAAAGATCGGTGTTTTGGCGGCCCAGGAACAGGCAGCGGCGGCTAGAATCGTGCAAAGATGGCCGTTCGTCGATCCAAAACGGATCGCCATTTGGGGCTGGAGCGGCGGAGGCTCGATGACGCTTAACCAGATGTTTCGCTATCCGGACATTTATCAGGTGGGTATGTCGGTAGCGCCGGTAACGGATCAGCATTTTTATGACACGATTTATCAGGAACGTTACATGGGCCTGCCGCAGGACAACGAAGAAGATTATCGCCGGGGCTCGCCGGTTACTCACGCCACCGGTCTCAAAGGGAAACTGCTGTTGGTGCACGGTTCGGGTGACGACAATGTTCACTACAAAGGGACTGAAGTTCTCGCGAACGTTTTGATTGCCGCCGGGAAGCAATTCACGATGATGGAGTATCCGAACCGGCGTCACGACATCAGTCAGGGCCGGGGGACCACGCGGCATTTGTATGAATTGCTGACGAGTTTTCTGGAAGACAACATGCGTCCGGGACCTTAAAGGCGATCCATAAACTGAACAGATGTGTCTTACTTTGATTTTGAGATTAAGATTATGAACCGCGAAGCGGTTCTCATCCTCCAGCCCAACGTTGCCGAAGGCTACGTTGGGTGCAAATGTCGTCGCGCACCCGCAACCCTGACAGGGTTGCGACGACGTCACGGCCGAGTCCCAGGGTTGTCGCTGCGCTCCAACCCTGGGCTCCGTTCCTGAAACCACTTCGTGGTTTGCTTTGCTTCAAACAGAAACGAGATCTATATGACACCAAACACTTACGAGCAATTGCAGAATCTCGCCGAGGAGTTCTGGGAATGGCGTGCTCGCAATCAACCGGTATCGAGCGATGATATTCCACGGATTGAGCGGCCGGCTGATTGGTTTCCTGACTGGTCGACTAATGCCATCGACCGCCGGCGTCAGGAGGTGTCATCCTTTGAAGATCGCTGGCGGCAGATCGACGAAAAGTCCTGGCCGATCGAGCACCAGGTTGATTACCGCTTGATCGGATCGGCGCTGGCGCGAGTGCACTGGGAATTGAACGTCACCTGCGCTCAGGAGCGCAATCCCGGGTTCTATGTTGACCAAACTCTGGGCTGGCTTTTCTTATCGCTGCTGAGGCCGGCGCCGTTTGATGAAGCTCGTAGCCGGGGGATTATCAAAGTACTGCAAAGCTTTTCCCAAACAGTAGTTGACGCAAAACAAAATCTTGCAGATCAGGCCATCAGGCCTTTTGCCCAGGCGGCGCTCGAGAAGCTCATGGACATTCGCGAACGGCTGACGAAAGTCGCCACAGAACTCAGCCCGCTACTTTCAGGCGTTGAAACGGCGGAACTAGATAACGCTGCTGAAGGAGCGATTGTCGCGCTGACATCGCTTCACGATTGGCTCAAGTCACGCTTGCCACAGATGTCTGAAGAGACGGCCGTCGGTCGCGACGGCTACGTTTACTTTTTGCAGCACGTGGCCTTGATGCCGTTCACGCCTGAGCAATTGCTGGTGATGGGCGCGCATGAATGGGAGCGTTCGGTGGCCTTTGAAACTTTTGAGCAGGTTCGCAACGAAGGTCTGCCCGAGTTGCCGCTGTTTCCCAATCAAGCAGCGCAGATGGAGCGCGAAGCAATTGAAGAAGAGAGAGTGCGGAAGTTTCTCGATGAGAAAAACATTCTGACCGTGCCTGATTGGGTGCAGCATTATCACAATCTGCCGCTGCCTGCGTATGTAGCGCCGCTGTCGTTCATGGGAGTGACCGACGATCTGACTTCGGCGACGCGTTTGGATGAAAATGGAATCAGTTACATCAAGCCGCCCGCTCCTGACCTCGACTATTTCTCGTTGTCGATTGCGAAGGATCCGCGTCCTTTGATTGTGCATGAAGGAGTGCCGGGACATTACCTGCAAATGACCCTCGCGTGGGCGCATGAGAATCCGATTCGCCGGCGTTATTACGATTCGGGTGCGAATGAAGGAATCGGCTTTTATGCCGAAGAGTTGATGATGCAGTTTGGTCTGTTCGACGATCTCCCGCGACTGCGCGAAATCATGTACAACTTTATGCGGCTGCGCGCGCTGCGAGTTGAGGTGGATGTGAAGTTGGCCACCGGTGAGTTCACCATCGATCAAGCCGCTGACTATCTGGAGAAGATTGTGCCGGTTGATCGCGGGACGGCGCGCCAGGAGGCAGTCTTCTTTGCATCCTCGCCGGGCCAGGCGATCACCTATCAGATCGGCAAACTTCAGATTATGAAATTCCTCGCCGATGCGCGACTGAATCAGAAGGAGAATTTCAGTCTGCGCGCATTACACGATTACCTTTGGAAAAATGGCAACGTGCCGATTGCGCTTTTGCGTTGGGAGTATCTGGGGTTGGCTGATGAGATCGAGGCGCTGGCGTGAACAGCGCGGTAGGCGCGAAATATTTTTCGGTAAGAGTTGATACAATTTTCATCGTGAATTTTCTCTTACCCAGGCGTTTACGCTGGGTAAGAACCAGGATGCGCTAATAAGCCCCATTAATGGGGCTTTTGAAACTAACCGATCCATTCATTCCCAAGCGTAAACGCCTGGGCTACGGAAAGTCATCTACACACCACCACTACCCGGTTGACTTTGGTATTGAATACCGCGAAATTCTTAGAGGTAACGACAACGACCTTGAATGCCTGTGCTCGACAAGACTCTTTCAATCCTCGGAAATTTCTGCACTTCCGGATTCCTCTTCCGTTTTTCCGACTGGCTGCCCAATTTCACCTGGAAGAAAGTGATCATCGGCGCGGTGTTGATGGTAGTTACTTTCGTGGTCGCCACGAGCATTGTCACACTCGTTGTCGTTAAACTGCCGGCCACGTATTTTCATCCATCGCACGATCGAGATCTCTGGTCGGATCGGCATCGCGCGATTCGCTGGACCGGCCTCGTCATCAAGAACTTAGGTGGGTTGATTCTGGTTCTGTTGGGAATTGCGATGTCGTTGCCGGGCGTGCCCGGGCCCGGCGTGCTCACGATCTTGTTTGGGATCATGCTTTTGGATTTTCCGGGAAAACGGCGGCTCGAATATAAGCTCGTGAGTCATCCCCGGGTCCTAAAGGCCATAAATCAGGTGCGACAAAAATACGATTCGCCGCCACTGGAGTTGTAGCCGCGCCGCGAAGGGGGATCGATTGGCCAAACTGGGACTCATCGGCTTTTGCTCTGACGAGAATTCGTCATTCCGGCGCGGTGCGGCCGAGGGGCCGCCGCTGATTCGTGAGGCGTTGTATTCCGACGCCTCGAATCTTTGGAGTGAAAGCGGAATCGATCTTGGCCGAGACGGAATATTTTTGGACGCCGGTGATACTACGCCGGCGGCGCCAAAAGATATCGAGAATTCGATTGAGGCTTTGCTGGCTGAGGGCCTTCCCACACTTTCGCTGGGTGGTGATCACTCGATCACCTATCCGATCATCCGGGCAATGGCCCGGACGCATTCGCCGCTTAGCATTCTGCACTTCGACGCGCATCCCGATCTCTATCAAGACTTTCGCGGCAACCCTCATTCGCATGCGAGCCCGTTCGCGCGCATCATGGAAGAGAAGCTGGCGCAGCGCCTCGTGCAAGTCGGTATTCGCACGATGAACGGACATCAGCGTGATCAGGCCGAGCGATTCGGCGTCGAAGTCATCGAGATGAAGGATCTTCCTGAAAGTTTGAAGCTCAAGTTCGACACTCCGGTTTACGTTTCCGTTGACATGGATGCGCTCGATCCCGCTTTTGCGCCCGGCGTCTCGCATCGCGAACCGGGCGGCCTTTCGACGCGACAAGTCATCGAAATAATTCAATCGATCGACGCGCCAGTGATTGGATCCGATATTGTGGAATTCAATCCGAAAATGGATGCGAGCGGAATGACCGCCGTCGTGTGCGCGAAGATCTTGAAGGAACTAGCGGCGAAGATGCTGACGAGGTGAAAGATTGGAGCGCAAGCGTCCTCGCTTGCATACGTTAGCAACCGAGACGGTTGCGCTCCAGTCAATCCGGAACCGCTTCGCGCTAGTAAACGTATCGTTACGGAGTAGGAGTCAAGTTGAAAATAACTGAAATCAAGATAGACGAATACGAGCGCGTGGCCGCCGGCGTGGACGGAGATTATCGCGGCTTCGTCGCGATTCATAGCACGGCCCTCGGGCCGGCGGTGGGCGGCACGCGTTTTTGGCGTTACGAAAGCGACGACGCCGCAGTGAAAGATCTCTTGCGGCTGGCGCGCGGCATGACTTACAAGAACGCTTTGGCAGGAATACCGTTCGGCGGCGGCAAGTCAATCGTTCTGCGTGACGATCGGCCGTTTGATCGTGAGCAGCGATTTCGCGCGCATGGCCGCTTCGTCGAAAAGTTTGGCGGCCGTTACATCACCGCCGAAGATGTCGGCACCAGTCCCGCCGACATGGAGTTCGTGCGGATGGAGACGAAGCATGTGGCCGGCTTGCTCGGGAAATCCGGCGATCCTTCGCCGGTCACTGCGCGCGGCGTCTTTCGCGCGCTGCAGGCTTCAGCGAAACATCGTTGGGGATCTGACGATGTCAAAGGAAAAACGGTCGCGCTGCAAGGATGCGGAAACGTTGGATATTACGTTGCGTCAAATCTTCATCAGGCTGGCGCGCGATTAGTCGTTACCGATGTCGATGCGGCCAAGATTGACCGCGTCGCAAAAGAGTTTGGCGCAGTCGCGGTTGCTCCGGATGAGATCTACGCTAGCGCCGCAGACATTTTTGCGCCGTGTGCGCTCGGCGGCATTATCAATGATGAAACGATTCCGCAGTTGAAAGTTGAGATTGTGGTTGGTGGCGCCAACAATCAATTGTTGGAAGCGCGGCACGGCGACGAACTGCACCGGTTGGGAGTTCTCTACGCGCCCGACTACGCGGCGAACTCCGGCGGAATGATCAATGGCTGCCGCGAGCTGCTTGGCTGGGAACCTTCGCAGTCGGCCGCGAAAGTTGATGAGATTTACGAAACGCTGCTCGACATCTTCCGCACCGCTGAGGCCGAAGGCATTCCGACTTACAAAGCCGCGGATCGTTTGGCGGAGCGGCGATTGCGCCACCAGGCGTAACGGTTTCTATGAACTCCGGAGTTGTTTTCCAATGGTAGTGGTACGGTTTGCCTCCCTGTTCCCTAAGGCATTCATATACCTGACTCACTTGAGGCGGTTCGAGACCAGCTGCGGAGCAGCGATCAGAGCTAAGCTCAAGGCGAGGCTTGGCGAGCCTTGAGAACGAAACCAAC
>UEXV01000068.1_pt1 | contig 21083 bp, 19 predicted proteins | sample 4301181 | NCBI WGS metagenome assembly UEXV01 (sample SAMEA4773175, study PRJEB27434) | metagenome | biome: 2259; feature: agricultural soil; material: soil | place: USA | collected 2014-09 | depth 0.25 m | reverse complement strand
ATTGATCCTCGGGAAGCAGTTTAATGGCGGTCCAAATCTTCAGCACCGTGTGACATACGCCCAGGCTAACCAGCGTTAATATCACCGCCCGCCCGGTCGTGCCGGAGTAACGCCAGATACGAGGCCGGATTAGCGCCACACAGAACGCGGCGAATAGGAACGCCACAATTGGAAAGACAGCTTGCCGCCGCGCGCGTGCCTCTATGCGTTCCGTGACCAGAAATCTTTCGAGGTTCTGCCTGATGCGAACATCGGACCGGGCGCGTTGCAAATGGTTTTCGCCCTTCGGTTTCAGGACTGGAGCATAAGCACCCGGGCCGGGTGCGGCGGCGTGGCGCTGAGCGTCATACTCGGCGCGGCGCTTTGGGTCAATCAAAATATCCCGGGCATGCGAGAGTTGGACGAAGGCCTGCGCCGCTTCGGCCGAGCCGCCGTTGAGATCCGGATGCTGCAGGCGCGCGAGCCGCTTGTATGCCGCCTTGATCTCTTTTGCTGAGGCAGTGTGCTTGACCCCGAGAACCTGATAATAATCGACCATACTTCTCTTGCCGCAGAATGCCTTAACGGACTTTCGCTCGCGCCCCAAGCTTCAAACTAATTAACAATGGTAATAACAATCAGCTGCGGAGCAGCGATGAGAGTTAAGCCCAACGCGAGGCTTTGCGAGCGTTGGGTTACGCACGAAAATTTGTCCAGAGCTGCGGAGCAGCGATTGACTGAATGGGGTCGCAAGGCAAAATCATCCAAGTATTCAGTCGCCGCGCCGCGGCTCCGAAATTACGGTGACTGTCTACCCAAGGCTCGCAGACCCGCCTTGGGCTTAACTCTGGGCGCTGCTCCGCAGCTGGATTGCGCAACTGACCCTCACGACACCGCTTGAGCTGTTATCTCGAGCGTCTCTCGATTGCGGTCCAGCTCGAATGATACCAACAAACCAATGTTGCGAAAATGGTCAGCGGGGGCAGGCCTGCGATTTGCGATTTGCGAATCTTAATCAGTAGGCGGTAACGTGATGGAGTCTCGGTACCTATTGCGCTCCTACGGAGCTTTGAAACGCGAACAGCCAGGCATCTATAAACATTTCATCCCTACGGATGAACGTGTCGTCGAAACTCTAATGGGTTTGGATCTGGCACACCTGCTGTATCTGGAAATCAGTCGCGCCGATTATGCGTAGCAGGAAGACATTGCTAATCATCCTCGGGTTGGCCTTGCTGGTCGGCTGTGTCCTCGTGCTCACACTTCGCCGCGAAAGGCGTGTTGCCCAAGGTACTCAGGGCGCGCCGCAAACGTCGGAAGGTCCATGGTTCGAGATCGCCGTCGACGCTCCTATCTTCAATTCGCGGCCACCCTGGGAAATCCCAGGCGTTCTTTTAGGAACTCGCGAGCGTGGGCCAAAGCTAAACCAAAACAGCCCCGGCGTCCGCATCGGCAACATTACATCTCAACGCTTTGAGCTCAGCGCAGAGGGTGGCTGGGATTTTTTGATCGAGACTGACAGCGAAGGGCGGCTCACTCCGGCAACACACATCGCATTCCCCGTCGCCATCGGCGGAAGGCCGTATAATTTCAACTGCCGACCGGCAGAGCCTCCCGTAGGTTATCTCGACACCAAAGGCGCAGGCGAGATCGAGGGCAGCTTTGTTGTCGAGGTTATGAGATGCCTTAATGTTAAATCCGGAAAGATTGCCCAGTGGCCGTACAGTCCGCTGCCTATACGCGGAAATTTCAAAGGGCTGAAAAAAGCAATGATGAAGGATGAAAGCGGAAGGAATGATCGGTAATGTCCTACTTGGCGGTTTCCTTCGCGTTGTTGCGGTCTTTGCGTGAGTTAATAGATCAAGAAGGGGCCAGTTTCCCGAGAGCTCGGCAAGTCTTCGCCCTGCTGAACCGCTTCCCTTCCTAAACAACTGGCGGTCTCGGACCGCAAATCAAAAGGTCGAAGACCCAAACCTCAAGAGTCGTCGTCGGCAAGTCAGAGACTTTGCCGCGCATCCGCAGGTCATCGACCATTTGCGATTCTTAGAGTTCGATCAGACTTCGCGACGCTAAGCCTCCGGACGCGAGGGATAGACACCAAGCGCACAGATGAAACACGTTAGCCCCGCACAGACGCTTATGTTGGGCAACCCGAAGGTTGTTTGCCCGTCACCGCCGTAAGTAGTCAGCAACAGAGAAAACAGTGCCGTGTTGTCACTTATCGGCAGCAGCGGGCCGTCGCATGGTAACCAGCCCTGCGGCGGCACTGTCGATGGGAAAATTTTGATCTCGCCCGTGAAGCCCTGGTCCGTAGACCCGCCGGTCACGTTGGCAATGCAATACGATGAAGGACCATAGTCACCCGGCACATTGAACGGCGATTCCTTTGACATATCCGGCACGCCAAAAGTCTTAACTCCATCTCCTCCAAATGTGGTTTCCAGAATCTTGTACAGCTCGGCATATTGCGCGATCAGAAGCAGTCGGCCGTGGCATTGGATCCACTCCGGCGGCGGGCTGTACGGAAAAACAGTCGTCTCTCCAGGAAGACCTTTCCGTCCGGCCGTGGGTGTGGCGCCAAAAAGGGATATGCAGAACTGCCCTCCGTCCTCAGTCATCGGACCGAAATTAGGCACGCCAAAGGTTGAAACTCCATCACCACCGAACGTGCTTCCGATGACGTTGAACAACCCTCTGAATTCCTCGACCGAGAGCAACGTTCCGTCGCACGCAAGCCAGCCGGCCGGCGCGAAGGCAAAGCCAAAGCAACCAACCTCGCCGATGTACGGATTGATCATGAAGACCTCCAAAGAATGAATAAGATTTGAGTCGACCGTTTGAAGCAGCGGGAGCTTACACTCACACCTGTCAACGGTCAATGATTTGGCGCGGCCTATTTTGAGGAAATAGATGGATCGTTCACGCTTAGCGGCTCCGCCGCCGCACATAGCGGAAAGGCACTGCCTTTCCGGCGAGGATTCATTAATTTCGAGGCTACGCCTCGAGCAGTGGCGCAGCCACAGTTTGAGAAAGAAGCGCCTGTCGGGAATTGGAGAAATTGGTGTCAGGCTTGCGATGAATTATCAAGCGTAGGATAGCTTTCGTTTCAGGATCGGTGATATAAGGCCGGCGCGGAGCTAATCGTCGCAGTCGGCGCTTAAGACGGTTCACTGCTGGCCCAACATGATCAAATCTACCTTTCGGTCTCTCATCGTGCTGCTTGCATTGACGCAAATCGCGTTAGCTCAGGGCAAGTACACGCTCTTCGGAGACGTGAAAATTGATGACAGCAAAGTTCCGGGTCAGGTGCATTTGAGCATCAATCTGATTCTCTACACCGAAGCGGGCGCTGTTGTCGGCAGGCAGTCGATTATGGCCGGAGGCCGTTATCGGTTCGTCGGCATCCGTACGGGGGCGTACGACCTGGTAATACAGATTGATAACAACGAAGTCGCACGCATTCGCACGATCGTCGGCGGGTCAATCGAAACGGAATATCGTCAGGACCTGGATCTGGAGTTGCAGTCGAACCGTGCGGCCGTCAGACCAAAACCCGGGACTATCTCAGCTGCTGATCTTTATGAGCGCGCCGCCGATAACCAAACGCTTTTCACTAAGGCACGATCTGCGATGGTTAAGCAGAAATACGGGGACGCTGCCGCCTTATTTCAGCAATTGCTGGCCGCCGACCCCAAAGACTTTGGCGCGTGGGCCGAACTGGGCACAACCTTTTTCCTGCAGGACAAATTTGGGGACGCGGAAAATGCTTACCGGCGCGCGCTCGAAGAGAAACCAAAGTTCGCTCTGGGTTTGCTCAATCTCGGGCGACTGCTCATCGCTCAAAAAAAGTTCGAGGAAGCAATTCCAACGCTCACGCAGCTCATAGAAGTGCGGAATGACTCTGCCGATGGTAATTTTCTAATCGGCGAGGCTTACCTTCAGATGAAGAAGGGCTCGAGAGCCGTGCCTTACTTGAAAGAGGCAGCGCGGCTGGGACAGGCCGACGCGCATTTGCGTCTGGCGACGCTCTACAATGCCGCCGGTCTGAAGAGTGAGGCCGCTTTGGAATACGAAGAGTTCCTCAAGAAGAAACCGGACTATCCCAACCGCAAAGAATTAGATCGCTACATCGCAGAGCAGAAGAAACCTTAACCCGAAGTGCTTACTCATCAAGAAATGATCCACATCGGGTGAACAACCGGGGCCAGGCTTGCGATTTGAAGGCTTGACCTTCCGGGTAGTGGGTCAATTTGAAAATGAATGTCCGACAGACTTCAGTTTGTCGCCCAAGCTTCGACAAGCTAAAGCTTGTCGGACATCAAACTGACCACTACCGACCTTCCGAAATCTCTAGCCGAATTTTCTCGTTCCTTGTAGAATTCGCGAGTTTGCTTCACGAACTGAAATTGATTCATTGACTCATTGGCTGATTGATTCAATGAAGCGATGAATCAATCCGTCAATTAGAATAAGCGAAACTATTGCCCCCGACGCGACGATCGCTCAGTACACCATCGTCTCGAAGATTGGCGAATTATCCGAAGATAATTTTTCACGAGAGGAAAATCGAAATGAGCAATCTCAATGCCGTCAAAGCTGTTTATGAAGCATTCGCCAAAGGTGACATTCCCGCAGTCCTCGGGTTCTTGGACGCAAACATTGATTGGACTGAGGCTGAAGGATTTCCTTACGGCGGCACGTACCACGGCCCTCAGGGCGTGTTGGCAGGTGTCTTCATGCGTTTGGGAAGAGAGTGGGATGGCTTCGCCGCCGTCCCCAATGAATTCATCGACGGCGGAGATGCGGTGGTCGCGCTGGGAAAATACAGCGGCACGTACAAGGCAACTGGCAAGAGTTTTGAGGCTGACTTCGCGCATGTCTGGAAGATCCAAGCCGGAAAAGCGATTCGATTTGTTCAGTACGTGGACACGCTCCTGGTACAGAGAGCCTTAGAAGATCCAATTGAAGCAGATGAATGAAGAACTGGCAGACGGCTGGGAAAGGCGCGTGCGGATCACAGTTCAGATTGGTTCATTGACTCATTGAACCAATGAACCATTGAATCAATCGAAGAAAGGAAACCAGAATGCGTGTTCTGCTCGTGTTGATTATTTCAGTTCTGTTGGCTCAAACAACGAGCGCGGCTGAGCCAACCTATCTTTACAAGACTAAGCTTGTTCAAGCAGCGCCGGGAAAGCTGCTCGAAGTGATCGATTTGCTGAAGGTGTTGCAGGCTGGCTACAAGAATGCCGGCGATGAGCAGCCGCTGATGATGCGTCACAGTCAGGGTGATCATTGGGACCTACTGGTTTTGATTCCCATGAAGAGTTATGCCGATTACTACAGTGCCGAGCGATTAGCGAAGAGAACGCAGACCCTCAGGAACATTCAGGCAAGCATGGACGAACTCATCGCCTGGCAAGAGGACGTTTTTGTTTACGGACCACCGCTGGCGGACCTGCGCAAAGCGTTTGCCGAGTCCGCTTTCTTTCATGTTGAGATGTTTGATTCGCTGGCCGGTAAGCAGTCTGACTTGTTCAAGGAACGCGAGATGGAGAATGCCTATCTGAAGACGCTCAAACGCCCGGAGAATTTCATCTTTGTCCGCGATCAGGGCGCGGCCTGGGATATGTTTACGCTTGGCGCGTATCGTGATCTGAAGCACTACGCGGAAAGCGCCGGCATCTCTGAAGCAGACCAGGACGCCGCCGCGAAAGCCGCAGGCTTTGAGGCCGCGAATCGCATCGGCCCGTACCTGCGCACCTTGATCCGATCGCATCACGACACGCTGGCCGTCAGCGTCAAGTGACGCAAAGGATTCTTTCCCGAAGCTTTCGTCGAACTGAATAAAGGCTTTCGATCAACGCAACCCTGTGACTACCTATCCAGAAATCCATTACCGTTGAGCGTCGCGATCGGAACAAAACTCGGCCGTTACGAAATCCGTTCCAAGATTGGCGCGGGCGGCATGGGTGAAGTGTATCTGGCTGAAGACACACGTCTCCGTCGGAACGTCGCGTTAAAGGTTCTTCCCGCCGAACTCGCTTCAAACAAAGATCGAATGCGGCGGTTCGAACAGGAAGCACAAGCCGCGGCGGCTCTCAACCATCCCAACATCGCGACGATTTATGAGATTGCCGAAGATGAGGGCACCCACTTCATCGCGATGGAGTTCATCGAGGGCGTGACGCTGGGTGCGAAGATCCGGCAGGAGCAGACCGAGCTGCGAAAGTTTTTGCGGTACCTGCAACACGCGGCCGAAGGGTTGGCCAAGGCGCATGCGGCGGGAATCATTCATCGCGATCTCAAGCCGGACAACATCATGATCACGCGCGACGGGCACGCGAAGATTCTGGATTTCGGCCTCGCGAAATTGATTGAGCCACGCCCCACGGAAGGTGGAACTGAAGACGCTGCGACGGCCATCATGGAGCAATCAACCCCCGGCGTGATTATGGGCACCGTTGGCTACATGTCTCCGGAACAGGCCCAGGGTAAAACAAAAGAGATCGATCAGCGATCCGACATCTTCTCGTTCGGCTGCATCCTGTATAAAGCGGCCACCGGCCGCAAGCCCTTCGAAGGTGACTCGCTAATCAAATCCTTGCACATGGTTGTTTATGAACCGCCGCCACCCATGGCTGAGTTCAATCCATCTTTGCCGCCAGAGTTACAGCGTATTGTGCGACGTTGTCTCGCGAAGGATCCCGACGACCGTTATCAATCGATTAAGGATGTCGCGATTGAGTTGAAAGAGTTGCGGCGCGAGATCGACGGCCCCGGCACCGAGACAACCGTGCCGCCAGCCAGGAACACAACCACTGAGCAGCCCGGCGCAAAGACCGCCGGGAGCGAAAGTTTCACTCCTACAATCAGTGCGCCATCGGCTTCGATTCCGATGCGCGTGTCCGGCGCGGGGAACGTTGTCCTCGGCATCAAACAGCATAAATTCGCAGCGGGAATTGCTGTGCTCGCGTTGCTGGCTGCGGCCACGGCGGTCGGCTTTTATCTGCGTGGCCGCAATTCAAGCGCGACCATTAAATCGATCGCGGTCATGCCATTCGTCAACAAAAGCGGCAATGCGGATCTCGAATATCTCTCAGACGGGATGACCGAAACCCTGATCAGTAGCCTGGCCCAATTGCCGAATCTAAGCGTCAAAGCGCGCAGTACTGTCTTTCGTTACAAAGGAAAAGAAACCGACCCAAACTTAGGCAAGGAACTGAAAGTGGAAGCTATTTTGAATGGACGCGTCGCTCAACACGGTGACCAGTTGACGCTGATTCTCGAATTGGTTGATGTCCAAACCGAGAACATAATTTGGAGCGAGCAATACAATCGCAAACAAACCGACCTGGTGTCTTTGCAGAGCGACATTGCGCGCGACGTTTCCAGCAAACTCAAACTCAAATTGTCAGGCGCGGACGAACAGAAGTTAGCTAAGAACTACACGCAAAATACCGAGGCTTACAAGCTCTACTTGCAGGGTCGCTTTTACGCAAACAAACGCACGCCGAAGGACTTGCGTAAAGCGATCGACTGTTTCCAGCAGGCTGTCGGCATCGATCCAAATTACGCCCTGGCCTATGCCGGCCTGGGGATCAGTTATACCTACCTCACGGTTTTTGGTGATGCGCCGGCCGGCGATACATTTCCCAAAGCTCGCGCGTTTGCTGCAACGGCCAGCCAGCTGGACAGTTCTTTGGCTGAACCGCATATCGTGCTTGGGTTGGTCAGCTTTCTTCAGGACCACGATTTTGCCGGCTGGGAACGCGAGGGCCGGTTGGCACTCGCGGGTAATCCAAATTCAAGTGACGCTCATCGCCTGAACGGTTTGAGACTTCTCTATCTGGGCAGGTTTGATGAGTCGCTGGCCGAGGTACAGAGGGCCCTGGAAATCGAACCATTATCAACCGCGGCCAACATCCTTTATGGCTTGTGCCTTTTCTATTCCGGGCGAATCGACGAAGGCGAAGCGCAGATGAAAAAGGCGATCGATCTGGCGCCGGATTACTGGTTTTCGCATTACTATATCTCGAACATTTATCGCTTTAAGGGTAACCATTCAGCGGCAGTCGAAGAACTTGCGAAGAGCAAAGACTTACGAGACGAAAAGGAAGCCGCACGGCTGATCAGAGAGAGTTTTGCCAGGGGAGGCTGGCATGGATTTCTGCGCGCAGTTAGCGTGGAGCCTGCGCCGATGAAATTGACTCCTTACAACCTGACAGGTTTTTACGCGGAACTGGGAGACAAGGAGCGGGCCTTTGCGGCCCTCAACGAAGCAGTCAAGGCTGATCAACTTGTGGGCTTTCTGAAAATCGATCCCTTCATGAAACCGCTGCGCGACGATCCGCGCTTTCAGGAATTGTTAAAGAAAGTCGGTTTCCCACCATAAGACAAGCCACAACCGAAACCCAACCATAACGGGCTCTCAAGCATTATGCGGAAAGTGCCGGCATCTCCGAAGCGGACCAGGACGCCACTGCGAAGACAGCCGGCTTTGACGCCGCGAATCGCATTGGCCCGAACTTGCGAACCCTGATCAGATTGCATCACGACACGCTGGCCGTCACCGTCAGGTGACGCTACTTTGGAATCGTTTCGGACCTTTTCGCCAAAACGATTCGGCTATCCGAAGGAATAAAATGAAGATTAGTCATTGGTGAAGTGATTGGGGTCAAGTGATCGGGGTCAAGGTGGAAGTGATCGGGGTCAGGCTTGCAACCCTTGCGATTTTCAATCGTTGCCGCACCGCGTAAACAGAGTGTTCAAATGCTGGAATCCCAAATCGCAGCCTGACCCCGGTTTCGGTCTAACCGTGAACGAGAAGCGTTCTAACCGGGAACAAGCAGATCCCGCCAGCCAGTCCTGAAATTGGAATTTGCACAAAGTAGAGAAATCTTCCGCACGAGTTCGTAGCGAATTTGGTGCTGCTGCTGAAATTCCTTTTCCATCTGGGCCTTCATATCCGCTACCTTCCCTTTGCTCTTCTCATCAACCTTGTATCCAGTAGAGTCCAGGAAGTGCCACAAGGGCTTGATTGCGTTCACCGTGGTTAGGACGCTTTGTCCATAGGCTTTGGCGTCTGCGTCAAGTTGGTTCAGTTCGTCAGGTGAGAGCAAGTTAAGCGCATCTGCTTCCCGCACGAAGTCGCCTGGCCACCACCATGTCGTTGCGTCTAATTCGAGGTATCGTTCCCAGTAATTCTTGGTGAACTCTTTTCTGGCTTGCTTCAGTTCGGCACAACAGATCTTCATCCGGTGGTTGTGGGAATCGTACATCGCCATCAATGACTCGATCGCGTTCATTCGATTATTGAACGCGTTATCAAGATCTCCGAATTTCACCGCTCTTGTCACTCTTGCCTCACGTAACGCTTTGACCTCGTTGTACCGGGAAAAACCAGAGGGGATCAAAATGTACGCCAACAAACCGCCGATAATCGATAAGACCAGGGGCTGGAATGGGGAGAGTCTCTTACAAAGATTCGACATGTCGGAACACCTCCTTTGGAAGGACGCGGGATTGGGTGCGAGGATATTCAGGCTTATATCACTGATCTGATCGCGACACAACGGCCAAGCGGCGAGCTGTTTCACGTAGGGAAGAGATTGGGGTCAGGCTTGCGATTTTGCGATTCTGGCCAGAACCGAGGGGGGCAGGCTTGCGATTGAGCGATATGGCCCTGCCATGCTGCTGCGAAATCGCAAGATCGCAAGCCTGACCCCGGTTAACTTCTTGACCGCTGGCGCTATGGCTCCGCCATGCTGATGCGCGGCAAGTCTTTGACTTGCCGAAGCGACACCCTTCTGAGCCTGGCGGTCTCCGACCGTCAAAGGGTCGCAGACCCCTACGTTCAAGAGACTTCTCGCCGGCAAGTCAGAGACTTGCCGCGCATCAGCGGGTCACAGACCTATGACGCAGCCCCAATTTCCGCGATAACCTGGTTCACTTGGCAGGCCGCTTCAAAATCTCCACCAGGCCCAGCACTCGCGCAGAGTCGTTCGGACTCTTCACGGTCGCCGCGCTCTTTTCCAAAGACGTTCCCAGGGTCATGAGTTTTGCGAGTGACGCTTTGCTCATCTGCGAGCGTTCCGCAACCTGTATCGCCTGCCGCACGCTCGCGATTTGATCAGCCGCCAAGGCTTGCGAGCGTTCTAACTGATCAAGATAAGCCTTCGCGACGATCAACTGCCGCGGCCATTCGATCTTTTGCTGGTTCTGAACATTGAACGAAGTCATGTGCACCAATTTCGCGGCGTCGATTTCGTTCTGCGTCAGGTCCTTTGTCGGCGTCAGCTCAAGGATGTCCAGGCCGCGCGCAATCTCGGAAGCGTAGATGTGGCCGTTGTACCAGTACGCGGACCAGTCGCCGCCGAGCACCAACATGTCTGTAGTAATCGGCCCGCGATCGAAGTAGGCGATTTCCACCGGATGTTCGGCGTCGGTGAAGTCCATCAAAGAGATGCCGCCCTGGTACCACGCCTGCACTTTGAGGTCGCGCCCGGGAACGGGAACGAGCGAGCCGTTGTGGGCCACGCAGTTTTCGCTATCGCCCTGGGCCGCCGGCAACTTGTAGTAGCTCGCGAAGCTCAGCTTGTTGTCCCTCAAATTGAAGATCGCATCAGCGCCCCACTTGTTAGGATCGTTCGCGCGGCAACGCGCGCTCAGTCCCCCGCCCCACTCATCTGTGAACACTACCTTCCTTCCATCATTCGAAAATGAGGCCGAGTGCCAGTACGCATAGTTCGGATCATTGACCGCGTCCAAACGTTTGGGATTGACGGGATCTTTGATGTCCAAAATGATTCCATTTCCCGAACAGGCGCCGGCCGCCAACCCGATCGCTGAATAAACGGTGATGTCGTGACATTGATCGGTCGCCGACGGCTTTCCTTTGCCGTGAGTTTCGCCGCTCATCAGACCGGCTATTGCGCCCGTCCTTGAATCCATAAATATTCGCGGGCTGTTAACCACCGCGGCATTCTGCGGCGCGGCTACCGGCACCTTGATTATGTCAATGCGAAACAGCGCCGTGTTCGGATCCTTCGTCGGCGGTTCACCCGAGCACCCGGCCAGCTCTTCGCTTTGACGGACGAACGAAGTGCCGGAAACGTAGATGTAGACGTTGTTCTTATCATTCGGATCGACGACCAGCGTATGAGTGTGCGAGCCGCGACAGGTTTGCACCGCGGCCACCTGTTTGGGATTTTTGATATCGGTAATGTCGAAAATTCTCACGCCGCGGAAACGATCTTTTTGCGCGGCCGGCATGGTCGCAGGCTTTTCTCCAGCGGCTGGCGGCGGGTTCGGTGGAAACCCTGAGGCGCCGCAGTCGATGCGACCGTTCGGCATCTCAACCGACATGAACATCAGGTTCTTGTAAACAGACACGTCGCCTTGGCCGCCCGGACAGACCATCGTAGTCAACAAGCTGGTCTTCGCCGGATTGGAGATGTCGTAAATACTGATGCCATAAAAATTTCCCTGAAAGAGGTGATTGCCCTGGAACGCCAGATCTGAATTGCCAAACGCGAGCTGGGCCAGAACCATCTTTGCGCCCTTATTCATCTTCGAAGGATCTGCCACGCCCAGCAGACCCAGAGTCTGGTTGACCTTTGGATTATCAGGATCGTCAGAGCCGAGTTGAAAGGCGACCGGCTTTTTGACCAGCATAATATGCTTCATGCCCAAAGAAGCTTCGCCCGCGTTGAACTCACCCGGCGCCAGCTTTGCGCGCGGGTCCGATGTGTCTGAGCCCGTCATTCCCGGCGGCAGAGGCGGGGCCTTTTCCAGCCCAAACGGGTTCGGACTTTCCTGGGCGGCCGGTTTAGTTTCCGGAGACGGCGAAGGCGTTTGCGCGCGCGTCATTATTGAAAAACAGAAGCACAAAACCAGCGAAGCTAATGGCACTCGAAAAGCGAGCTCATGTACCCGATTCATCGTTTCTCCTCCAAAGATCTTTTTTTGTCAGAACCGCCTGCGGTAGCAGGCGGTTAATCTCATCGTCCAAGTCTCAAGAGCCAACTACGGTTTCTCACCCAACATCGATTGCATAATCCTGATCTCGGCGCGTTGGCCGCTGTCGACATCAGTCGTAAACCCAAATAGTTCAGCGTCCTGTCCCGCGCCCGCGGTGTCGAACAACTTCTTCACCATGATCAAGGCGCCGTCATGGTGCTGAATCATCCCGCGCAAAAACAGTTGGTCGAACTCCGCGCCCCTGGCTTTCCTTAAAGCCTCCATTTGCTTTGCCGTCAGCATCCCGGGCATCAGCGTGTGATGACTCGACATGTCCATGCCCGGCATCTCCGGCATCGAAGGCGAAAGCGGCTCTCCTCTGGCTCTCAGCCAGCGTTTCATAAATTCGATTTCGTCTGATTGCGATCTGCTGATTCGCAACCCCAGCGATCGCAGGTCCTTGTTCTCAGTATGCGATTCAATGAGCGCCGTCATTTCCACCGCCTGCGCGTGATGCATGATCATGCCCTGCATGAACTCAACATCTTTCGGAGAACGTGGCGGAAGCGTGGCCCTGGTTGACGGCGGCAGTTTGCGCGTGGGCTGGCCCGGAGCGCCGGGCTGCACCACCACCGGCGTGTCAGTCTGCTGCGCGTGGATTGGCAGCGAGAGCGAAGTCGCAAGAACGGCGGCGGCAATCAATCCGCTGCGCGACACCGTCACTCTCATCGCTGAGCTGAGCCTGGGTTGGCGGTTGAGAAAAGAAGATTTCATCGGCCTTCGATCTTAATCATTGAGACGTGTGACGTTATCACAAAGCGCAAAAGTGTTCACCTGCCTGGTTGATAGGAGAGCGCGCCAAAACACCAAGGAGGTTGCCTTCTATTAATGGGAAGAAGGGTGCGCCCCGTAACACACTTGAACCGCTGTTCATTCGAGTCGGTCGCCGGTTCGATTCTGTTTACCTGCCACTTGTTCGCAAAACTCTCCGGCGACGACGGTGCGGTAGCCTATCGCTTTCTTGCAACGAATGTTGCTTACGGCACGGTGAATGCCCTTGTCTCCCAGCTTGCAACGTCCCGCAAACCACTTCAAATGAGTCTTTTGAATCAAAAATAGACTGACGGGGTTGCATCGAAAAAGCCGCTCGTCTTATTCTGGCTCCGCTCAAACGACGCTTCATGCTACTTAGGCAATTCGAGAACTCTCAAGCGAACACACCAACAGGGTGCCGCCAATGAGAGGAATCAGTGGCAACCAGGAAAGTAACGGAATGCAGCGAGCTGTTAGAAGATAGACAGCGCGCTTTCAATCAGGTCGATCGTGACCTCAACAACCCAAGCTTCTGCCGCGCTTGATTCCGGCGAAGCGCTGTTTTGGACAGAAGCTTCCGTGTCCGGCGCTATCTGAGCTTCGGAACAAGGCGGTGTGCTCATGGTGCCGGGATTTGGCTCGCACGGACCGTCTGCGAACGCTTGTGTTACAAGAACGCAGAGCAAGGTGAAGCAGAGACCTAGTCTTCTTAGGTTCTTCATGTTGTTCTCCTCAGCTTAGTGATTGGTGTTGCTCTTTTTCGACTCAACAGAACGAAGCGTATTTCAGAACCGTTGATTGGCTGTTAAGGAGTCAATGCGGCCTACGCTTCGTAGCGCAAAGAGTTTAGCACTCACTTAGAAAGGCTACCTCACATGAACGTTACGTCTGGATTAACAGAACTTAAACAAAGCTTCAGTCTTTCCATTTCGGAGAGAGCTAGGTTTTCGTGCCGTCTCGCCAAGCAATTTGAGAAAGCGGGTGAGTATGAAGCAGCCAGGGAAGCCCTAGACGAGTTTTGGCCAGAGCAAAGTGCGCCACCCAAACTTGATGATCTGGACGAGCCAGCGAAGGCGGAAGTGCTGCTTCGAGTCGGCGCGTTGGCCGGGTGGTTAGGAGCCGCGGATCAAGCGAAGGGTTCTCAGGAAATTGCAAAGAATTTCCTCACGCAGAGCCTTGAACTCTTTGAGAAACTCGACCAGTCCGATCGTCTTGCCGAGGCACACGGCGATCTTGCACTTTGCTATTGGCGCGAAGGCTCCTATGACGAAGCCCGCATTCATCTTGCAAACGCCTTAACACATTTGCGTAACGAAGACCCGGAGCTAAAGGCTGTTCTGCTTATTCGGGCCGGAATCGTAGAAAAGGAAACGCAGCAGCTTCAGTTAGCGTTGCGTTTCTATTACCAGGCTGCACCACTACTTGAGAAAAGTGAAGATCATGCTCTGAAGGGAGCTTTCCATAATGAATTCGCACTCTTGTTTATGAGACTTGGTAGCGGAGAAAATCGCCGCGACTATTTGGATCGCGCATTAATCGAAGCTGCGGCCGCAAGTTTTCATTTTGAGGAGGCAGGTAACAGTCGCTTTCTGGCTCGCGTGGAAAACAACCTTGGCTACTTGTACTTTACAATCGAACAATATCGAGACGCCCATCAACATCTAGACCGCGCTCGTCATCTTTTCCTCAAGCTTAAAGATCGTGGAGCAGCCGCGGAAATTGACGATACTCGAGCACGCACGTTACTCGCTGAAGGGCACTTCGTCGAGGCTGAGCGCATTGCCCGCAACGCCGTTAGAATCCTTGAAAGAGGCGACCAGCAAGGTCTACATGCCGAGGCGCTCACGACGCACGGAGTTGCATTAATTCGTTTAGGCAAAGAGGCCCGTGGCCACGCTCTGCTCGAGCGTGCGATCGAGGTGGCGGAAACTACCGGCGATTATGAAGGCGCGGGGCGTGCGAGGTTGAGCATCATTGAAGAGCTCGAACAGAAGATTCCGGCCAGAGATCTGATTTCCATTTACCGTGCAGCAATCGACCAGCTAAAAGGCTCGCAAGACCCTTCGACCGGCAAACGTCTGATTGCCTGTGCCGACCGGTTGCTAGATACCTGCAGTCGTTTGGAAGTGAAGGAACCGAATGTGAAGGAACACAACTGGGAAGGGTTCTCGTTCAAGCAGCATATACATGCCGGCGAGCGGGCCATAATTGAACAAGCTTTAAGAGATTCAGGCGGATCCGTATCCAAAGCTGCGCGACTACTTGGTTTCAAACATCACCAGAGCTTGATTTCGCTCCTCAATACGCGTCACAAGGAACTGTTGAAGACGCGGTCCACAGTTCGCCGGCGAAGGCGTCATTTGTTCTCATCGACGAAGCCCAAGAGAAAGATTATCGAGGAGAAGCCGAGGCCGGCGACCGGAGAAATTTCCGTGCTGCATGTCGAAGACAACAAAGCTGTAGCCCGGCTGATTCAGGAGACGCTGGGAGATGAGGGACTTCGGGTCGATTCGTGCACGAGCGGATCGGTCGCTCTTGAGATCTTAAAAGGCAAGACTCGTTACGATGCCATCATCGTGGACAACGACCTGCCGGGTTTGAGTGGGCTGGAACTGGTTTTGCGCGTGCGTAGCATGGGACATCGCCGCAACACGCCCATCATCATGCTCTCAGGAGACAATTGTGAGAGAGAAGCCTGGCGCGCCGGAGTCAGTGACTTCTTGCGAAAGCCGGGCGGCGTCGGCGAAGTATTCTCGACCATAACCAGATTGCTGGAGGAGCGGAAAGCGCAAAAGAGCAGCGTACCAGATCGTCGCTCCTAATCACTTTGGCGTTCCGCCCTAATCGGCGTCGCATTTCTGATCCATCCAATCATCATTTTCAATCGAACGTCGGATCGTCCCAACGTGAAGTCACAGTGTGCGCTGGCTTGAAACACCGGCCGCGACCCACTCGAGAAAATGCTTGAAGACCATGCCTTTACAGCGATAGAATCTCGTTCCCCTAATTCATTTCGAAAGCTCTGGAACAGGAAGGCAGAATTATGCGAATCACAAGACCGGTCATTGTATTCACGGCTATCTGTACTCTGGTAATCGGACTGCAAGCCAATTCATTCGGGCAGGACAAAAAGTCTTCGCCAAATCACGTGCATTACAAGGAGCCGGCGCAGCAAACGACTTCACCCACGGGCGCGATTGCGCCGCGGTTGCAGAAACTTGGCAGCCATGTTTTTCCGGTGACGACCAAGAGCAAAGAGGCCCAGCTCTTCATGAACCAGGGATTGAATCTCTCGTACGCATTCAATCACGCGGAAGCCGGCCGTGCGTACCGTGAGGCGGCGCGTTTGGATGCGAATCTCGCGATGGCGTATTGGGGCGAAGCCCTGGCCCTGGGGCCGAACATCAACGCGCCGATGGAACCGGCGAGCGAGCCGAAGGCGCTCGAGGCAATTCAGAAAGCGGTCGCCTTAAAATCAAAAGCGTCGCCGCGCGAGCAGGCGCTGATTGACGCTTTGACGCAGCGCTATTCGGGGCGCGCTGAAGATCGACGCGCGCGCGATGTCGCTTATGCCGACGCCATGCGCAAAGTGCACCTGCAGTTCCCTGACGATCAGGACATCGCGATGCTCTACGTTGAAGCGGTGATGGACCTGCGGCCCTGGGGTTACTGGACCCGCGACGGCACGCCGTATGAACGAACCTCAGAAATCGTCGCGCTCACAGAAAAAGTGATGGCGCGGAATCCGCAGCATCCGGGCGCGCTGCATCTTTACATTCATCTGATGGAGGCCTACCAGGCTGAGAAGGCTGAAGCTGCCGCCGATCGTCTGCTCACGCTTATGCCTGCGGCGGGCCACATGGTCCACATGCCCGCGCACATCTATCAACGCGTCGGCCGTTACTCCGATGCCGCGCGCAGCAACGAACTGGCGATTGCCGCCGACGAAGATTACATCTCGCAGTGCCGCGCGCAGGGCCTCTATCCGATGGCCTACTATCCGCACAACCTGCACTTCCTCTGGTTCGCGGCGACTGCCGACGGCCGGAGCAAGCTGGCGATTGAAGCGGCGCGCAAGGCAGCTTCGCGTGTGGATGACGAAACTTTGAAGGCAGTGCCGCTGCTCGCAGGCTTTCGCGTCGTGCCCTACTTTGCGCTGACGCGTTTCGGAAAGTGGGACGAGATGCTGCGTGAGCCGGAGCCGCCGGCGACTAGTGCATACCTGCGCGGTCAGTGGCATTACGCGCGCGGCACAGCGTTCCTCGGCAAAGGACAGACGAATGAGGCCGAGCAGGAGTTTGCAAAGTTAAGTACGCTAATGGCGGACAAGTCGCTCGATCAACCGCTGTTTTCGCCGAACACCGGCCGCGCGATATTGTCGATTGCGCAGGAAGTTTTGGCGGGTGAGATTGCCGCGGCAAAAAAGAATTTCGGCGAAGCTATTCCGCACCTCGAACGCGCGGTGCGTTTGGAAGACGCGCTCGTTTACACAGAGCTGGCTGAGTTTCATTATCCGCCCCGGCATGCTTTAGGCGCGGTGCTTTTAGAAGCCAAACGCCCTGCTGAAGCTGAGACTGTTTATTGGGAAGATTTGCGGCGTAATCGCGAAAACGGATGGGCGCTTTACGGACTGATGCAGGCTTTGAAAGCGCAAGGCAAGAATGACGACGCTGCGTTAGTCGAAGCGAGATTCAAGAAAGCCTGGGCTCGCGCTGATGTGACGTTGAGCGCATCGAGGTTTGGGAAGTAGGAAAATGGCACGGGCGTCCCGCCCGTGAAGATCACGCGCAGGATACGCGTGCCACATACAACCGCGAAGCGATTGAGAAACAAAGTTCAGGGTTGGAGCCTGGCGACAACCCTGGGAAAATCGCCATGCACAACGCAACCCTGTCAGGGTTGCGCCTGCGTCTGGGTCGTTACCCGACGTAGCCTTCGGCAACGTCGGGCTGGAGGCCGAAACCGCTTTGCGGTATGCCTGCTACTTCTGCGCCGCCGGCTTCTTGAACTTCGAATCATCAATATTCACGTTCAACTTATACTCTGAGACAGTTTGCAACAAGGTGCTTCCGGCGCGAGCTTTGCGAATCAGAAAAGGCAGACGCACGTTGCCGATTTTCCGGTAGTCGTCATAGTCGTTGGCCTGCGGCAGACCGCCAAAGTAAGTTGGCGATTGCCACTGTCGCCTAATCAACAAACCCGACTGCACTTCAAAGAAAAGCCGTTCGACCTGATCGCTGGGCCGCGTTCCCTCAACCACATACAAGTCGCGACCATCGAGCCGTTCTCTTCCCGTAACGCTCATTGTCTTAAACTGCTCTTTCAGTCTGACGTCACCGTAAAAGGCCGATTCACGCTCAGCCTGCGCGCGGCCATCGCCACTCATGTCGAAAACTCCATTCTGATTTTTGACCCAGCCGCTGCTGCCGTCGAACCCCTGCTGAATAGCGCCGAGCGGCGGCGGCACCGAACCTATGAACAAAGACTTGTTGGGAGCTGCTTCATAAAGTTCAAAGCTTCCGTGCACGCCTCGGACGTCGACTGATCCTTTACGGGTCCGGGTGGTGATCTTGTCTAGAGCCTGTACGCCACCAAGCGACCGAATGTATCGATCGAGAATCTCATCGACAGTCGGCAATGGCTGCTGATTGACCGTCGCTGTGCTCACTGCCGCCAGTGAACTGAGCGAAGGCAAAGGCGGAATTCCGATGGGCTTCGTCCGGCCACGATGACACGTGGCGCAAGTCACAATGGGTGTCTCAAAGTTTTTATTGATTTCACTGACCATCGACAGCATGCGTCGCGCCGTTTGCTTGGCAGGTTTGTCATCCTTCTCCATCGCGGGCGGCGTGTGACAATGCGAACAGTCAACTCCCAGCGAAGCGGCCATAAATGCCATGGCGTTTTGCAACTGCCCCGCGGGCATGATCTTGATGACTTTGATGTTCTTGAAAGCCTGCTCGGCCGTCCGCGGTTGCGCTTGTTGTCCGGCGACCCGCGGCGTCTGCACCCACTGAATCATTATTATCAATGAAAAGGAAATGATTGAGATTGAGGGCCATACGTTCGTGCGGGTTCTTGCTTTCATGACGAAGGCTTCATCCTCTCGCTAACCGTGGAGGTCTAAAGAGCGGATTCAAACTATCAGGAATGGAAGAAACGGGGATGTGTCTAAAGTCATGCTCACGGTCATGATTTGGAGCATGACCATCAGCTTAAATTTTCAATGCTATGAACGTCGTTGGCTTTAAGGTTCAGCACAAGCCCAGCTCACGAGCCTTGAGCGCAGCTTGCGTGCGATCACGCGCATCGAGTTTGCCGAGGATATTCGTGACGTGATTCTTCACCGTGCCTTCGGTGATGAACAAGGCGTCGGCGATTTCGCGGTTGCTCGAGCCGCTGGCAATCAGGCGCAGAATTTCGAGTTCGCGATCCGACAACGGCTCGATCAGAATGGATGGCGCCGCCGGCGTCTGGTCCGAAAGGCGTGTGAACTCGGCCAGTACGCGCTTGGTCACCGAAGGCTGCAGAAACGATTCGCCGCGCGCGGCCGCGCGAATCGCCGCGAAGAGATTTTCTGATGGCGCATCCTTCAGCAGGTAGCCGACGGCGCCGGCGCGCAGGCAGTCGAAGACATACTCGTCTTCGTCAAACGTAGTCAGGGCGATGACGCGGCAATCGATCTGTTCGGACTTGAGTTGGCGAGTAGCGTCAACTCCATTCATTAACGGCATCTGCAAATCCATCAGGATGACGTCGGGCCGCAGCTCCCTCGTCAGCCTGATCGCTTCTCGGCCATCGCCCGCTTCGCCCACGACCTCGAGATCCTCTTGCAAGGAGATCAAGGTCCGCAGAGCTTCGCGAAAAAGCGCCTGGTCGTCTGCCAGTAGAATGCGAATCATCCGGGTAGTCCTACTTCCAGAGTGAATCCCTCGTTGGCGGCCGTGACAATTTTCAGCTCGCCGCCCAAATTCTGTACGCGCTCGTGCATGCCAACCAGACCAAAACCCTTCTTTGGCTCGGTCGCACCTATGCCGGCATCTTGAACGCGCAGCCAAACAGAGTCCGTCGCATAATCCAATGTCACGCTCGCCGACTGCGCTTGTGAATGTTTACGAACGTTAGTGAGGCCTTCCTGTGCGGCGCGATAGAGCGCCAACTCGGCAGCGGCAGACAGCGCTCGCGGAGTGCCCATCAACCGAAACTCGGTCGCGAGGCCGGAAACGCGGCACTCCTCAAACAAATTTTTCAGCGACTCAATGAGCGAGTGAGTTTCAGGGCGCGCAGCGCGCAGGGCTGAGACTGACTCTCGCACCTCAGCCAGGCCCTTCTGCGCCAGACCCTGCGCTTTGCGAAGTCCGTCAAGACTACGCTCTCGATCCTTTTCAATCAACGCCATCGCCGCTTCGATCTGCACGATCACGACGGTGAGATAATGTCCCAGGCTGTCGTGAATTTCTCGCGCCAGACGATTTCGTTCTTTGAGCGTGGCCAGTTCTTCAACTTGATCGGCGTACTGGCGAAGTTTGTCGTTCGCGAATTTCAGTTCGGCGACCAGTCGTTCGACCTCACCTCTGGCTCGTTGCTCTTTGACGGCCAGTTCGGTAATCACGATGACAAAGACGATGCCGGCCAGAAAGAAAATTCCCAGTACTGCTGCCGGACGCCAGCCACTGAAAATCGTCATGGGAACGACGAGGAGCAGCCACATCACCGCACAGGCTGCGAACATGTGGGATCGCGAAAGCAACACCACGGCCTGGCCGGCCAGCGGCAACATTGCAAACATGATCACCGGCGATCTGGCTAAAAACAGAAGCGACGCGCCGATGCCAATTTGCATCGCGAGATAAATGACCGCGCGGCTGAGCGTGCTGCCTTTCCTGGCCCAAGCATATCCGGCGACACCGTTTACCAGATAAGCCACCGCCAAAACTATCAGCACGACCGCCTTGAAGCGGCCAATGGTATTCATCACGTAACCCATAGTAACGACCGCGGACAAATAGGCCGCCAGGGTTACCACCAGAAATCCAAGACTGTTCAGTCCGAAGGTTCGGGTTCGCACCGGCATCACAACCCCACGATGATCAGTTGCATCTCTCCGCTTCATTTTTTGATCGGAACACGACTAGCCGATTGGTTCTTTATACTGCTTGGAGATTTCTGTAAAGGGTGAGGATGGAAAAGGAGTGGTACAGCTTGACTCCGTTGAGGCGGTTCGAGGCCAGCTGCGGAGCAGCGATTAGAGCTAAGCCCAAGGCGAGCCTTGCGAGCCTTGGGTAATGAGTAGTTAGATTTGGAGAGCCGCGAAGCGGCGACAGAGCGTG
>UEXV01000018.1_pt1 | contig 21586 bp, 14 predicted proteins | sample 4301181 | NCBI WGS metagenome assembly UEXV01 (sample SAMEA4773175, study PRJEB27434) | metagenome | biome: 2259; feature: agricultural soil; material: soil | place: USA | collected 2014-09 | depth 0.25 m | reverse complement strand
TTCGTAACTCCTTATTTCCCGTTCTTCCCAAGATCCTGATCTTTTCCAGGGGGATACCATGTTGGGTTCGTTTCCCACTATCAAGACGATGAAAGTATTGACTTTTCCTCACGCTGCGCATATCTTGCGGGCGCTAAGCGGCGGCTGATCTCACGAGCCTGTGCCGGTCGTTCACATACTCGCTAACTCAGCAATCAACGCCGCAACTGCATCGTCTTAACAGAGCGAACGGTTTCCGTGGATTTCACAAAGGAGTCGCGCGATGAGTGACAAGAAGAAACCTGGGTGTCCGATGACCGCCTGGTACGATCCGCGCCAGTTGGCCCGCACGGCAGTGGATGTGGCGATCTCGACGATCTTTGGCCGGCACTCTGATTACCGCATCACTGAAGCGCTGGTCGCCCCTTCGGAAGACGATAACGTTTGGGAAGATGATGCGACCGACAATCCGGCCGATGCCGACGGGATCTACCACTACAGCGACAAGCAGGAGATTTGGATTGATTACATCGCCGACACGGGCGACGGCTGGGACTCGACTTACACAGTCGCCTATTACGCCGGCCAGCCGCAGCTTGATTTGCCGGGTGTAGCGGAGGCAGTTCCGCGTGGCGACCTGCTGGTCTTTGGCGGCGATCAAGTCTATCCGGTGGCCAACAGAAAATCGTATCGCGAACGTCTGCTGGAACCTTATGAAGCGGCGTTGCCTCGGTTGGATCCGCCCAATCCTCACGTGTTTGCGGTCCCGGGCAATCACGATTGGTACGACAGTTTGGTATCGTTCATGCGACTGTTTTGTTCGCGACGCTGGTTTGGTGGTTGGAAGACGCGTCAAAGCCGAAGCTACTTTGCGCTGAAGTTGCCACACCGCTGGTGGTTGGTTGGTACGGACGTGCAGTTGGATTCGGACATCGACATCCCGCAGCTCAAATATTTCAAGCGCGTCGCGCGCAAGATGAAGGAAGGCGATCGCATCATTCTGTGCACGGCCGAGCCGCACTGGATTTTTGCCAAGATGTACAACCAGTACGACGACGAATATAACGAAAACAATCTCCTATTTCTGGACAAGAAGATTTTTACGAAGCAGCAGATCGCCGTTTACCTGGCCGGCGATCTGCATCATTACCGCCGGCATGCAAATAAGGACGGCCTTCAGAAAATCACTGCCGGCGGCGGCGGGGCTTTTCTTCATCCGACGCATGGCGAAGACGTGAAGGTATTGGCCGACGGCTACACGCTGGCCGACACCGGGACCTTTCCTCCGGAAAGCGAATCAAGAAAGCTCACACGGAAGAATTTCTTTTTTCTTTTTCTGAATCCATGGTTTGGAATCGCGACTGCTTTGCTTTACATGCTGACCTGTTGGTCAGTGATGACGAATCTCAGCCGCTTTGGAATTCGGGATCTTTGGCCGGCGCTCAAGGCAGCCATCGCTTCATCGATTGCTAATCCCACGGCGGTGTTTTGGATACTGCTGGTCTGGGGCGGCTTTCTGCTGTTTACCGACGTCCATTCAAAGGCCTACCGGCTGATCGCGGGCACTCTGCACGGGTTTACGCATGTGCTGGCCACGTTCTTCATCGGTTGGTTCGCGACTTATGTCAGCGTGAGTGGGATGGGTGCACTGGCGGCATCTACCGGCCTGCATTGGTTGGATTTCAGATTCAAGTCGCCGTTCCAACTGCTGTTGGCGGGCGCGATCATCTTCATCTTGGGATGGATCGTCGGATCGATCGTGATGGGCATCTACCTCTTTGTCTCGCTGAATTTCTTTGGCCGGCACTCGAACGAAGCGTTTTCAGCGCTGGCGATTGCTGATTGGAAGCACTTTCTGCGACTGAAGGTTGATGCGAAAGGTTTGACGATTTATCCGATCGGCATTCGCAAGGTGGCGCGGAATTTTGAGGCGACCGGAAGCACCACTAGCGCGATGTATAAACCGACCGACGGGTCTAAGCCGGAATTGATTGAGGGGCCGATAACCGTTTAGGCCGTAACAATCTGGTGATCGGCGATTCTCTCCGACAACGCGCTAATCGTCGCGGAAGGATTGACGCTCAGCGCCGTGGGAATAATCGAACCGTCTGAAACGTAAAGATTCGGATAATTCCAAACCTCACCGAACTCGTTGACTACGCCTTCCTTCGGATCGTCGGACATCGTGCAACCGCCGAGCGGATGCGCCGTCAGAAGTTTTCGCCACGGCCAACCCCAAAGCACGCTGGGCATATACTTGCCACCGATGGCTTTGCTCAGCTCCTTCAAAGCGTTTTCCATTTCCCTGAACATGGCCCGGCTGCGTTTAAGGTTCCACTGAATCTCGATGTCACCCTCGGACAGCGCCATGCGGCCGTCGGCGGCATCGGTGCCCATTCCCAGGATGGGGAGAAACCGTGTCGTCACGCCGCCCTTGAACAACTTGTCGGCGCCGTCGGTAAAGCCGTAGCCGTGATCGAGTCCCAGCGTGCGCATAAAGTATTTGCGGAAGAAGAGACTGAGATTTTTTAGTCGCCGCGGCACTGGCAACGCGCTTTCCAGGTACCAAAGAAATGGATCGGGAAAGCCCAGATCCTGGATCATGATCCGGTTGTTCGCCGTCGAAGCATCGATGGCCGCGGTAATGCTCGGTCCCGCGCCCGGATCAATCTCGCGATTCGATTCAAGTGTACCGGCCAGAAGGAAATCGCCGTTACCGGAAAACTTTGTGCCCAACGCCGGGCTCAAGTTCGGGAGCGTGCGATGAAGATCGCGGCAGCGCAGAAGAATCTCAGTCGAACCCAAAGAGCCTGCGGAGATAATCACTTTCCGTCCAACTACCGAACCGGGTTGCGACTGTGGCTCGGGTCTGGCCCGCCGATCGAATCGATTGCCGTCGAGCGTGAGCGGTTGTGTTTCCGCAGTTGCAAGATCGAAGCGGCGAAAATGCACGCGGTACCCGTTCGTCTCCACCGGATCGAGAGGCTCGATCTTTTCGACCATATGCAACGGAAAAACTTCGGCCCCGTTCTGTTCAGCCAGCGGAATGTAGTTGAGGTCGAGCGTGTTCTTAGCGTGCACGTGACAGCCCAGCATGCAATTGCCGCAATAGACACAACCGTCCTGCACGATGCCCTGACGATTCTTTTTTTCCGGCCCGGTGTAGACGCAAATCTCCATCAGCTCCGGCTTGCGTCCGGCATTCTGCGCGGCGGCGATGAACGCTTCCGTGCGCTGCGGCATGGCGAGATCCGCCGGCGGCGTCAGTTGCCGCGCTTCCAACATGTCGCGCGCCTTGTCATAAAACTGATTGAGAACATCGCGCTTGACGCCCTTGGGCCAACGGGGCAGTTCAAAGATTTCTTTGGGCGTGCGAATGTGCACGTTGAAATAAACCAGCGAGCCGCCGCCCACGCCGCTGGCCTGGAGGATGTCGATGTTTTCGAAGGCGCGATAATCAAGCAGCCCCAGATCTTTGTAATTCCAAAACGAGCGCGCGACCTGGCCCGTTGTGCGCGGAAAATCTTTTTTGCCCCAACGCTTGCCGCGTTCCAGAATGCACACTGAGCGGCCTGCTTGCGCGAGCCGGCATGCGTTAATTGCGCCGCCGAACCCAGAGCCGATGACTACAACGTCGTAGATGTCTTTCATGGTTACCTTCGATAACGGGTGTCAGAGTACCGACTTTAGTCGGGTTTTTTTTGGATGGGAGAAAGGCCCAACTAAAGTTGGTACTCTAACGCCGGCCAATTAAGTTGACCGTCATCTCTTTAACTTCTTCACGCCCATTCGCACCTGGATGAAGCCGATGATGATCGGCAAGCCGGCGAGCAGCAGCAAGACAATGAAGTTATAGAAAAATGCCTTGTGCGAGATGTAATAGCGACAAGGCAGCACGTAAGGATCCGCTTTGAAGTGGGCGTAGTCGCAAACTTGAACGGGCGCCGGATAGCGCAGCCACATGACTGCAAACGTGATGGCGACGATCACGATGTAAAGCACGCGCAGTTTTTTCCGCCCGCCATTCAACACCCACTTAAAGCCCAGCCAATTCCCGAACCAGCCGCCGAAAAAGACGGCCATGAGAAAAATCCCGTAGGGATAAGCATTCCAGGGAAAGTTCGTCGTGTCGTTATAAGCGACGGTGTTGTCGAAGATGCCGCTCAGGTATTGCGTTTCCCACGCCGGGTAGGCCAGCAAAGAGATCGTGGCGACTGGCCCGAGAAACACCGCTGCAACAATCAACGAACGCAGCATGTATGAGGAATAGAGTTTCGCCAGCGCGGCTTCGGATTCCTTTCGCGCGGCTTCGATGACGGGAGCACCGGCGTCAGCGAACAGCGCGCCGGCAGCGAATGCGATTTGGATATCTGTGAGAACTACGGCCATAGCAAACCTCCAGATTGATCGGCCAGGGTCAGTACCGGGAGCGGTAGCGACCGGGTTTCAAGCCGCACGATGTGACGATCGCTAAGTCAGACCCGGTCGCTCAATCTCTCAGGTGTCCTGCAAATCAAAGCCGATGCGCAGGCGCCGCTGATGCCACTCTTCATCCATCAGCAGAAAGTAGCCAAACAGTTTGTATTGATATTCAGATATCGCCGTATTCGGGCTCCAGGGCTTGAGCCAGTCAGTCGCGTAAATCAACAAGCCCAGATAGAGGCCATCGGCAATCTGCGCAATCTCGTCGATGCAGAAACAGTCCGGCGGAATGTTCTTCAAGGGCTTCCAGCGATAGTTGAACTGGTAAACCTTCTTACCCTTGTTTTCCGGCAACATGCTGGTCTTGTTTGGCCGCCCGATGAAAAAGAAAGTATGCGCGTCGTAGCCGTACTTCTGCTTCTCCTCCGGCGTCGCGTCTTCTATGCGCACCCCGGCGAGCTTTGAGACTTCGCGCGTGAATTTTTCTTTGATCGTCTTCCAGACGACCGTATTCGAACAGTTGTAAGCGGGATCGTTACCCATCGGCTCGCCCCCTTCCGTCCACTTGGCGAGCTCAGCTTCGTCTATCTGAGTGAACTTTTTGCCCGTCCAGGGTGAGAAGAAGCGTCCCGCCTGCCAGACGACACCGATCGTGTTTTCCTTGAACGCCGCCAACAGACCCTGGCTTTGCCAGGAGATCAACGCGCCGCGATAGAAGCCGTTCATGGTTTGCGGCGCAATGCCTGCGTTAAAAAGTGAGTGCAGTTTATCGAACGTCGGAGAAACGGTTTTGTGCTCGGCCGTTAGAGTATCCGAATAGGACTTGAGCATCCGCATGATGTCGCCGTGGGTCTTAATGTCGGCGCGCACTTCATCGAGTTTCGCCGCGTCAACATCTCCGTCAGGCGGATCGGCCAACGTCAAAGTAGAAAACTTATCCGGAGCCGGCGTGGGCGCGGCCGGGGCGGCGGCCGGAGCGGACGCTTTGGGCACTTCGCCGGGAACGGCGACGTCCGGCATCTCCAAAAACGGAAAGAGTCGCTTGGCTTCGGCATTCCAGAACGGCTCAAACAAAAGGAAGTAGCCGAAGTTTTGATAATGATAATGCGACGGGTCGGCCTTCGGATCGTACCGCTCCAAGAACCTTGTGGTCGCGAATATGGCCTGGCCCAAAAACATGCCATCGGCGATTTGCACCATCTCATCAATCAGGTAACTCAACGGCGGAAAGTTGTTGAGCTTGGGGTACCGGTAATTAAGGCGAAAGACCTCACGCGGAGTTCCGGGATAAATCGAAGGCGCGCGATGCGAAGCAATGTTTCCGCCTTTGTAATCGTATCCGTACTGGGCCCTTTCCTCGTCGGTCGCTTTCTGCAAGTGCCACATGAAATTCAGCAAAGCCACGGTGGCGACGTTAACGGGCGCACCTTCAATCTTATTGAAGTGATTGATGCCGTTGCAGACTTTGACATCCGCCGGCACGGTATCGCCGAGAATCCTGGCCCGGTCCTCGGCGCTCATCGGAGAATAGCTTTTCCCGGCCCACGGGCAATTGCCCACAATCGCGGAGCTCCAGATGAAGCCGAGCAGGTTTCCAAACTCGGCCGCGACGCCGTGCAGGTCGCCCGTGCGCAGCCCCGGGCAGACCCCATAGTAATGACCATCGAGCGAGTCGAACGTCTCGCCCAAATCAAACAGCTTCGCCATCTTCCGAAACGGCGGCGCGTCGTTATTAAAATTATTCTGAAGCAGCGCCATGTAGTCTTTCATCATCTCGAGGACTGATGACGCCACCGCGAGATCCTTTTTGATCTCTTTAACTAACTCGTCGTTGGGATCAGCATTGGCCAGACAAGAAAGCGTCTTCAGAGTGGCATCTTGGCCTGCTGCCCCGCCGGAAACATCCCATGACATAGCAAAACTCCTTTTTTGTGTGTCTGCTCAACCAGCACGCCTGAGGCGTGCGTACCTTCAGCGCGCAATCAATTCACTGTGATGAACGCCGAGGTGATAGCCGAAGAAACTGTTCGTGAGGTGATAGTGATTGTAGCCACCCCGTCCCGTGACCTTCTTACGAAACGGCAGAAGCTTCTCGTAAACTTTGCGATAAGTCTTGCGGTCGTAAAGCGCAATCGTGTTATAGCCGCGATTGCCCGTGATTATGTATTTGCCGTCGGGCGAAACGCGCGTCGCGTAAATCCCGTCCAGAATTCGCCAGTTAAGTATCTGAAGAGTTTGCAGCATGTAGTGCGTGCTCGAGGCCGTGGCCTTGCGCGCCATGGCGCCGAGTAGCGTATGCATCTGATCGTTCAGACTGAAGAGACGTGTGGTAAAGCGAGGCACGCATTCAAGGAAACGAAACTCAGCAAAACGTTCGAGCGGGATTTCGAGTACGCCGTGACTGCCGCCGCTGGCGATGTACAACGTGTCGTCATAGATTTCGACGTCTGAGTTCAGGTGGCCGGGAAACTCCGCAGCGGCGCTCCAGGTCCGAGTGATTTGCGCCGTTGTTAGATCGATTTCGTAGATGAATTCGCGCACGTAACCCGGCGACCAGTTCACCCAGTCTTCATGATCCGTAATCAACGAATAGGTAAGCGCATAGCCAACCGGCTTGGTTGGATGAACGCGGCAATGCCAGACATTATTCTGCACAATGACCTTGCGCGAGCGTTTCTTCGGATCAGGCTCGTTTAGATCAAACACGCCAACCTGCCGCACGTCTTTCTTCTCAGGCCCCAGGTCACCCATCAGGATGTAACGACGCGTCGCATCCCACCGCAGCTCGTGAGCATTCTCGAGATAATGCGGCCCGAGGTTTTCCGGATTCTTCAGGTCGTCTACCTTAAAGCGATAGATATGATCGCCAATCGCCCCAATAAAACTTCCGCTGTCCGGATACCAAAGATGGTGCGTGTTCGCTCGCATGCGGTACGAGCACTGTTCGAAATACATCGTAGACTGACGCGCGACTTCGCGGATGTTGTCTCCCTTTTCGATGTCCAGCAACATGATCGTCTGGCTGAAGTTTCCGAGCAGGGCGAGCTTGCCGTTTGGCGCCAGCGAAGGATTGTGGCCGGAACTGATGCCGTCGAAATGTTGGATGTAGAATTTCTTTTCCGGCCAATCGAACCGCAGAATTCCCGCGCTGCCGATGAGGCCGTCGAGGTCCGGGCCGTCCAAAGCGTAATAGACACTGAAAGGTTGGTCAGCCATAGCGTCTCCTTTTTCGTTCCTAATGTATCACTGACTTCGACGCGTTCGAGTTGATACTGATTACGAGCGTCGACAATTCTGATTTTCGACCGTTCTCCATTTTTCAGGTGTACTTAATTGGCCAATCTGCGGCTGCGGCCTCCTGACGAATCCAATAGTAGCCAGTCGGTACGATCCCCTTTACCTCAGATCCTTCCATTAATTTCACGGCCTCGCTGTAGAAGGTTTGCCACCACTTGGCGGCGTGCCAGATTGCCTCAGGACAACTGGAAGTCGAAGACAATCCCGGAGTCATTTCGACGCCTCCGATCCCGTAGGCGGTTTCGGCAAAGACGGCGCTCGGCACACCGGCGCCATCGAGCAAAGGATTGCCGCGCTGACCGACTCCCCAGATGTACCCGAGCCAGGCGAGGAGCATTGCCGGCAAATCAACAATTCCGCGCTGGCTCTTAATGCTATCGACAATACTGCGCACGGGAGGATCTTTTTCGGCCCCCGCAAAAATGAATTCGGGGTTATCGACAAAGCGCAGCACGGCGATGTTCGGGAATTGCTTCGGATTTTTGTAATCGGAAAGTGGGCAAGCCTGGACGCCATTACTTTGCGGCACATCCGAAGTCTTGCCGCCGAAAGCGAGCGGCACCGTGAGAAATGTTCCATCCCCAACCATCAGCCCGGCAAGTGACCAGCAGCTTGGAAGCAGGTTGCCGCGTATGTGGGATTGCGCGACACGGAGCCGAAAATGTGAAAGCGTAGCGCCACCCATCAGGATGACACCGTCCGTCGCTTTGGGGTCAGTGTCTTTCAATCTTTCCAGCCATTGCACGTTGTTCTCACGCGGTTCAGCTTTGAACTCTTTGACATTAGGGTTTGCTTCAACGGCGTCGGATTGTCGGCTGGCTATCATATTGTTCTCCTCTGATAATTGATAACGCTATCGCAATGGACGTTCAAAAATAACCCTGCCTGGCATTGCTGTGGGCGAGCCGTCTGGCTTGAAGGGCCAGTCGCGAACAGTCAGTTTCGCGCCCACGCCATCCGCGCGAAACTCCAGGGTCAGGAAATGGTTGCGCGCGAAATTGAAGCGATGGTCGGTGGTAATGCCCGGAGAACCAGGCACGTTGAGTGAATTGGGAGCTGCCTTCCACCCACCTCCGAGCAGACTGAAACCGACCGGCGCTTCGACCAGCGACATCGGGGAAGAGATGATCTCAACGACGTCTTTGCCGTTCGGCAAATTACAGGTGGCGATCCGGCCGTAGTGGACATCTCCGGTGAGGATCACGATGTTGTGCTGGGCCGCGGCAATCGCTCGCACCAGGCGTGCGTATTGCTGCTTATAGTCCGGCAACCCGTAGTCCGTCCAACGCGAGAGGAAACCGCCGGGCTTGGCAAAGACCGGTTGACCGACAACCAACACGCCCGGCCCAGCCAAAGTTCGAATCCATTCCTCTAATCGCGCCAGGTCCGGCTCGTTCATGAATTGATCAGTATTCGCGCTGCGGTTTGAGCGCGTGTCCGCCGTGAAAAACGAGACCGGATTGACTGCGAAAGGCTTCGGAGTGCCTTGAAAGACCTGATAGAAACGGTGCGCAAGAGTTTCCCACTCGCCGCGCCGGCCGTCGTCGCGCGAGTCGGCAACCGCGAGTGCGGAACTTGGGGCGTTGTTCCAAAATTCGTGGTCATCAGGCGAGAAGAAGTTTGCGCCTGAGCGCAGCACGTCATACATCGTTATGCTGCCGCCAATGGGCGCCCATGTTTGCAGGTAGGTATTTAGAAAAAGGTATTTCAACTGGGCGCGGTTATGCTTAGTGGTAATAAAGTTGTAGTACGGCGCGTCAAGATAAACCTGATCGCCACAGAGGAACTTAACGTCCGGACGCGCGTTGGTGGGCAGACGATTAAAGGTGGCGCTGAGCGCGCCCTTGTCTTCCTTCCAGTAAAAACATGAGCCCAGCATAACTGTGAAGGGTTTAGAGTCGGACAGACTCGGCAGTGTCGCGGGCAAGGTCGTTAGGTTGGCCTGAGCGAGTTGCTCGCCATTGGTGTTCCGGAGTATGAGCGAGTAAGGCTTGAAGCTTTCGAGGTTGTTCAGCGGTACTCTTTGAAACAAAAACGTATCTTGTTGGTCCTGAGGATCCAGCGGCTCCCACGCTTGCTGATCCACATTAGCTCGAGTCCCGCCGTACTCAAGCGCAGCCGGACCACGAGCCTCGTTTATAGATCCCACCCAGACCGTCGCCCTATTCGCTTCCACCTCATTTGGAACCATCAGAAACGGCATATTGTCTCCGCTGATCTAAGGTCGCTAAATTTAGCGATAAGAAAACATTTTCTTGTCGGCCATATCGCCCTCGGTTTCGCCGGCAGATGCCGGCGTTACCAACTGCGCGATTGAGGGATCAACGTTAACAGGCGTCCGACGCGGCGAGTATGCATGGGCTAAGCAGGCTCGTGAGTGTCTAGCGTCTGGGTAACGGAGTGCGAACGATATGCCGCCTTGGATGGAAAGTCAATATTTTTCGTGCTGCCGCTAAGGTTCAAACCACACAGCGCGAAGACGTAAGGGACTTAGCAAAAACTTTTAGGGCACGTCGATAATCAAATCCTTGCCGCCAAAGGTGAAGTTGGGGCGGCGACGGCCTTTCATGTACTTTGCTGCGGTCTGCGAAAGCGCGGTGATGACGATGGGCAGCGCGATGGTCGCGTCGCAATTTACAAAAGCGGTCAATGCGCCGCGGCCCAGCTTTCCGTAAACCAGCGATTCATCGAAGGCCACGGCACTCGAGCGGCCGCCCGGATGCGGAGCGTCAGCCGAGAATTGGATCGCGTACTTGTGACCGTGAATCTGTTGCTTGAAGATGTGCGCGGACATTTCGGTCTGACGCAGAAAACTCTTGGTGATGCCGCCGCCGATATTAATGACGCCTGACACGCGCGCGCGAATCGCAATCTGGGCCATGTCCAGCACGTCCTGGACTACATCAAACTGAAAATTGTTTTTCTTTTCAAAGCGTGAGCCGGCAATGCCAACGGCTATGCCGCTGTCGGTAATGCCGGGACAGAAAACCGGCACTCGTGATTTGTAAGCGGCAGTGAGCACGCCATCTTCAGACGCGATCTCGGCCAGCTCGCGACCCAGGAGATGAAGAAACTCGCGAGTTGAGTAAGGTCTTGATTGATCGAGTTGGCTGGCAAATCCGCCGACCCATTCTTCGGCTTCGTGATACTCCTCTTCGCTGGCGAGCAAATCCCACATGCGATTAATTTGCGAAGCTTCCAGCTCAGCGTCGGTCATGTTCGGATGGGCCTGGAAATGGTGACGACCAAGCGTCTCGTGCAGATCGTGAAAAATGACTGAGCCCGACAGGACGAGCACGTCGACGAAACGGTTCTTGACTACGTAGGCGAGCAGGCGGCGCATGCCGGCAGGTATCAGCGCGCCCGAGGCGGCCATCATGATCGTCGTGTTGTCGCCGAGCATGTCCAGCCAGATGCGATGAGATTCAGCGAGCTGACGGCCGCCGAATCCGGTGCCTTCCATTTTTTCCAATAACCCGGCCACCGAGCGATCGCGATCAACCTGCACGGGGCGGGTGGGAATCGTCAGGTATTTGCTCGGTTTGGGTTTGCGCTGTGTCACCATTTGTTTGCTCTTTTCTTTTTGAAACAATTGTTTAGCGGCGGGCTACCGCCCACCGGTCGGGGCAACAGCCCGACTCTAAACGATCATGCTTTTGGTCTGGTGCCGCTAATAATCATGACGACGCCGGCCCCGCGTGCGGTTACCATTAACTGCGACGTAGGTATACGCGTCATAGCGTGATTCATAAAAATTTACCAAATCGGCGCCTTCTGCTTCCGTCAGTTCGCTGTCTTTGATGCGTTGCGTTACTTGCCGGCGAAAACCGTCATGCAGCAGACCGCGTTCGTATCGCGCGCGCCCGGCAGCCTCACCGACCGTCGTGCCGCGAATTACTTTTTTGATTAAATAGCCGTCTTCGTCGATGTGAATCTGGGCTTCGTGTGGCGTGCCGAACAGATTGTGATTGTTGCCCATTACTTCCTGATAAGCGCCGACCAGCATGAAAGCGAGATAATAAGGTTCGTCCGGTTCGAGTTTGTGCAGCTCGAGCACATGCTTCACGTCATGCAAATCGACGAACTTATCGACTACGCCGTCAGAGTCGCAGGTAATGTCGCAGAGCGTGGCGAACTCAGTCGGCGGTTTGTTCAGAGATTGAATCGGCACGATCGGAAATAACTGGTCGAGCGCCCAGTGATCGGGAACTGACTTGAATACCGAAAAGTTTGCCAGATATTTTGCGCACAGCAGTTTGCGCAAATCACCAAACTCTTCCGGAACGTACTTTGACTGTTGCGCATAACGATCCGCGCGCTCGCACACGTCCCAGAAAAGCACTTCGCCCTTCGCGCGGTCTTCCAGCGAAATCAGCCCCAGATTGAACAAGGTAAATAATTCTTCGCGATGCTCCAGCGCGTCGTGATAGTACTCGCGGTAATTTTTGATCGTGATCGTTTCGCGCAAGTCGCCCAATTCGATCACCACCTGCGGATCGTCTTCATCAATTTCGATGGGCGTGATGTCTTCGACTACCGTCTCGATCTCTTCCAGTATGTTGGTTACCAGGATGGCGTGATAAGCCGAAAGAAATCTTCCCGACTCCTGGATGATCGTGGGATGCGGCACGTTCTCGTCATCGCAGACCTGCTTGATGGTGTAGATGACGTCGTTGGCGAATTCCTGGGCGTTGTAGTTAGCCGACGAATCGAAAGCAGTCTTTGAGCCGTCATAATCCACGGCCATGCCACCGCCAACATCCAGCAGGTCGATCGGAACTTTCATCTGAAAAATCTTGGCATAGACGCGGGCGGCTTCCTTCATCGCGTTCTTGATTCGTTTGATGTCGGTTAGTTGCGAGCCGATGTGAAAGTGGAGCAGCCGCAGCATGTCAACGCGGTCCGCTTCTTTCAGGCGATTGATCACTTCAAGCAGTTCAGTCGTCGTCAGTCCGAACTTGGCCGCCTCGCCGCCGGATTTTTCCCAGCGGCCGGATCCTTTTGAATACAGTTTCACGCGCATGCCAATCAGCGGCATGTTGCCTTCGTGCTTTTCGGCGATGCGGAGGATGTGATCCAACTCGCTCAACTTCTCGACGACGATGACCACGCGCTTGCCCGCTTTCGAGCTGGTGAAGGCCAGTTGAATAAACTCTTCATCCTTGAAACCGTTGAGCACCAGCAAGCTGTCGGCGGATTGTTCCAGCGCCATCGCGGCGTACAACTCGGCCTTCGATCCGGCTTCCAGGCCAAAGTCGTACCGCGAGCCTTCGCGCAGATACTCTTCAACCACGGTGCGCTGCTGGTTGACCTTCATGGGATAGACGCACATGTGCGCGCCCTGGTATTCGTATTCGCGGATTGATTTGCTGAACGCGCGTTGAAGTTTTCGCACCTGGGCGGCGACGAGCTGCGGAAACCGGAGCAGGATGGGCGTGGAAATGCCGCGGCGCGAAAGGTCTTCGATAATTTCCTTGACGTCCGCCGCGCGCGGATCGCCCTCGGTCGGACGGACGACCAGATTACCTTTGCGATTTACGTCAAAGTAACCTGCTCCCCAGTTCTCGATCCCGTAGGTTTCGACTGTCTGTTCGATCGCTGTGGTCAACTAGCGGTCTCCCGGCATGCGCCCTTGATAAGCATTAATCCGCTCTGGCAGCCGGTTTTGGCTGCGATTTCCGGTCAAATGCGGAATTTTTGGCGTGGTACCTTTAACGGCAAAATGTAACAGAAAACCGTAGGTCGGTCTATCACTTTTTTGTGACGAAATTAGAAAAGCGTGCGGTGATTTGGCCGAGCTGCAATGCGGTCAATGAGAATTAGTCCGAAAGTGGGAGAGTTAGTTTTCAGGCGGCTTAAAAGCAAAATCCAGGACTTTCCGCTCGCTGACGCCGATTGAGATTTCGGCTCTCTGCTCGCCAAATCGCTCGTGCCAGGCCACGACTGTGTATTGGCCCGGCGGCAACCCGGAGATTTGGTAGGAACCATTCCGCGCACTTACCGCAAAGAACGGATGCGGAAGAATAGCTACATAAGCCTTTTCCCACGGATGTTGGTTGTCTTTTACGGGAATCAGCAGTTCGGGTGTCGCGAACTTCTTTTCGAGAGCTGCGGAGTTTTCTGGTTGTGATTGGTTCCAATCATTATTAGCGTTCTTGGCGCTGAAATGTGTGTTATGCGTGGTCGCATCTTCATTAGCAATCTTCAAAGTTTGCGACGTCTGTATTCCCAACACGTGCGGCACATAATTGCATGCGCGGTGGGCCAGTAAGACGTCGGAAGTTGGCGCTTCAAACGCGTACCACTCGAGCGAATCTCCAGACTGCACATAGATAGAAACGTTTACCAGCTTGCCGGCAGTTATGATCACGTCCTCAGTGTACATTTCGGGATTTGCGGACGTACAGACAGGGTCAGCGCTGGTATCGATTAGCTTTCGTTGGGGAATCTTACCGGCGAAATGGTGATCGTGCCTTCGCTGCCAGTTGGCCGGTAAGTCGGTTTTTGTCTGCCTGATACTCCTGAAAAACACGTCGGCATCAGAGACACAGCGGTCATGGTGAGCAGCGTCATCCCGATGATGGCTTGGCTTAATTTCATTTCGACCATCCTTCCGCCAACGAGGATCGAAGGTTGTTGGCTAGCTTGAGCGTGCCCGCGACTATATCCCAATCAACGAACACGAAACAATCAATAACATTTCAGCCGGGCATGAAACAGGCCTTGACAGTTCAATTTCTCCGGCTATAATGCACGTTTTTTAGTTGCGCGGTTCATGACGTTTTTCGCGCCCGCAAGACTGTTTGTTCCACACCAGGCTTCGCACCAACTACCGCTTAGGGGCGAAGGTCAACCACATCACTCACTTTTATTTCGACAGGAGATTAAATGAACGCTAAATCTGTGCTGAAGTACGCCTCGGAGCAGGGTGCGAAATTTGTTTCCACCCGATTTACGGATCTGCCCGGGTCCTGGCAACACCTCACCTTTCCCATCAGCGAACTTTCGGAAGACTCGTTCGAAGATGGCTTTGGTTTTGACGCTTCGTCGATTCGCGGTTGGGCCTCGATTCACGAATCAGACATGCTTTTGGTTCCCGACGCGACGCGTTTTTGGATGGATCCTTTTGCGGCGGAACCAACTTTGTGTCTGGTAGCGAACGCGGTCGATCCGCTTTCACGCCAGGGTTATGCATTCGATCCGCGCGCGGCCGCGGTGCGGGCCGAGAGCTATTTGAAGAGCACGGGTATCGCCGACATCGCGAACTTTGGCCCGGAAGCAGAATTTTTTGTTTTCGATAGCGTGCAGTATTACAACGAGCAGAACGAAGCCGGCTACTCAATCGATTCTGACGAAGGTCATTGGAACAGCGGCCGCATGGCCAACGAGTCTGGCCCAAATCTGGCACATCGCATTCGCCCGAAGGAAGGCTACGTCCCCGTCGCGCCCACCGATACTTTGATCGACATTCGCTCTGAGATTTCGTTGACGCTCGCCGACTGCGGCATCAACGTCGAGTGTCATCACCACGAAGTTGCCACCGCCGGCCAGTGCGAAATCGATTTTCGTTATTCGACGCTGCTGGGCACGGCTGACAACCTGCAAATTTTCAAATACGTCGTCAAGAACACTGCGCGCAAGCATGGCAAGACCGCGACCTTCATGCCCAAACCTTTGTTCGGTGATAACGGCTCAGGCATGCATTGCCACCAATCTTTATGGAAAGGCAACAAGCCTCTGTTTGCCGGCGACGGTTATGCCGGCTTGTCAGAGACCGCCTTGCATTACATCGGCGGCTTGCTGAAACACGCGCCGGCGATCGCCGCATTTGCCGCGCCGACGACGAACAGTTACAAGCGGCTCGTGCCCGGGTTTGAAGCGCCGGTGAATCTGGCTTATTCAGCCCGGAACCGTTCGGCGGCGATCCGCATTCCGATGTTCTCGACGAATCCAAAGCTGAAGCGGCTCGAGTTTCGTCCGCCGGATCCTTCATGCAATCCCTATCTCGCTTTCGCAGCGATGTTGATGGCGGGACTCGACGGCGTGCAGAATCGGATCGATCCCGGACCGCCGCTCGACAAGGACATCTACGATCTTTCGCCGGAAGAATTGAAAGACGTACCGAGCCTGCCCGGTTCGCTCGATGCTTCGCTCACCGCGCTCGAGAACGATTACGAGTTTCTGCTGAAGGGCGACGTCTTTACGCAGCGAGTGATCGATCGTTGGATCGAGTACAAGCGCGAACGGGAAATTCAGCCGTTGCGTCTGCGTCCACACCCGCTCGAGTTTGCGATGTATTACGACGTCTAGCTTCTGGACTGGAGCGCAAGCGTCCCCGCTTGCATCTTCTCTTATGCAACCGCGACGGTTGCGCTCCAATCTTTCTATCATTTGATCTCCGCAGACAGCGGCACTTAGGTGTCGCTGTCTTTTTTTGATCTGCCTTCACCGCGCTGGGTGTGGAAGCGCAGCAAATGACTGGACTTGATAAATATGTGTACAGGAAAAATATGATTGACAGTCGGTGTGCCTGGTGATAATAAGCGTATCAAATCCCAGCGGCTCAAAACTCAATCCCATGAAAGGAGCGAGCCGTGGATCAAAGAAGCTCGAAGTTCTCGCCAACATTGCAGTTATAGTTACTTCGCTTGTCCTGTGTTCAGCACTTGCCAGGAGGTACTTTTTCTCAGGCAACAAGCAAACGGTTGCCGCAACCACGTCGCCGGCTTATGGGAACACACCGTCGAGGCGCACGCCGCAACCGGGAACGAGAATCTCATTGCCGGGAATTGATTGGAACAAGAGTGCGCGAACCGTGGTCCTCGCGCTCTCGACGACTTGCCACTTTTGCACTGAGAGCGCACCTTTCTACCAAAACCTGGCGCAACAGAAGCCAGGAAATGTTAGCCTCATAGCGGTATTTCCACAGCCAGTCCAAGACAGCAGAAATTATCTAAACAAGTTAGGTGTGCGAACAACGGACGTGGTTCAGAGTTCTCTCAGTTCGATTGGCGCGTCGGGCACTCCGACGCTGCTGCTGGTTGACAACAACGGGTCGATTACCGCTTCTTGGGTCGGCAAGCTCTCAGACAGTGAGGCAGCTAGTGTAATAGAGCAAATCCGTCAATGATTGCGCACGTTGATTTGAAGGAGGTGTCGGAATGGACACTAAATCGTCGTTGAGAAGAATCTCTTGGTCGTTGGTTTACGTAGTTCTCGTCTCTGTAGGATTGCGCTTGGCGATCGGTCAGGAGCCGTCTGGACTTTCCGCGTCTCCTCAGCGCGATCGAACTGTAATGCGAAAGTCCTGGCGCGTTGAGCCTGTCAAAGTGATTGCTGCTAAGAATAAGAAAAAAGACAGAATCGAAATGAACAAAGCGTTCGACGATGACGATGATTGGCTCGACGGCTTCACAATCACCGTCAGCAATGGTTACCACAAGACGGTAACAGCTATGACAGTCGAGATGATCTTCCGGAGAGAGCCCGGTGACCCCAGGCCACCTGTTGCGAAGGCGTTGCATTTTGGTCCCTCTCCAATAAGTATCCAATACAACTTGCGGGACCCGAATAAAGTAATCAAGGCGGGCGAATCAGCCGAGCTGAAGTTAACGCCTGCGAACTATAGAAGCTTGAGCAGTGTGCTCGTAGAAAAAGGATATCCAAGTAGTATCAAACGAGTCGAACTTGTAATCAGACACGTTGGATTCGAAGACGGAAGCGTTCTGATAAGTGGGACCTGGTATCTCCAGGATCCGAACAATTCGGGAGATCCAACCAAGAAGATTCCAGCAGATAAGCCAAAGCCCACAGGCCCTCGCAACCATAGAATTGGGAACACAACGAATCGCATGCGAGCTAAACCTAAGGCGCATTCTTTAGAATCAGCGGCGTCCAGGACTCACCTCCAGGATCCGGAGGAATGCTGGGCTCAATCCCATAGCCCAACGAGATATTGCGACTTTAATCCGTTTATTAACCCTTACTACGATTGTGAGACATTCATGGATCTGTTAGCCCTAAATACTCATGGAAATTACAACTTTGAATTAGTTACTGCGAGTGCGAAAGATATGACAATGAAGTACATGAGTGGGTGGACTGTAATGCTTGGAGGGACGTAGCGAGATATGTTGCGGGTTGCTATTCATTGGAGTGTGAAGATCCCGATCCCAACGCGGTCGCTGTAGACTCGTGCATGGGCTGCCCAGAGGATTATGATCAGATGGGAAATTGTTGCTACCCAGCAGGTTGCACTCCGGAAACCTGTCCTGGTCAGTGTTTTGATGGTATGTGCACGCAGACACCAATAGTCATCGACGTCCTCGGGAATGGCTTTAACCTTACAGTCTATCGAGTGGCGTGGCCTTTGATTTGAACGCTGATGGAACGGCGGAGCGTTTGGCTTGGACCTCGGCTGGCGGCGATGACGCGTGGATGGCGTTGGATCGTGATAACGATGGCACTATCGATAATGGTACGGAGTTGTTTGGCGAGTTTACGCCACAACCTCAACCACCACCAGGCGTTAGGAAAAACGGATTCTTGGCGCTCGCTGAATACGACAAACCTCAAAATGGCGGCACTGGAGATGGGGCAGTTGACTACCGCGACGCTATCTTTTCAAGTTTGCGCCTCTGGCAAGACGTGAATCACAACGGCGTCAGCGAGCCGAACAAGCTTCAAACACTACCATCCCTGAAGGTCGAATCTATATCGCTCGATTACAAAGAATCACGGCGTCAAGATCGTTACGGCAACCAGTTTCGCTATCGTGCCAAGGTTGATGATGCAAAGCATTCACACGTGGGCCGCTGGGCGTGGGACGTATTGCTAGTTAGCGCCGTCAAGCAATAGCCCGACTCTAAATTAAGAGAAAGCACATTTGCCCTCGCTCATCGTCGGGCTACTGCCCCGCCTCACTCCCGCGTAGAATGTTCGCGTGGCAGACGCGACTAACACAGTCCAGCATCTATTAGCCCAGCTTCCTGAGCCGCACGCGGCGCAGCTTCTTTACGATCATCTCTCCGCGCAGCCTGCCGTTCGCAATCTGTTTCAGCGCGAGCCCGCGCTGCTTTCCGACGTGCTGACACTCGCGGCGTGGAGCCCGCTGCTGGCAACCACGCTCGAAAACAATCCCGATTACGTCGCCTGGCTTCAGCGTGAGCGGGTGGTGAGCCGCGTGCGCACGCGCGAAGAGCTCGGCGAGTCGCTCGCGCGATTTGCGCTGATAAATTCGCAGCTCGACAGCCATGTGATGCTGGCGCGTTTTCGCCGGCGCGAGTTGCTGCGCACTTATCTTCACGATATTCGGCGGACGCGCACCGTCGTCGAAACGACGGAAGAGTTGTCGAGCGTGGCCGATACCACGCTTGAATATGCGCTGAAGTTGGCGCGGCAGGAATTAGACAATCGTTACGGCGCGCCGCAACTGACCGATTCGCACGGCCGAATATCAACGGCTGAATTTTGCATCGTCGCTCTGGGCAAACTCGGTTCGTTTGAGTTGAACTACGCCTCGGACATCGATCTGCTTTTTCTATTTTCTGATGATGGACTGACAGCGGTGGGCGGCGCGCGTGGGCAGATCTCCAATCGCGAATACTTCATCAAGCTGGGCGAACACTTGTTGCGAATAGTCAGCGAGCCGACCGGCGAAGGCGCGTCGTATCGCATCGACATGCGTCTGCGGCCTAACGGTCGCGACGGTGCGCTGGCTTGTTCGCTCGACGAGGCCGTTCGCTATTATCGCCAGAATGCGCAGGATTGGGAGCTGCAAACGCTGATTCGCTCGCGGGCCGCGGCCGGCTCGGCGAATCTGTTTACCAGCTTCGTAAAGCAGGTGACGGATCGAGTGTTTCGCCCGGATGTTAGCGTCGCCGCAGCGCTCGCGGACGTGCGGCTTTCAAAAGAGAAGATCGATTTACAACGCGAGCGAGAAGAGAAGGGCTTCAACGTGAAACTGGGCAGCGGCGGAATTCGCGAGATTGAATTCATCGCCCAGGCATTGCAAGTCGCGTTCGGCGGCCGCGATCCATGGTTGCGCGCGTCGCACACATTGATCAGCCTGGGCCGCCTGGTCGATCGCGAGTTGATCGACGAGAAAGAACATCAACAACTTTCCGATGCGTATCATTTCTTGCGGGCCCTCGAGCACCGTCTGCAAATGGAGCATGGTCTGCAAACGCATACCGTGCCGGTCGATCAATCTCGACGCGAATTAGTGGCCCGCCGCCTGAATTTCACCGGCGCCGATGCGCTCGCGGAGTTCGAAGCCGCGCTCGCCACGCATACGACGAACGTTCACGCCACGTTTGTGCGGGTGTTTGGCGACAAAGATTCGCAGGCGTCGACTCCGGTTCCGCGAGCGGCGTTAATCGATCATGTTTCAGCCGATGGTGATGCGGCGTCGATTCGTTTTGCCGCATCAATATTCGCGAGGCAGGCTCAAAGCGACGTTGATGCCTCAGATGAGATTTCCGAGATCCTGCGCCATGAAGCCCGCCGCGCCCTAAATCCCCACCGCGCCATTTCGTTCACGGCGCGCGTGGCTGGTTCGCTTGATAAGGACAGTCAGCCACACTCTGTTAGCGACGCCGAACTAAGAGCATTAGTTCGAGTTTGTGGCGTTTCGGAATTCTTCGGCGAAATGTTAGCGAGCAATCCGTCGTTGATTCGTGTTTTGGCCACGCATGAGATCGATGATGCAGGTCAGCTCGCGTCTGAGATTAAGCATGAAGACAGCTTCGCCGGGCAACTGGATGGGTTGCGACGTGCCTGGTCGCGACGGTTCGTCGAAATTGGCGCGCGCGATGCGCAGGGCGAGCTGTCGATCGAGGAAGTTAACCGTCGCCTCAGTCAGCTTGCGGTTGACGGCCTGGAGGCGTCACTGCTGGTTGCCCGAAATGAATTAGAGCGCCGCTACGGAAAGTTGGCTGTCGAACCTCGCCTCGCAGTGTTGGGGCTGGGGCGTTTGGGAAGCGGTGGAATGGATTATGGCTCGGACCTCGACGTGATTGTTGTTTACGATTCGACGACTGAATCGCCGGTTTCCGGAGTGACTCACGAAACCGCGCACGGCCGTTTGACTGAATTTTTGATCACCGCGCTTTCGAGCATCACGCGCGAAGGCTATTTGTACCGCGTTGATTTGCGCTTGCGTCCCGACGGTCAGAAAGGACCGCTGGCGATTGGCTCAAATGCGTTTGCCGATTATCTGCGCACGCGGGCTGACGTTTGGGAATGGCTGGCGCATGTGAAACTCCGAGCGGTAGCGGGCGATACCGATTTCGGCAGAGCGACGGAATTAAGCGCGCGCGAGACGGTTCACGAGCTGGCGCGGCAAATCGATCCCGGCCAACTTCGAGCCGAAGCCCAACGCGTTCGGAATCGTCTGGAGAAAGAGAAAGCCCTGCCGCGTGGCGGCGTCAACATCAAGCATGGAGCCGGAGGCATGCTCGACGTTTACTTTGTGACGCGCTACTTGCAGTTGCGCGATGATGTAAAGGATGATGGCGATGATCGAACGACTTTGCGGATGCTTCGGTGTCTGCGCGCAGTCGGCTCGGTTAGCGAAGAAGATCATCAGAAGTTGTCCGCAGGTTACGAGTTCCTGCGCGCGGTCGATCATCAGCTTCGTTTGATCATTGGTCGTTCAGCCACGCTGCCATCAGCGGAGCAACCCGCATACGCGGACATTGCGCGCCGGCTTGGTTTTGAGAGGACGGACGAGATGACGCGCGAGCTAGGCGAACGGATGAACGGCATCCGGGCCGCGTACGAAAGAGTCATGCGGGACGAAACGAAGGATGGTAGTGATGTTATGAAGCAAGCGCCTCCTCCGTGAGTGCTAGACTCACGGCAGCTCTGTGACATGGAGGCTGAAAGG
>UEXV01000025.1_pt1 | contig 22226 bp, 19 predicted proteins | sample 4301181 | NCBI WGS metagenome assembly UEXV01 (sample SAMEA4773175, study PRJEB27434) | metagenome | biome: 2259; feature: agricultural soil; material: soil | place: USA | collected 2014-09 | depth 0.25 m | reverse complement strand
ATGACACCCAGAGAATTTCTCTTAACCCAAAACCCTGAAATCTCTACTTATGGGTGGTCCTAAAAGCAGGGTACTTACACAATCGCAGACCTTAGACTGTCACCATTTTACAGCCTGTTCTGTTTCTGCGGTAAACGAAAACGGTGTTACGGGATCGCGCGTAGATTACGATTACCAGGGATGTATGGGTAGTGGTAGTGGCGGTTTTGGCAATGACACATGCCTAAACCAACCGGATGGCCCATGCCCGACCACGGGTTGTTCGATCACCTGCAAATGGGAAAACGGCGTACGCATTGGTTACTCGCGTTCGTGGACTGATTGCAACGACACGCTACATACTGACATTTATCAATGCTCCGGATGTGGGTGTAGAAAGCTAAATCAAACCTGCAACGCAGAGTATCCGTGCTGTAGTGGATTGGAATGCAGCTTAATCGGCAACTGCGAGTCTCCGTCGACGCCCACTCCAACTCCTCCGCCCTGCGCTACTAACGGTCAGTTTTGCGTTTTGGATTCGACATGTTGTTCTGGTAAGTGCGGTGAACAATCCGGCACATGCATTCCCTGCGAAATCAATCCTCAGGGCCACAGCAGTGATTGTATGAGCGAGGCATGCCTGAACTGCTATGCGCTGGGAGGCGTGTATTGTGCGACGTATGGCGGTTATTGCTGGACACCGATTTTGATAGACGTATTTGGCAACGGCTTCAGCCTTACTGATGCCGCTGGCGGAGTGAATTTTGACGATGGCGGACACACAATCATCCGCACCGCATGGACCGCGCCCGGAGTTGATGATGCGTGGTTAGTGCTGGATCGAAACGGCAACGGCGCGATCGACGATGCCACCGAATTGTTTGGCAGCGCCGCGCCTCAACCGCCTCCGCCGGTTGGTGAAATTAAAAACGGCTTCCGGGCCCTCGCTGAATACGACAATTCTCCGAATGGCGGAAACAGTGACGGTCTGATCGATAATGGAGACGCCATCTTTCCCGCGTTGCGCTTGTGGCAGGACATGAATCACAACGGGGTTTCTGAAGCCGACGAACTGCGAAGTTTGCCGCAACTTGGTCTTAAGAGTATTGCGCTGGACTATAAAGTTTCGCGCAGAACCGACCAATACGGCAATCGCTTTCGGTACCGAGCGAAGGTCAAAGATACTCACGACGCACAGGTTGGCCGTTGGGCCTGGGACGTCTTTCTTCAGGTCGCGCATTGACAAAAAGTTGGCTTAACTTTGGCTAACTATAAGGACAAGCGGCCGTCTTACGACATTTCGCTTCTCCTCTCGGTCCGATTCAAACCATTGCCCGGCATCGAACCCGGCGATTTGCTCTTAAGACTGGCTTGCAATAAAACGTTAAATCGGCGAATATTGGCGCTTGATTTCAACCCTGCCCTTCGAGGAACCAAACGCTTCGAAGGGTATTTAGCTTTACTATTCACCCAACAAAAGAGGTAGCACCAAAATTATGGCACCAGCATTACAGCAGGAGAACGCGCCAACTTCATCGGCGCCGCCGTCCCGTTTGGATCAAAAGCTTCATCAGATTCTTTACAAACCGGAACAGCGTACGATTCTCGAGCCCTTGCCCGAACCGGCCGTTTTGCCGGAACCTCCGTATCCGATTCATGTGGATCCCCAGCCGATGACGAAATCGGAATACCAGAAGCTGAATGCGATTCGCACCTGGAAGACCTGGGGCTCGCCGTATTTCAAATCGCGCTGGTACAGCAAGGACCTGCGGCCAATCATTCCTTACCTGTTCACTGAGTGGAAGTGCAATCTGGATTGTCACTACTGCTGGTCTTACAACAACAAGGTCAAAGGGATGACCGAGGACACAGCCAAGCGTTCGATCGATTGGCTGCACTCAATTGGATCGCGCGTGCTGGCGTTGATGGGTGGCGAGCCGCTGCTGCGGCCGAAGTTCATTCACAAGATCGTGCACTACAGTGCCAAGAAAGACATCTTCGTTTACCTGCCGACGAACGGCCGTTTGATGAAGCCCGACGTGATCGATCGTCTCGGCGACGCGGGAATTGCCACGGTTAATCTGGCGGTCGATTCGGTGAAGGACCGAAAATCTTTGCCGAAGGCACTTGAGCCAATCATGCCGTACTTCAAGTACCTCGTCAGCCGGCAGCATCATTATGGTTACACCGTGATGTTCAATATCAACATCTGCCGGAACAACATGGACGATGTTAAGGAGCTGACTGAGATTGCTCACGATGCCGGCATCGCGACCGACTATCACATCAACGAAACGCCGATGATGGAGCAGGATCACTTCAAACACCTCGACGAGAACGTCACCTACTTGACTCCGGACGACTGGTCGAAGGTTGACGACCTGCTGGACTATCTTGACGACAAGCGCCACAGCGAAGGCTACAAGATGGTCAATCAGAGCAAGCACATGCAGGAGATGAAGCAGCTCATGCGCGGTTCCGTGCCACCCTGGAAGTGCCGGGCGGGACAGAACTCGCTGATCATTCGCACTGACGGTACGCTGGCGCCATGCTTCCCGATGTACTCAGCGACGCATGACTGGGGCACGATCGAGAATCCGAAGTTCGACACCGCGCAATTGGACGAGATGAAGAAGGAGTGTTCGACGCATTGCCTGTCGACCTGCAACTACATTCTCGCCTACTGCTATGACACGAAGCGCGTGTTGAAGTGGACCCTGAAGCAGGCCATGCACGGCTTCAAGGGATCGAGCGACACGATTCAGTAAGACCTCAGATAAGAAAACTTTTCGGGCCTGCGGCTCTTCAGTCGCAGGCCCGATTTGTTTGTGCCACTCTCGTTTTGGCAGAGCCATGTAAAGCGGCTCACCGGCGAAACATGAAGGTGATTAGTCGTGGAGGCTTGTTCTGGTCTTCCGCGTGCCACCATTCTTTCAATTGCGAAAGGGTTAGTTGGTTGGCGGCGGCGGCCTCGAGAAAACCCGAAACATGATGAACGAACGCGGGAATCTGAGTCGTTTGATTATCGCGCGTGAAGTGCGCTCGCGTCCCCTGATACTGCCGGAACGGATGCAGCTCGCTGATAAAGAATTGACCGCCCGCGGTCAGTGCGCGCGCGGCTTCGGCGAAAACAAATGAAAGATCGGCTACGTGTTCCAGTACGAGATTACACGTCACCAGATCGAACGATCGCTCAGGGCATGGCCATGGCTCCCGGATGTCCGCGATCGTGAAAGTGACGTTCTCGCCTGCCAACTTGTTCCGGGCTTTGATGAGCATGGCCTCGGAAAAATCCAGCGCCTGAACATGCTCTGCGATGCTTGCGAGGAAAGCCGTATTCTTCCCCGTCCCGCAGCCGAATTCCAGAATCGATTTGAAGTGCGAATTTTTTAGAGTCTGTCGGGTCACCACCTCGTCCGTGTCGCGGGTGAGATTCCGATCCTCATCGTAGGTCGCTGACCATTTGGTGTAAGCTTGTTCGACTTTCACGATTGCAAGGCGAGATCTAAGTTAACTCCTTCACCCGGTGCACCAGGTTTTTGTAACGCTCCGCGATCGTATGGTCAGCCAGCTCATGGACGGTGGGCAGGATATTCGCTCCCCAATTGATCTCTCGATAATGATTGGCGTCCCAGGTTTCCAGAGCGGCCCAGGCTGGGCGCGCGGACATCGTTGCCGACGCGACGGACACCAGCCCGTCGTTGTCCTGCTGAGTCTTGGCGATGATTTCATGCGTCAGACCAAGAAAGCCCTGGGGTATCCCTAATATTTTCGGCGGCGCGAATTTGCCGGCGATCGAAAAATAGCGAACTCCCGGCGCATCGATGATGTCATCATTAAACTGCCGGCATGCAGCGGTCGTCAGGTCGTTGACTCCGTCAACATCGACTCCCAGATGTTCCATGAACTGAGTTAAAGCCGGGTTGGCGCCAGTGACGACGATGTCCGCTATGGGACTGCCGTGATGAGGCGTGCTGATCGTTGTCAGTGAGAAAACTCGACCGGCCATACCCAACTTCGCGAGCATGAATCGAGCATCCAGGCCGCCCATGCTATGCGCGATGAGATGGACTTTCCGGCCCGACACCTCTGCGTTCTGCTCCAGATAATTTTTTAGATCCTGCGCTCGTTCTGCTATGCGCCCCGCTGGATTCAGTTGCGGCGGAGATGGCACCTGGTGGCCGGCCTGGCGCAGGGCGTCGGGAATCAAACGGAAATAATCCGCGACGCGCAACCCGCCAAAAGTTAACTGGTTGAAGCCGAGGATGCCATGAACCAGGACAATGGGAGCTGTTTGCGATTCATTCATAAGTTCGTTGACGGTTGCGACTATGCTAGTTTGCGAGCACAATCATTCATAGTTCCAGCGTAGAGTCATCGCGAAGTAGCCCGGCATATCCTCACTTCGGTGGTGATCTAATTTCATTGCGAGGTTTTCTCTAGCCCAGGCGTTTACGCCTGGGTGTGAAACCGGAGGCGCCATCAAAGCCCCATTAATGGGGCTTCTAAAACTATTCCTCTTTCATTCCCCAGGCGTAAACGCCTGGGCCTACATAAAGGTCATGTAGGGAAGGCACTACCCGCACTTTTAATCTTTTTTCTTCCAGGATGGCCTTGGGTATTGCTTCAGTTTCTTCCAGAGAATAGTGATGCCATCTGAATCTGATTGCACAACTCGAAACGCAACCAGAATGTCGGCGCGCTTGCGCATTATCGATCTCAATACATACGTCGTGTTCAGGTTCGCGGGTATTAGTGAACTGTAGGTGAACTCGTCAACCCTGATTCCACGCAGACTGTTCTCAGCCATGTTCCTGGCGCCAACGCTGTCGATGGGTGGCTTGAGAATGTCCAAATCCGCAACGCCGGCAGTTTCAACCGTAACCGTGTCGAGCTGAACATCGCCCAGGCGCACCATCAATCCTACCGAATCTTCCGTAATGGCAGTGCCCAGAATGCCCTCCTTCAAACGCAGCTCGGCCCATCCCATGCCCGGATTTACATGCCATCCATTCAAACAGTTTCCGTGTTTTCTTTTTGAGAAAGAATACATTGCCGCGAAATACGTGAAGCCGGGCCGGCGATAGGCCTCGGGCTGGGAAACCGAAACAACCCGACCCTGCGACGGCAGCGGTAAGAGACGAACTATGCCGGTGTTGGGTTGAGCGAGCAGTTCGGCGAAACGCGCTTCGTGTGAAGGATCGACGGATAGGATTCCTCTTTCGGTCGAGTTAGGCTCAAATTCGTTGACCCAGGTTAGACGCATTCTCGGGGTTACGGGGCGACCAGACATGCGCACGCTTCGTTCGAGACTGGGCGCCGACAGCTTGGGCCGTTCGGAAAAAATATCGATGGGATTTTGCGCCTGAACTGAAAGCAAAGCGCAGAGACAGATGAAGAATGTGATAGCGAGCCGTGGCATGGCGTCGGTTATGATCTGGCCTCGTCTGACCGGAGCGCTTATTATAACCCGCGACTCAATAATTCAACATGAAATCAATCATCGTCGGCACGGCCGGTCACATCGATCACGGCAAGACTGCGCTGGTACGCGCGTTGACCGGGATTGATGCCGATCGTCTGCCCGAGGAAAAACGACGCGGCATCACAATCGACATTGGCTTTGCCGATCTCGATCTGGGCGACGTGCGCGCCGGTTTCGTTGACGTGCCGGGCCATGAACGATTCGTCAAGAATATGCTGGCCGGAGCGCATGGCATCGACGTCGTGGCGTTGGTAATCGCCGCCGATGAAAGTGTAATGCCGCAGACGCGCGAACATTTCGACATCTGCCGTTTGCTTCACGTGCGACACGGCCTGATCGTGCTTACCAAAAAAGATCTGGTTGACGATGAACTGCTGCAACTCGCGCGCGCCGAAGCCGAAGACCTGGTGAAAGGGTCGTTTCTCGAAGGCGCGCCGACTGTCTCAGTGAGTTCGCGGACCGGTGAAGGAGTTGAGGAACTCAAGGACGCTTTGGGCGCAATCGGAAATCAAGTGACCGCGCGCTCCGCGCATTTCGTCACGCGTTTGCCGATCGATCGGGCCTTCACCATGAAAGGTTTCGGCGCGGTGGTGACCGGGACGCTGACTGCCGGTGAGATCCACGAGGGCGACGAGTTGGATTTGCTCCCCGCGGCCATTCGAGTTCGCGTGCGCGGTCTTCAGGTTCATGGCTCGTCCGTAAAAGTCGCGACAGCGGGACAACGAACGGCAATCAATCTGGGCGGGATCGACGCGGCGGCGATTGAACGGGGAATGGTGCTCGCGGCGGTTGGACGACTACGGTCTACGCAGGCAATTGATGCGCAAGTGCAACTGCTGGATGACGCGCCGCGAGCCTTGCGTTCTCGACAACGCGTACGCGTTCACGTCGGCGCGGCCGAAGTTTTGGCTCGCGTGCGCGTGCTCGATGACGGCGGCGAGATTGCGCCGGGCAAACAGGGCCTGGTGCAACTGCGCTTCGAATCACCAGTTGTCGGCGTATTGGGCGATCGCTTTATCGTTCGTTCCTACTCCCCGCAAACGACCATTGGCGGCGGTGAAATACTCGATCCTTTTGCCGAAAAGCATCGAGCGCGAGATCTTTCAACGATTAGATCCGCCCTACAAGTTTTGTCCGAAGGGAATCGTACTGATCATTTATCCGAGTTTGTCTCCAGCGCCGGTAAGCGCGGATTGTCGTTCGAAGAAGTGGCCGCTCGCACGGGCTGGCGTGATGAGGTCATTGACGAAGCCACCGCCGAAGTGACGAAGAGCGGTCGACTGATAAGAATTGAGAAGACCCTGTTTTCAAGCAAAGCTCTTGATGATCTCAAACAACAAATAGTTGACGCGATAAGTGCGCATCACAAACGTGAGCCGCTGTCGCGGGGATTAGCTAAAGAAGTACTTCGTGAGCGCTTTTTCGCCGGGACTTCGCCCGATCTGTTTCGCGCGTTAATCAACGAGTTCGAGAAGACCGGAGCTCTCGTTACCGAGAAAGATGTCGTTCGCATTCGTGACCATCGGCTGGAATTGTCTGATGAAGACGCGCGCTTGCGGAACTCGCTCGATGAAACTTATCGGACAGCCGGATTGGCTCCGCCTACGCTTGCGGAAGCTCTGGCGCAAGCGGGCGTTCAGCCTTCGCTCCAACACGGGCGGAGGATTTTTCAGTTGCTGATCGATTCCGGCTCGCTGGTTAAAGTGCACGGCGACATGTTCTTTCATCGCGAGGCTCTTGAAGAGTTGATCAAGAGATTAGTCGCCTTTGCCTCGGCAAAATCGGATCGAGCCATAGACGTCGCTGAGTTCAAGTCGTTGACGGGCGTTTCGCGAAAGTACGCAATTCCGCTGCTCGAGCATCTTGATCGGCTGCATGTGACTCGTCGTGACGGCGACCGGCGGGTGGTTAGTTAAGCAGCTAATTTGAATTAGGATTTCCGTCGTCCGGCGTTGCTTGCGAAACTTGTAGCCAGAAACAAGTCACGAACCGCGAAGCGGTTATTGACTCAAAGCCCAGGGTTGACGCTTCGGCAACCCTGGGTAACGGGTGATCGAGCGGTCACAACCCTGAAAGGGTTGCGCGATTAGTCACGGACGATCTACCCAACGTAGCCTGCGGCAACGTTGGGCTGAAGGTTGGAACCGCTACGCGGTTCGGACCGCGCTTTGATTCTCAACTCTAAAGTTGTACTCTATTTTTCACTTGAATACCTGGGAGCTTTGATATGCGAACTTCGAGCTGGCTAGTACTTGCCATTATAGTTCTCACCATAGTTGCGTTGGCGTGTAATTCGAATGAGACGCTGCTGACTCCTCAGAGTCCGCAGTCAGCGAGCAAGGCAGCGACGCCCGCTCAGCCACCCGCGGATGATGCCCGTCGAATCACCGCCGAAGAATTACACAAGCTTTGGGAAAAGAACCAAGTCACCATCATCGACACTCGCGGAGAGCCGTCTTACAAGCAGGAACACATTCGAGGCGCGATCCTGGTTCCGCCCGGGACGGTCCTGTCAAAGCTCGATCAGTTGCCACGTGACAAGATAATCGTGGCCTACTGTACTTGACCGCACGAACATACGAGCGCCGGGGCGGTGCTCGAACTCAGAACCAAAGGAATCAATGACGCGGCGGCGCTGCTCGGTGGTTTGGGTGCATGGAAGGCAGCAGGTTTTCCGGTCGAGGCAAGTCAGTAAGGGCAGAAGGCCGTAAGCAGAAAGCAGTAGGCAGCAAACGGGTGCCGATCCTCTCCTGGTGCAACCTCCCGCAACGGACTTGATAAAAATCTTACCTTGACGTCAGCCTTACCATATTTGGTAGGAGCCTGAAACATTCGGTTGTCGGCACCGGCAAACCCAAGTCGCGCATTTAGTTCAGCATCGCCAAAAGATTCGAGGCTTGAAACCCGCACGTTGGAAGGCAGCCGCATGTTGGTGCGCGGTCTGTCAAACTGGATTTCTTTTTTGAAAAAGGAGCCTTCGAAAATGTTGAAAGGACATCGAGATCTAAAGGTGTATCAACTGGCCTACGCCCTGGCTATGGAAATCTTCAATTTTGTCGAAAACCTTCCTCCGGAGGAAAGGTATTCACTGACAGATCAAATTAGACGATCCTCGCGTAGCGTTGCGGCAAACATCGCTTAAGGCTTTCGAAAACGGCGTTATCCCAATCATTTCGTAAGCAAGCTCACAGATTGCGATGCAGAATCAACTGAAACACAAGTGTGGATTGATTTCGCTCATGATTGTGGTTACTTATCGAGAGAGAATCGCGTCCGACTGACCTCTGGATACGAAGAAGTAGGAAAAATGCTGTCTGGAATGATGGCAAAAGCAGATAAGTTTGCGCTAGGCTGACGCTGCTGCCCATTGCCCGTACTGCCTACTGCCTACTGCCTACTGCCTACTGCCTTCTGCCTTGTGCCTTCTACGTCTGCGGCACGGGCTCTGCTTTTCCAAAGGCCGGTAGCGGAGTCACCACACTTCCTGACGGCACGCACATTACCGGACACGGCGCGTTGCGCACGACGCGTTCAATCTCAGAGCCCAGGGCCGGCGCGCCCCCAAACAGAGATGCATGCACGGTGGTTCCAATCACAATCAGATCGGCGTCAATCTCTGCCGCTAGTCTGACGATCTCGGCATAGGGACGCCCTTCAAGGACGTGGGCCTTGATGTTGCTGCTTCGCTCAATCGCGAATGCTTCCATTCGCTCGGTCACTTCCGCGCGCATTCGCGAAAGCGCGGAGCTGCCGCCTTCGGGAAACATGACGGAAATCTGTTCGAAATAGTCACCGATAACGTACACGACATGTCCTTCAGCGCCGGTCGTGTCGACCAATTCACGCGCCACGTTCGTGGCGGGGATCGACGAAGGCCGAAAATTCGTCGCCAGCAAAACCCGATTCAAGCGAATTTCTGTCTTGCTGCCGCGATGATGAACAAAGTCGCGTTGCGGCGGTCTAATGGTTAGTACCGGACAGGGAGCTTCGGCGATGATTTCTTCCGCGGTGGATCCAAACATCGCGCGCGAAAGTCCGCGCCGGCCATGAGTCACGACAGTCACCAGGTCGATGTCGTAGTGACGAACAGCCTTGGCGATTTCATCCGCCGGTTCGCCTTCTACTATTACCGGATCGACTTCCAACCCGTCGAACAACGGGTCCGTCAACAGAGACTTAACCTCGCGCCGCAAATCCAGCAGCCACTTCGAATCGTCACCATCAAAGACATGCTCAGGCAGCGTCATTAAGTTCGCCGGCACTTTGCCGGTCTGCACACTGAATAAAATAACGCGACCGTTCCCGGCGCGAGCAAAAGCCGCGGCGTACTTCAGCGCCGAACGCGCATGAGGCGAAAAGTCTGTCGGAAAGAGAATGTTTTTGAATGAAGACATAATTTCAGTAGTTAGTTGTCAGTCGTTGTTTTGTACTTTCAACTTTGTGCTTTGTACTTTGACGTTTCGCACGACGTGAACGAAAAACATCAAAGCACAAAGTACCAAGCACAAAATACTAAGTTCAACTGACAACTGACTTCTTCAGATTACTTTCGTGCCGGCGATTCGATCGAGCTGTAAACGGAAGCCGGAGTCTTCGAGAATATCTTTGCGCTTACGCGCCACCCCCAAAAGCTCCAGTGCGATTCGTTCCCGCACGCGCCGCGCGCGATCACCGACGGCAACTCGGTCGACGGCGCGTCGCAAGGCTTCGCTTAAGCCTGATACGTAAACGCCGGGGGTGACATCGCGAGCTAACGAAGCGCTTCCGTCGGTATAAGAAAATGTATTCGACATCGGGTCGAGGAAGCCATAGTCGTCGGCCAGTTCCAATCTGATGGCATTGAAAAGAGACCCGAAATCTTCCCCGCTCGCCGTAATTCCACGCTCAACCGCGCCGATTAATTCGCCGCCCAGGCTCACTATCGCTTCCAGTCCGACGTCGCCTTGAACACTGGGGCCTGGTTCCGGGACCTGCACCCGGGCAACGGTTTCGTCGCCGTAATCGGTTTCGATTGATGATTCAAGAGCCGGCGCAGTGCTCGATAAATCAGAGGCGCTTGATTCGGGTTCGTCTGACGTCGCCTCAACAGCCGCTTGCGATTCTGATGACGTACTCGGGTTCCGCACCGCAACGGCTTCGGCCGATCCTTCGAAGACGCTGATTTTTCCCGGCACACCGCGCGCTCGCAACACCAGGCGGTGCAGCGCCGCTTCTTCCAAAGTCTCAGTACCCGCGGCGTGATCTATCTCATGGACCAGAGGCGTGCTCGATCCCGTTAGAAACACATCAGCCGAGTAGTCCTCGAGTTCGACGTGTACCCGGCCGATGAATCCACGCTCAGTCAGGTTTCGCAGCAACGACCAAAGATTTACAAACGTCGTATCAAGATTATCGTAGAGCGCTTTTCCGCTTGGTCTTGAACTCATCATCAGGCGACTGGGTGTTCGAGCCGGAGTCTAACAAGAGCAAAGGGCAAAGGGCAAAGTGAGAACGGGTAAGAGCAAAAGGCGAAGAGCAAGGGGCGAAGGGCGCGCAGAGATTTGGAGTGCGGTGGCGAGCGTAGCGCGACACCGCTCGGATCGTTTGAATGCGAGATATCAAATTGTGATCCAAAGCGCCGTCGCCGCTTCGCTCTGCCGGCGCACTCCAAATAAGTAGCGCGCTCTTACCTCTTTGCCCTTCGCTCTCGCCGCTTTGCTCTTTGCCCTTTCCGCTTTCTTTGTTATCCTCCGCGCACTATCGCGTGACCGGCATTGAATCCGACTGAAGGAGACAAAGACCTTGCTGCGCGGAATCTTTCGCACAAAAAATCTGGATGACATCCTGGCTGTTGCTGGCGGCCCGCAGTTTTCACTCAAGCGTACGCTGGGAGCTTTCAACGTAACGCTGATTGGTATTGGCGCGATCATCGGCGCGGGAATCTTTGCGACGATTGGAACCGCTTCCGCCGGTGAAAAGGACATAACCGGTGTGCTCTTACGTCCCGGGGCCGGACCGTCGCTGATGCTATCGTTCGTAATCACCGCCGTCGTTTGCGGCTTCACGGCGCTCTGCTATGCCGAACTCGCTTCGATGGTCCCCATATCCGGCTCGGCCTACACCTATTCATATGCCACGCTCGGCGAGTTGGTAGCCTGGATCATCGGCTGGGACTTAATCATTGAATACGCAATCGGCAACGTCGCCGTCGCGATCAGTTGGGCCGGATACTTCAATGAGTTTTTGCGGGCGTTGGGCATTGCTCTGCCCGAATGGCTGGTTAACAACTATCGGACGGCCACGCCGGAAATACTCGCGGCGGCGCCTCACTTGCCCATAATCAACAAAGCAATTGTGTTTAATGCGCCGGCCTTTGGCATCGTTGCCTTGATTACCGTCGTCCTCGTCTGGGGAATCAAAGAATCAGCGCGTTTCAATGCCGTGATGGTGGGCATCAAGATTCTCGTGCTGCTGTTCTTCATCGTGCTCATGCTCTATTACGTTTCTCCCGGAACGATGGTCAGCAACTGGAAGCCGTTTCAACCCATGGGCTGGTCCGGCACCTTCACTGGAGCCGCCGTAGTCTTTTTTGCTTACATCGGTTTTGACGCCGTATCGACAGTCGCTGAGGAAACCAAGAATCCCGCGCGCGATTTACCGATCGGCATCATCGCTTCGCTGATCATTTGCACGATTCTTTATGTGGCGGTGGCGGCAATTTTCAGCGGCGCCGTACCTTTCAATGTCTTGAGCACATGGTCAAAGGGTGACCTCGACAAGTCACTCTCTATCGCCCTGACTCACGTCGCGCCGGCGGCCCGTTGGCAGCAAGGAGTCATCGCGTTCGGCTCGGTCGTCGCGCATACAGCCGTCTTGCTCGTATTTCAATTGGGCCAGCCGCGAATTTTCTTTTCCATGGCTCGAGATGGATTGTTGCCCTCGGTTTTTGCATCGGTCCATCCACGGTTCAAGACGCCTCACGTAACGACCATTCTTACCGGTGTGCTGGTCGGCGGGATTGCCGCATTTGCCACCGTGGATGAAATGGTCAGCCTAACGAACATCGGGACGCTGTTCGCATTCATCCTAGTCTGCGTCGGCGTGATCGTTTTGCGGTACAAGGAAGCAGATCGACATCGCCCGTTCAAGGTCCCGTTTGGTCCATGGATCTTGCCGGGACTGGGAGCGGTGTCCTGCGCTTTTCTCATCTATTACCTTCCGGGAGGATCTTACTGGCGGTTTGTCGCGTGGCTGGCATTGGGCTTCGCGATCTATCTTTCTTACGGCTATTCGCACAGCGCGCTGGGACTCAAGATGGGCCGGGCGCGAATCACTTCGTCCTGGCTAATGCTGATGGCCGTCGGTGCGTTTTTGATCGCCGTTGGATTACTGATCATCCCGCATGATGAAGGGCCGGCCGAGTGGCTGCGGCTCGCCAAGACCGGATTCGTCGAAGGTACGCGAGTGATCATTGCCATCGGCTTTGCGGTGGTTGGGTTGTTGTTCGCGGCGATCGGCGCTGTGATTGGAATGTCGAAAGATCGGACAACAACTTGATTCGCTCTATTCCTGGCTCCGTGAGGAGCCAAATGTTTATAGAACCGCACCCGTTCCAATAGTTCAGCCTCGCGAGAAGCGACAGCGGTCGCTTCTCGCGAGGCTTAGACATACACCCAAGCAGAAACTATAAACATCCCGTCCCTACGGGACTTTAGAGACTCTTCTGCGCATGCTCGTGGTTCCCGGTTACTTCCTCGCTTTCAAATCCTTGATTATTTCCCGGCTGGCGTTGAACCCGCACGCTCCGGTCACGCCGCCGCCGGGATGCGTACCCGCCCCGCACAAATAAAGCCCCTCGATTGGCGTTCGATAATTTGCCCAACCAATGATCGGCCGAAACGCGAACAATTGATCGAGTGACATCTCGCCATGATGAATGTGTCCGCCGGTGAGTCCATACGTCTCTTCGAGATCCAACGGAGTTAACACCTGGCGACCTACGATCAATTCTTTTAACTTCGGAGCATACGCCGAAAGCGTTTCGATGACGGTGTCGCCCAATTCTTCTCGCCGCGAATTCCAGTCACCGCTTTTTAGTTTGTAAGGAGCGAACTGTGCGTGAATCGACATTACGTGCGCGCCTTCCGGCGCCAGCGATGAGTCGGTGAGCGTCGGAATCGTGATATCGAGATACGGTTGCGGCGAGAGGTCACCATACTTCGAAGCGTCAAACGCTCGCTCGAGATAATCGATGTTTGGCCCGATATGAATGCGGCCGGAAAGCCGCTTTGCGCAATCAGCATCCGCGCATTCAATGCCTTCAAATTTCGGTAAGGTCGCCAATGCGAGATTTACTTTCGCGACAGCGCCAACAGCGCGATAGTTTTGAATCTTGTTGCGGAAGCTCGGCTCGAGTACGTCATAGGCCAGAAGCTCGAGGAAGGTGACGCCTGGGTCGGCGCCCGAAACGGCGGTCCACGCGGGCAGCTCTTCGCCGCTCTGAAGCACTACGTTCGACACTCGTCCATCGGCAACGGTGATGCTCTTAACTTCCGCGTTCGGGCGAATCTCGCCACCAACTTCGGCCAACGCTTTTGCGAGCGCCTGTGTCAGAGCGCCCATCCCGCCTTTTACAAAAGTCGCGGGCGCAATCGCGCGACCGTCCATGGCCGCTTGCAGCAAGACCGGCGCGCTGGTGCCAGCGGACCAGGGCCCGGCGAACGCGCCGAAAATTCCGCGCGCGGCGACCAGCGCGCGCAGGCTTTCCGTTTCGAACCATTCAGCGGCGAGATCAGCCACGGCCATTGGGCCATAGCGCAACAGCCGATATTCATCTTTCTTTCCGAGTCCACGAACCGCCCAACCGAGCTTGCCCAGATTCCAAAGCTCGCTCTTCGAAGGGTTATCAATATTCGGCGGAGTCATGGTGAGCAGCGGCCTGAGCGCGCTGCCAATTCGCTCAAACGTCGTGACAAATTCCGCATAACGTTGAGCGTCTTTCGATGAGATCGCGGCGAGATCGCCGGCTGTTAGTTTTGGATCTCGATAGATGCTTACACCGGGCCCTTCTAAATTGAGCGCGGTCACCTGCACTTCGGGATTGGTGAATTCAAGACCGTGACGCGCTAGTTGTAGGTCGTTAACGATTTGCGAAAGCAGTGGACCAACCGAATTGGCGAGCGGCGAACAGCGAAAGCCCGGATGAAATTCTTCGGTGACACACGCGCCGCCAATCGTTGCGCGCCGCTCCAGCACGAGCGGTTTGAATCCGGCCTTGGCCAGATAGTAGGCAGCGACGAGGCCGTTGTGGCCGGCGCCGATAATGATGATTTTGCGCTTATTCATCCAAAAAAGTATCAGCCGCGGATGAACGCGGATTTACGCTGATATGAAAATGCAAAGACAGCAGTTGTTATTTCCTCTAAATCTGATCCGCGCTTATCTGCGTTCATCCGCGGCTAATTCCGGTCCTTCAAAATCATCATTGCCGCGTTGCGGCCGCTCGCACCCATGATGCCGCCGCCGGGATGCGTCGCCGAGCCGCACATGTAAAGGTTCTTGATCGGTGAACGATACTGCGCCCAGCCCGGCGCCGGCCGCAGAAAGAAAAGTTGCTCCAGCGTCAGCTCGCCCTGAAAAATATTTCCTTCAGACAAGCCAAACTCGCGTTCGAGATCCAAAGGCGTCACCACTTGTCGATGCAGGATGATGTCTTTGATATTCGGGGCATGCTCGGCGATCGTGTCGATCACCGTGTCGCCAAACTCTTCGCGCTTTTCATCCCACGTACCTTCCTTCAAGTTGTAGGGCGCGTACTGCACAAAGCACGACATGACATGTTTGCCCGGCGGCGCTATCGAAGGATCGGTCAGAGTTGGAATCACTATGTCGATATATGGCCGGCGCGAATAGCGACCGTACTTCGCATCGTCATATGCCCGCTCCATGTAATCGACGCTCGGCGAAATCGAAACGGCGCCGCGCAGGTGTGGGCCCGCGCCGGGTTTGGATTTGAAATCAGGCAAGGCATCGAGCGCGAGATTCACTTTGCCTGACGAACCACGAAACTTGTAGCGCTGAATGTCATCGACAAAGTCTTCGGGCAGATGTTCCGCGCCGACCATCTTCATGAAGGTCAATCGCGGGTCGACGCTCGAGGAAATTATGTCGGCGTAAATCTCATCGCCATTTTCCAACACGACGCCTTTGGCCTGGCCATTCTTCAGGATGATCTTCGCAATTGGCGCTTCAGTGCGAATTTCCACGCCGGCTTCTCGCGCCGCGTCGGCAATCGAATTAGAGATCGCGCCGGTGCCTCCGCGCGACAAGCCCCAAGAGCGAAACGCGCCGTCAATCTCGCCCATGTAATGATGCAGCAGGACATAGGCTGTGCCCGGCGAACGCACGCCGAGGAACGTGCCGATAATTCCCGACGCCGACATCGTTGCTTTGAGCACGTCGGTCTCGAACCATTGATCGAGAAAATCGACCGCGCTCATCGTCATCAACTGGACCTGATTGTATTTGTCGTCCGGGGAAAGCTTTTGAAAACGCCGGCCCATCGTGAGCAAATCCATCAAGCCTTTCGGATTCAATGAAGCCGGGTCCGGCGGCGTCATGTTCATGATCGGTTTGACGAAGTGCGCCATGTCGACCATCGCCTTGCCGTATTCGTCGTAAGCTTCGGCGTCGAGTCGTGAATGTCGCGCAATTTCCAAACGCGTCTTCGCGTGATCGTTGACGCGCCAAAGGTAATCGCCATCGGGCATGGGCGTGAACGTGCCGTCGAGCGGAAGAATCTCGAGACCGTGCCGCGGCAAATCGAGTTCGCGAATTATTTCCGGGCGGAGCAGGGAAACGACGTACGAGCAGACGGAAAATTTGAAGCCGGGAAAAACTTCTTCCGTCACAGCCGCGCCGCCGAGCACGTGGCGACGTTCGAGCACGAGCACGCGCTTGCCCGCGCGCGCGAGATAGGCAGCGTTGACGAGTCCGTTGTGGCCGCCGCCAATTACGATGACGTCGTACTTTTGATTCATGTAGCGCAAGCTGTCAGCTTGCGCGCGCAAACTAACAGTTTGCCGTTACAAGCCGCTTGATGAAGATTGGTTAGGATACTTATAATCACTCGCCCTTACAATTCGTGGCACAGACTTTAGTCTGTGTGATTGTTATTTGGAGTGCGCCGGCAGAGCGAAGCGGCGACGGCGCTTTGGATTGTTGTTCGATTCCTGAGTTAATGCCTCCTACAAAAAACGTTGGTAACCAGAAAAGTCGCGTGCTCATCCAAAGCGCCGTCGCCGCTTCGCTCTGCCGGCGCACTCCAAATAGTCTATGCCACTATCTCTGAAGCACGGAGGTCCTTCAATGCCAATCAGTCAAACTATTCTGCCTGAGTTCGAACACGAAATGGCGAACACGCGGAAGACACTCGAGCGAGTGCCGGACGAAAAGTTCAGTTGGAAGCCGCACGAGAAATCGATGTCGCTTGGTGGCCTCGCGACGCACCTGGCGAATATTCCGAGTTGGACTGCGATGACTTTCGATCGCGATGAACTCGACATCCAGCCACCGGGAGAACCGCCTTACCGTTTGGAAGAAGCAAAGTCCCGCGCGGAGATCCTCGAGGCGTTCGACAAGAATGTCACTTCCGCGCGCGCCGCCCTTGAAGCCGCGACCGATGAGAACTGGCAAGGTAAATGGTCCTTGCTAATGACCGGCAAAACGATCTTCACTCTGCCGCGCACCGCCGTCATGCGCGGCTTCGTCATGAATCATCTGATTCACCATCGCGCACAGCTTGGAGTTTACCTGCGTCTGCTGGACGTGCCGGTGCCTTCGATTTACGGGCCGTCGGCGGATGAGGGCGGATTCTGATTTTACGTGGCACAGACTTAGTCTGTGATTGCAGTGATGATAATCACAGAATCGAGACACTGCCCGCGATAGTTCATCCTTCGAGCCGTGCGGTCCTGGAGAATTCTGTGTTGCTGCTCCAAACAGCCCCAAGCCCCCTCAGCTAACAAATTCTCCGTTCTGATCGTAAGGGCCTCTAGCGATGATTCTTGCAAAAAACGCTTGACCATTGCTGCAAAGTAGGATATTTATTCGCCCGCTCAAACACCAATAGGGCTGGTCCTCAGAGCCTGCGATTGCCCCGCACCCCTGCGCCAGTCATCTATTAATCAGGTAGCCAACACTCGTAACGTGCGGGTTTCGGGAGTAGCGCCTTTGCTGCTAACTGGTGATGAGTCTGTCACCGGATAGGAGAAGTCTCATGAAGCTCACCGTTTTAATTGCCCTGCTGCTCGTCGTTCTTGCTACGTCGGGACTGGCTCAAACACAGAAGTCGCTGGACTCTACCATCAGTGATCTCCAGCGACACATTCAAGCGCGCGAGGCTATCGATCATGACAAGCGCACGTCTGCCGATCTCAGAGCGCTAAACCGTCGCGTTCTGGACGACAAGCGAGCGGAGCTGCGCTTGGCCGTGCAAACACGCATCGGCCAGTTGCAGAGCTACTTGAGAACTCTCGGTCCATCCGCGACGCCGGAAGATCGGCAATCTGCAGAGACTTCGCTGCGGCGCCTGCTGGCGATCAGCGGCGGCGCTCCCGTTTCATCCAGCCCAGCGGCCGCCGGAAACTCTACGAGACCTCGCGTCATTGGCGAACCGCGAACGGCGCCAAATGTACCGGTTGTCATTTCTGGGAACCAGACGGCGAGCCCGATTCGATTGGACCCGGTCCGCGAAGGTGACACCACAATTCACGGATGGTCGGCTCCGAGCGTGAAAGAGATCGTGGTGGAGATTCGAACGAGGGAAGTCCGTGTCCAGAATTCGAATGGCGCTGTTTATTCGCACACGACGCAGGGAAAATTCCAGTCAGCGCTGATTGCTTATCGAGTGTTTAGACTGCCAAGTAACGCATCAGCCAGCGATTCATGGGCGTTCACGGTGAAGTTGGCGTGGCCGTTAAGTGCGGCGCAGGAGATACGCGCCATCCCGAACGGCGCGCCAGCGAGTGCGACGCCATGGGCGCAGGTCAGTAAACCAACAAACTCGGTCGCGACGAATGCCCCGGTCGCAATGCCTCTGCCGCAGGCGGTTTTGCCAGCGAGCGAACAGCAGCGCTACAACCGAGCCATCCAGGAAGTCACTGATCCCAGTCTGGCTGGCTATCCTCCTAAACCTCCCGTGGAACTAAATCAGTGTTCCATGCCGGGAATAAGTCGATATTACGAAGTTTATTTGAATTGGAAAGGTGGCGGCATCACACCTGCCCAAGCCAAGCATAGCGGTCCGTACTGCCTGAAGTTGAGAGATGCTAATACGATGCTCTATACGTACCGCTTTGATGTCACGGAAGTCGGACCGGCCGGCAGTCCGCTCGATATCTTGAATGATGCGATCACGGCTATCAAAAATGTTCCGAAGAGTTCACCTGCAGCGGCCGCACCTCCACAAAACGCTTGCGAGCAGCTATCCGTTGATGTCGATAACGTCAAGCAAGCCGGAACTGATCTCGAAGAAGAGCTCGCCTCACTCCTGCCAGCGAAGTCGGACGGTAAGGCAAAAAGTATTTCCCTCGAAACAACTCTGGCCGCATGGAACAGAATTCCGCCAAAGTTCGACGCCTTTGAAGCAGCGGTCGAAAGTCTTCGCCAGACACTGGTCGCGGCCGGGTGGAATCCGAACTGCAAGGCTATTAAGGATGCCGACGATCTCATTCTGAATTATTACCGGAAAGCTAGAGACGCCTATCTCAGGCTTAAGGCGTTGAAGCTTTCCTCTCACGTCGTAGCGTTTTTCTATGAGGTTGATTCCGGCAACGACACTAAGATTGACGTATCCGAGTTGTACGAAGGAAGCCCAACGGAAGCTGCAACCAAAACTTATCGGCTGACGCACGGATACACTGCGATCACATCGTCAGCCGGATTTATGGTCACTACGCTTCCAGCGCGTAGTTATTCCAGCGTCACTGCTCCTGACCCGGCGAACCCGACCACAAATCAAAATGTGCTCGGCGTTGATTATGGGCGCGGCACAAGGACGGCTTTAACGGCCCTTCTCAACTACAACTTGCCATTCGCTTCCAGAAACGATTTTGGCCTAGCACTATCAGTGGGTCCCGTGTTTGATATTTCGAACGGTAAGGCAGACACCTCCCGCTTTGGGCTCTTTGGTGGAGTTGGCCTCAGGTTGTCGAAGTGGATGTACGTTACGCCCGGAGTGCACGTCGGAGAATTCGCGGATTTCCCCCAAGGGTACACACGGACCGGACAGGTCATCCCAGCTAACAGCGGCACGCCGGCGCCGGTGAAACGCTACACAACTCGTTTCGCAGTTGCAGTGACATTCAAGGTCAAGGATCTCTGGACTCCTGCCCCTGCTGAGAACAATTCGGGGTCAAAGTAAGGAGCGTAGACAATGCCACCTCCTCCCACCATCAGGGTGCTTCGTCCCGGCGATGCGACCAAATTAAATCCGTTCACAATCTTTATCATTGCCAATCCTGCGCTGGAGACTCCCTGGAACTCCGGCGCTTTCGACATTGACCCAATCATGGGCAATCAGCCGGCGTTTGACGCTTGTGCTAATTACATAGTTACTTCGCTCTTCGGCGGCCTGCCGGGTCAGATGGAAAGGCTCCTATCTGAGCCCACGATTGCTCCGCGGGTCCGAGTGGTTTCGTTATTCATGCCCGGTCTTCCGGCCACGGATCAAAACTCACTTGCTGCCCAGGATGGCGTGAGCAATATGCTGATCGCGCGACGCAACGTGTTTAATCCCTTTCTCACTCGCGGCGGATTTTTTGCTGATGTCGCGTATGCGGTCTCAATGTCCCCTACACATACGCGCGCGAGCGCGTGGTACACCACCGACGACGACACCCGTCCAGGTGTTCCCTTCAACCTGGACGGCGCTATGTTCTTTCATCGACACTACTGTCTGATCCCGGGCACCATAGCACTCCCGGCAAATAGCAAATCGATGACTGCGGTCCATGAGTTTGGACATGCATTGTCGAGCTATTCGAACGGCGCTTTGATCGATCTCTACGTTGACAGCCCGCCGGCACTGAATAACAAACGAGGACGGCCCATTCCTGCAAACTTTGCTACGTACAGTGGAGTGCTCATTCCGTCCGACCCGATGCGCGATAGCCTGGGTTATCCGGGCAGCTGGCAATCGTATCATCCGGGGTTAATCTCTCCGCAGTTTCCGGCTTTGATGGACAATTATTGGATGGCGCCGGACCACGTTCCTGAGCATTGCCAACATGACAAAATCACGCGCCAATTTCTCATGGATCGGTTGCATGCTAAGATTTCAAGGTAAGGTAAGACGATGGAGCCATTAAAACCAGAAGTACGTGAAACGGTTTTGGAGTTAAGACCCGAAGCAGATCCGGCGGACCTGGAAGAGTACGAACGCCTGCTTTCAGCGCGATTTGCCGTCGATCCGGATCGACCATCGCCCGAACCGGAAGCGCTCATGGAAACCGAGAGTTTGGAAAACCGTCTGGCTGAACTCTACCAGAAGCTTTTTGGTGAAGATCAGAAATAATCAGTTAGTGCACTGGGTGGATGATTTTGACTTCGGTTCTCTTAACCTCGTTGCATTGCTCCCCGTGACAGCGACACGGCCTTAACAGCATCCGCAACCCGCAACGCTTCAACCGCCTCCTTCACATCGTGAACTCTGACAATCTGCGCGCCGTTGAAAACTGAAGCAACGACCGTGGCGATCGTTCCGTAAAGCCGTTCGTCGGCCGGCGCGCCATCAAGCAACTTTCCCAGAAATGATTTTCGGGATGTGCCGATCAGGATCGGAAGATCGGGGAGCGCGCGCGCTATTTGATCGAGTTTCGCGATCAACTCGAGGTTCTGCTCCACCGACTTGCCAAATCCGATGCCCGGATCGATCGCGATGCTTTCGCGCGCTACGCCATGCTGTTCCGCCAGCGCGACGCTGTTGCGCAAACCATCAATTACTTCAGACATGATGTCTTCGGCCCACGGCAATTGCTGCATGTCTTTTGGCGTGCCGCGCGAGTGCATCAAGAGTAATCCGGCCGTGGCGGTGGCGACTTCGTCGGCGAGCGCAGGCTCAAACCGGAGTCCGGAAATGTCATTAACAATTTCTGCGCCGGCTTGCAGCGCGGCGCGCGCGACCGCGGACTTTGTGGTATCGATAGAGATTGGAACTGAAGTTTCCAAAGCCAACTGCTCGATCACCGGAATCACCCGCCGCAGTTCTTCTGCCTCGGAAACAAATTCGGAGCCAGGCCGCGTCGATTCGCCGCCGATATCGATGATGTCCGCGCCTTCATCAATCATTCGGCGCGCGTGTGTCACGGCCTGCTCGAACGAAAGGAATTGTCCGCCGTCGCTGAAACTGTCCGGCGTGACGTTGAGCACGCCCATGACCAGCGTCCGTTCACCATACCGCAACGAACGACGCGCAAGTTTCCATTCACGAATGGGCATGAACAGAAAGTAAAGGGCCGGGGGCAAAGAGGCAAGGGCCAAGGGCAAAGGGCGGAGAGCGAAGAGCTAAGCGTTGGGATCTCGCCCTCTGCTCTTGGCTCTTTGCCCTTAGCTCTTCGCCGCCGCTTGCCTTGACCGTGCTCTGAGCGTTTTGTTATAAAAATCGTTCCTGCTTGAAGCGAAATCGAGTTCAGGCAGCCGCCATCATTCCGCAGTAGCTCAATGGCAGAGCATTCGGCTGTTAACCGAAGGGTTGTAGGTTCGAGTCCTACCTGCGGAGCCAATT
>UEXV01000072.1_pt1 | contig 22915 bp, 21 predicted proteins | sample 4301181 | NCBI WGS metagenome assembly UEXV01 (sample SAMEA4773175, study PRJEB27434) | metagenome | biome: 2259; feature: agricultural soil; material: soil | place: USA | collected 2014-09 | depth 0.25 m | reverse complement strand
CCTCCTTTCAGCCTCCATGTCACAGAGCTGCCGTGAGTCTAGCACTCACGGAGGAGGCGCTTGCTTCATAACATCACTAGTGCGCCAAGCGCCATCTGTGGGTAATGAGGCGCGATTCGCGGCGCGGCTACCGCGGCTGGATCAAATAGAACTCTTCGGCACGCGGTAGCGCAGTTGAACCACACCATCCTCGAAGCGTTCGACGGACTGCAAATCCAGGGGCTGTTGGCGATGACGTCGAGCGATCAGGGGAATGCCATCTCCGATGAACACCGGGGCCACAGTGACGACGAACTCGTCGATCGCCTGCTCGTCCAGAAACGAGGCGATGATCCCACCACCGCCCATCAACCAGATATCCTTGCCCGGCTCCTCTTGAAGACGCCTTACGAATTGGCCGATGTCACCGTGCACGAACTCCACGCCCGATGGCGCGCCGGCTGGCGGCGCCTGGCGCGAGAAGACGATAGTCCGGCCCTTCTTCGCGTCGAACGTCGCGCCCATGCGCAAGCTCATCTCGAAAGTTTTTCGCCCCAGCAGTTTTGTGTCGATAGTCTTCATGAAGTCGCCCATGCCGTAGAAGCCTGCGGGCTTGGGGCGAGACGTCAGCCATTCGAGGTCGCCATCAGGCCGCGCGATGTAGCCGTCGGCGCTGGTGCCGATGTGGACGATGACGTTTCGGCGTTTCGTCATTGCTCATCGCTCTCCAGGCCAACAAGTTCCAGCCATTTATGATCGAACCAATTGTCTATGAGAACAACATAGACATCGGGAGGAGTATTTAGCTTTACAGTATTGTTAAGAACCGATTCAGCGATCGCCAGGAATTGATCGTCGATATCCCGGATTGGCGTCAGTGAAATCATAGATGTGAAGTCTCGAACCTTAGAGTTACATCGCGACTCGTCAGGACTCCGGTCAACGAGGATCACGACTGGATTTGATCAGGGCAGGTCCTTTGGCTTGACCAGCCACGCGAGCTTCCCGCTGCTCGCGGAAACCTCAGACCACTTTTCAACTTCAAGTTCGATGCACGCGAGCGCGGCGGTCGGCATGCGTTGCGATTCGCCGGTGAGCGCGGACAGCAACTCTTCGAATCCCGGATTGTGTCCGACCATCATTGCGGTGTTTACCGATTCATCAATCTGCGAAACGATTTTCAGCAAACGGGCTACGCTGGCTTCATAGATTTCCTGCTCGTATCGAACCTCGGTCTTCAAGCCGGCGGCTTCGCTGATTAGGCGCGTCGTTTCTTTAGCGCGCGCCGCGGGTGAACTCAGAATTAGATCGGGTTGTAACTTTCGCTTTCGCATCTCGGCGCCCATTTTCGGCGCAGCCTTTAAGCCGCGTTTGTTGAGCGGGCGATCGAAATCACTTAAGTCGGGATCGTCCCAACTTGATTTGGCGTGGCGAAGGAGAAATAGCGTCTTCATCAATGTGAAACTCTGGCTTGAAGCTGTCTTGATGCGGAATATCTCACGCAAAGGCGCAAAGGCGCAAAGATGCGCAAAGGCGAAAGGGATTAACGCAAGCCGGTCTCTCAAGAAATCTTATCCGCGTCCATCCGCTGCTAACTTCTCGCGCTTTGCGCTCGATGCGGGCATGGATGCCCGCGCTCCACGCCGCTCACTGGTCTCCGATTTCACATCGCTGTAACATGCCACTGTCACAATCCGTCTCTTATGATCTCTTACGGTTATCACCGGTACCCGGGCAGGCTATTCGTCGTCGAAGGCACGGACGGCAGCGGCAAATCGACTCAGCTTCAATTGCTCTACCAGTGGCTGAAGGCCGAAGGATACGCAGTCTTTTTTTCTGAGTGGAATTCTTCGCCGCTCGTCAAAGACACGACGCGCCGTGCCAAGAAGCGACGCCTGTTCACGCCCACGACATTCTCGCTGTTGCATGCCACGGATTTTGCCGACCGCACTGAACGCGACATCATTCCGCCGCTGAAGGCGGGCGCCATCGTGCTGGCCGATCGTTATATCTACACTGCGTTTGCGCGCGACGTGGCACGCGGTTGCGATCGGGCGTGGGTGCGCGAGCTCTACAAATTCGCGGTCAAGCCGACCGCCGCTTTTTTCTTTCGCGCGCCGCTGGATATTGCCATCGACCGAATCGCGTCGGCGCGTCCGACGCTGAAGTATTACGAAGCCGGGATGGATATGGATTGGTCCGAGGACGAGGAAGAGAGCTTCAAGATTTTCCAGGGCAAGATTCTCGAAGAGTACGATCACATGGTCAGCGAGTTTGGTTTGACCGTGATTGACGGCACGCAACCGATTCGCACTCAGCAAAGACAAATGCGCGAGATTGTCAGCCGCTATCTAAAAGAGAAGCTCAAGGAAAAGGCGGTGACCGCGAAATGAAGGAAATGAAGTTTTACGGCACCGCCCTTCCGAGTGTTGAGATTGAACCGTACCCGGGCAAGCTGATCGTGATCGAGGGCACTGACGGCGTGGGCCGATCGACCCACGTCGCTTTGTTGCGCACCTGGCTCGAGTCGATGGGCCACGCGGTGCTCGACACGGGTATGACGCGATCGATTTTGGCGGGCCGCGGCATCAAGAACGCGCGCAGCGGGCACACGCTGGGCCGGATCACGATGCAGCTTTATTACGCCGCCGATTTTGCCGATCGACTCGAGAATCAAATGCTGCCCGCGTTGCGCGCCGGTTTCATCGTGCTCACCGATCGGTACATTTACTCGGCCATCGCCCGCGCGGTCGTGCGCGGCGCTGACCCCGACTGGGTGCGCTCGATCTATGGCATGGCGCTGATCCCGGACGCGGTCTTTTATCTCCGGATGAAATCGGCGGAAGAGTTAGCGGCCCGCGTGCTGGCGTCAGGCCGCGGATTTGATTACTGGGAATCAGGAATGGATCTCGGTCTGGGAAATGATTATTACGACAGCTTCATCGCTTATCAGAAATTGTTGCTCAAAGAATTCGATCGCATGACCGGCGAATACGGTTTTCGCGTGATTGATTCGAATCGCCCCGTCCGGCGAGTCGCAAATGAACTACGCCGCGGAATCAGCAAAGTGATTGACAGCGATACCGGTCCGCTGATCAAAGAAGTACCCGTGACTGAGGCGCCAGTAAAAGTTAAGCCCCCCGATGTTTCGACTGTGAAAGAGAGCGCAAAGGCTGGATCTGTTCCCGCTACCGCCGGGAAAGGGTGAGCGGGGCCTACCGCGTTGCTCAGGGTTCTGCTTCGTCGCAGAGCGACGTCTGAATTTAGCCCGGTCTTTCAAGGCCGGAAAATGGCGGACGGTTTTCGCGTCGCGACGCCTGAAACGAATGCGACTTCAATCGTCGCCGCGCGACGAGAACCCGTGACCGACTGGTCCCGGCCTTGAAAGGCCGGGCTAAATTCAGATCGACGCTACGCGTCGAAAATACTTGTTCAAAGTTTCCCGCAGTCTGTGAATCAATTCTCGCAGTAGCTAATCACAGACTGCGGTCTGTGCCACTAGGGCGTAAACCATGAAAATCGCCGCCATCGATGTGGGTTCGAACTCGATCAAGCTGATCGTGGTGGAAGCTGCCGCCAGTGACTCGTTCGCAGTGCTCGTGCGCGAAAAAGACGTCGTGCGCTTGGGCCATGACAGTCTGCGTGAGGAACAACTCTCTGCCGCGACGATTGAACGCGCGGTTGAGTGCATCAAGCGCTTCCGCTTGATCGCCGAGGCGCGCGGCGCTGAACGCATTTTTGCCGTGGCCACTGCATCGGTGCGCGAAGCTCGCAACTCAGCACAATTCATAAAGGAAGTACAACGCAAGGCCGGAGTCTCAGTCGAGATTCTCTCGGCCATCGAAGAGGCGCGGCTGATTGGACTGGCGTCGGCGCAGGGGTGCGCTCCGCCTAACACTTCAATTCTCAATATTGATATCGGCGGCGGCTCGACCGAAATTTCGTTAATGCGCGAAGGTGCGCCGGCGGCCTTGTTCTCGATGAAACTCGGCGCCCTGGGACTGTCGGAAGAATTCATCAAAAACGATCCGCCGAAGGCCAAAGAGCTGAAGGCGCTGCGCGAAGAGGTGCGCTCGGCGATGGAACGTCCCGCGCGCGAGTTACGACAGATGAAGGCCAGATGGCAACAGGCAACCGGAACCTCGGGCACGATTTTGGCTATCGGCACGGCTTTGCGTCTGCGAGCTTTGCTTCGCCAGGAAGACGGCCAGGCCGAAGGCGCGCGGCCGGCCGGGGACGAGATTGCGCTCGACAAGTTGGCCCGCTTCAACTCTCGCACCGCAGAAATGAAATCTGCTGAGCGCAGGGCGCTTCCGGGTATCAGCGCTCAACGAGCGGAAATTGTTATTGCCGGTGGGCAAATCCTTGAAGGCGTGATGCAGGCGCTGAAGATCGAGAAGCTGCGCACGTGCAGTTGGGCGTTGCGCGAAGGCGTGCTCATCGATCGCCTGCGCGAAATTGAAGATGAACTGAATCCGCCGCTGCCGGACATGTTGCCTGATTATCGTTTGCGCGGAGTGCATGCGGTGGGCCGCCGCTTTGGCTACGAAGAAGCGCATGCGCATCAGGTCGCGCGACTGGCTGAAAGGATCTTTGATTATTTGATTCGATCGGGGGCGACGGATCTCACTCGTCATCACCGCTCACTGCTCTCGGCGGCGGCGCTGCTGCACGATGTTGGTTATCACATCGCGCACGAGTCTCATCACAAGCATTCACTCTACCTGATTAAGAATTCTGAGTTGACCGGCTTTTCTGAAGCCGAGCGCGACGTCATCGCGAACGTGGCGCGTTATCACCGCGGCTCTGATCCGCGAGAGCGACACGAATATTTTGGCGTCCTGAACGAAACGGATCGAAACACGGTGATCGAACTCGCGGCGGTGCTGCGTATTGCCGACGCGCTCGACCGCCGGCATGACAGCCGCGTCAACGACGTGCGCTGCGTTCGCAACGGGCGCGCGGTCCACATCGAGCTGCAATCTACCGCGAACTGTGAACGTGAAATCTTGGCGGGCGAGCAGAAACGCGAACTCTTCGAACACGTCTTCAATTGCCGGCTGTCGCTGGGACGGCGCGCGGCGCTGAAACGAGCGTGATTCAGGCCGCGGCAGGCGCCAGTACCACTGCGACAGGAGTCAGTACCACCCGCGTGAGCGGGTGGGTTAAGGAAGCTCGTCGCTAAACCAACATTGCGTGATGATCCATCCGCTGACGCGGATGGTACTGACCTGGTCATTCATGAAAGGCAAACGCATCAGCGGACTTGATTGCTCGGCGCCGGCCGAAGAGATGATCCGGCACGTCCTCAAAGCGCAGGTCAAGACGATGTGCGGCTTGCGAAAAGCTGCGCTCGATTGGAGCGACCCCGAAGGCGTTCATCACATGCGCGTGGTGTCGCGCCGCCTGCGCAGCTCGATTCGGGCCTTTGAACCGCATTGGCGCAAAACTGCTTTGCCGGTGTCGCAGCTGCGGGCGATCGCGAAAAGTCTCGGCGCTGTTCGCGACGAAGATGTAGCGATTGCGGCCCTGGAAAAATTGGCGTCAGAGGCGCGCGGCAAAACCGTTGAAGGAATTGAACTCCTGACGGAAGAACGGCGTCGACACCGCGAAGAAGCGCGGACCGCGCTCAAAAAAGCCATCAGCTCTGCGGCGATCAAAAGCTTTCGCGAAGAATTCGAACGCAAACTTCAAAGCGCAACGTCGACGCGCCGGAAATCTTCCGCGGGCGCTTCGGTTCCCACGTTTGGCAGTCTCGCCGCGCCGGTCATAAATGAGCGACTCAAAGAATTGCAGAAAGCCGGACCAGAAATTTACTCGCCGTTTCTGGTGAAAGAGCTGCACGAGCTGCGCATTGTGGCCAAGCGCCTTCGCTATGCGATCGAGCTGTTTGCAGCCTGCGGATCTGACGAAATGATTTCGACGGCTAAAGAGATTGCTCAACTGCAAACCTCTTTGGGAGAGCTGCACGACTGCGACGTCTGGATTGAAGATTTGGGAACGCGTCTGAAGAAGATTAAGAAGCGAGATGAAAGTGATCGCGAAATGATGCTAAGGAGAACCGGCTACACCTGGCTTTTGAAACACTTCGCAAAGGTGCGGAACAATCACTATCACGACGCGCTCAGCCGCTGGCAGGAGTGGGAGACTGACGGGTTTCTGAATAACGTAGCTTCGCTCATCGGACCGGAGCGCGAGAGTTCCGGCCGCTAGGCGCAACCCGAAGGGTTGCTGAGATGGGTCAAATATGTAGTTACCCATTAATGGGGCTTCTAAACTCGCCCCAGTTTCATTCCCCAGGCGTAAACGCCTGGGCTACAGAAAAAACTCATTCAACTCATCAGACCAACGACTCCTATCCTCGCTATCTCTCTCGTTGCCGCCAGTCTTATACTAACCTGTTATGGCTAGAATTTCCGGTCTGGAAAGAAACCAGGCGCCCTGGCATCTGCGCTGGTTTTACGGGGCGATGCGCAAGATGTTCGGCAAAGATTTGACGCCGGTAAAAATGCAGATGCGCAAGCCGGGCCTCGTCTGGGGCAGCATCGCGATGGAAGCCGGCCTCGGTCGCAAGCGTCGAGTCTCTTTGCGCTTTATCCAATTGGCGAAAGTCCGAACGGCGGCGCGCGTCGGGTGCCCGTTTTGAGTCGACATCAATTCTGCCGTGGGCAGAAAGGCAGGCCTCAGCGATGAGAAATTATTGGCCGTGAAGGGCGACGACCTGACCGTCTTTAACGCGAAGGAACGTCTGGTTATTGAGTTGGCCGATGCGATGCTTGGCGTTCCGACGAATGTCTCGGATGATCTCTACGCGCGTTTGCGTGAAGAGTTTTCGGAAGAGCAGTTGATGGAATTGAGCGCGCAGATTGCTTTTGAGAATTATCGCGCGCGTTGGAATAGAGTTTTCGACGTCGAGAGCGACGAGCTTTATCATCCGGCTGAAGGCAATCTTTCGGAAAACTGATCTCCGTGCCTCTGTGCGATCTCTGAGACACAAAGAGTCTTCACAGAGGCACAGAGAGGAACTTTTTTCCCGATAGACTCTTGAAGGGAGGTAGTCTTCACATGAAGTTACTCCTGTTGGCGATCCTGATCGTTCCTGTACTTGCTCGAGCACAGACGCCGAAGCTCGACATCACCCTCCAACACATTTCTTCCGGCGAACAAGAACAAAGGGCACTTCTCGATCGCCTCGCCCGGCAGTACGATTTGTCGAAATACACGATTACTCAAAAGATCGTCATCAATGAGCAGGCAATTAATCATGCGACTCCCGTGCTGACTCTGAACCTTCGTTTCGTTGCGAACGACGATCGCGCCTTGTCACTCTATATCCACGAACAAGCACACTGGTTGTTGATAAAAAACTATCGTCCGCAGACGCGGGAGATGCTGGCTGAGCTGCAGCGGTTGTTTCCAAATATTGATGCCTCGCCTCCGAATGGCGACGGCAACGTTGGCACTTCGTATATTCATCTGGTGGTCATCATGTTGGAGTGGCAGGCGCTCGAAGATTTGATTGGAGTGGCACGCGCTAAAGCGGTGATGGAGTTCAAGCGCAGTGTTCGTTACAAAGCGCTGTTTGGAACTGTGATTGATCAGCGAAAGCAGATGGAAGATTTTCTCAAGCGTTACGGCGTAAAATGGTGAGCCCTCTGCCGGATTGTCTTGCGAAACGAAAACCAAATGAAGATGAAAGATCTGCCCATCGCCTGCGCACTAACGGCCGCCGAACTTCAGGAACGTCGCCGCACAAACCTGGAAAGAGTGAAGCAAGCGATCGTTGAGTCCAGGGAACTCGAGGATGGCTACGCGCTTTCGTTTCCGTCGAGCACAGAATCGCTCAATGAGTTGTCCGCTTTGGTTGATCTCGAAAGACAGTGTTGCCCGTTTCTCACATTTCGCATCACGGTTGAAGCGAACAGCGGACCGTTATGGCTGGAAGTTACCGGGCCCGATGGCACCAAGGAGTTTTTAAGAAACACCTTCGACTGGAACATGACATGAGAGAAATCATTCTGGCCTTCGTCGATGGCATTAACGCTCACGACCCAGTAGCCTTGGGCGAATTGATGAGCGACGATCACACGTTCATCGACGCGCACGGTAACCAAGTTCGCGGGAAAGAACAGATGGTTGCCGGTTGGCGCGGTTACTTCGAATGGTTTCCGGATTACTACATCGAAGTCACGGACGTGTTCGAAAACGGCGAGATGTTCGGGATGTTTGGTTTCGCCGGCGGCTCATTCAAAGGAAAGGCCGACTCAAGCTGGCGCTTGCCCGCGGCCTGGAAAGCGATTGTGAATGACGGCCGCGTTGCCCTGTGGCGAGTCTTTGCGGATACGAAGATTCCATTTGAAATTATCGAGCGCGGGTAACCTCTCAGAAGATAGCTTTGCCACGCTGATGCGCGGCAAGTTTCTGACTAGCCGGACGGCGAATCTTATTTTTTTGAAGGGTCTCCGACCCGCCGGGCGGTCATAGACCGCCAGACCAAAATAGGCACTTAACGGCAAGTCCGAGACTTGCCGCGCATCAGCATGGCAGAGCCATTGGCGTGGGTTGCTGCGTCTCGGATTGCACCGTGGGCCAGTCCTTCGGCCGCTACGCGGCAGGGATAGAACTTGGGATTCTTTCCAACTGAATCTACGGAAACCGCTGGCGGTACTCGTCCGAGGTTATGAACGCCTTCACCATTTCCGCCTTCACAAAGTCACCATTGAACTGGTTCAGTTTGTTTAGCCAGAACTGAAATCCGGGAGCGTCGGGATCGCGGCGGAGATATCCAAAGTACTGCAAGGCGACGAAAGCTTCATTGAATACTTTTCGATCAAACGCCGAGTGTTCGATGATCCTGCGCAGCACACTGACGCGAGTCGGACAGCCGCTGGTGAAGCGACACTGGTCGATACTATCGATGATTTCGTCGCGTTCAGCTTGCGTCGGCGTTACGCCCTCGGTCTCAAACAGCTTGTCTACGTATTGCGCGGTTGTCAGGCCACTGTACCGCGCCTGAAATTCCGGGCGCTTGAAAAAATTCGAAGTATAGATGTCCTTGTTGCTGCTGAGTCTGATCCCCCAGGCGTCATTGCTGCCCACCACGACGTTCTTGCCGAGCTCGGCTGTCTCGGGCACGAATTCCGCGTAGGTCGGCATGCGACCGAGCGCACCCTTGTACATTCGGTAGAGGTAATAGCTCGTCGCATTAAACTCAATTGAAAGCAGGAAGGCGGCGGAAATGTTGATGCGGCCAACCTCAAGGCAGTTCGCGTCCATGCCGCAATTCGAAAGGTTATTGGTCCAGAAAGCAAAGCCGCTACCGTCAGCTTCGCGCGAGAGGAAGTCGCGATAATGCTGAGCCACGAAAAAGCAGACGCTGTCGATTGGTCGCGCGGGCGGCGGAGTCGCGACGATCGTGAACTGAATCTGTTTGACGGTCGCGTTCCACGATTTGAAGTCAAGCGTGTACGTGCCGGGCTCAAGCACGCCTATGTCAAAGTTTTTCTCGAAGGGCACGATCATCTGCGCGCTGCCGCCGGTCCATTGTTCGGCCCGCGCATCAATTGAGATCGTCTGACCGCTGCGCGATATGATCGGCGTCTGCACCACGCGATAACCGGTGTCGGCAAAAACCCAACGCGAATTGACCGTTGTCTGACCACTACAACTAAACACTGACAGTTGCAGAGGGATCACGCGCGCGGGATCGGCAGGGATCCACGTAGAGGTTTGCCCTTGTGCCGAGAGGCAACAACAGAAAAGAACCAGCGTTAGTAATGCGAAAGTACGAGTTAGAAGGTTTCGAAACATAAAGCACCCTCTGGGGAACGGCGATGATCGGAAATTGAAAAAGCAGTGTCGGGAACTCTGGGCATTTTAATGGGCAACCGGCAGAATGCAAAGCGGATCGGCCGTGAGGGTAGGGCCCAAGGTGAAACAGTTGGCGAAGCTAACGAAAGATCTGTAGCCCACGGCGCGAGGAAAACCTCCTCGTAACGATCGAGATCCGGAGCAATTATTGACGGCTGAATCATTGCTCTACCGATAAGACGGTAATCGGCCTCCCAAACCCACGGAAGAATTGGGCGCAGCGCAAGCTTTTGGTTCAGAATCGCATCAAAGCCAAGCCCCAGCGGGGCCGACCCTCTTCAATCATCCGTCGTCAAATTAGTCGGCATTTGCTCGGGACGATTCGCGCTGACCGCAACCTGCGGTGCGTGACGCTTGCCGAAGAACGACGTCCGATCCAGAACTTTTTCCTGAAACTGCTCGAAGTAGAGATAAATCACCGGCGTAATGTAGAGCGTGATGAATTGCGAGACGACCAGGCCGCCCACCACCACCAAACCGAGCGGCCGCCGAGACGAACCGTCGGCGCCGTAACCTAAAGCGATCGGCAGCGCGCCGAAAACCGCAGCGAGCGTCGTCATCAGAATTGGACGGAAGCGATCCATGCTCGCGTCGTGAATCGCTTTGTCGGCTGCTTCGCCGGCATCCACGCGCGCGCGCGCAAAATCGACAATCATGATTCCGTTCTTCTTCACGATTCCCATCAACATGAACATACCGACGAATGCGTAAAGCGACGCTTCCTGGCCAAACAAAACGAGCGTCAACAGACCGCCCACCAGCGCCGTCGGCAGAGTCGAAAGCACCGTCAAAGGATGGACGTAACTTTCGTAAAGGATCGCAAGAATGACGTACATCACGAACACAGCCAGGGCCATCAGGATGGTCAGGTTCGTAACCGTGTTGCTGAACGTCTGCGCTTCGCCCTGCAACTCTGCGCGCACGCCGGGCGGCACGACTTCGGCCGCGGCTTTCTGGATGTAGTTCGTCGCATCACCCAGCGCGACGCCCGGTTTGAGATTGAAAAACAAAGTCATGCTGGTGAATTGATTCAAGTGATTCACGGCCTGCGGGCCGAGTGTTTGCTTCCACGTCACCAACTCGCCGAGCGGCACCAGGCGCTGTCCGTCGTCGGAGCGAATGTAGAGTTTCGCCAGGTCTTCGGGATTCGCGCGCGCCGAATCCTTCACTTCCAAAATCACCTGGTACTGGTCCGTCGGCTTCTTAATCAGGTAGACATAGTTCTGCGAATACGCGTTGCGCATCAGCGTCAAAATTCGCGTTTCCGAAACTCCGTAGGTCTTGGCTTGATCACGACGCAAATCAATGTCGATGTTCGGCGTGTCGGCAAAATAATCGGACGACACCGTGAGAAAGCCCGGGTAGGCCAGGAGTTTGGCAATCAGTTTCTGCCCCGTCTCGTAAACCTGTGCGCCGTTAACGCCAGAGACAGCGAAGGCATATTGGCCCTGCTGCTGGCTGGTGACGCCGGTGCTGATTTCCAAAACCGGAAAGGGTCTGAGAAAAGTGAAGACACCGGGAATCGTGTTGAGCTTGCCCATCATTTCGGCGGTCACTTGTTGAATCGGCGGGCGCTCGTTGGGCGGCTTGATGAACGTAAAGGTGATGCCCTGATTCGAGGCCAGAAACCCGGTGGCGCCGGTCATCGTGAAGTCAGTAATCACATTCGGATTCTGATGCAGCATTTCATCGACACGATTCTGGAGCGCGCGCATTTGATCGGGCGACGAGCCTTCGCGCGCGATGAAGGCGCCAAAGATCACGCTGCTGTCTCCCGGCGGCAGAAAGGCCTTGGGCACCATCACGAAAAGCAGGATGGTCCCCGCCAGGCAGACGACCCAAATGATCGGTGAAACCCAACGGTGACGCAGAAACCACCAGAGCGAACCGCCGTACAACTTCAGCACGCGCTTTTCAATGCCGCCGATCACGCGTTCCACCCAGGTTTTCTTTGAGCCCTCGCCGCGCGCTTTTAGCAGACGCGCGCACATCAAAGGCGTGAGCGTCAGCGACACGATTCCTGAAGCAAAGATTGCAATCACAATCGTGATGGCAAACTCGCGGAAGATGCGTCCCACCAGTCCGGTCATGAACACGAGCGGAATAAACACGGCCGCCAGCGAGATTGTCATCGACAAGATCGTGAAGCTGATCTCTCTGGCGCTGTTGATGGCGGCTTCGAAAGGTTGCTCGCCGCGTTCCATGCGCCGCACGGTGTTCTCGAGAAACACGATGGCATCATCAACCAGGAATCCGATCGCCAGCGTCAGGGCCATCAACGATAAATTGTCGAGGCTGTAGCCCAGGAAGCGCATCGCCACAAACGTGATCAGCAGTGACAGCGGCAACGCGACTGTGGGGATGAGCGTGTCGGTCGCGCGACCGAGGAAAGCGAAGATCACAATCACGACGAGGACGAAAGCGATAGCGAGCGTGATCTCTACATCAGTGACCGAATGCACAATGCTTAACGAACGATCATAGATTGGGGTGACGCGAATCGATCCCGGCAGTTCGTTGCTGATCACGGGCAAAATCTCACGAATGCTCTTCGATACCTCAACAGCGTTGGCGCCCGCGCGACGATTGACGGCCACGATGACCGTAGCCGACGGCACTTCATAACCGCGCACCCAGAAGCGCATGCTCACGCGCTCGTCCTGGACCGACTCTTTGACTGAAGCGACGTCGCGCAGGTAAACGGGCGCATTGCCGTTGCCGCCGACGATCAAGTTGCTGAATTGCTCGGCGGTTTCCAACTGGCCTTGCGGGCGCAGGATCGCGGTGCCTGAGCTGCTGTCCAACTGACCCGCGCCGGTGTAACTGGTGCCGTTTTTGATCGCAAAATTCAGATCGTCAATCGAAATTCCGCGCGCCCACATCGCCTGAGGATCGGCTTTGATTCGAATCGCAGACTTGGTGCCAAAGACATTCACGCGCGACACGCCCGGCAGAATGCTGATGCGCTGGCCCACCTGCGTACTCGCGTAATCGTAAAGCTGTCCGGGCGTCACCGAATCGCTGGTCAGGGCGATGTACATGATCGCTTGATCGTTGGGATTGGTTTTCGAATAAGTAGGCGGCGAAGGAAGATCGGCGGGCAGGCTGCCCGTCGCCTGCGATATCGCGGTCTGCACATCTGTCGCCGCGGCGTCGATATTTTTTTCCAGCGCGAACTGCAACGTGAACGTCGCGACACCCTGGGTGCTCTTGGAAGTCACGACCTCGAGCCCGTTAATCTGCATGAACTGGCGCTCGAGCGGCGTGGCGATGTTGTTGGCGATGGTGTCGGGGCTGGCGCCGGGATAACCGACGGTGACCTGGATGACCGGATAATCGACCGCGGGCAGATCGTTGACCGGCAGTTGGAGGTACGCGAGGATTCCAAACAGAATCACCGAAAGCGTCAGCACCGCGGTCATCACGGGCCGGCGAATGAATGGCTCGGATAAATTCATTTCGCCCCGTTAACTGCGTTCGGTTGATTCGCTTGCGGTTGCTCAATCCGCACTTTGCCGCCCGGCGTAACTCCAATCTGCCCGTTGGTCACTATTTGCTCGCCGGGCTGGACGCCCTGTTCCACAACCACCAGATCGCCCTGGCGTTGTCCCAGCGTCACCTGTCTTTGTTCAGCGGTCGAGTCAGCTTTGACGACGTAGACGTACGATCCTTTCGCGGACATCTGCGGCGCGCCGGCCGGCACGAGGACGGCGCCATGAATCGTGCTCAACACCAGGCGAATATTCACGAACCGGCCCGGCCAAAAACGATGATCTGAATTCGGCACCGTAGCGCGCAGACCGACCTGGCCCGTCTCGTTCTGCACCGCGTTGTCTAAGAAGGTGAGTTGTCCCGCAATCGGATCAGTTGCGTCGGGAAGACGGACTTCGGTCTTGAGCGTGCCGGCGCGCATTTGCTGCTGCACGTTTGACAGATCGTTTTGCGAGATCGTGAAGTCGGCGTAGATCGGATCCAACCGCTCGATTATTAAGAGCGAGTTGCTACTAACTGATGTTCCGCTGGTTGAATTGCCACTGGGTCCACCGGGATTGACGACATTTCCGACATCGACCAGACGCTGGCCCGTGCGCCCGTCAATCGGCGAGCGAATGTAGCAATAACTTAGCTGTACCTTCGCGCTATCAACTGCCGCGTTATCAACCCTGATCGTTTCATCGGCGCTGCGAATTGCAGCTCGGTCCGCTTCAACGCTGGCTTTCAGCGAGTCAGCGTTTGATTTCGCCTGGTCATACTGAGATCGGGAAACGACGCCCTGCTCGACCAGCGTTAGACTCCGCTTGGCTTCGACTTCGCCGAACCTTAACTGAGCCAGACTCTTGGCGAGATTGGCCTCGGCCTGTTTTTTCAGCGCCAAATCTTTCGAGACGTTGGCCTGAGCCTGTTTCAGATTCGCTTCAAATGGACGCGTGTCGATCGTGAAGAGCAGGTCGCCCTTCCGGACGTTGGCCCCGTCCGTAAAATGAATTTTCGTGATACGGCCGGAAACCTGTGGCTGAATCGAAACCGTTTCGCGCGCGACGGTCTTGCCGATTGCATCCAGATACGTCGGCACGTCCTGCATCACCGCGGCGGCCACCGTCACGGGCGCCGGCGGGCGCTCAAACCCGTGCTGCGCCGCCTTGTTAGTGCATCCTGCCAGGACTAATGCGGACACTCCAGTAAAACAGACTGCTAACGTAAACCGCAGAGTCCGCCCTTGATCGAATTTCATAACTCTATTTTTCTTACTCAGTGATATCTGGGACTCTGTAATTATCATCCCGCGCGACCGGATCAGGCAAACGGGCTGGAAATTGAAAATAAAAAACGGGGCTATGCCGGTGAATGGCTGCCGGCATAGCCCCTCCCTTGTTCGCAGTGCTTCCTACTCCCAGAGTCTATCGCGCGGATGCTAAATCCCGGTTAAGCGCGTGTGAACTGTTTCTTAACTTTCTGACTGGAGCGCAACCGTCCCGGTTGCTCGGTGGACAGTGAAACTAAGAGGCAAGCGGGACGCTTGCGCTCCAGTCGCGCCCAGATCAGATTTAACTTCAAGTTTTTATCTCGTTCACGCCGGCGTAACTTGTCCTCTTCATAATCTGTTGGGCATGAGGTCAGTACCGGGAGCGGTAGCGACCGGGTAAATTTGGTGCCTCGATTGTTGGATCAGGCGACCCGGTCGCTACCGCTCCCGGTACTGACCTCATCAGTATTCGAAACAACTTCTTTGACTGCGGCGCATCTAAATACTGGGACGCATCATCGCCCAGAGAGGTTCATATGAGTGCCAGACAAATCGCTTTGCCGTTTCGCTTGAAGCGAGTCGAAGGAAGCGCCAATCCAAATCAGGATCTAATCGGCCGATCGTACGAAGAGGACGACGCGACGGTGACCGTTATCGGGCTGTGCCTGAACGACGACCGTCGCGTGATGGTCCAGAGAGATATTGACGGCCGGACGTGGTCAATGCCTGCGTGGTTAATGCGCCTGATTTTTATGGAGACGAGCCGGAAGGCAGCATAGGTACGCAGGCGCCCGCCTGCTCTATGAAAGACAGCAGGCCAGAGGCCTGCGTACCGCGAGGAGCAGCGATGACAATTCTTATTGAAGACGCCGAGCCTGAAGTTGAATTCATCTCACCCGAGTTACAAATGGTGAAATGCAGTTGGTGCGGCGAGATTATTCGGCTGGATGGTAATGAACTCGCGCTGGCGATGTGCCAGTCATGTTACGACAAGATGCTCGCGGAATTTTTGCGGGCGCAGCACGCAAATCAAGGAGCAACTCACCCCAGTGATCGATGAACGGTACGCAGCCGTCCCGGCTGCAAGCGGCAAGCAAGATGCCTGCCTACCTTAAGATCGATACAGCTCGTCGATCAGCGTTCCATACTTCTGATCAATCACGGCGCGCTTTACTTTCAAAGTGGGCGTCATCTCACCTTTTTCGATCGAGAATTCGTCCGGCAACAAGGCCACGCGGCGCACGCGTTCATAGTCCGTCAGGTGGGCTGTAATCGCGGTGATGTCTTTCTGGACCAGCTTCACCGCGGCGGATCGATCGGCCAATTCCGCATGAGTCCCGCCCGCTTCTTCGCCCGCAGCGCGCAAACCGATTTTCAGCGCTTCCCAATCAGGAACAATCAAGGCCGCGGGGAACTTGCGGCTGGAGCCGACGACGACGACCTGGTTCACAAATTCGCTCTGTTTCAAAAGACTCTCGATTAATTGCGGCGCGATGTATTTGCCGTTCGATAACTTGAAAAGATCTTTCTTGCGATCCGTCAGCCAAAGATGGCCGTGGTCGTCCATATAGCCGACGTCGCCGGTCGCAAACCAGCCGTTGCGCATGACGTTCTGCGTCGCTTGCGGATGACCATAGTAGCCGCGCATCACGTTTGGCCCGCGCACCAGCATCTCTCCGTCGTCCGCGATCGAGACTTCGATTCCCGTGAACGGTTTACCGATTGACCCCACGCAATTATCTTCCGGCCGGTTTGCGCAGACGATACAGGTTTCGGTCATGCCGTAGCCCTGGAGAATGTTGATGCCCGCGCCGAGGAATGAATAAGAGAGCGTCGGCGAAAGCGGCGCGCCGCCGGAAACGAAATAGCGCAAGCGCCCGCCGATGCCTTCCCGCCATTTGGTGAAAACCAGACGATCCGCGACGGCGTGACGGGCTTTCAACGACAGCGGAATGCGTTCACCTTTGTATTTCAATTCCGCATAACGCTGTCCGATCGTCAGCGAGCGTTCGAAGATCTTGCTCTTCATGCCGCCGGCGGACATGCCTTTCTTTATGATGCGGTGATACACCTTTTCGAAAAGTCGCGGCACCGCAGTCATGATCGTGGGGCGCACTTCGCGCAGATACTCGCCGACTACGTCGAACGACGGCGCGTAATTCACCGAGACGCCGCAATAACAGAAAACGTAAAAGACCGTGCGTTCGAAGATGTGCGAGAGCGGCAGGACCGAAAGGGAGATATCCGCGGTTGAGATCGGCAGACCATTCGTGATCGAGAGCACGTCGGACATGAAATTATCGTGCGTCAGCATCACGCCCTTGGGCTCGCCGGTCGTGCCTGAGGTGTAAATGATTGTGGCCAGATCTTCGGGACGTACTTCAGCAGTCAACTTCGCGAAAGCGTCTTGGTCGCCGGCTTCGATAGCTGCGCCGCGCGCTTCGATACTCTCCAGAGTGCCGGCCCGTGGCAGGTCGCCCGCGCTTTCCGGATCAAAGACGATTACCTGTTCCAATTGATCCAGGTGCTCGAAGCCTTTGCGCGCATGCTTCAGAATCCGGCCCCCCGAAACCATCAGGGCGCGCGATCCTGAATCTTTCAGGATGAACTCGATTTGATCGACTGCCTGGGTGGTGTAAAGCGGAACCGTGATGGCGCCGAGGCTGAGAATCGCCAGATCGACTAGCGACCACTCCGGGCGATTTTCAGAGATCAGCGCGACGCGATCCTGCGATTGAATACCGGCGTCCGCCAGACCCAGGGCGATGTGGCGCACGCGCTGCACGAACTGATCCGACGAAATGTGAACCCATTCTTTTCCGCGCTTCTCACTGACGGTGTCGGGCTTGTGATGGCGAGCGACGGCTTCCAGGCACATCGCGGGCAAGGTTCTGGGGCCGGTCGAGCTTTTATCGTCCGCTGAGGTTTTCACGGCAGTAGCCGAAGACACTTAGAAATTATCTCCTTTGATCGGAGGGGTGGTTTTTGATTTCACCGGGCATCAACCAGGAAGAGCAGGTGACAGACTACATCCTCTATCGCCCAAGATACAACCGCGTCGGCCTTGTTTTTGTGAGGAAAATGCCGGTTTGGAGTGCGCCGGCAGAGCGAAGCGGCGAGGGCGCTTTGGATTAGCTTTTGATTCTTCGGGCGTCTGCGTTTTTACCTGGAATTGTTCTCAGGCAGCGCGCAAGCTCGCAAAGGGATCCAAAGCGCCGTCGCCGCTTCGCTTTGCGGGCGCACTCCAAATTAGGTCGCGGCTTCTACCGCCAGCGCGGGCGGATTTGCGACCGGTTCAGGGTCCTGGCCACCCGAAGAGCGCCGCCGTCGCCGGCGTCTCTGACCTCCGCTTTCGTCCACGCGCCGATCAAGCGTGGCCAGCCCGGCCAGGATCAGGAACAGCAACGCGTTCGCAGTGGTGTGCAAAGTAAAGTCGAAGGCGCTGTGGACCAGCACAGCGAAACATCCGGCGAGCGCGCCGGTTGCGACGCCGCTGCGGAACTTGTCGCTGGTGTCGCGGCGCTCGAAGCCTTTGCGAAAAAGAATTATCAGGAAACTCAATCCCAGCAGACCACCGACGATGCCGGCGTCGGACAGTATTTGCAGATAATCGTTGTGGGCCTGCTCAAGTCGAAACATCCCGTTGCGGGAATCGTAACGCGTGTAAATCACACCGAACGATCCAAGTCCCGAGCCGATTACCGGATGGGCCTTGATGACGTCAACCGTCACACTCCAGAAGTGCGATCGGCCCGTCGTCGGATCGGCCGCGTTGACCGTGCCCAGCAAACGACCGAACACGTCAGCCCCGCCCACGGCCAGCACGCCCACAAACAGCACTACCACCAAACCCACGGCCAAGCCTCCCCGGATCAAAACTACTCGCAGGCGTTGGCCGGGTGTGGTTTCTCCGCGCCGCAAACCGGGTCCCGCGATGATCACCAAAAAGACAATCTCGGCGGCCAGGCTGATGATGCCGCCGCGCGAATTGGTCATGATCAGCGAGACGCCCATCAGCATCGCCGCAAACGCGTAGAGCGGCCGCTTGTGCGATTCCAGCGCTCCGGAAAACAAGAGGCCAAGTGGCAGGGCCACCGCCATCTCCATGTAACCGGCAAAGTGATGCCGGTTGATGAAGGGCCCGAACGCGGTGCTTTGCGTCAACTGTCGAAACCAATAAACCCGCGAGCCATCGGTGGTAAAGGACTGCGTCAAACCAAACATGGCCAGCAAGAAACCAAAAATGGTTATGGTGCGCACCAGTGTGCGCAAGCGGCGCGGAGAATCGGTAAAGACCAGCGTCGCCATGAAAAATATGAACAGCGACATGAGCTGGACCAGCACCAGCCGAGTTGAATAAGGATCGAGCGAAAGACTGCGCGAAAGCGATAACGGGAGGCCGGCGTTGTTCGGCGTCGCTCCTATCGGAAGCAATTGAATCAACCCCAGAATGATCAGGCCCAGCAGTGGTAGCTGCAAATAGTTCAGACTGATCTGCACCGAACGCAGGACCATTCCATCAACGCACCACAAAACCACGATTCCGGCCGCCGTCATCGCAAAGACTCCCAGCGCCCAATAATGGACCGTCCCGTAAGCGAGCGTCGTCAAAACGATCATCACGCAGATCGTTAGAAACGCCAGCCGGCTCGCCAGTGAATGACGACGCTTGGTCGTGTCGCGAGTTACGACCTTAGTGGCTGTTACTGCCCGCACTTTTTCCGGCAGAGCCGGAACTGCTGAGGCGTTTGAGATTGAAGTCGTCATACCAGACAGTGCCAAATATCGGACAAATCGGTTCCTTAACGTCGCATGAGTTACGAATGAGTCCGATGAGAATCGCTTCAGTCTTCGGTTTGGTTTTCAAATCCAAAGTTACCAGTTGCCAATCATTCGTTCCTGAAGGGACGGGTTGTGAATACGTTAACGACTGGCCATCCGCCAGATCAGTGACGTTAATCGCCGGCGTGCTGGCGCTGGTTAAGCGTGCCGTGCGCTGATAAAACTGAATTCGGTATTGAGTGTTGGGTTCAACCACCATCGTCTGTGATACGGAGATGCTTTCCAGCTTGTTGGGGGCATTGAAAACAATTCGCAGGCTGCCTTTGCCGGAGTGGCCGCCCGAGTCGATCGATATCTGCGCCTGCGGACGATCGTTTATCAGCCAACGGAAGGGCTTAGGATCGGAAATAGGAACCGGATCCTCGAAGCCGCCATTCCAAAATTGTTCCGCCACGGGCAACTGTGTCCCGGGCTCGAGTTCGCGCATGAGAGAGAGCGCCGCGCGAAACTGCTTCTTCTCGACCATTGCCTTCAGCGCTTGCTCGCTCAGGGCAATGTGAGCTCTCCGATCCGCGGCGCTGAGTGTGCGTAGCAGGCGCAAGGCGTCTTCAAACTTTGCGGTATTGATCAAATTGATGACGAACTGCATCCGCACTTCCGGGGACTTAAAGGTCTGCGCAATTTTGTCAACGTCGCTGCCCAGCACTTGTGACGTCAAGGCAAATATCTGCGGCTGCATCACATCATCCGTTTCGGCGGCCCGCGCGAGTTGCGCAAACGCTTCGTCGAGTTTTCCCCGGCGAAGGAGCAGGTTCCCGTAGTGCCAACGCGGATGAGAATACTCCGGCGCTAATTCGACGGCCCGCAGCAAGGCCTTTTCACCTAATTCCGGATTGCCCGAAGCCTCGAGCGCGCGACCTAACTCCATCCAATAACGATAGTCGTAGGGCGCCGCCATCACTGCGAATTCGTATTCGCTCACAGCCCGCGCCAGGTTCTCAGCGGTGAAGGTTTTCTCTTCGGCCGTGGCCATCCGCCAGTGAGTCAACGGATCGCCGGGCGCCCACCTGACCGCCAGGCGGGCCATTTCGACGCTGCCTTGATCAGAAGTTGGTGAGAATTCAGCGATAGTGTTTCCGACGTACCAGCGCACCGCCAGCCAGGCCCCGAGACACGCGAGAATCGCAGGCAGCAAAAGCAACCAACGCACGGCCGGAGGCCTAAACGTCAACGTTAAAACAGATGCGGATTTCGATGGTGGCACAGCGTGTAGATAGGAGACTACAAATCTCCGTTCGTAGAGACTTGTCCTACTGACTTGAGCGGGTTATCAGAGATAGCTTCGATTCGAATAGACATTTTTCGCAATTCGATATTGCACGCGTCGCACTCACTCCAGATTTCCGCGATCCGCTCGGCTGAGATCCGGGGCGTCGAAATCAAGACCTGCTCGACCTGCTGTTCGGTGATAATTTTCGTCAACGATCCATTCGCGCCGAAAACTCTGAAACCATGGATCAGTTTTCCATGCTTGTTCTGATCGTCATCGATGAAACCAACCGGAGCGTAACGCAGTTCGCGATTGTTGAGCAGCTCGCGCAATAACAATTCACCAGCATCGCCTGCGCCATAGATTAACACGCGTCGTCCATCCGGCCCGCTGACGGCGGGAATAACTTTGCCGAAAAATCGAAATGCGAGCCGGCTGCCGGCGAGGAGCAGCAGCATCACCAGCGCATCGATCGCGAACACGGCGCGCGAAAAACCCTGAAAGCGAAACTTGAACAATACGATCGTCATACTGACAATTGAGCCCGCAATCACGGCTTTCGCGAACGTCATCAAGTCGTCCATGCTCGTGTATCGCCAGATGCCGCGATAGACGCCCAGCACGAGGAAGGCCGCGAGCCGCACCACCACCAGCACGGGCAAGGTGCGCAGGAATAATTTCCACGCGGGACTGTTGGAAAAAGGCTCGAACTTAATCGCGTATGCCGACCAGTAAGCGAGCACGATCAAAATGACATCGAGCAGAACTTCAAAGATGCGTCGCTTGTAGGAAAAATCCACCAGAAAAGCGAACAGCGGATTCTCGCGCGCGACCAGGACCTGATCTTCTTCGTTGTAACCGCGGGCGCGCGCCAGGTAAACACCCAGCAGCGTCAACCCGACGGTAAATAAAGCGAGCAGCGCCAGTCCGACGTCCGGTTTCATCTGGCGCACCAGGATCGCCAGCAGACCGGACACCGCGGCCAACACATACAACAACAGGACGGCGCGTTTTTCAGACAAGCCCAGCGCTACCAGCCGGTGCGACGTGTGATCGCGTCCGCCCTGCGAAGCCGCGCGGCCTGAGAGCTTGCGCAGAATCGTGACGAAGGTCGTATCGAATATCGGAATGAAGAGCACCAGGATAGGCACGGCCAGAACGGGAACGAAACTGCGCGTGCGGCCACCCGGCACATTTATCAACGCGGAACTTGCCAGAAAGAATCCGATGAACATCGATCCGCTGTCGCCCATAAAAATCGACGCGGGGTTCGAGTTGTAAATCAAAAAGCCCAGCAAGGCCCCGGTGAATACGCCCATCATCAAGGCTTCGGTCGTCTGACCGTTGGTGATGAAGTTCAGCGTGAGAAAGGCCGAGGCGATCGCGGCTATGCCGGTCGCCAGTCCATCCATGTTGTCCAGCAGATTGATCGCGTTCGTGATTCCAATCAGCCAGAAGATGGTGATGACCATGTTGGCCGGGAGCGACCTGGTCCAGGGCAATACCAGCCCGTAGTTGACGACGATCGCCGCGCCGATTACCTGGCCAATCAGTTTTTGATAAGGCTTGATATTCAGCCAGTCATCGACAAAGCCAACCAGAAAAAGAAAAGAAGCCGCGCCCAGAATCACCCAGCCGGCGGGAGTGTGCGGGACGAGTACCACGCACGTCGTGACGACCGCCAGCCAGATCCCCACGCCGCCCATCATCGCCGTAGGTTTTTTGTGCCAACGATCAGTTTTGGGTTTGGCGATAAAGCCCCAGCGGCGCGCCAAAACTTTGACCGCCGGCGTCAACGCGGCGGCGAGAGCAAGCGACACTAGAGGCGGAACCAACTTGTCAGGTGTGACGGAAATCATTAATTGATCCGGTGAGAAGAAAGCTATTCGATTAAGGCGGTAAAAGGCAAGCCGTAGCTCGCATACCAATTTCGTTGTTAAGAATTGCGCTTGCTGTTTTGAGGCAGAATGGACCCAACGACTGCGCTCATGATGGCGACGTTACGAAATCGGCTTCCTCGATGCTCTTCAAGCTGCCCTGAATAGGAAGTCCTCCGAAATGTCCCTCACCCATTACAAATCTGTTATGGTTGCGTTTACCAATCGTAAACCGTTTCTCAAAGCGACGACAGCGCGCCTACCCTCCATCACGTGGGCCACACCGCCCAAATTCATTTGCCAGGCCAGCACGTTTCCGCCGACGTAAACAAACGTCTGTTGCTTTCCGCCATTCGCCGTCATTTCGGTCAACACCTGTCCACCCAAAACAGT
>UEXV01000104.1_pt1 | contig 24063 bp, 17 predicted proteins | sample 4301181 | NCBI WGS metagenome assembly UEXV01 (sample SAMEA4773175, study PRJEB27434) | metagenome | biome: 2259; feature: agricultural soil; material: soil | place: USA | collected 2014-09 | depth 0.25 m | reverse complement strand
TGGGGCGTCGCCAAGTGGTAAGGCACCGGTCTTTGGATCCGGCATTCGTAGGTTCGAATCCTTCCGCCCCAGCCAATTTCTAGTAGCACAGACTTCAGTCTGTGATTCAATTTCCAGGTCGAGAGCCACAGACTAAAAGTCTGTGCTACTGAATAATGGGAACGACTGGCGGAATCAAAGTTTTTTCCGGGTCTGCGCATCGCAGCCTGGCCGAAGAAATTTGTCGTGAGCTTTCCTGTGACCTGGGCAAAGCGACGACGGCGCGTTTCTCTGACGGCGAATTCAATTTTCAAATTGAAGAAAACGTGCGCGGCGCCGATTGTTTCCTGGTGCAGCCGACTTGTCCGCCGACAGATGCTTACCTGATGGAGCTGTTGGTGATGCTCGATGCGTTTCGTCGATCATCTTCAGCGCGCATCACGGCGGTGCTGCCGTATTACGGTTACGGCCGGTCGGACAAGAAAGATCGGCCGCGCGTTCCGATTTCTGCGAAGCTCGTCGCGAATTTGCTGACGACGGCCGGGGCGGATCGAATTCTGACGATGGATTTGCACGCGGCCCAGATTCAAGGGTTCTTTGATATTCCGGTGGATCACCTGTACGCCGCCCCGGTTTTCATTCGCTATTACCAGGAACGGCCGCTGCCAAATTTGACGGTCGTCGCGCCGGACACGGGCGGAGCGGAACGCGCCCGGGCCTATGCGAAGCGTCTCGACGCCGAGCTGGCGCTTTGCGATAAACGCCGCGACAAACCCAACGTCGCTGAAGTTATGAACGTCGTCGGCGATGTTGAAGGCCGAAATTGTTTGATAGTTGACGACATGTGCGACACCGGCGGGTCGTTGACGAAAGTTTCACAGGCCCTGACGCAGGCCGGCGCGGCGCGAGTTGACGCCTGCTTCACGCATCCGGTACTCTCTGGACGTGCGGCACAACATCTGGGTAGTTCAGGTATTGAGCAGATTGTGGTGACGAACACGGTTCCGCTGAATTCAAAAGCAGCAGAGCTGAAGAACATCAAAGTTCTAAGTATTGCGCCTATTTTGGCGAAGGCGATCAAGTCGATCCACGAAGAGACCAGTATCTCTTCGCTCTTCGTTTAGCGAAGGGCAAACACTGAAAGTCGAGTAGCCGTCAAACCACGGCCGGCAACAATCAGTTGCCAGCTTTCAGCAAAAAAATTGTGAGGATGTGGCACAGACTTCAGTCTGTGATGTTCTACGTTCGGAACACAGGCTAAAGCCTATGCCACTAATTCAGGAGAGCAATCATGGCAGAGAAAAAAGAGATCATAGTTCGCGCTGTGGCGCGCGATGGCCGAGGCAAAAATGATGCACGCCGCGCCCGCCGCAACGGCCAGGTGCCGGTGACGATTTATGGCGGCGACGCCGGGGCCGTGGCGGCGCTGGTGCCCTTGAGCGAGTTGGCCGCAATTCTGAGATCAGATAGCGGACGCAACACGATTTTCACCGTCGATGTTGAAGGCGTCGAAGCGACCGAGGTGATGTTTGCTGATCGCCAGATCCATCCGGTGCGGATGCGCCTGGTGCACGCTGATTTCAAGCGACTGGTTAAGGGTGAGAAGATCGAAGCGACCGTGCCGCTGCGCCTGGTAGGCGAACCGATTGGCGTGCGCGAACAGGCGGGAATCCTCGAGCAGATTATTCGTGAAGTGGAAATTCGTTGTCAGCCGCGCGACATTCCGGAACACATCGACGTGGACGTTACGAACCTGGAAGTTCATCAGGTGCTGCACGTTTCAGACATCCCCACCAGCGAAGGTGTCGAGATTCTGGAAGATGCCGACACCGTCATCGCCACCGTTGGCGTGGTGAAGGAAGAGGTTGTCGAGGTAGCGCCGGTCGAAGGCGAGACCCCAGCCGAACCCGAAGTAATCGGCAAGGGCAAGAAGGAAGAGGAAGGCGAAGGCGGCGAAGAAAGCTGAGCCATTGCCAATTTCCGATTTTCGATTGCCGATTTGTTTGAAGTCACGGAGGCGCGTGATCACAATTGGCAATTGGCAATCAACAATCGGCAATGATTATCGTCGGACTCGGCAATCCCGGAGATGAATACGCGCAGACGCGACACAATCTGGGGTTCATGCTCGTTGACAAGTTAGCCGCCGCCGCCGCCGGCGTTCGTATCAAGCGGAGCGAGTGCCAATCGCTGGTTGGCAACGCGTTGCTTGAGGACCGGCGCGTGATGCTGGTCAAACCGCAGACCTACATGAATTTGAGCGGCGACGCGGTCAGTTGTTTGAATCTAAAGCACGAAAGCGACGAACGTACGCTTATTGTAATCAGCGACGATCTCGCGTTGCCCTTTGGCTCGATCCGTTTGCGTGAGCGCGGCGGCGCCGGCGGGCATAACGGCTTGAAGTCGATTATCGCGGCGTTGGGAACAGACGAATTTATTCGGCTGCGAATCGGGATTCAGCCCGAACATCCGCTCAATGACGCTAAACGATTCGTGCTGGATGGATTCACGAGTAGCGAAAAAGAATCTTTGGCAGAGATTTTAGAGCGCGGCGAACAAGCGGTGCGCTCGGTGCTGCGGGTCGGCATCGCAAAAGCGATGTCGCTGTTTAATGGCTAGAGCAAAGAGCCAAGTGCAAAGAGCGGAGGAAACTATTCTGGGCTCTTTGCCCTTAGCCCTTGCTCTCTAATTAGGAGGAATTAATTTTGGCGGACAAAAGAACCTACGAAGTAATTTTCATCGTTGATCCAGCGGCGGCTGACGATGAAGTGATGCGCCTCAGTGAAGGCGTGCAGAAAATTATCACCGGTCAGGGCGGCAGCATTGTCAAAACCGAGATGATGGGCAAGCGCCAGCTCGCTTACGAGATTAATCACCGGAAGGACGGCAACTATGTGCTGCTGGAAGTGGAAGGCTCGGGCGGCGAAATTGCCGAAGTTGAGCGCCGCATGCGCGTCAACGATCAGATTTTGCGTTACATGACCATACGGGTTGATGAAGCTCGCCGGCGCGCGCAGAAATTGAAAGACAGACGAGCGCGCAAAGCAGCCAAGAAGCCGGGCAATGGAAAAGGCAAGCAGACCGCTGCTGATTTTGGATCAGATGAAGAAGCAGCCGGATAGCCGGGGCGCTTAAGAGAAGGGAAAGACTATGTCATCAAATTACGAGGATCGCGATCGGGGATTCGATCGGGGATTCGATGGGGGATTCGAGCGGGAATACGATCGCACAATGCCGCGTGGACCGCGGCGGATGCAACGCCGCAAGATTTGCCGCTTTTGTATCGAGAAGGTCGATCTGATCGACTGGAAAGATGTGAAGTTACTGCAATCCTACATTCCGGAGCGTGGCAAGATTCTGCCGCGCCGAATTTCCGGTGTTTGCGCCGCCCACCAGCGGATGCTGGCTGAGGCCATCAAGCGCGCGCGCAACATTGCGTTGCTGCCCTACGCAGCCGATTGATTTTTGCGAGTGGCACAGACTTCAGTCTGTGAATGAGCGACCTCACAGACTAAAGTCTGTGCCACCGAATCAGGAGTTCATACATGGCACATACACAAGTTTTATTACGCGAAGATATTGATAACCTCGGCGCGCGTGGCGAGATTGTGCGCGTCAAAGCCGGATATGCGCGCAACTATCTGCTGCCGCGCAACCTGGCCGTTGAAGCCACCGCCAACAACGTTCGGCAAATCGAAGGCGAGCGCGCAGCTCTGGCGAAGCGCGAAGCGAAAGAGCGTTCAACCGCCGAGCTGCAGGCCAGCCAACTGGGCAAATTGACCCTGAAGTTTGAAAGAAAAGTTGGTGAAGCAGGCGTGCTGTACGGCTCTGTCACGTCAATGGACATTGCTCACGAATTGAAAGAGCAAGGCTACGAAATCGATCGCCGTAAGATCGTTTTGCGCGAACCGATCAAGCGCTTCGGCACTTACACGGTTCCGGTGCGCCTGCATCGCGAAGTAACCGTCGAGCTGCCGGTGAGCGTCCTGGGCGAAGGCGGTGTCGAAGTGGATGTCGAGGCGCTGCAAACTCAGACGGAAGCCGCGCCGGCTCCAACCGAAACCGAGGCGAACGAATCGGAAGAAATGGCGTGATGATGCTGTGTCGAAATTAAGCGCTTCATTTGCTGGGAGCGCGGACGTCCCCGTCCGCAATGAGCGCGAAGCGCGAAATAAACTAAATAGAATTGTTGAATAAAGTCTTCGCGCCTAGCGGCGCGCTGCGGACGGGGACGTCCGCGTTCCCAGCATAAAGTCCCACTCTTGTCATCATCCTAAAATCCTGCTACACAATCAGGCCCCAGGCTGAAACTCGGTACGCACGCCTCTGGGCTCTCGCGGACAGAGTGAATTGCACGCCGGAGGCGTGCGTACCACCTTCAAACGGGCTGTCTCATGCGGAGAATCCTCTTCATTTGTGTCGCAGTGATTTTCTCCAGCGTCTTCACGCACGCTCAGCAACCTGACGCAAACGAGATACTTCGAAAAGTGGCGGCGGTCTACGCCGGTAGTCGCAGCTATGCCGACGAGGGCTCAGTGAAGATAGGCATGCGAGGCCTGCCCTCGAGTACTTACCATTTTCGCACCGCGTTCGTCAGGCCCAACTCGTTTCGTTTCGATTTCTATGTCCAGGGACGCGCTCCAAACAAGAGTTCCTGGATCGCCTGGAAAAACGGTGATCTGATTAAGACCAGTCCGGCCGGCATAAATCTTAACGAGCTCGCCTTTGACGCGGCGCTGATGCGCATGGCTCCATTTTCGGCCGGCAGTTCCGTCACCATTCCGCAGTTGTTGCTACCCGACCTTTTTCGCAACAGCGACCTACTGTCATTGACTTCCCATCTGAAGATTGCGGGCGAAGATAAGATCGACGGCCGCAAGGCCTTCCGCATCGAAGGCACACTGTGGGGCACGGTAAAATTTTGGATCGATAAGAGTGATTATCTGATTCTCAAAATCTACCGCAAGTCAGAGTTGGACAGCGAGCCGGAAGAATCAACCGTTCAGTACAAGCCCAGACTTAATGCTGATATTCCACCCGAAGACCTGATATTTCCGGAACCATCAGTTCAATTTGGCGCCGCGCCCACATCTCAGACTGGCATTTCACGATTGCCGAATCCCTCGGAATTGGCGCCAAGACTCAGGAACTTTGGCTCGAGTCTCTCTCGCGGTGTGAATGAGAAAGCGGGCGTGAACGGTCAACGCTCGACCACCGATGATGACGATGTCGTTCGCGTCGAAACAGACCTGGTGGTCTGTCCGGTGCTGGTGGTTGATGCTCAGGAAAAGATAGTCACCGGGCTGAGGCTTGAGGATTTCATCGTCAGGGAAGACGACAAACCGCAGGAGGTCGCCAGCTTCTCGCTCGGCGACAGTAAAGATCTTCCGCGCTCGATCGTGCTCATCATTGACTACAGCGGCAGCCAATTGCCATACATTCAAACCAGCGTCGAAGCCGCCAAGATGCTGGTCGACAAGCTCAATCCGAAAGATCGAATGGCCCTGGTAACTGATGACGTTAAGCTGCTGGTTGATTTCACCGGCGACAAGGAACTGCTGAAGACCCAACTGGACGGCCTTAAGACTAAAGCACTCGCCGGCATGATCGGCTCCAGCGAACAATACGATGCCTTGATGGCCACGCTTAAAGAACTCTTCACGCGGGAAGACATCAGACCAATAATCATTTTTCAAACCGATGGCGACAAGTTGGAGTCGCTCAAAGGTAACCTGCCAACAAATCCCTACGAACTGCCGCGAAAGTATGGGCTTGAAGACATTCTCACCGCCACGGAAAAGGCGCGCGCGACCGTCTATTCGGTAATCTCCGGTGTGCAGTTTGCGGGCGTGCCGGAAATTGAATTGCTCCGGCGCGCCAAGTCGGATTGGGAGAAACGCGAGAAGGCGACTCACGATCTCCTGCGCACCAGAAACCTGCCGTTGCCTGAAGGGGATGCGCTTAACTGGCCCCCGGATGCGTTTTTTGACCATTACGCGAAGGAATGGCTTACCCGGCAGAAGGCCCTGGTGAACGTAGCGAAGTTTACGGGCGCCTGGGCGGAATTTCTGGAGCGGCCCGATCAGGCGGATGGGATTTACACGCGCGTGCTGACCGATATCGATCGGCGCTACGTCATCGGTTATTACCCGACCAACCGCGAGCGCGACGGCAAGCGCAGAAAAGTGCACATCGAAATTCGCAATCATCCTGAATATCAGGTTTGGGGACAGAAGAGTTACTTTGCTAAGGAAGAGAAGTAGGCTCGAGTTCCTATGTAGCGGCATTGGGTCACAGCTCTGGACCGAGCCTGCGGAGCAGGCGACAGCATAAAGCCTCGGGTGAGCGAGCGTAGCTTGCGTAACCCGAGGATCAGAGAGAAAAAGTAACAAGCCCGCGAAGCGGGCGACAGAAGATGCGAAACAAGCTTCTGTCGCCCGCTTCGCGGGCTTGTTACTTCTTACTTCCGGTTCCTGGGGTTCGCTTCGCTCACCCCAGGCTTTATGCTGTCGCCCGCTTCGCAGGCTGGTTCAATGACTCGAGCAAATTTTCTTTACCCGCCGCATAAGTTTTGTCGATCAAAAAACGTGGTTTCACATTACTATCGGCAGCCTTTCATGTGGTACTTTGCAGACTTCAAAAAAAACATTCGAACAGACTCGCCGCCGATGCGATGAAGTTCCCCGTTTTCGTTAAATGGCAACACCTGAACCGATTCGCGACCCGATTCTTGACCGCCCACTTCCCAGCAGTCCAGACACCGAACGCGCCATACTCGGCGCTATCATTCTGGACAACACCCTGATTGCCCAGGCCGTCGAGCTGCTAAAGCCCAGCGATTTCTACGTTCCTTCACACCGTCGCATTTTTGTCGCGATGATTACCTTGTTCGAGCGCGGCTCGGAAATCAATCCCATTCTGGTCGCTGAAGAATTGCGCCGCGACAACTCGCTTGATTCTTCGGGCGGCGTGCTTTTTCTGACGAATCTCACGAATGGATTGCCGCACGTCACCAGCATTGTGCAGTTCTCAAAGGTTGTGCGCGGCAAATCGCTCTTGCGGCAGCTCGTCAAAGTCGCCAACAAAATCACCGCCGAAGCGCTGGAAGAAGAAGACGAGCCGCAACACATTCTCGATCACGCCGAACAGGCCATCTTTGCTTTGGCGGATGAGCGAATACGGCAGGGCTTTGAGCACATCAAGCATCCGGCCGAGCGGGTTTTGGAAAAGGCCGAAGCTGTCGAGCATCGTGACCTGGTTGTGACCGGCGTGCCTACGGGGTTCAGGGGGCTCGATGCGTTGACCTCGGGTTTTCAGAAACAAGATCTCGTGGTCATCGCCGCCCGGCCTTCGATGGGCAAGACGAGTCTGGCGCTGACACTCGCACAGCACGCGGCGATCGAAGGCAACATGGTTGTGGGCATTTTCTCTCTGGAGATGTCGGCCGAGTCTTTGGCCATGCGCATGCTCTGTTCGGAAGCCAGCGTCGATGCGCAGAAGTTTCGCAGCGGCTATCTTTCAAATGAAGAATGGTCGCGACTGGGAAAAGCGCTGGGAAGACTTGCGGACGCGCGCATCTTCATCGATGACACGGCGGCCATCTCAGTGCTCGAGATGCGCGCGAAAGCGCGGCGGCTCGCGACTGAACAGAAGCAGCTCGATTTGATTGTCGTCGACTATCTTCAGTTGATGTCGGGATCGTCGCACCGGTTCGAGTCGCGGCAGCAGGAAGTCTCCCAGATTTCGCGCGAGCTGAAAGCGCTGGCGAAGGAATTGAACATTCCCATGGTCGCGTTGTCGCAGTTGTCGCGCGCGCCTGAGAACCGCACCGACCATCGTCCCCAGCTGGCGGACCTGCGCGAATCCGGCGCGATCGAACAGGACGCCGATGTGGTCGCGTTCATCTATCGCGAAGAGCAATACAATAAGAGTGAAGAGAACAAGAACATCGCCGAGCTGATTGTCGCCAAGCAGCGCAACGGTCCGACTGACACGGTCTATCTCGCCTTCCTGAATCAATTCGCCAAGTTCGCCGATCTCGATCGCGATGCGCTTGGCGCTTATCTCAGCCGCTTCGATCGATCGAAGGGTTCGCCGCGAATCAGTCGTGATGGCGGCGGGTTCTAAATCAGAAATAATTGACAGGATTAACAGGATTGACAGGATTAAGCAGAAAGAGAGCTCAGGTAGTCTTCCTGGTTCGCCTTTGCGTGAGACTGGCTGTTCCTGATCGATTACTCACGCAAAGGCGCAAAGACGCAACGCAAACCCGCAAAGTAGGCCGCTACCGGGTTCAGCTTCTGGCTGGCCCTTCCGCAGTCCTTTAACCTATCCTGTAAATTCTGTTAATCCTGTCTAAATCTTTTTCGTTTCCGATGAAGCCTAACGAAATCACCGGCCGCCCGACTTGGGCCGAAATAGATCTCGACGCGCTGGCGCATAACTATAAACTCATTCGCGAGCGGGTCGGGCCCGACGTGAAGATTCTGGCCGCGGTCAAAGCCAACGCTTACGGGCACGGCGCGGTTGAGTCTGCGCGGCGTTTGGAGAAAGAAGGTGTCGATTGGTTCGGCGTGGCGTTACCGGAAGAGGGAATCGAGCTGCGCCAGGCTGGAATTTCCCGTCCCGTTCTTTGCCTGGGCGGATTCTGGCAGGGACAGGAAGCCGTTTGCCTGCAGTATCAGCTAACTCCGGTGATCGATCGTCTGGATGAGACGGAAAGCTTCGATCGCGCGGCGCGGGATGCTGGAGTTACGGCGAATGTTCATCTGAAAATCGATACCGGCATGGGGCGGCTCGGCGTACGTTTCGAAAAAGTGTCGCAGTTCTGTGAAGGCCTGAAGCGCCTCCCGAACATTCGCGTAGACGGCTTGATGACGCACCTTGCCGCTGCTGATGACAACGCGCTTGAGGCATTCACCAGAAGCCAGCTTGAACGATTCGAAGCCGGAGTCCGCGTCTGTCGTGAACACGGCATCGATCCCGGTCTCGTGCACATGGCCAATTCGGCTGCGACTTTTGCTTTTTCAAAGGGCGTGGGAAACATGGTGCGGCCCGGCGGCTCACTTTATGGTTTTGTTCGTGACGTGTTTCCCGCCGACATCGATCAGCCGGCGCTCAAGCCGGTGATGTCTCTGCATTCGCGCATCATCCTTTTGAAGCAGGTAGCGAAAGGCGAGAAGTTGGGTTATGGCTGCACCTTTGAAACCAAACGCGAGTCGTTGATCGGAACGATTCCCATCGGCTATGACGACGGCTATCGCCGCGCGCTTTCAAATCGCGGCCGCATGATTGTGCGCGGACACTTTGCGCCGGTGGTCGGCCGAGTCTCAATGGATATGACTTTGATCGACGTGACTGATGTACCGAACGTCGCGATTGACGATTACGTGACGTTGCTCGGAAGCGAGGGCGACGCAGTGATTACGGCTGAAGACCTCGGTGAACTTGCCGGCACGATCTCATACGAAATCACCTGCGGCATCAGCAGTCGCGTACCGCGAAGGTATTTAGGCTAAGCCGATGGGTTGATCCCTCGATGAGTGGCGCAGTCGAATACTCCAGATGTACTCGACCTTTTGAGATGGGTCTCTGACCCGCCGATGCGCGGCAAGTCTCCGACTTGCCGGGAAACTCGATCTTTGAAACGGGGTCTCTGACCCGCCGATGCGCGGCAAGTCTCCGACTTGCCGGAGGAGAGAACCCAACTTTTTAGGGGTCTCCGCCCCTTGCAAAAATTTTGCATTGCCTCGCGAGTTACACTTGTCTCGTGAGTCTCACAATCACCAAAGACACTCCCTGCCTTTACATAACCGCGGTGGGAAAGGACCGTCTACCAGTCTTTCGCACTGACAAGATCAAAACCGTCACCTGTAACGCAATTGATGAAGCCAGAGTCTCAAGCGGCTTCCTGCTCTTCGCGTACGTCATCATGCCGGATCACTTTCACGTGTTGACGGACAGTCCCAGAGACCCGTCAGTGGTGCTCCAGTACGTCAAAGGAATTGTAAGCCGGCGGGTCTTGGGTTACCTCAGAGAAAACCAATTTGAGAGTTCATTGAGAAAGTTGCAGCATGCTGAATGGAAACGAAATCATCGTTACTCTCTTTGGCAACACGACTCAGATGTCTTTTCGGTTACCAGTGAATCGATGTTCATGCAGAAAGTGAACTACATACCTAAATCCAGTACGGGCAGAGCTGGTTGAGCGGGCCGAGGATTATCGATGGTCAAGCGCTCGTTTCTGGAGTAAGTGCCCACTGGAAAATGAACCGTTGCGAGTGGATATTGAGAAAATAGTCTGGCGGCGGCGATAGTGGGTCAGAGACCCATTCAAGATTAGGAAACCCGTTCGGCAAGTCGGAGACTTGCCGCGCATCAGCGGGTCAGAGACCCTTCTCAAGGATGCAGTTCCTTGCGGCAAGTCGGAGACTTGCCGCGCATCGGCGGGTCAGAGACCCATCTCTTCGTCGACTACTTATGCACCGGGTACTTCGGTTTCTTTGGCGCCCAGGGTTGTGCCTTCTTTAATTCCTCCATCGCCACTTGCACAGCCTTTTCGAGTTGCGGATCGCGACCAGCCATCCAATCCTTCGGCGTGATCTCGACTTCGAAGTCGGGACTGATACCCACATTCTCAACACCCCAGGACAGGCCGGACGGATCGTACGCCGCGCGATTCGGTAACTGCACGTTACCGCCGTCGATCAGTGAAGGCGTGAAGGCGTACGGGCCGATGCCGCCGCCGCCGGTGCGCAGGCCCACAATGGGACCTACCTTCGCCAGCTTGTACATGAAGGCGAACGTCTCGGCGGCCGAGAAATTATTCTCGTTGATGATCAGGACCTTGACTGGCGGCCCCGGATTGACCGGCACCGCGATGTCATCGCCTTCGCGGAATGTATAGTCGTAAAGCGGCTTGCGCCTGAGCCATTCAATCAGATAGTCAGGCGTGATGCCGCCGCCGTTGAAACGCTGATCGATGATCACGCCGGCGCGATCGCTGTAGCCGGCGAGCCCGCGAATGAAATCCATGATGGCCGGGCCGTAGTTTTCGACGTAGATGTAAGCGAGTTTCCCGCCGGACATCTTTTCAACCAGGCGGCGATTATTTTCCGCCCAGTTGGCGCGTCTGGTTTGACTCTCGGCGCCGCCGGGGATCGCCGGCACGGTCAGCGTACGCGATCCCGCGCCGTCGGCAGTTGGTCCAACTTTGATCTTGATCATCTGGCCCGCTTTGCCTTCGAAGTAGCTGTAGATGCTTTTCGAAGCATCGACGTTTTGATCACCAACCGCGAGCAGGTACTCACCGTCCTTGACTCGATTGCCGGGAAAATCCAGAGGCGCGGGCACAAATCCGCTGGGCGAATTGAAATAGCTGATTCGGTAGATCCGTTTAAAGCGATAACGGTTCTGATCGATTTCGTAATCAGCTCCCAGCAGGCCGGTGCGATCGGGAGGACCGGACGGCGGCGGCGCATCACCGCCACCGACGCCCAGGTGACTGACGGAAACGTGGCCCAGCATTCGGTTGAACAACGCGTTCAAGTCGCTGCGCCGCACGATGCCCGGCAGGTATTCCGCGTAATGCGTTTCAAGTTCAGCGAGGTTCTGGCCGTGATGATTCGGATCATAAAACCAGTCGCGCATGATCCGCCACGACTCGCGATACATCTGCTTCCATTCCGCGCGCGGATCGACGGCCACTTCCAACTTTTTGAAATCGAGCTTTCCTTCATCCGCCTTTGCTGGAGCATCCGCCGAAACGATAAACCAGTTCTGGCTGCCTCTAGAATAGATGAGACGGTTGCCGTCGAACGATACATCGAAACCGGAATTGTTTTTGTCTTCGACAAGTTTTTCCAGCTTGGCCGGCTTGGAAAGATCGTAAAGATAGATTGACTGGTTGGGCCCGGCGCCCAGCCTGGGCGACTTGGGCCATTCATCCACTTCGATGTACAACTTGCCGGGTTTGCCAGTCACCAGGAACGCATAGTCAGCCAAGGGCTGCGGCAAATCGATGATGCGCTCTCCGATATTTTCAAAGTCGATGCGCGGCGTCGCGGCCGGCTGATCGGGTTTGGCTTCCGGATTTATTCCAGCCGGTGTAATCGGCGCCGGCTGGCCATCCTGAAGAATGACGATGTGCAGGCGACGCGTTACCAGCGGCCGCGCCACGACGCCGTTTAGCACGCCCCATCCATACTCGCTGGTCCCGGCGTTGGGGCTGGAAATGAAGTAGAGATATTTGCCGCCACGATCAAAAACCGGCGACTGTGCGTGAGTGTGGCCGTCGGTAATCTGATGTGTTTGTCCGTCCTGCGAATCGTAAATGTAAACGGTGCGCATCCGGTTCGGAAGGTTTTTCGAATAAGTCAGCCAACGGCCGTCCGGCGACCAGTTTGGAGACCAGCTTTCCTGATATGAATAAGTCGAGCTGTCCACGCGCTTCACGGTTCCGCGTTCGACGTCCGCGGCCCACAGCGCGAGACGTTTGTCGGTGAACGCCAGGAACTTGCCGTTCGGAGACCAAGTGAGTTCGCGATAGAACGAAGGCTTTTGCTCGATCGAGATTTTCTTGACTGCGCCATCGCCGGCCAGCGGACGAATGTGCAATTGATATTCGCCGGACTCATCAGAAAAATAAGCCAGCCAACGCCCATCGACTGAGAGCGCCGGAGAGCGTTCGGCGACGCCGGAGGTTTGCGTCAGGTTCTTTGATTCGCCCGTGGCTGGATCAAACTGAAGCAGTTCGCCGCGCGTTCCCCAGACAATTCGATCGAAACTGGCCGAGCCGCTGGCCCATTCAATGGTGCGCGCGGCATTAACTGTGCGCGCCTTCAACTCAGGAGCATCGACGTTGACGCGCACATCCAACACGCGTGTCTGACCGTTACCTGGATCGTGCAAGTGAATTCGCCCATCGCGCACAAACGCGATTGCGCCTCCACCTGCGGCCGTCCAGCGAATTCCATGCTGAACGTACGTGGTCAGTTGCTTTGTTTGACGGGATCGAATGTCGTAGACGTAGAGGTTGTAAGCGCTGGTGCGATCTGAAATGAAATAGATCTTATCGCCGACCCACATCGGCTGATCGTCGTTGTAATCTCCTTGCGGCAGTTTCTCGAGCGACCCATCTTTGGAACCGGCAAGCCAGATTTGTCCTTTTGAGCCGCCGCGATAAAAACGCCAGTCGCCGACTCCGCCCATCGGTGTGTAGGCCACGCGCACCCCGTCCGGAGCAAAAGTTCCGAGGTTGGCTTTGGGAAAGGGAAGCGGAGTTGGATGAACGGCATTCAATCCAATAGTGAAAAGTTGAGGCACCAGGTTGCTGTTCGAGCTGAAGAGAATGCTCTGTCCGTCTGGTGACCATCCATTTACAAATTCGCCGCGCGGATCAAACGTGAGCCGTCGCGCCTCGCCGCCGCTCGACGGCATTACAAAGACGTCCCAGTTGCCGCCGACCTGGCGCGAAAAAGCTATCTGCGAACCGTCGGGCGAGAACACGGGAAAATTTTCTTCGGCCGCGTGGTTCGTGAGCCGCCGCGCCTCGCCGCCATTTCGATCGACCATCCAGATGTCACCTACATACGAAAAAGCGATATGTGTTTGATTGACGGTCAGCCGGCTGAAAAGCATCGGCCCTGAGGCTTGCGCCTGGCTGCTGACGATGGCGCAACAGAGAACCAGGATGGAAAAGAGAAGTTTCACGTGTTGGAGTCCCCCTTAATTAATTGAGGAGCAGTGTAACCCCGCTCTGATGGCCGTGTCTTGGAACCTGGTGACCTGTTTGTATCACCTTAGCTGTGGCCTGGGCATCCGCGGGCAATGGCCTCATTTGATTGAAATCGGAGAAACCGCGCCCGTTAGATTAGGTTCACAAGGTAGCCGGTTCCTGTTGAATATCATCACATGGATAACATATGTGAGCTGCGAAGCAGCGCTCAGAGCTAAGCCCAAGGCGAGGCTTTGCGAGCCTTGGGACCACTGCAGCAAAATCAGTCGAAGCCGCGAAGCGGCGACAGATAATTAATTGACCGTGGAAACAGTACTCTGTCGCTGCTCCGCAGCTTTATGGTTTTTTCCGTTCTTGACCCAGGCTCGCAGACTCGCCCTGGGCTTAGCTCTGGTCACCGCTCCGCGGCTTTCAAGAGGCTCGATTATGCCGCTTTAACATCCAGGATGTCATGAGACTCAACACGAAGCGGCAACCTTGCGCTTTGTTCTATAACCGCTTCGCGGTACCTCTCGCGCGAGATGCGCGTGATGAAACTAAGTGATCGATTTTCGCTGAGCGAGCCGCTCGGCTGCTCGATACTGCGTCGGAGTCATGCCCGTGTATCTTCTGAAGGTATTGGCGAAGTGACTTTGATCATAAAAGCCGGCGTTGGTTGCGACTGTGCTCAAAGGCGTCTCAGATTCCAAAAGCTCGCGGCATGCCGCATCGATCCGCAGCTGGCGAACGTACTCTCCTACCGTACAACGATAATGGCGGCGAAACTCGCGCGCGAGCGACACGGGATGAACGCCCACCGTCTGTGCGAGCGAGTCGAGCGTTGGCGGATCAGAAATGTTCTCGCGCACAGCGTTGCGAGCTTCGCTGACCCAACGCGGAGGCGCTTGCTCAAGTTTGCGGAGCTGTCGTCGCGTAAGCTCAGCCGTGATTTCGAGCATCAGACCTTCGACGGCCAGCGGCGAGTAGACATCGCTCCGTTGAAATTCACCGTAAAGCCTGCGGCACAGCGAAGACAAAAAGCCGCCGCGAAAATGCGTCGATTCAAGCGCCACAGGATAGTCGCGCATTCTCTCAAACCAATCCGATTTCATTTCGACGCGAAAGATGCGCACGTCGGCGTTGTGAAAATCGACTGCGTGTCGATCGCCCGCGGGATGGAAAACAACGGTTGAAGGTTTGTAGCTTCGCGTTCCTTTGCGAGAAGTCTCGGTGTAGGCGCCTTTCAAAAGCACGCTGAGATAGGCCGGCTCGTGTTCGTGAGTCGGCATTCGTAAGCCGGCCGGGTATAACGATTCATTCAGCACGAACTGCGCGCCATTGCTATTGATCATTCGAGTGTTCAAATCTCGAGCTTCCATAGGTTTCATGGCTAACTCTCCTGCGACTACGGGGCGAGTTGTTTTGGGATTCCGGCTACAGAGTGAGTCATACGATGCCCGTGGGCCGGTAGTTCGATTGAAAGATCATCCAATCTAGTGAGGTGAAATTGATGGCGTCCTATTTGAGGAACGGCGTTAGAGTACCGACTTTAGTCGGGCTTTTTCTCGACAAGGGAAGAACCCAACTAAAGTTGGTACTCTGACACCGTGAATTGGGGCACAACCTTCGGAATTTGGTTGGATTGACAGCGGTGTCGAAACTTCAATATTGTCGCCTGTAACATTGAACCATGACTCAATCAGAACCAATCAACCTGACGATAGAGATCAGTGAGGCCGAGACCGTGTCGGCGCTGATCTATGCCGCGCCAAAGCGTGACCGGAAAAGTGTGACCATCGCGCTGGGCCACGGCGCCGGTGCGGACCAGCTAAGCGGCTTCATGCGCATGGTGGCAAACGGCCTGGCGGCGCGCGGGTTCGACGCAATGACCTTCAACTTTCTCTACAAAGAGAGAGGCAAGAGCGTGCCTGATCCGAAAGCGAAACTCGAATCATGTTATCGCGCGGTCATCGATGCCGCGCTCAAACATAAAAAGCTGAAAGGCAACAAGCTGTTGATAGGGGGTAAGTCGATGGGCGGGCGCATCGCTTCGCAGGTCGCCGCCGCGGAAGGCGAACGCGTTTCCGGTTTGGTGTTTCTCGGATATCCGCTGCATCCGCCGGGGCGGCCTGACAAGATGCGCGATGAACATCTGAAAGAAATTAAAGCGCCCATGTTGTTTTGTCAGGGTTCGCGCGATCCGTTTGGAACGGAAGCAGAGATTAAGGCGATTATCAAGAAGCATCGTTTGCCGGCGACGCTCTATGTAATTGAGAGCGGCGATCATTCGTTCAAGGTTCCGAAGAGTGTGAAGCCGCAACCACAGGTCCATGAAGATGTGATGGACGAGATCGCGAAGTGGTGCCAAACGATTTGACTGGAGCCCAACCGTCCCGGTTGCTGCGTTAAGGAGATTGCAGGCGAGTAGTGCCTCAAACTGAATAACTTTTCCGTAGCCCAGGCGTTTACGCCTGGGAATGAAGGTGGGGTTAGTTTCAAAAGCCCCATTAATGGGGCTTTGATAGTGTCGGCTTTTTCTTACCCAGGCGTAAACGCCTGGGCTACAGAAAACGTAAAGAAATTGGTCACTACCTGCAGCGAGGACGCTTGCGCTTCAGTCTGACATCAAACCTGAGGATTCCTAATTGTGCCAACATACAATTTCATTCAACTCGACGTATTTACCGATCAACCATTCTGCGGCAACCCGCTCGCAGTTTTTCCTGAAGCCGAAGGGTTGACCGACGAGCAGATGCAGAAGATCGCGCGCGAGATGAATCTCTCAGAAACGGTTTTCGTTCTGGCTTCGGACAAAGAAGAAGTCTTGCGGCGTCTGCGCATCTTCACGCCAACCAGCGAACTGCCTTTCGCCGGTCATCCGATTGCCGGCACGTGGAATTGCTTAGCCCGAGAAGGCGTGGTGCCGCTTCCGGAAAATGGCAACGGCTGGTCGCATATCAAACATGAAGTCGGCATTGGCGTGCTGCCGGTTGATATCGAGTTCAAAGATGGCGAGCCCGTGCGCGTGGTGATGACACAGGGTGAGTTTGAAATTCGCGGCGAAGTTGAAGATGGCCAGGAGCAAGCGGACATCGCGCGAGCGTTGGGGCTCGCGCGCGAAGACCTGGATGAAACCTTGCCAATTCAAGCCGTCTCGACCGGGAACACGATGCTCTTGGTGCCGGTGCGCTCGCTTGACGCCTTGGGAAGTTGCCGCGTCAATCAACCTCTGCTCGATGAGATCTTCGAGCGCAGTGAGTTCTTTCGCGGCGGGACCGGATGCTATGCCTTTACGCGCGAAACGATCGAAATTGGTGAAGCGCGCGCGCATGCACGGTTCTTTGTCGGGATGAACATCGGCGAAGATCCGGCGACCGGCAGCGCGGCCGGACCTTTGGGCGGATACCTGGTTTATCACAACGCGACACGCGTCGATCCGGTTGACGGCGTCTATCGATTCGTAATTGAGCAAGGCGATTTTATGAATCGTCCCAGCCGCATTGGTTTGGAAGTGAAGGGCGCGCCCGGCAAAGTCGAAGAAGTGCGCGTCGGCGGAGCGTCGATTGTCGTAGCGCGCGGCGTGTTGGAGTTTTAGGTTTCGTGAGGAGGTCTTTGTGTAGCCCAGGCGTTTACGCCTGGGTCACGAGAATGGCCCTAATTGATGAGCCCATTCATGGGCTTGGACATTCTGGGACGGAGCAATCTTGCTAAAGCTGAATCAGAAGCCTCGTGAACGAGGCTAATCGATGTACTCTCCGACATCCACCCAGGCGTAAACGCCTGGGCTACAGAAAACAACGAAGAGATGAATAACGAGCTTCTCGATCTCCTGATTATCGGCGCCGGCCCCGCCGGTTTGTCTGCGGCTGATGCGGCGGCGCGCGAGGGCCTGTCTTATCTCATCATCGAGAAGGGCACGATCGCCAATACAATTCGCCAGTACCCGGTGGGCCGCACGATGTTCTCGACGCCGAACGAATTGGAAATGCGTGAAGGCTCGCTGCTGCCCGTGCGCGACAAGCCAACACGCGAAGAACTCCTCTCTCACTATATTCACTTCGTTCTCGATCACGATTTGCGCATCAACACCGACGAACGAGTAACCGATGTTGAATCGCAGGGCGATACGTTCCTGGTTCGTACGCGCCGCCGAACGATTTCCGGAGGCGAAGAGGAGCGAACCTATCGCGCGCACAACGTTTTGTTTGCGATGGGTGCGATGGAGCATCCACGCCGATTGAACATTCCAGGCGAAGACCTGCCAAAAGTGCATCATCGTTTTATCGATCCCTATCCTTACGTGCGCAAAGACGCGCTGGTTGTCGGTGGTGGCAACAGCGCCGCCGAGGCTGCGCTGTTCTTATCGGAAGAAGGCGCGCGCACCACCATGGCTATCTGGCGTGAAGATTGGGAGAATCGCGACCCGAAAGCCGGCGCGATGAAGCATTGGGTGCGGAAGCCGCTCGAAAAGGAAATTGCCGAAGGCCGTCTGCGGGTGATCCTTTACAAACAGATCGATGAGATTACGAATTCAGCGGCCAGGCTAACGACCGACGCCGGCGAGTCGAAAACCATTTCCAATGATGTGGTGTTTGTGCTGATTGGGAGTGACGCTGATTTGACTCTGCTGAAGCAGCTCGGCGTACAGACCGAACCGGGGAAACTTACTGAAGTGCCTGTCTACGACAGGGAGACGTTCGAAACGAACGTCTCCGGGATTTATGTCGCCGGTCATTTCACGCACGCGCGTCACATCAAAGCGGCCATCGACGTGCCGCGAAAGATCGTCCCGCTGATCGCCCAGAAGATGAAAGCGCTTGGTGCTCCCTCGTAATCAATGACGCCGGCTAGGTAGGGGTACAGTTTGACTCCCTCTCCCAAAGGCAATGACATACCTGAGGAATCAAACGCAGGGTTACGCGACGCACGCGGAACGCCGAAGGCGTTCGCTAGCCTTCAGCCCAGGGTTGCGCGCGTTGAGCGCGCTACCCTGGGAAACAATTTGTCCAATCGCTACAACCCTGAAGGGGTTGCCGAAATCTGTTGTTCCCACGGCCGCAAAGTTGGCGAACTCCTTCAGAGTTCGCGCTGGTTATGATCTTCGATCCCAGGGCAATGCCCTAAGCTGGAATTCGCGAACGCCTTTCGGCCACCGATGATTCTTAAGTATGTTGATGTCATCCAGAGGAAGAGGGAGGCCGACTTTTACCACTGCCGCCGGCCCAAATTAATTGACAACCTCTAACCCTGCCGAGTATAAGTCCTAAAAAGTTAGGAGCGAAAACGACTGGTGGCTACTTGTATGAACGGGCAGGCAAAAAGAGCGCGCAAAGTGTTGAAGATTTCCCTGTGTTCGGCTCTGTGCGTTTGGTCATTAGCAGCAGTTGTCTCGGCTCAGGACAAACCTGAACCGGTTGCTACGCCGGCGTCCACATGTTCCCGCGACAGCGCCCTGGAAATCGTTCAGCGACAGATTGATTTGAGCAAGACGATTGATAAGGACGTGCAGCGTATCACCGTTTTGTTGCGCGCGGCGGACGTTGTATGGCCGTTCGAGCAGGCCAGGGCACGCGGGGCGTTTAGCGATGCCTTTGAAATTGCCACGCGCGTTTTCAAAGAGAAAGGGGTCAACGACTCGCGCGACGGCCGTTTGCGAATACAGGGAGTTGATTATCGCTACCGGGTCATCACCGCGATTGCGAAACGTGATTCGGCCTGGGCCAGGAAACTTACGAAACAGATTCTCGACGAGGAGATACAGGAAGCAGCCGACAATGCGGCTAAAGATTCAGCGCAAGCTGCGCGCACCGGCGATAAACTTTTGGGTTTGGCGACGTCTCTGATTACTTCCGATCAGGCCGCGGCCATCGCTTTTGCCAGGAACAGTCTGGGCTATCCGTTGGGGCTGCAAATGCCCTTCTTTCTGTACAAGTTGTCAGAAACCAGCCGCACGGCGTCGGACCAGTTTTATCAGGAGGCGCTGGCTGCTTATGCTCGCGCTCCCATGGAGCAATTCCTTTACTTGTCCTCGTATCCTTTCGCTGCGCGTCGTGAAATCGGAGAGATGCCGATTTACACCAACTATGCAGTGCCAGCGTCGATAACCCCGAACCCGACATTACAGAGAGCATTCGTTTCGACGCTGCTGGGCCGGGCGCGCGAGCTGATTCAAAACCCGGGTTCGGCTGCGCCGGCAAAGCGCTTTTCGGAAGCGAGTCAGATTTTCATGGCGCTGAGCCGTCTTGAACCAATGGTAGCGACCTCGCTCGCCGATATGGGCGGCGCATTAGCGGAAGCTAAGGGAAATGTTTTTTCGCTGCTCACGCAGGCAGAGCAGCAGAAAGCCGGCGATACTTTGACCGATCCACCCAAGCGGACATTTGATGAGTCGGTCGAAAGGGCCGACCGGCTGGCTGATCCGGCGGCCCGCGAGAGTGGGGTTGCTATGGCCCTGCTGAACGCGACCGAAACGGAGAGTCTCGAGAAGATCGAAGCGGCGGCAGCGAAGCTCGATGATGTAAAGCTGCGTTCGCAGTTATTAAGTTACACATATTTTGATCGGGCCCAACGCGCTCTCAAAGAAAAGAAGATCGACGAATCGCGGAGGTTGGCTGCCAAGGTTGATGAGCCCGATCAACGCGCCTACCTGTATGCGCAAATCGCCACCGAGTCGCTAAAGCAGAGGAAGAACGACGCGGAAACGCGTGAGATGCTGGAAGACGTGCTCGAAGCAGTCGCGAAGGCGCCGGACTCAGACGTCAAAGCGAGGGCAATGCTGGTCGTCGTTCATCTCTACAGCACAATCGATCCCAATCGCGCGGTGTCGGTGCTCGGTGATGTAATTAAGACGATTAATCACGTCGAGTCAATCGAACTTGCCGGCGAAGTCGTCAACAAAAAAATTGAAGGCAAGCAGTTTGGCTTTTACCGGGCGCTACAGACGCCGGGCTTCAGTCCTGAAAATGTTTTTCGCGAGATGGGGAAACTGGATTTCGATGGAACGCTTTACGTTGCAAGTAATTTAGCAGACAAGTCTCTGCGCGCGATGACGACGCTGGCGATTACCGATCAATGCCTGAAGAACCTGCCGCCACCGCCGAAGCCCAAGCCAAACAAACTGACACCCGCGAAACCTGGCATGATGCAGTTTTAGAATTAGAAAACTTCATCCTGGGAGCGCGAACGTCCTCGTCCGCACTGAGCGCGAAGCGCGAACTGATCTTGCCTTAAGGTTTAAATGGAATCATCGTTCGCTTATCAGCGCGCTGCGGACGAGGACGTCCGCGCTCCCAGCATAAGAGTTCGCTGCTTTCTCAAAGGTGTTATTGCCTGGCAAACGTGAGTGCTGTCTCAAACGCTTGCTCGCTTCCGTCCACCATTGATAGAGTCTCAGCCGTTTCAGAATTGAACTGAATGGAAACTCCGCTCACTCCGCTCGAATTTGCGCGGCGCGCGCGCAAGCTCTATGGCGATCGCGAGGCCGTGGTCGATGGCCATCGGCGGCTGACGTATGAGCAATTCTTTGATCGCTGCGATCGCTGGTCGGCGACGTTGCAGCAAATGGGCGTGTCGCAGGGTGATCGGGTCGCATACATCGCCCCGAATACTCACGCGCAGCTCGAGTCGTTTTATGCCGTGCCCCAAATTGGCGCCGTCCTCGTGCCAATCAATTACCGGCTCACGCCTGATGATTTCGCTTATCTGATCAACCACTCCGGCGCCAAGATCGTTTGCGCGCACTACGACTATCTCGATGCGATCGAGAGCATTCGTTCTCAATTGACCGAGGTTGAGCATTTCGTCGCGCTCGATGATTCGCGCGAGGGCTGGTTTGATTACGAATGTTTGCTGTCACGAAGCTCGCCAGAATTTGTGCGGCCACAAATTCAGGAAAATGACTTACTGACCATCAACTACACGAGCGGCACGACCTCGCGACCCAAAGGCGTGATGATTACTCATCGCAATGCCTATCTGAATTCGGTCGGCACGCTGGTCCACGAACACATGTGTTGCGCGGATCGATATCTTTGGACCTTGCCCATGTTCCACGCGAACGGCTGGACGTTTGTTTGGACGGTCACTGCCGCCGGCGCGGCGCACGTCTGTTTGCCCAAAGTAGATCCTCGCCTGGTGTTTGAGCTGATCGAAAAAGAACACGTCACCATGCTGTGCGCGGCGCCGACGGTGCTGATAAGTCTGGCGAACGCACCTGAAGAATTGCGACGCAATGTGCGTCGCGGTCTGCGCGTGATGACGGCGGGCGCGCCACCCGCGGCCTCGACCATTGAAAGATTGGAAGGCGAGCTCGGATGGAAGGTGACTCAGGTTTACGGATTGACTGAGACTACGCCCTTCATCACGGTGTGCGAGTCGCGAGCTGAGCACGAACAACTCTCGGCGAGTGAACGCGCCATAATCAAAGCTCGACAAGGAGTCGAGTTGATTACTTCTGGCGAGACCACCGTGTTCGACGAGGCCGGCGTCGAAGTCCCGCGCGACGGCGAGACCGTCGGCGAGATTGTCGTGCGCGGCAACGTGGTCATGTCGGGTTATTACAACGATCCGGAAGCGACGGCCAACGCCATCCGTGATGGATGGTTTCATACTGGTGATGCGGCCGTGATTCATCCGGACGGCTACATCGAGATTCGCGATCGTTTGAAAGACGTCATCATCAGCGGCGGCGAAAACATTTCCTCAGTTGAAGTCGAGGGCGTTCTGTTGCGTCACCCCGAGGTGCAGGAAGCTGCAATCGTCGGACTCCCGCATGAACGTTGGGGCGAGGCCCCGCATGCCTTCGTCGTACTCCGAAACGGCGCGCAGCTAAATGAAGCGGAACTAATTGAATTTACTCGAGGGCAACTGGCTCACTTCAAAGCGCCGCACGGCGTAACGTTTGTTGAGGAGTTGCCAAAGACCGCGACCGGAAAAATTCAGAAGTACATCCTGCGCGGCGGCAGGAGTGCCATTTCGAAGCAATAAGCAGCACAGACTTCAGTCTGTGAAATGCGGAAATCACAGATCGAAGTAGACTCTGGTTAAGTGTCTTCGACGCGTAGCGTCGGTCTGAATTTAGCCCGGCGTTTCAAGGCCGGGACCGAATGGCCACCGGTTCTCGTCGCGTAGCGACGATTGAATTGACATTGGTTTCAGGCGTCGCTACGCGACGCGAAAAACTTGGTGCGCACTTTCCCGGCCTTGAAAGGCCGGGCTAAATTCAGAGCGACGCTACGCGTCGAAGGAAGCTAATCAGCTTTATTTAGTCTGTCCACTAAAAGGAGACTCATGCCATGGCGAGATCCATCATCGCGGTCATTGTCGGTTACATCACGATGTTCATCCTGGTGTTTGTGACGTTCACCTGCGTATTTCTCCTGATGGGAACTGAGTGGTCATTCAAGCCTAACTCTTTCGAAGCTTCCAACAGCTGGATTGCGATGTCGCTGGTCGCAAACATTATCATCGGCGCAATCGGCGGATTGGTTTGCGCGGCGATAGCCAAAGGCGGCAAGGCGACGATGATTCTGGCTATTGTGGTCTTCGCGCTGGGATTGCTGCTGGCAGTTCCGCAGGTGTTCGCCAACAGGGCGGGAGCTAATCAGGTCCGTACCAGCAACCTCTCGAATATGGAAGCGATGCAGAAAGCCACGCAACCTCTGTGGGTGCCGTTCACGTTTCCAATTCTCGGAGCTTTCGGGGTCTTAATCGGCGGCAAGTTAAGGCGAGCGTCTTAATCAATTCCCAGTGATCGCGCCGCGCGGCGCGCGCGCGTTGCCGGCTGCTTCGCGGACAAAACTTCTTCGCGCAGCATGCGTTGCTGTCCCAAAGTAAGACTCTCCCAACGCGGCGCGCCTTCTCGTGCTGCCTGATCAAAGTCAGAAGTTCCGCGGGCAATTCTTCCGAAGCAATCGTCAAATTCAATTCAACCCGGTCACCAGTCTCGATCTTGGCTTTCCGGCAGACATCGTTCGAAAGATCCATCCAGCAGCAATTGCGATCGTCCCAGCGCTTCAGACTGCGCCGGCCAAGCCGCACACCGTTGATTGATAATTCGATAGTGGTCGTGCCGGAAATCTTCCACGGCTCAACCGCCTTCATGGGAATGCAAACGAAGCGAGGCAACCCTTCGTGCTTGTGCTCGATGATTGAAGTGACGCTGATCGGTTTCATGGCAAGTGTGTCAGAAGCCCGACCGTCAGGGAGGGCTAGCTTATCAGGCGAGCCCCTTGCTGACGCGCGGGCTTCTGACAAACAAAAGGGCGAGCCTCACGGACTCGCCCTGAACTTATGGTGCGGATGAGAGGACTTGAACCTCCACGATGTCACCATCACAGGCTTCTGAGACCTGCGCGTCTGCCAGTTCCGCC
>UEXV01000107.1_pt1 | contig 24074 bp, 21 predicted proteins | sample 4301181 | NCBI WGS metagenome assembly UEXV01 (sample SAMEA4773175, study PRJEB27434) | metagenome | biome: 2259; feature: agricultural soil; material: soil | place: USA | collected 2014-09 | depth 0.25 m | reverse complement strand
CTCCTTTCAGCCTCCATGTCACAGAGCTGCCGTGAGTCTAGCACTCACGGAGGAGGCGCTTGCTTCATAACATCACTACTATTGTCGAGAGTTGATCGGAGTTGAGGTTTTGTCTGCGGTCCTCCGCGAAGACCTCAGTTCCTCCTCTGCGGTTAGTGCAGCAAGTCTGATAATGAATAACCGCAGAGAACAGCGAGGATGCCGCAGAGGGCGCAGAGAATCAAAAACAACGGGAGATTCAAGAGAGTAGTTACTTAATCAAACCCGACAGCCAGTGCATGATGTTGAGGGCCAACTGTCGATTGTCGATCCCCGGACGATTCATGCCGAAAGGCATCTTGTTAGGACCCGCTAATTGCGCCGAGAGCATCGCCGCCTCACCCAACAGCACCACGCGACCTTTGCCGTGCTTCAACACAATTCCCTGGGCCCGGCCGGCAGCGGAAGCGGGGTTTGGGTTCTGGCCCGGCATGGCATCAACGGCGGAGTCGGCCAGCTTCATGAAAGCAAAACTGTCGGGTGGCCCCTTCAACGACTGTCCGGTAAAGGCGATGATCTTATTCACGCGTTCCGAGTCATTCCTCCCGCGCGTGATTGCGTGATCGGCCAACCGGCCGCTCTCGCGCGTGTAGACTATGAAGCCCTGATTGTTGGTATCTTTTTCGTAGTTTTCAGGGTCCGCGGTGTACATCTTGCTCATGTTCACGCCGAAACGATCGCCAAGGATCTGGGCCGCCCCGCCCGCCGGTGCGTGATCGGCAATCAAGAGCAATGCCCCGCCGCCCTTAACCCAATCGCGCACGGCGTCACACTCGGCATCCGTAAACGCCGGATTGCCAGCCTCAGGCATATTCATCTGTGCGGCTCCCAGCGCATTCGCGATGACCAGAATCTTGTAGCCTTTCAGCACGGCGGCGGAAAACTTTTCTTTGTTCGGCGTGACCTGGTAGCCGTCGCTCGTAATCAGATCAGCAAAGGGCTTGTAGCGACCGCCGGCCGTGTGAAAGTTCTGATGCGCTTCATCGAATAAGACTTTCGGGCCGTTCTTCTTGTACCCCGGATGCGCCACCTTCGTGTCGAAATTTGGATCCGCGACTTGTTGTGCGAGCGAAACGGATAGAGTCGAGCCCGCCGTGATGAGCAGGAAAAGAGTAATGAGCTTTTTCATGATCGTGTGACGATTTGCTTTGTTGATTTGTTAACCGCGTGTCAGAAGCCCGACCGTCAGGGAGGGCTACTTCACCTGGAAGCTTGACCAGTCAGACAGCGCCATATGCGATGCCTGCCCTCCCTCACGGTCGGGCTTCTGACACTAAGCGCGGAGCTTCTTCAAGCGCTCTGCGGCCAGCATCAACGTCTCGTCTTTCTTGCAAAAACAGAAACGGACCTGCTGGGCGCCCAGCGCCGGGTCGCTGTAAAAGCTCGATCCCGGAACGCAGGCGACTCCGACTTCACGAATCAGATGGCGGGTGAATTCAACATCGTCTTTGAAGCCGAACGCGCTAATGTCGGTCATGACGTAATAAGCGCCGTCGGGCGAGAAAGTTCCAAAACCCGCCCTCTCCAGCTCGGGCAGAATCAGATCGCGCCGCGCCACATAATCCTTTTGCAGTTGATTGTAATAACGGGGGGGCAGCGAGAGCGCGTAAGCGCCCGCCGCTTGCAACGGCGCGGCCGCGCCTACGGTCAGGAAGTCATGGACTTTGCGAATCGCGCTGGTAATTTCAGGGCTCGCGATGCAGTAGCCGACGCGCCAACCGGTGACCGAATAAGTCTTGGACATCGAATTGACGATCACCGTCCGATCGCGCATGCCTTCGATCTGCGCCATTGAAATGTGCGCGATCTCTGCGCCGGCCCGCGGGTACAGGATGTGTTCGTAGATTTCATCGGTGAAGCAGAGCGCGTCGAATTCCTGACACAGCCCGGCGATGAATTCCATCTCTGCGCGTGTGAAAACCTTTCCCGTCGGATTGTTGGGATTACAAATGATGATGGCTTTCGTTTTTTGATTGAAGGCGGCGCGCAGCTCGTCCGCGTCGAAATTCCAATCAGGCGCGCGCAACGGCACGTAACGCGGCCGCGCATCCGAAAGAATTGCATCCGGAGCGTAGTTCTCGTAAAACGGCTCGAAGACGATCACCTCATCGCCGGGATCGACCGTCGCCATCATTGCCGCAATCATCCCTTCGGTCGAACCGCACGTGACCGTGATGTCTGTCTCCGGATTGATCTCCAGATCGAGATACCATTTCGTCTTGTGGGCGATCGCTTCGCGAAAATCTTTCGAGCCCCAGGTAATCGCATATTGGTTGATGTCATCGGCAATGGCCTGCATCGCCACGCGTTTGATCTCCAGCGGCGCCGCAAAATCGGGAAAGCCCTGGGAAAGATTGACCGCGTCATACTTCATCGCTTCGCGGGTCATCTCGCGAATGACAGACTCAGTGAACAAACTCGCTTTGCGAGAGATGCGACGGGAGGCTGATGGTGCGGGTGTGGTCATAAGAAATCTGGCCGCGGATTTTCGCGGATACACGCGGATAGGAATCGGAATTATTTCATTTAGTCCTATCCGTGTCCATCCGCGTTCATCCGCGGCTTATTCGTCCGGTCTTTCGGATTTGAGCTGCTCGACAATCGATCGTACCGCGGACGCCTGCGATCCATTCGGTGCTAACCGCAGATAATTCTCGTAGGCCGTAATCGCCTCGCGCGTGTGGCCGCTCTTTTCATGAGCCAGGCCGAGCATCTGGTAGATGATTGGTTCGGTATCTGATAGCTGATTGATCGCAATTTGAAATTCGCGCGCGGCTAAATCGTACTGCCCTTTCTCTTCATAGACGCGGCCGATGCCGACGTGCGCTTCGGGTTGCCAGCCACGGCTTTCGCGGATCGCCCGATTGAACGCGCCAATGGCTTCGTCCGTCTGTCCTGTCTCGCGATAGACGCGTCCTTCGACTGCCGAAGCTTCCGCGTAAACCGCTCGGGTGCGGCGCGCGGCTTCGATTTCGGTTAGCGCGCCGTCCGTGTCGTTGAGATCCAGAAGCACGCGCGCCAATCCCACATGCGCCGCCGGCGAGTCTCGGAGCTTCAACGCCTGGCGATAAAGGTCCGCCGACTTACGACGAGCTGCCTCGTCCCTCGCCGTTTCACGCGCAGTCTCAGCTCGCTGAAAAAGTAATTCAGCCTGATCGTTTGTGCGCACGAGCTGAACTTTGATTTCACCGCGCTGCGCCGCCGTGATAGTCATTGAGACTTGTCGAAAGCCTTCGGCGCGGACGCGCAAGGCATGCGCCCCGCTCGTAACTTTTAGTTCGGCCAGACGACCACGCGCGTCTGTAGCTCCGCGCCGAATTTCATCAATCCAGACGACCGCGTTGGGTTCGCTCGCGATTGCCAAAATGCGCGTGGAACCGCCACCGGGCGACGCAGTTCTTTGGGCCGCGACGGTCATCGCCAAGGTCGCCAACAAAGCCAACGCGTGACACATCCTTACTTTCATTTCGAGAAGGTTTACCGTATCCTTTGCTGCCCGCGCAAGGGTTTGGCCGCCAATCTAATTCTTGCGATATTGATGCGTTCGAGTCGCTGGTTCAGAGTGCAGCCTCTGAGTCTCTTTTTTTTGGGTACTGGTTCAGTTTGAAACTTGGGGCGCCACTTTACTGGGAGCGCGGGCGCCCTCGCCCGCACCCGTTGAGATGGCGACACCAAAATTCTTTGAGAGGGTTGATAAACAACGTTCGCGCTTCGCGCTCATTGCGGGCGAGGGCGCCCGCGCTCCCAGTAACAAGAGGCGCTAAAACCAAACGAGTACACGATCCAGGCGATGCTGTTGCGCAGCCATGCTCTCTGGGTGTAATCTGCGCAGGAAATAACCGCAATCGGAAGTTGGTTCTGCTGGTGTCTGTCGGGCTCGGGGTCAGGGACGTTTTGGGCTGCGACAAGTTGATGATCAGTTGTTGGAGGAACCCATGCTTATCGAATCGATGTTGCCTGCCAGTTTTGCGATGACCATACTCGACGGCGTTTTCAAAGCGCCTGACCGGGCCGAAATAGCTCACATCATTCTGCGCTGGCTGCACTTCGTCGCCGGCATCACTTGGATCGGCCTGCTCTACTTTTTCAACCTGGTGAATGTGCCGCTGCAAAAGAAGCTGGACGCGGACACGAAAAAGAAAGTGAATCCTGATCTGCTGCTGCCGGCGCTTTGGTATTTTCGCTGGGGCGCGCTGGTCACCGTAATCGCCGGGCTCGGCTACTTTGCGATGTACATTCTGCGGACCGATGTGAGCGCCGCCAATACGACCGGCGCAAATGTCAGTGGGCGAATAGTTCTGATTGTCTGGTTCTTCATTCCGATTGTGACTTTCCTGGTCGAGTTTCTAATCATCAAGAAGGTGCCGGCCTTGATCAAAGACGGCCGTGTGTTCGCAGTGGTAGCGCTGATCATAATAGTCGCGATGTCCATCGGCATCATAAAATGGCTGGACATGAGTTTGACTGTTCAGGGCCAGCACTTTGCCAGCAACAAGACGCTTTCGATCGGCGTCGGCGGCGCGATGGGTATCATCATGCTGTTGAACGTCTGGGGACTAATCTGGCCGGCGAACAAACGGATCATCGGCGGCTTGACCGGGGGCCCGCCCGCGGCGCCTGAGCTGGCGCGTCAGGCCTTCATCGCCTCGCGCACGAACGCCTGGCTGTCGCTGCCGATGCTTCTGTTCATGGGAACTTCGCACGGTGATTGGCTGATTTTCGGCGGGCACTGAGATCTTATCCACAGATTTCACAGATTTCACAGATTACACGGATTACACAGATAAGGTTTTGACGTGCCGTCGGTGCTTTCGTTTCGGAAGCCCAGGGGGCACGTTTCTTTATGCATTTCCCAATCTGTGTAATCTGTGAAATCTGCGGATAGATTTTTCGCAACAGTATTGGCTCCTCGTCTCCATCGCTTCGCCACACTTTCGTCTGAAAATCGGTGACAATCTTTCCATCCCTGTAGGTTGAGGGGTTATCCTGTCTGTAATTCTTAGGAGGTGACGATGGGCACGAAATCATACCAGGCAAGACAATTCAATTTGAGTAACTTGAAAGGCATCTCTGATGAAACTTTGGAAATGCATTTCAAGCTGTACGAAGGCTATGTGAAAGAAACCAACAAGCTGAACGAAAAAATTGCGGAGTTCATCCAGGACGCGAAAGTCGACCAGGATGAGTTCGCGGAATATTCAGAACTGTCGCGGCGGCTCGGCTTCGAGTACAACGGCATGGTCCTGCACGAATACTATTTCGATAACATGAAGAGCGGCGGCGGCACAGGCGATCCGAATGCCAACTCGACTTTTCGCAAGGCGGCCGAACAAAGCTTCAACAGCTACGACATCTGGAAGGCCGATTTCGTCGGCATCGGCAAGATGCGCGGCGTTGGCTGGGCCATCTGTTACGAGAATCCGTCAAACGGCGCGTTGTCGAATCATTGGATCAGTCTGCATGAGACCGGGAACGTTGCCGGATTCAATCCCATACTCGTCATGGACGTTTGGGAGCATGCGTTCATCCTCGATTACAAGCCTGCCGACCGGCCGAAATATATCGAGGCGTTCTTTTCCAACATCGATTGGAACGCAGTCGAAACAAGACTGCAGAAGCAACGGGCGCAACCGATCGCAGCGTGAGATCACCAATACCGTTTAGAGTCGGGCTACCGCCCGCTTCTGTCGGGCAGTAGCCGGACTCTAAACAATCTATTCTTGGTTAATCGATCCGCGCTTCACTCTCAGTACAGCAAGCGAGACGCTTGCGCTCCAGTCGGCTCGACCCGATAATGCAAAGGTTAATTCGCAAACATCAAAACGATCCGGAGGGGACTATGAAAATCCCGAACAGTTCTCTGATTTTTTTGGCGGTCGTGCTTTTCGCGATCTTAGCTTTAGCCGGTTGTGCGCCGGTTAGTGAAAATGCCAACACCACGGCAACCAGCACGGCCACGCCGCCGGCCGAGCAAAAGCTGACCGTCATTCCGCGCCCGCAGAAAATTACCGACATGATGACCGCGCGCGGTGAACAGGACCAGGCGGTCCCGGTAATCAAGATCGTTTCGCCGGCGAAAGACGCCACGATCAACGGCTCAAAGGTCGAAGTGAAGCTCGATCTCAGCGGCGAGCTGAAAGGCTACACGCCGCACAAAGACCCGGCGACCGGCAAAGGCAATCACATTCATGTGATTCTCGACAACCAGCCTTACGAAGCCTATTACGAAATCGGCCAACCGTTCGAGATGCGCAACGTCGCCGAAGGCAAACACACATTACGCGTGTTTCCTTCGCGGCCCTGGCACGAAAGTTATAAGAACGATGCCGCGTTTCAGATGGTGACCTTCACGGTCAAAGGCGGGGGCGACGCCACCAAGCCGACAACTACAAACAGCGGTCAGACGCTGGCCAGTCCGGCGAAACCCGCGGCCAGTGCCAGTGCGACTGCGACTCCGGCGCGTGAAGGTAAAGATTATGCGGCCAGCCAGGCGGGCGCCATCGATTCGGCAAAACCTCTGCTCACTTACAGCCGGCCAAAGGGCGAGTACAAAGGCGAAGATGCCGATCCGATCATGATCGATTTCTGGCTTTCAAACGGAAAGCTGCAAAGCAACGGCGGCGAATATCGCGTTCGTTATTCGATTGATGGCGGCGAGGCGCGATTCATCGACACGTGGGGTCCGATCTGGTTAAGCGGATGGACCAGCGGCAAACACACCGTCAAACTCGAGTTGGTGGACAAGAGCGGCAACCTGGTCGATAACGGCGGGTACAACTCGACCTCGCGCGAGATCACGGTAACGAAATAGGGTACCTTTATTTACTGTTTGCTTGGCGGCGTGGTCGTGCCGGTATCGGCAGGTTTCTTGGGCGCCGCCTTCCGCGTCTTCAATTCAATTACGATCGCTTCCATGTCCCGATCCCCAACGTTCTCAGGCAAATGTTTGGTCGCGGGACGCCAGACGGTTTGACCTGCCTTGAATTCAACCTCTTCAGTCTTTCCATTGGCGTAGGTAAACTTAACTTTGCCGTCGGTCAGAAACACGGCGACGGTTGCCGGGTGCCGGTGCATGACTGACTTTTCGCCCGGCGCGTACTTAACGCGCAACACGCGCACGCGAGCGTTTTCAGACTCAACCGTGTAATGTTTGGAATCTACTTTGACCGGGTCCTGAGCCAGGGTGGGGACCGCGCAAGCAAGCAGGAATAACGCTAAGAACAGAATTCTACGCATAAGGGGCTATCTCCTCGGAGGGTTTTTTTAAGGCTTAAAAGCGGAGCACTTCTAATTGATGCAAGCTGATATGTCAACAGTATCAAGCGAACGGTCGCACGGCGGCCGCCAACGCCAGCTCGAAAGTCTGATTCAAGAGGCTGCCAACTGCGTCAAGTGTCCGGCGCTGTGCGATCGCGCGGCCGTGTTCAGCGAATTGAACGGCCCGGTCAACGCGCGTGTGATGTTTATTGGCGAAGCGCCGGGACGCAAGGGCGCTGACCGTACGCGCATTCCGTTTTCAGGCGATCAATCAGGAAAGAATTTCGAACGGTTTCTCGAGTCGACTGGATTGAAACGAAGCGCGATCTTCATCACCAGCGCGGCCTTGTGTAATCCGCAATCAGCTTCGGGCGCAAACCGCCGTCCCACCTCGGCCGAGATCAAAAACTGTTCTACCTATCTTCAGCGCACGATTGCGCTGGTCGATCCCGAGGTCGTCGTTACGCTGGGAAATGCCGCGCTTGAGGCGATCAAATTGATTCAGCATCACGAGTTCTCTCTTAAAAATGATGCGGCGAAACTGCGCCGTTGGAACGACCGCCTGCTGATTCCGCTGTATCATCCGAGCCCGCAGGTTTTAATTACGAGTCGCGACGAACGAGCGCAGCTTCGTGATTACAGAGTTGTCGCGCGGGCGATGCAACAACTGGAGCGCGGGCATCCTGCCCGCAATGATCGCGAAGCGCGAACAGAGTTATTTGCGGCTTTGCCGCGGCACACTGCGGAAAGCCTCCGGCTTTCCGGAAGGCGATTAGAATGAATTTGAGGCTATGCCTCAGCTTCGAGGCATAGCCTCGAAAGAAACTCTTAGACCGCACGGTGAGACAAAGTCTCACCGCTATGTGCTGCGGCAAAGCCGCGTGACCTTGCAAGCTAAGATGACCCAATCTGCATACAATAGTGAGTACTCAGCAGTCCGCGATGGCGGCGCGGGGCTTATTGATCTCTCTTCGCGAGGCCGAATCCTGGTCAGCGGCTCTGAAGCTGTGATGTTCCTCAACGGCCTCATCACAAACGACATGAAAACGCTGGCTGCCAATTCGTGGATGGTGGCGGCTTTTCCCAACGTGCAGGGCCGGCTTTTGGCCGTCGTTCGCATTCTCAATCGGCCGGACGGATTTCTGATTGACACTGAAGAGGCGACGCATCAGAAGGTCTTGCCGCTACTCGACCGGTTCACGCTGGCCGGCGATTTTCGAGTGACCGACCTCACGAACCAAACTGCGACGATCTCTTTGCAGGGGATCAAAGCTGCGAAAGTGTTAAGCGCGATATTTGGTGAAGAGGTTTCGAATGTCGCGAGGCGCCAGGTCGCGAGCGCGAGACTTAATCAAACGGACCTCACGATTATTCGCGCGACGCAGACGGGCGAAGATGGCTTTGATTTGTTTGTTGACGCCGCCGAAGCCGGGCCGTTGCGGCAAGCGTTGATCGATGCCAGCGCGACTTCAGTCAGCGAAGCTGTCGCGGAGACACTCAGAATCGAAGCCGGCATCCCGCGTTATGGCGTCGACATGGACGAAACCACGATTGTGACCGAAACCAATCTTGACGACGCGGTGAGTTTCACCAAAGGCTGTTATCTGGGCCAGGAGATAATCGTGCGCATTAAGCATCGTGGACACGTCGCGAAAAAACTGACGGGGATGATTCTGGAACGCGACGCAACGATTGAGGCAGGCGCGAAAGTTTTTTCCAGCGACGATAAAGAGATCGGCCGCGTTACCTCGTTCACGTTTTCACCACGGCTCGATCGAAAGATCGCGCTCGGTTATGTGAAGTATGATTACCTGGCGGCCGGAACAAGCGTCAAAGTTCCAACGAACCTCGGTGAAATTGACGCCCAGATTGCTGAGTTGCCATTCGTTCGTGGAAGTTGGTATGGAGATGAAGCTCCGTAAGAGCGGAATGTTTATAGCAATTTGTTGCTATAAAACATTTCGTCCCTGACGGGACTGAAGAAGATGCCCAATCATCAAGCGCAGACAACAGAATCCAACGACCAGGAGGTTGACCTCACTCAAGCCGAACTCGCCCACTCGATTATCGAATCGCTGCTCGAGCACACGAAGGTTGTCAGCGATCTGATCGCCTTGATGGCCCAGGCGCTGGATCAGGACACGACGAAAGCCCTCACCATGACTCCGCAATGGCAGGCTTATCTTGAAAGTCGCCGCCGCATGGAGCAGACCCGCGCCGAAGTCGAAAAGTTTGTCGATCTGAGTAAACCGCCGAACGACGATTAGCTCTCAACCTCAACGATCAATTGCACGTTCGACTTGATGCTCAACTGGCCGCTGGAAATTGGCGTCGTCGTCGCGATCCCGGCCACGCCCCGAGTACTCGAATCGTAGCTCTCATACGCTGCGCCGCTGACGGTCGAGGACTCGTTCTCTTCAACGACTCTCAAGACCCGCCCGCCGAGTGCCTGCGCGATCGACCTGGCCTTATTCATCGCCTGCTGAGTCGCCTCTGAGAGCGCCTGGCCGCGCGCGGGACTGGTCTGTCGCAAGACGAAAGCGATGCCGTTGATGCTGTTTGCGCCGGCTTGTGAAGCCGCATCGATTACCGCGCCGACATTTTTCAAATCGCTCATGGTCACAATGATGCTGTTACGGGCGTCATAGCCGATGATCTTTGGCAGACGATTATCTCGATAGTCGTATTGCGGTTGAAGAATGTAATCGCTGGTCTTGATCTCGACCGTGGACCCGGCAGTAGTCTTGACGGCATTCGCCACTGCATCGCTTTTGCGGGCGTTCTCCTGCTGGGCCGTCAACGCCTGCGGGCCTTGGGTCACGACCGAAAGAGTCAGCACAGCTGTGTCGGGTTCAACCCGTGTGGTTGCTTCGCCGGCGACCGTAACCTTGGTGGTGCGGTTTGATTTCCGGTTGCATCCCGCAAGCAAAAGCGCGCCGCAGATGCAGATAACGGCGAAACTGCTTTTTGAAGAAATTGTCTTGCCCATTTTCTTGGCCTCCTGATTAATTGATTAGACTTCGACAGCTCTCTTTGGTTCCGAAGCTGTTTGAATTGTCTTTTTGTAGGAACGCCGGAATGTTCGGGGCTTGCGGAATTAACAAGCTGCGGAGCAGCGATCAGAGCTAAGCCCAAGGCGAGGCTTTGCGAGGGCATTCATATAAGTTAAACGAATCATCTGTGGGCCTAACGCCGAAGGCGTTTGCGAATTCCAGCCCAGGGCAACGCCCTGGGTAGCGGTATTGATTGCCGCGCGTGAACTCTGAAAGAGTTCGCAAAAACAATCGCGGTAAAACACGAGAAGATCGGCAACCCCTTCAGGGTGGCAGCGTTTTTGGGGGGCTTGTTCCCCAGGGTAGCGCGCAACGCGCAACCCTGGGCTGAAGGTTGGTGAACGCCTTCGGCGTTCCTTTCACGTCGCGTAACAAGCACTTGATTCCTCAAGTATGTTGTCACCCTCGCCAAGCTCGCCTTGGGCTTAACTCTGATCGCGGCTCCGCAACTGGCTACGCTGCGCTATTGAAAGGTTCTTGTAATTCTCGCGGTACTTGATCACCGGGCTCAAGCCCGGTGTGAATGAGAATCAACCTTTGAGGCAACGCTTCAGAAATCCATTTCAAACTTCCCACGCACGGATCTTCCCAGGCTGTTGAAGAATTGCCCGACCTGCAGACTGCCGGTGTTGTTTTGCACATCGCGAGGATTGAAGTGGTTCGTGATGTTGAATACGACCACCCCCGCGCGGACGCGCTTATCTAAAACCGGGACCTTGAAGCTTTTGAGGATGGAGGCATCGAGCGACAGGAACATGGGAAAGCGGGCACTGTTGCGCGCGCCGACAAAATCCAGACGATCATCGACGAAAGAAAACGGAAAACCAGAGCGCACTTCCAGCGCGGGCATGATAGTGATGCCCAAAGGCGCCTTCACTTCCCCGTAAACCAGGAAACGATGCGGTATGTCGAACGGCAGAGTTCCAAACTGGTCTGCGCGAATCACAAAAGCCGGAAAGTCGCCGAGGAAATTATCCGTCGTGTTGAGGTTGCCCTGCGCTCTTGACCAGACATAAGAGACATTCCAGTTGCGAAAGCGCTGGTTGTTGAAGAGCGCGAGCACTTGCAGTTCCCTGTATTGCGACCGGCCCCGACTTTCGAGCACGAGCATGCTCGGCCGGGGAATGATGATGGGTTCATTCTTCGTGGAACGCTGAAGATAGCCCAAACGCACCGTCAGGTGTTTCGTTAAGGTGCGATCAACTTGCAGGCTCCAGCGAATGGCGCGGGCATCGCGCAAGGGGCGCCTGATTACGTTTGCGAATTCACGCGGGCCATCGATTATCGTGACGCCGTCCGTCGCATACGTCGTAACGATCCGGACGGGAAAACTCGAGTGCGAGACGATGTCCAGTAACGCCGGGTTGAGCAGCTCGTCATCGTCATTGAGGTTCTCGAACTCAAAATATCTGGACGACAGCGGACTGCGATCATAGAAGAGCCCGATTCCCGCGCGCAGCGTCGTACGGTTATTCCCGGAGGGAAGATACAGAATCGAGAGACGGGGCGAGACGTTGTTGTGACGGGAAATACCGTTGCGGTCATAACGCAGCCCGGCGTCCAGAGTCAGGTTCTTATTGATGACCCAGCGATCCTGCGCGAAAGAGCCGAACTCGGGCATCGGCCGCTCGAGCGACGTCGGTCTGCTAAATTCGATGCGCTGGCTGAGGCTTTGATCGCCACGACGAATCAGGATCGGTCGGAAATCAAACTGTCCGGACATCTTTGTGTAATCAAGTTCCGCCCCAAGCTTTAGCGAATGTTGTCCGCCGAGCGTGAAGCTTCGCGCAAAATACTGCTCCTGCAATTGCACGCGTTGCACCGAACGGCGTGTATCCGCGAAATAGCTTCCCGTGTTGCCGTCGGGAAGAAGCGTCAGCGGCGTTAATCCCTGGCCAAACACTTCGAAAGCAAAAGTCTTGTAGCTCAAGAGAGAAGAAAGAAACGATTCATCGCGAAAGATTGCCTGCTCAGAAATTGAGAAGAGTACGCCTCGCTGTTTCGTGTTGGCCGTGGTCTCTTGCGGGTTGAAGGTGTTCAGCCCGACGTAACGTTTCTTTTCGGGATATAGTGCGCCCGCGAATTTCAGTCGATTCCTGTCGTTCACTATGAGATCGAGTTGCGTGAATAAATTGAATGCCTCGGCGGTTGAATTGTCCCGAGGCTCGGTCAAGCTCGGCACGTAAATGCGCGAGAAGCGATACTCGACTGACTGCAAGAAATTCAAGCGCTTGCGAATTAGCGGACCTTCAAAGGTCAGGCGCGGCCTGAACGAATCGATCTTGCCACCAATGATGTTGTGAAAGGTCGGAAAGAACCGCGAGGCGCCAAACTTGAACTTATCGCCGCCCGTTTTGGTCTCGAGATTGGTTGAGCCACCGGTGGACTTGCCGATTTCCGCGGAATACGGATTCGCCTCGATATGCACGCTGGCCGCTGCTTCCAGCGGAATATCAAAAGCCAAATTCCCATTGACGGGATCAGTGATGTCGGCGCCGTTCAGGGTGTAAGAGTTTTGCCCGGTGCGTGTTCCTTTGATGTGATCGCCGTCCATGCCGCGCACCACTCCGGGCGTCAACGGCAGAGCGCTCTGGTAATTGTCAGCGCGCAAAGGCAGGTCTTCGAGCCTGCGGGCGCGAACCACGTTGGAGGCGGTCGTTTCGCCCGTGCTGAGCTGGCCTTCTTCCTCGCGCACCGTTACCGCTTCGGTTACCGTCGCCGTCAAGATTACTTCAACAATGAGCGTTGCGCCCGCAGTCAAGCTTATCTCTCGCTTTACTGCCGGTAGTCCATCACTCTCGACAGTGAGGGTGTAGTTACCAGCCGCCAGATCAAGAAACGCAAAATTGCCGGTTTCGTCAGTGACCGTTTTTAATGGTGCGCGTTGCAAGTCCTGGTTTGTCAGAGCCAGGCGAGCGCCGGGAATCAGTTCCGGCTGAGCAGAGGCGTCACCGGCCGTGGCGCTGACAGTGCCTTTGATCTTGCCGGCCAGGCCTTGAGCATGCGCCGGTCGAGACGATATCCCGGCCTGTAAGAACAGGAAAGCTATCGCCGAGACGAAAACGAAAATTAGCTCGCGGTTGCTTTTCACCATGAGTGCAAAAACTCTGAGGGATCGCGAAAGTTAACTCGGCCATTTCAAACCCTGGCAGTGGGAAAACGGAGGGAGTCACATAGTCTCGCCGCGGGTCATTTCCGGGGTGGGGCGATGTAATCACTCGGAAAACGATTCGTCTGTGCGCTAACACACGAAGCTGAGAAATCACATCCGATTCTTAGGGGAATTGGGGAACGCGCGCATCGGACTGGAGCGCAAGCGTCCTCGCTTGCTTCTGGGGTGGTTTGTCATACAGCAACCGGGACGGTTGCGCTCCAGTCACTATCACATCATCTGACGAGCATGATCACTTTTCGCTCGCGGCCGCCGTCGAACTCGCAAAGAAAGATTCCCTGCCAGCGACCGAGCAAAAGCTTTCCAACAGCGAACGGAACCGTGACGCTTGAACCGACGATGCTGGCTTTGATATGCGCGTCCGAATTTTCTTCGCCGTGACGAAAGCCCATGCCGTGTTGAGGAATCAAAGTTCGCAGCGCGTGCAGCATGTCACGCGGCACGTCCGGGTCAGCATTCTCATTCACGGTGAGGCCTGCCGTCGTGTGCTGCACGTAAAGAACGACGACGCCTTCCTTCGCGCCTGACTCTTTCAATTTGCTCTGGACCTCGTCGGTAAATTCAACGAGTTCTTCGCGTTGATGAGAGCGGACCTTAATCGTAAACATATCGTCAAATCAATGTCCGACAAACTTTAGTTTGTCGCCCGAGTTTCGACAAGCTAAAGCTTGTCGGACATCTCAGTACTACGCAGCCTTCTTTCGCGATTTCTTCGCCGCCTTTTTAGCCAGGGCTCTTTTGGTCGGTTTGCGTCTGGGCGATGACTTCTTTCCCTGGCCGATTGATTCGAGCACGCCAGAAAAATCAAACCCGAACAGTTCCTTGATATGGGAATTCAACGCCGGCATCACCAGGTTGTTGCCCACGACTGATAATTCATCAACCAGGCTGTTGGTGAATGCGGTCACCTGAGACTTGTTTCGGCCTTTGGTCTCCTTGTGCGCGTAACCCATGGTGTAGCCCAGCGCAAATCCGGCCGAAAGCGCGCCGAGACTCCAGACCAACGGCTCTTTCTGAAACTGCTCGCGATAATCCAGCACGCCGGCCACAGTTTGTTTGGCCACGGCAACTTGTTCGTTGACTGTCTCTTTGATCTCCTCGACAGTTTCAGCAACCGACTCGCGTGTCCTGGCCATCTGCTGCTGAAGCTGTTTCTTTGACGGCACCTCGTCACTGGTTTTGTTCGCGTTTGATTTTCGTGAAGCGGATTCGGCCATTACTATTCCTCCAATTATGGGGCAGTAGCCCGACCGTCAGGAAGGGCGTTTTATACGCGATCTCGCGCCCTCCCTTACGGTCGGGCTACTGCCCCCTCGGCGGCTCAGCGACACTACCAAAATCAAAACTACTGCAGTTCCTTCTGCAGCCACTCCTTGTCTCGTTCCAATTCCTGAACACTTCTGCGCGGGATGATCCCCTGTTTTGCCAGACGGTTTTTGGTGACGATGATTACCGCGCCGCCGGCTATCAGGTAGACAATCCCCGTGATGATGAAACCAAGGGCGTATTTCGCCGGCTGACTGATACTCGCGTCCGCAAACAGCGTCGAAACCAGAAATGCCAGGGCAATGTTGGCCAGCGCAAATCCGATCGCAGCCACTATCGCGCCGGCAAGAATGAGAATGCTTCCGCGGACGTAAGCGTCCACCTCTTCTTTGATTTCAACCCGCAGCAGCGTCAACTTTTGATCGAAGAGCGTCGAAAGGTCTCCGGCTAGTCGCTCGATTAATGACGGCAAATCGCGCCGCTCGTCTTTTTCACGCGTCTCAAGTGCCGTCGCGGTTGTTGTTGAATTAGCCATTCGTACTCCAATCGGTTCAAGCGGCGCGTTTGTGAATTTTCGCGCCCGGACTCTTGGCGCCTTTCCGCTTCGCATCAGCCGCGCCCTTGCGCGCCATCGCATTCTCAAGCTCCGCGTTAATCTCGCCGCCTACCAAAACAGCCAAACCCGTCAGGTATAGCCAAAGCATCAGCACGATGACTGCGCCCAGCGAGCCGTAGGTCTTGCTGTAAGAATCGAAAAAGTGCAGGTACCCTTTGAAAGCAAACGACACCAGAAGCCACAGCGCCACGCCAATCGTCGCGCCCGGCGTAATCCACTTCCAATCCTGATCGCGAAGATCCGGCGCAAAGTAATAAATCAGCGCAAAACACAAAAGCATAAACGCCACCGCAATCGGCCACTGCACGATTTTCCAGGTGACTACAAACATCGAGCCAAAGCCATAGCTCGCGGCGAGCAACTCGGCAATTTTGCTGCCGCCCAACACCACGCCCACGGCGCCGATGATCAGTATCGAGAGCGCCATCGTCAGGCCAACAGAGACGGCTCGTTGCTTCCACCAGGACCTAGTCTCTTTAACGTCATAGGCCGTGTTGAGCGTCTGCGTCATCGCGGACATGCCGTTCGAGGCCGCCCAAAGTGCGGCGAGCAATCCAAACGAAAGTTTGCCGGCGCCGCTGGCGTTACTGAGCTCCCACATGGTCGCATCTATGAGTTGGAATGCGGACGACGGCATCACCTGTGACAAATAATTGAAGAGGGCATGGCGCAAACCGGTTCCCGATCCGACCACCAAACCGATCGCCGACGTGAGGAAAATCAATAAAGGAAAAAGCGCCAGCAGAAAGTAATAGGCCAGTTTCGCCGACTCGCCAAAGACGTCGTCAGTCTTGATCTCGCTCCAGACTCGGGCGCTGAGCTGTTTCCACTTCAATCCGCTTAGTATCCACATGGTTGACAGACAGTCGCTAACAACTAGCGCGCCACGCCGCTCCGAGAGTTTGAGTTGCTCGATTCGGTAAGCAAAGAAGTCTGTGTTGGATTGAGGCAGGAAGGAGGTAGGGCTGCTTAAGAGACAGAGAAAGACTCGAGTCGTACCAGAAGATTACATCTCAGCGGCGCTTAACGATCAATTGCCGGTTACGACCAGGAGCGCCCACATCAGCAGCAAGCAATTCAAGGCGCCGCAAACTCCAGCGGCCATAACGATGCGCCAGCGGCGGTTCGCATTCTGCCAATAGTTGAATCCGCTCATGATTCCACTCGGAACTTCTGATTCATCGTGTGCCGGAAACAGCATGTAACCAAGCGCAAAGACCGAGACAAACGGCGGCGCAAACGGAATCGCCATCGCGGCAATCGTCAAGAGGTCGCCGAAGTGCGGGACATTAGTATTGAAAACACCCGAGTAGAGCAGGGTTGCATGGTAGGGAAAAACCATCGCCAGTAACCAGACAAGTGCGGTCGCGACCAAGCCCAAAACAAACGCCGGCCGCAGACGCTTTCGGCGCTGGGAAAGTTCATCGAGCTTAATCTCGCTTTGGGCTCCCCACTTCGCGAGGTATTCATAATCGGGGTGTTCGCCGCGCCAGTTCATCCAGATAAGTTTGACCGTCTCTCAGTCACTGGGAGCGCAGGCGCCCTCGCCTGCAATGAGCGCGAAGCGCGAAAGTTGCTTCATCAACCCGTCAAAAAAATCTTGAGGTGTCGCGATCTCAACAGATGCGGGCGAGGCGCCCGCGCTCCCAGTAAGGGCGGCGCCTTCGAATTTCAAAATGAACAGCACCTAAAGCAGCTCTCGACTCTGGCAAAAATTTACGATCCTTAATCGGTGATATTCCAAGACCTGCGGCAGTAATTATTCTTCCTCTTCACTGATCGATCGCTTTATGCGTATCGTCGAATCGGCCGGCGATGCCGACGAGTTAGGAGATGGATAAACGGCGCGCGCGCCTACGCTCGCGCGAAATTGTCCGTTTTCATCGTAGAGCCTCCGATATTGCAGCGTATTGCGCACGACGCCCTGAATGTAGAGCCGCGTTTCGCGAAACGGTACCGCTTCCTGCCATTCATCCATCTGCAAAGGCAGAGACGCGCGCCACTGCACGACGCGTCCGGGTCCGGCGTTGTAAGCCGCGGCGACATATTCGATGCGGCCGTACTTGTCCAACTGGTCCTTGAAATAGGCGGTGCCGAGTTGAATATTCAGGCGCGGCTCGAACAATGAATCCATCGTGATCGAGCGATTCACACCCACCTGCCGCGCAGTCGTCATGGCTGTCGGCACCAACAACTGCATCAGGCCGTAGGCCCGCGCCGAAGAAACCGCGCGCGGATTGAACACAGTTTCCTGTCGAATCAAACCGGCGACTTGATAAGGATCGAGTCCCCGCGCGCGCGACTCCTGCGTGATGATGTCCCAGTAAGCCAGCGGATAGAAGACGTCCCATTCATCCTGGCGCATCTCTTCCGGCTTCATCTGTGAATAATCGGGATAGCTGCGCTTGAGATAATTCAAAGCCTGCACGTTGTCTTCTTTCGCGCGATAGATTTTGGCGATCGCCAGATTAACGCGCGGACTCAAGGGCGCGACCGACGCCGCCGTATTCAATTCTTCCAACGCCCAGTCTTCCGTGCCCACAATCGCGAGTTGATCGGCTTTCGCGATGCGCTCGTTTTCATTTGGGCCGGCCGTTTCTTCGGCCACGGTAACGGTTTGCAAATTAGCAACGGCGCGACCTACCGGCGAGTCAGCCGCGAAATCCTTCATCTGCGCAGTCCCGTTGCGCGCCATGTCATCGAGCCGCTGCTTCGCCAGGTAGCCATACCAGTTGGCGTCATAGCGCGCGAGCAAGGCCTGATAAATTGCGCGAGCTTCCGCGAGTTTGCCGGCGCGCTCGCTATCGCGAGCCGCCCAGTAAGCAGCCTTGCCGCGAAAATCTGTATTGTTGCCCGCGTAGATAGCGAGATGCTCAGTCAAGAGACGCGACGATTCCGCAAAGTTCTTCGCGTCGTGAGCCTGCCAGGCGATGTAGAACTGCGCCGGCGTGACTTCGGCATTGCCCGAAAAGAAATTGACGGCCGCGCGATAGTAATAGCTCGCGTTCACATCGTCCTTGGCTTCCTCAGCGCGTTGGCCCAATTGCACAAACGCGCGAGTCGTCCACACGCTGTTCGGTAAGGTACGGCGCATGTCATCAGCGATGGTGCGAGCCTGCGCCCACTGTTTCGCGCGGCCATAAGCCAGCGCGAGATTGAACATGGCTTCCGCGCGACCGTCGCTCGACGTCGGTATGGTCTGAAGCGTCGCGGTCGCTTCGGGATAGCGCCGGGCATTCGCCGCGGCGATTGCGCGACGCGCCTGCAATTCCGCTGTCCCGCTGTTCGAGTAGCGTGAGAACGCGTCAGTGTAAGCGTCGTAAGCTTCACTGAATCTTTTCGCCGCGTAAAATTTTTCTGCGCGCGCCAACGCTTCGGCGGCGTTTGCGGATGAAGTACTTGAACCCAGGCGAGTGAGAGCGTTCGCGGCCTCGGCCGCTTCAGATGAAACCGGAGCAAAGAAATAAACCCGCCGATAGCTCGCCAGTGCACTCGCTGAATTTCCCGATTGTTCGTAAGCCCTGGCCGCCATCAACAAGGCCCCGGCATCATCCTTATCGGTCAGCGGCTTCAAGGCCGCGGGCACGGCGGCGGCTTGTCCACCATCGAGCATCATTTGCCCGACGTGCGTTATCGCCTCACGCGCGCGCAAAGAATTTGGATGCTCACGCGCCAATTGTTCGTAAGCAGCGCGCGCCTCGGCATCGCGGTTCATGAAATCGAGCGTGTTGCCGCGCATCGAAAGCGCATAGTCCGGAATCACGGTGTAGTCGCGAAATACTTTTGCATCGAGCAACGACGCCGCGCCCGCAAAATCGTTCGCTTTCAAACGGATGCGCGCATGGACGATGCGGGCCAGCGCGCCGGCAGTCGTGTTGGGAAACTCTTTCTCAATCCGGGCAACGGCGTCTTCCGCGGGGAGCACGCCGCCGCGCGTCATTGAGCGCAGCGTCTCGCGCGCTTTCAGTTCCTGCGGCGTCTGCTGAAGTGGCCGGCAACTCGCAATCAGAAACAGCGGCGCGAGCGCGACAAAAATTGTGCTGAGACTCATGAGAATGAAAGCGAAGCGATGTTTGCGAAGTGCGATCATGATTTCCTGACTTGCTTGGATGCGGTTTTGTGCGGGGGCGACTTGCTATCTTAACAGGCCAGGCATAGCACCGCCACACCCAATTTAATGGTGCGTCCGCTTGAAAATAAATGTCCGACAAACTTCAGTTTGTCCCCCAAGCTTCGACAAGCTAAAGCTTGTCGGACACCAATTTCATTGACGCCCGGACAGTCGCGCCATAAAATCCGCGCACTCAGTTCCAACATTTACCTTCCTGAGGAGGAGCAGATATGAGAGTCAAAATGATCGTGCTCGCTTTGGTTGTGTTCTTTGCAGGCGCAACCATTGCCTCGGCGGACGATCCGAACATGGGCACCTGGAAGTTGAACGAGGCCAAGTCCAAGTTCACCAAGGGCGCGTCAAAGAACACTACGGTCGTTTATGAAATGTCCGGCGATCAAATTAAGGTCACTGTCGACGGTGTTGATGGTAGTGGCGCCGCGACGCACAACGAATGGACGGGAAAATTTGACGGCAAGTACTACGCCGTCACCGGCGATCCCACCGCGGACATGCGCTCGTACCGGCGGGTCAACGCGCGCACGCTGGCCTTACGAAATAAGAAGGGCAACAAGGTCGTGATTACCGGCACGATCATGGTGTCACGCGACGGCAAAACCCGCACCGTCACCGCCACCGGACGCAACGCACAAGGCAAAACCGTCACTAATATTGCCGTGTACGACAAACAGTAGCTGTCCGAACCGTCGCATTGACGCAAGTGGCCTTGGCCGCTGCAGAAACAGTTGAGCCGAGCGAATCGAGGATCTCGCTCGGCTCAATTTCTTTCACTGGTAGGCGGTTGAGACTGCTCACAGCCAAACCGCAAAACTGATTAATGTTTAGCCCGCCGGTTTAGGCGCCGGCATCAGCGCTTCCATTTGCAAATCAATCATCACGTCGTGGGCCACATCAAAACCTCCGCCGGCCAGGGCATGTCCCCAGGTGATGCCAAAGTCGCGCCGATCGACCTTCGTTTGCGCCGCGATGCCGATGCGCGTGTTCCCGCGACCGTCCTTAATCGCTCCCGTCAACGTGAACGGAAGCGTAACGGGCTTGGTAACTCCCTTGATCGTCAAATCACCATAGAGCAAAAGGCTCTTGCCTTTCCGCTCAACCTTGGTGCTCTTGAAAGTCATTTCCGGAAATTTTTCTACCTCAAAAAAATCTGCGGTGCGCAGATGCTTGTCGCGTCCCTCTACGCCGGTGTCAATGCTGGTGACTTTCGCGCTGAACTCCACGGCGGATTTGGTGATGTCCTTGTCGTCATAATGAATTGTGCCGGTGAAATCCTTGAAGCGACCTTTAACCAGGGCCAGTTCGTTGTGAAGGATGGCAAATCCGATGACGCTGTGCGACGTATCCAGACGGTAGTCGCCGGCCGGTATCGGCAGATAAGCAGGCTTCGCAGGTTTGGCCGCGTTGTCCTGCGCGCCGTGCGCTTTGGCTCCGGGCATGGTGATAGAGAGATCAATGAGCGGCAATGTCGCCAACCCCGCCAGCGCGGCAATCAAGACAAACTTTTTCAATGAAGTCATCGGTATTCTCCTAAGAGTTTTGCTCGTGATCTTAGCAGAACTTCCATCACGTCAGAAGCACGCCCTGGTGCAGTGATCGCCCTCTTTCATCCTGCGTTTTTCTCTAGCCCAGGCGTTTACGCCTGGGTGAGAAACAGGAGGCACTATTAAAGCCCCATTAATGGGGCTTTCAAATCTAACCTCTTTCATTTCCCCAGGCGTAAACGCCTGGGCTACGGAAAAGTATTCAAATTGGTGCACTACCCAATGGTCAGCTCAGCCTTTGTCGCTCCCGACGTCGAGTCCACTCGTCCCTTCGATTCAACCTCTCATCCACTCAATCCTGACTTTCATCCGAATTAGCGAGGCTAATCGCTGACAGTCCCGTACTCTCCGATTCCACGAAATCAATTACCAAGAGGTGGGATTAATGAAACGAATCATTTTCTTCGTCATCTTCTGCCAGGCAGCCGCGCTCGCCTCTCCGGTTCAGTCACCGCCGGCGTTCACTAGAGGCCCGAAGTGGCGGCTGCGCGAACCGCCCGGGACCGGGCTTCGATTGAAGACCTGCAGCAGATAGTTGAGAAGGTCCGCAAAGAAGCTGCCACAACGAACACTTTCGAAGCGTACCTGGGACGGGCATTCATACTTGACCCACTTGAGGCGGTTCGAGACCAGCTGCGGAGCAGCGATCAGAGCTAAGCTCAAGGCGAGGCCTGGCGAGCCTTGAGAACGGAATCAACCAAAGTAATGAGCCTCGAAGGGGCGACTGCGATCACCGGAAATCAGTCCGCCTCCTTAGGCACGCTCTGTCGCCGCTTCGCGGCTCTCCAAATCTAACTGGGCATTACCCAAGGCTCGCAAAGCCTCGCCTTGGGCTTAGCTCTGATCGCTGCTCCGCAGCTGGCGCATACACCGCGTACAAGCGAAGCCGTGATGGATCCATTTACAGATTCGAAAGACGTGGCGCAGTCTTGGCGCCCAAAGGCTCGGGCTCAGGCGTGAAGTCTTCACCAGGATTAATAAACTGGTCGCGCTCAAACTTGTATTGCTTATCGTAGAGCTGCCGGTATCGCCCGTCAGCCTCGAGCAGTTCCTCGTGAGTGCCGCGTTCGACAATCTCACCGTCTTCCAGAACCAGGATTTGATCGGCGCTGCGAATCGTGGACAGGCGGTGCGCGATTACAAAAGTCGTGCGGCCGCGGCGAAGCTGACGCAGTCCGTCCTGAATCAGGGCTTCGCTTTCGCTGTCCAGGCTGGAGGTTGCTTCATCGAGGATTAGCAGTTTCGGATCGGCGAGAATCGCCCGCGCGATGGCGATGCGCTGGCGTTGTCCGCCGGACAGTTTTACTCCGCGCTCGCCCACCACCGTGTCGTACTTCAGCTCGAACTTTTCGACAAACTCTTCGACGTGCGCGATGCGGCTGACGGCCTGAATCTCTTCGCGCGTCGCGTGTGGATTTGAGAAGCCGATGTTGTCCGCGACCGTTCCGTCAAAGAGAAAATTGTCCTGCATCACTACTCCGAGATACGAGCGGAAGTCGCGCAGGCGCAAAGTGCTCAAGTCTTTGCCGTCAACCTTGATGATACCGGAGAGCGGATGATTAAAGTTCATCGCCAGACTAATCAAAGTACTCTTGCCTGAGCCACTGGAACCGACAAGCGCCGTCGTCGAGCCGGCCGGGGCTTTGAAGGAAACATCTTTCAGCACAGGCACGCCTTCGTTGTATTCGAACCAAACGTTCTCGAACTCAATCTCTCCCGAGACCTGCGGCAGCGGTTCGCGGAAAGCATCCTGATCGTCTTCGGTTTTCATGTCCATCACTTCGCGAATGCGATCGAGTCCCGCGAAGGCTTCGGTGATCTGGGTTCCGATGGCCGCAAACTGAATGAGCGGCATCGCCATCATTCCGGTGAAGAGGACGTACATGAACAGATCGCCGATCGTCATCTTCCCGCTCACGACCGAAGGTCCGCCGACCAGGATAATCACCACGCCAACCGCACCGATGATTAATGATGAGAACGCAGTCGTGGCTGAGACGCCGGTCATTGATTTGGCGATGTTACGAAAAAGCTTGTGCGCGCCGCGCGCAAAGGTCAGCTCCTCGCGCTTCTCAGCCGTGTAGGCTTTGACGATGCGAATGCCGCCGAGCGATTCGGCGAGGCGGCCAGTTAGGTTCGCAGTTATTTCTCCGCGCTCGCGAAACAAAGGTCTCAGCCGCGTGAAGGCAAACGACAAGGCGGCGCCGAAAGCGCCAAGCACCAGAATTGTGATCGAAGTCAGATGCCAATTTAGCCAGAACAAAACAACGAGAGCTACAACCGCAGTGATAAAACTGCCGACTAATTGGACCAGGCCCGTGCCGACCAGATTACGAATGCCTTCCGCGTCGTTCATGATTCGCGATATGAGCTTGCCGACCTGCGTCGAGTCGAAATAACTGACCGGCAAGCGAGCAATCTGGGCCTGCACACGCTTGCGCATTTCCGTGATGGCGCGCTGCGCCGCGACGCCGAGGACCTGCGACAGGCTGAATGAAGTGAGGGCCTGGATAATCGTCGCAGCGCCCGCCGCCAAAGCGATCTTCCAAAGCAGATCCGTGCGTCCTTTCACGATCACCTGATCGATCAAGAACTTGGTCGAGGCGGGCAGCACCAGCCCCATCGCCTGATTAATCAGCATCAAACCGGCGCCGAGTAACAGGCGTCGGCGATGCGTCCACACCAGCTCGCGGGCATCGCCCCAGGCGGCCGACCAGCGAATCTTTTTCTTTTTCGGTTCAGGCATTTGCTAGCACCGGGGCAGTAGCCCGACCGTAAGGGAGGGCGTGAACCTCAAGTAGTACGCCCTCCCTCACGGTCGGGCTACTGCCCCGCATCCGGCTGAGACATAAAAGGCCACCATTTTGGTGGCCATCATTAGCGACTGCTTACTGCCTTCTGCTTACTGCCTGCTGAATTCTGGTAGCGCATACGGGACTCGAACCCGTGATCTCTGCCTTGAGAGGGCAGCGTGTTAACCAACTACACCAATGCGCCG
>UEXV01000060.1_pt1 | contig 24609 bp, 36 predicted proteins | sample 4301181 | NCBI WGS metagenome assembly UEXV01 (sample SAMEA4773175, study PRJEB27434) | metagenome | biome: 2259; feature: agricultural soil; material: soil | place: USA | collected 2014-09 | depth 0.25 m | reverse complement strand
ACGCGCCCGAGTCCACACTCGATTACACCGGATATGATTTTTGGTTGACGAAGCTGAATCAGTTCAATGGTAACTACATCAACGCCGAGATGGTGAAGGCTTTTCTTTCCTCAATTGAATACCGGAAACGCTTCGGCCCGTAAGCGGCGGTGGCGGTAGCGCAGCAGTTCACTTTCACCTTCTCTTAGCACGCTTACCGCAGTGGCCGGCGCTTTCTCCGTACTGACAGCTCCTGGCCAGTCTTCTTCAGGCTTCCGGCTTTGCCGGTTGAACCCAGCCTTACTTCCAGCTCGAACTCTCCGCCGATCGTTTCGCTACATGCGACGCACACGAGCGTGTCGGGTAGCGTGCGCAGGCGTGCCGGCGGAATCGGGGTTCCACATCGCCGGCAGTCTCGCGATTCATCGCTCATACGTACAATTCCTTCCCAATCGAATCCTGGCGTGGAAAAGGCCTCGGAACCTGTACCGAGGCCTTCAAGAACGCAAATCCTGGTGGGGTATCCTATCGATCACCCACTCGCACGATAGCACAAACGTGCGATTAGAGTCAGCCACAGATCGGTTACAATCGGCTCGATCGCCAACTCAGACGTTAGGCTGCCTACAAGCTTAGATGAACCTAGGAGAAGTTGATGAGCAATACCACAACTTTAATAGCGGCCTTAGAAAATGCTCCCGGCATTATCATTCCGCTTATTCGTGAGGTGCCGTCCCAGTACCTGAAGCGTCGGCCCAGCCCGGCGAAATGGTCCGCTCATGAACACGCTTGTCATCTCTCCGGCAGTGATGAGGCATTCCGCGCGCGCCTCGACTTGATGTTATCTGCTCCGGCGCCTTTCATAAGCTCGATCGTTAATTCTCCAGAGGTGGAATCGGGAGCGCTACTTAGCGTTGATTTAGACGAGTCACTTGACCGATATGTGAGAGAGCGAGCCAGTCTGGTTAAGAGGCTGAAGGGACTATCGGTGGATGACTGGCAGCGAACGGCAGAGCATGAGGCATTCAGTCATTATTCGGTACGGATCATGTTCCGGCATTTGCTGAACCACGAGATGTTTCATGCTTACAGGATTGAAGAGTTGCTGCTAAAGAAGGACTGGGAATAAGTAGACCGGAGCGCGCGGAAACATGGTCTAGGTTTCGAAACCCGACGGACATGAAAGAAGAGACCGTCAATTCCGTTGACCCGCATCGCGGCAGCGGCAGCGAACAAAAAGGAGAAATCGATGGTACGAATGATTTTGGGCGTTATTTCCGGATTTTTTGCCTGGGCGCTAGCGTGGTTTGGCGGCGAGAAGATTCTTTCCGCCATCTGGCCTAAATTCGGCGCTCATCAGGTTGCGTTCCAGGCAGCCATTGAGCATGGCGGTCAGTTCACCGCAGACTCGACCATGCTGCTCGCGCATATTGTCCTCGGTTCAATAGTCTCGATCATTTCCGGATTTCTGGCCGCGCTGATCGCCGGTGAAAACAAACGCGCGCCTTTAATCCTTGGCTTTCTGCTGCTGGCCTTAGGTTTACTGAAGTTGGTTATGTCCTGGCCGTATGTCCCCATTTGGTATCACGTTGTGTTTACGGCGATGCTACTTCCAATGGCGATCATCGGGGGCAAATTAAAAACCACCGCTTAGTAAAAAAGAAGTGAGAATAATTCGCTTGGCGAACCCTTAAAGGCGGAGCTTCGCGTCAGTGCGTGCGTTTTGTGAGGTCTACCTATCTATGAAAAACGAAAGAGTTTTCGCGATGAGTTTTGCGAGTGTTTACCCGCACTACGTGAAAAAGGCCGAGACGAAAGGCCGCACCAAGGATGAACTTGACGAAGTTATTCGCTGGTTGACGGGATACACGAAAGGCGGTCTCGCAAAACAGATCGAGAAGCGAACCAGTTTCCGCGAATTCTTCGAAAAGGCTCCGAAGTTCAACCCGAACGCTTCTTTGATCAAGGGCGTGGTCTGCGGGATCCGTGTGGAAGAGATCGAAGACCCGTTGATGCGAAAGATCCGTTACCTGGATAAATTGATTGACGAACTGGCGAAAGGCAAAAAGATGGAAAAGATTTTGCGCAGGCCGGAATAGTCACGGGAGTAGACACGGTAGGCGCCTTTTTTTGATTGCTCGTTTCCGATGAAGAAATACAAGGTCCTGGTTCGGGGAGAGAATTTCCTCTTTAACGTGGACGGGAAGCCCGGCAAGCTAGGCTTTTATACAACGAGGTTTGTGGAAGCGAAGAATGAGGACGACGCAAAAGAGGTTGCGGGCAAAGCGCAAAGTGCAAAGAATTGCCGCGCCCCGGTCAACTCAACTTAGACGTTGGGTGGCACCTCAGTTTCTCTCAGTACAAGCAATCATGGAAGACCACTTAGCTTATCGAACCTGGGGACCTAAATGGCCACTGATGGTGCTGCCGCCGTTGCTACTGTTTGTGAAGGACGTCATCGCCATAAATGCCGTGCTGGCAACTGAGCCAGGAATTAGCGCGCGGACCGTTCGGTACTTTGCCTTTTCACAACTGCCGGGCGCGTCGTTCTTTGACGCCGTGAATCAAGCGATGCTTTTCAACTATGCACTCGCTTTTGCCCTCGGCGGTGTAATTTGGTTTGTTGCTGCACGTCGCTCGCGCCGGCAGGCCGCCCAACAAGTCGTTGGAACCGAGCGGCGTGAGCGTTGAGCAAAGCGCAAAGTGGTAAGCGCAAAGAGCAGAATAGCGCGGCCGCGTTAACTCAAAACGCTCGGCGTTTTCTTCCTCGTCTAGATAGACAGATGAAGATTAGGAATGAATTTACCTTCTCTCCTCGCGGCCTCATTCGTCACGTCGAACGGAGTCTCGCCTGGATAAATCCTCTCGACTTGGCTCAAGCAATTTGCGGCTTCGCAGTTTTTTCCCTGGCGCCATGGTTTTGGTGGCTGAATTGAATCTGAGAGAAGATATTGACCCGTCGAACAGTCATAACCTCACGTCCACTCTGGAAGTGCCCCAAGTGTGGCCGGCAATTCATCAATTCGAATATGCTCCACTCTTGTGGCCGCTATTCGGTTGGGAAGTTTCTCGCCGGCAAAAGTCGGCAGGCCATCGCACTCTACGAACATTTCAGCGCCCTCGTGAGCGACTGTGGCCCAGTGCAAATTGCGCCGGCTAAAACGCGCATTGGGTTTCAGGTTAGAATGATTTTTGCCGCGGTGAACAAACTAAGCGATCACGGACTGGACGCTCATGTGGTCCTGACGCGACGTTTGGAGAGCCCTCGTTTCAGGCGAATTGAGACTATGACGCCCAAGTGTTACGTACATCACTTCAGAATCGGGTCGCTGGACGAATTGGATGAAGAAGTGAGGAGTTGGTTGCGAGAAGCGAATCAGGTGGGGACCCAGGAACACTTGTCGCGACGATAGAAATCGCGGATGGGTATTGTTTCAACTTCGATGGGCCCGACTTCAACGCGTCGGGATGTTTCTTAAGATGAATGCGGTGCCGATATATCGGGATTGCGGATCCGCGCCCCGCTTCAACCCCGACGGCTCGGGGCTAGCCATCACCACGAGGTGTGAAATGTTCAAATCAGCTATCCCGGTTCTCCATGTCAGCAGCTCGGCTACGGCTGAGAAGTTTTATTGTGAAAGTCTGGGCTTCCAGCAGAAATTTGCCTATCGCCCTTTCGGCGGATCAGACCCCTGCTACATGGGCTTGACGCGCGACGAGGTGGTGCTGCACGTCTCATCATTCTCCGGCGACGGAGTGTCAGGCGGCGTGGTCTTCCTGGTCGTCGCCGATGTGATGCGCTGCACGCGGAACTGGTGGCGAAGGGAGTGCCAATCGATCTCGAACCGACGGATCAAAGTTGGGGAAACCGGGAGATGTACGTAGCGGACTCGGACGGCAACAGCATTCGATTTGTTCACGCGGGTGGTGGTGAGTGAGCTCAGAGCAAAGGGGCAAGGGCAAAGAGCAAAGATTTCGCGCCGGCATTCATATACTTGACTCAGTTGAGGCGGTTTGAGACCAGCTGCGGAGCAGCGATCAGAGCTAAGCTCAAGGCGAGGCTTGGCGGGCCTTGAGAACGGAACCAACTAAAGTAAGTGAGCCCCCAAGGGGCGACTAATCAACGGAAATCAGCGCGCCTTCTTAGGCACGCTCTTTCGCCGCTTCGCGGCTCTCCAAATCTCTAACTGCTCTTTACAGAAACCCAGACCATCATGGAATGAAGCTCCGGAGGAGCGAAACATTCCTGGGTCGTGCTCTTTGTTACGTTCCTACGGAGCTAATAAACATTAGGCCGCTCTGCGGCCAGTCCCGTAGTTTCTTGATCACGGCACCATGGAATTACTCCACTGCCCGAAGGCGAGACACATTGCCTGGGACTTTGGATACTGGATTTGAAATACAGCAAGAACGGACTAATGATGCAACGACTGCGCACCAATTGCCGTCGAGTAGTTCTGCTTTTGATAGCGACGTGTCTTCTGTCAGCGTCAATCAACGCGCACCCCGGCGCGGGGATAGCCGTCGATCGGCTCGGCCAGATCTATTTTCTCGACACGGGTTCGGGGCTTTGGAAAATCGATACACGCGGCGGGCTGACCCATCTTTCGGGAACGTTGTTCCACTGGCTGGCCATCGACGACGACAATCGATTTGCCAACACTCAATTCCCTACAGGTGGGGACGCGGAAATCTTGAAGATAGGCGCCGGCCCCACCGTGCTCATCTCCAGCGACTATCCCGTCGCGATCGGTCGTGACGGAAATTTTTATTACCCGTCTGGTCGCCCGGGTGATTTGCGGATGATGAAGATGACGCCTTCCGGGACAACGTCAGTATTTGTGAGGCTTCCGGCGACAGTAAAAGGCGAGCCTCTTCCGCACATCGGCGGCGTGGTCACCGGCCCGGATGGCTCGTTGTATTACACCGAAGACAGCGCTATCAAACGGATCACACCGCAAGGTCGGATCGGGACGGCGGTGACCATCAGCGCTTCCGCTCGCCCGCCATCGATTCCGGCGACAGAACAACATCCGTATCTGCGCGGAATCGCGGTCGACGCGGGCGGCGTGATGTACGTGGCGGATGCCGGTGACGCGCGCGTGCTGAAGATCACTCCAGCGGGAAAGATCACGACGCTCTTCGAGACGCAAAGTCCATGGTCACCGACTGCGGTCGCTGTTTTCGGCAGTGACGTATATGTGCTCGAGTTCCTGCACACAGAGAGAGAAGTGCGAAGAGACTGGTTACCTCGCGTCAGGAAGATCGCCGCGAACGGACAGTCCACTATTATCGCGACCGTCGATCAGATGCCGGGCGCGCGCTGAATCACTTTCACACTGAGGGTGGCGTGAAGTCTGTGGCTCTAAGACTGGAGCGCAAGCGTCCTCGCTTGCTCATCAGGTTACCGTGCGCGACCAAGCAACCGGGACGGTTGCGCTCCAGTCAGTTACTTCACGCAAAGGAGTAATCAGTAGAATGAATCCAAAGGTTGATTTCTTTTTCAACAAGGCCAAACGGTGGCACGCAGAATTTGAGAAATTGCGCAATGTCATTCTCGACTGTGGGCTGAGCGAAGAATTGAAGTGGGGCTGTCCTTGTTACACGTTTGAGAAAAGAAACATAGTTCTAATACACGGATTCAAAGAGTACTGTGCGCTGCTGTTTTTCAAGGGCGCGTTGCTAAATGATGCCGAGGGAATTCTGATCCAACAAACGAAGAATGTTCAGGCGGCGCGCCAGATTCGATTCACCAATGTTCGAGAAATCGTTAAGTCCAAACCCATCCTGAAAACCTACATTTACGAAGCCATTGAAGTAGAAAAAGCCGGTTTGAAAGTGAAGTTAAAGAAGACTACACAATTCAAGAGTCCTGAAGAATTTAAGAGTAAACTGAATGAAATCCCTGCTTTGAAAACTGCTTTTAATTCATTGACGCCAGGACGGCAAAGAGCATACCTTCTTTATTTTTCCGCACCCAAGCAATCGAAAACTCGGGAATCAAGGGTTGAAAAATGTGTGCCGCAAATTCTCAATGGAAGGGGATTGAATGATTAGTAACGCCACCAAACGTTCGATTCTTCGTTGGGTTCACCTCGTCCTGGCGATTCCGATACTCGGCTATATTTATAGTCCCTTTGAAGAAATTCCACAGTACGCCACTCCTACTCGGTTTGTCTTCGTGCCGATAATTATGATTGCGGGATATTGGATGTGGAGAGGCGCAATCTTCGCCATCATCGGAGTTGTGTTATTTCTTGGTGCATTTCGGCTGTCCGGAGTTGGGGCGGCGATCCTGAGCCAGGTCGCACTCTTCATGGCGTGGAAGATTTGGTTGGTGATTCGTGCGCGAAACAAGACCAGGGCGACAGGAAAATGAAATCCGCAAGAATCAATTCAGTTGAGGAATAAAAGTATGCCCGCCGTCAAAACAAAAAAGCAGCTGCCGCCAAAACAACGTGAAGAACTACTCAGAGTATTGAAAGCCCGTTTTGAGAAAAACATGAACCGTCATAAAGATCTGGAATGGGCGAAGGTAGAAGCGAGGCTCGAAGCCAATACTGAAAGTCTGTGGTCGCTCAACGAAATGGAAGCCACCGGCGGCGAACCCGATGCTGTTGGCCATGACAAAAAAACGGGCGAATACATTTTCTATGATTGTTCAGCGGAAAGTCCTAAAGACCGCAGAAGTGTTTGCTATGACGGTGACGCGCTCCGGTCAAGGAAAGAACACAAACCGAAAAACAGCGCTGTTGATATGGCAGACGCCATGGGCATTCAGCTTTTGACGGAGGAACAATATCGGGAATTGCAGGAACTGGGAGAGTTCGATTTGAAAACTTCGAGCTGGGTGAAGACACCCTCCGATATTAGAAAACTTGGCGGCGCCCTTTTTTGTGATCGCCGCTACGATCATGTCTTCGTCTATCACAACGGCGCAGAATCTTACTATGCTGTCAGAGGATTCCGCGGCTCGCTAAGGGTCTGAGTTTATAATACCCATCCCTTCTGCTTGATCGCGTGAGGCGAATGCCCGGGCGTCAAGGCGATCGGTAATGTGCTAATGCCGGAACTTAAGATTTCCATCGAACAGAATCCTTCGCTTGCCGACCTTGAACTTATTGAGCGCGCTCTCGTTCAGCATAACGAAGCGTGTAGCGAACCTCGGCGTGACACGATGCTGGCAATCTTCCTGCGATCTCCGGAAGGAAATATTGCCGGTGGTTTGCGCGGAAGAACAGTCTGGGGATGGTTGTTTGTCGCGCAGCTCTGGGTAACCGAAAACCTGCGCGACCAGGATTATGGCACCAGGCTGATGGCAGCCGCCGAGCGCGAAGCGAAAGCTCGCGACTGCCACGCGGCGTATGTGGACACCTTCGATTTTCTGGCTTTGGACTTCTACCGCAAGCTCGGGTATGAGGTGTTTGGGACGCTGGAAGATTTCCCGAAAGGGCATACGAGATATTTTCTGAAGAAGATGCTTGCCTGAGATAGCGCGCTTCAGTCGTCAATCGCGCAGACAGGAGTTCCTATGCCTGAACCACCGTCGTCTAATCCGAAACAATTTGTGCAAGGTGTGCCGGTGCTACACGTACCAGACGTCCCGGGGAGCGCAGCGTTCTATCGTGATGTGCTCGGGTTTACGTGGGACTTCGGAGATGACACCTACGCGGTTGTCTGGCGCGACAACTCAGCGATACATTTCGTTAAAGACGGCACGAGTCCCAGTGGCATCCACCTGTTTCAGTGGGTCAAAGACGTCGACGCCTACTACAAAGAAGTCGTCGATCGAGGCGCCAACGTTTCGCAAGAGCCTGCCAACCAACCGTATGGCATCCGCGAGTTTAGTTTGAGGGATGTTAATGGTGTGGGCATCGTCTTTGGTCAGGAGATCGAGGACCACTGAGGCTCGCGTATTTCTATGGTTCGGCTCAAACATGCACTTATCCGGCGTAGTCGTCTTTTGGTTGCGCCCGGGGCTGCGCTTGCAGCTGACGCCACCGTAACCTTACTCCTGCAATCACCCGAATATTGGTCCGGACGCTATGAAACTGCGTCTGAAGGTGAAGTCATCGGTGCAATGATGTTGCGGCTTCATCCACTCGCCTTCCTGGCGTGGATTGCAGTGTGGGCCCTCGCGCTGGCGATAGTGATCGCACTTGTTCCCCAGATCATTGCGCGCATAGTGTGCGTGAGCGCCGCCCTGCTTCATACATTTGCGCTGCTCCAGTGGGTCCTGACGCAGTCGTCGAACCCGTACCTGGCTTATTTGTGCGGGTTGGTCTGCGCAGTACTTATTGTCTATTCGCTCGAACGTAAGACCGATGCGAAAACCGAAGCGCACGCGAAGTACACGAGCAGCGTCGGTCCCGAGGAAGGGAGCACCGTCGAACAGTGCCGCGAAGATGAATGAATTCTCACCGCCCGGTCATCTCAGCGTCAATTGATGTAGATCAACACCTTCTTCTCGTAGGTTTCCATGTCCAATTCATACGGCAGGGGTCTGAAATAAAGAAGCGACGTAGTGTCATTCATCACGTTGGCGAAATCCCAGCTCTTATGAATTTCTGGCGATACCTTGGTAGCCTGCGCTGAGTTATTCACCGGGACAAAAACAATGAATTTGAACTTGTCGTGGAAGTAGGTGATTTTCTCAGTGTAAATCTCCTCAGTCGCAGGGGAATAATGGCCTAACCCTCGCACTGTCCGGAAAAGCGTTTCGTAGGTGAAAGTGAACTTGAAAGGAAAGCTGTGGTTGGCGAGAGAATCAACGCCGCTGCGTCGTGGGTATCCGCGCGCATCGGCAAATCGCGGAGTACGGTTGCCATTGATTTTGGCAACCTGTGATTCAAGAGGAACCACGAGTTTCTTCTCGACCAGTACTTCGAGAAACGTCTTTTTCTTCTTCTCGTTCTGTTTACTAACAAGCTCAGCATCTCCGGCCAGCTTCAATATTTCCGCTTCGTCCTTTTTCAGATAAACAAGTATGTAAGCTTGATGTTCGGTATGCTCAGCCGGCCCGCCGTTTTTCTTAAGCAGGAAGTCGATCGTTATCGCATTACGTCCCTCGCTCTCGTCATGGTAGATGGAGAATTGAGGCAAATACGATTCATAAACTGGAGCATCTCTTTGCCCAAACGCCGGGGATACCGAAAGCAGAACGACGAAAATCGAAAGCCAGGTAATTCGCATGAGAAGATCCTTTCCAGAGATAAGTCCGGGCATTAGTGGCACAGACTTTAGTCTGTGATGCCTTTGGCGCCCATTCACAGACTGAAGTCTGTGCCACATAAGCTCATTTTAGTTTCACGATAGCGATGATCTCTTCACCATATAGCGCATGCCAAACAGGTACGTATTCTCCCGCCCTGATCACTTTCATTGACTTCTCGTTTGGTCGCAGCACCACCAGATAATCCTGCCCGACTTCTAACTTCTCGCTCACATCGTTAACCTTCGGCGACACCCTGCTATTGATGTAAACGGCTTTGCCGCCTACTTCACCCCGGTAGACTTTCTTGACGCTAAACCAGGACTCCAGAGCCCATACCCTTGTTCCGTTACCCAGGTAGATGCAGGGACTTCTGCCCTCGCCATAAGTTCCCGTGAAGATGACGGTTGCCTTTTCCCTGGCCGCTTCGGGGAGTTGAGCGAATGCATCTGGTAGTTTCTGGTTCTGTGGCGCCAGTATCAACAGCAGCATCAGAGACATTAGATGATTCATCGAAGTTCCTCGCTCCGGTCTATCCTTGCCGTAGATACTGACTGGGGATTTGGGTTCGGTCTGGAGTTGAGCATTAGATGCGGCCATTACCAGAAATGGTGGGCTCCGTTTTTTTGATTGTGGGGTTGAGTTTTGGAATCGTTCTATTTATCTTCGCCGTGGCGTCTGCGGGTTCGCGCTGCGCGCTCAATGCGGGCGAGGCGCCCGCGCTCGCAGTAAGTATCTTCTGCGAGTTCTTGGGCAAGCATGTTCGACGGACGTATTATGGCGGACGTAAAGAAAGGGGGCTGGAATGGGCTCGATCCTGAATGATAATGAACTAATGTCGATCCTTCAGCGGATTGGTTCGGTGACGAGCGCGTCGGTGCCACGTTGGGGCCAGATGGATGCCCGGGCCATGCTCACACACCTACGAGATTCGGCCCGGATGGCTCTCGGCGAACTCCCGGTTGCCTGCAAGGGCAAGCGGGCTTTTCAAGTATTTCCAATCAAGCACCTCATCCTTTACGTGGCGCCGTTCCCAAAGGGCGCGCCGACCGCTCCGGAGCTGTTGGTTCCCGACGAAGCTGCGTCCGTCGACGCTATTCGGTCTGACCTCGTGTCGCTTTTGGAGCGCATCGGGGCCGGGCCGCGTGAAGGCGATGGGCCGGTCCATCCGTTGTTTGGCCGGCTCTCGTACCGCGAGTGGGGCGTGGCCACGTACAAGCACACGGACCATCACCTGCGGCAGTTCGGCGTATAACGTATGGCGCCGTCGAACTCGACGGCTCGACGTACGACGTAAACGAACGAGGGAGTCCACATGGCGCAAGCAGAGATCTCCGGCATCTCACCCTTTTTCATCGTGAGCGACGTGCCGGCAGCGCTTTCGTTTTACCGAGATCGGCTGGGATTTGAGATCACCTTCCAGGGGCCTGATCCTGACGACATTTTTTTCGGCATCGTTCGCAGGGGCGGTGCGCAGATCCTGCTGAAAGACATTGGCGTGGCTCCGGCGCCGAACCACACGCGAGACATCAAGAAAGGTATTGCCCGCTGGGACGCATTCGTCAGCGTCCCTGATCCTGACGCACTCGCCGAGGAATTCGCTTCGCGCAATGTCGAATTTTCCGAGCCACTGAAGGACACTCATGACGGCTTGCGTGGTTTCGAATTAAAAGATGCCGACGGCTACGTCTTGTTCTTCGGCCGTTCTCGGTGATGAGCATCGGTTCGTATGATGAACCTGATCGTTTCGCAGGGACCACATCGTCAATGATTGATTGAATCAAGGTTTGAGTAAGAGCGCGGCGCTCAGACCTCTGACGGCAGGTAAGACGTATGCTCACGGAAGATGTGACTCAGGACCTGTTTTTCTCCGAATCGTTCCGATGGTGGGAATCGCGCCGTGTGCTTTACAACGCCGGCCTCGTGGTCGCTGGCATCGTCGCATTCGGCGCTTATGTCTTTGTCATAATTCATTTCCACGATGTGATTCGCGCACCTAGCCCATCAGAAGAAGATGCATTCTCCGGCCTGACTCTGACGTTTCAAGGCTTTGGTTATTTGTTCATGATGTTCGTTGCCAACTTGTGCTTTTTGCTGGGGCCACTCTCCGAGCGATGGTTTCGCCCCAGGAACGTTGACGCGTATCGCCGGATTGTTTTCAGACTGGGCTTTTGGTGTTCGGTTGCTTTGCCTTTCAGCGTGCCATTGCTGCTGGCGTCGCTCGCTATCTTTTATCCGGCGTATTGGCGGTAAATAAGTTTCCGAGGAGAAAGCGATGAATAAACTAACAAAGCGTCTCGCCCTGGGGTTGGCAGCTGCGTTGTGTCTTGTCCCCCAACCGCGACCGGCGCGAGCCGAAGTCACCGACGCCGAAGTCAAAAGTATCCTGCAGGATCGAATTGAGCGCGCCAAAAAGAGTGTCGGCATCGTTGTCGGTCTCGTTGATGAGAAAGGCACGCGCGTGATCACCTATGGCAAACCAAGTCAGGACAGTAAACAGACGCTTGACGGCAACTCGGTTTTTGAAATCGGTTCCGTCACCAAAGTCTTCACCGCGACGTTGCTCGCTGACATGGTCGAGCGCGGCGAGGTCAGCCTGAGTGATCCAATCTCGAAGTACCTTCCGAAGGCAGTGAAGCCGCCGACGCGTGACGGCAAAGAGATTACGCTGATCGATCTCGCGACGCAGACGTCGGGCCTCCCACGACTGCCGACTAATTTCAAGCCGAAGGATCCCAAGAATCCTTACGCTGATTACTCAGTCGATCAGATGTACGAATTCCTGTCCGGCTATACCTTGACCCGCGGAATCGGCGAAAAGTACGAGTACTCAAACCTCGGCGTCGGATTGCTCGGTCACGTCCTCGCCTTGCGGGCCGGCACTGATTACGAGACGCTGGTTCGCAAACGCATCTCCGGGCCGCTGAAGATGACCGACACGAAAATCACACTGACGCCGGCCCTGTCCGCGCGACTGGCGACGGGTCACGGCCCACTGTTGAAGCCGGTGGCCAATTGGGATCTGCCAACCCTGGCCGGCGCCGGCGCACTGCGATCAACCGTGAACGACATGCTGAAGTTTGTCGCAGCCAACCTCGGATTCAAGAAGTCGCCGCTGCTCGCGGCGATGCAGAAGGCGCATCAATTTCAGCGTGACACCGGCATAGCTGACCTTTCTATCGGACTCGGCTGGCACATCCTGAAGAAGTTCGACACCGAACTGGTCTGGCACAACGGCGGAACCGGCGGCTATCACTCATTCATCGGGTTTGATAAGCAGAACCGTAAGGGCATAGTCGTACTTTCGAACTCTACCAATGACATCGATGACATCGGCCGTCATCTGCTGTTGAGCAAATACCCACTCGCGAAAGTCGAACCGCTCCGGGAACACAAAGCAATCCAATTGGATCCCAAAGTCTTTGACGCTTACGCGGGCGAGTACCAACTCGCTCCCGGCTTCAGTATCGTGTTCAGTCGCGAGGGCAACAAATTTTTTGGTCAGCCGACAGGGCAGGGCAAACTCGAGATATTTCCTGAATCCGAAACAGATTTTTTCTTGATTGATGTGGATGCTCAGTTCACTTTCGTCAAGGACGACAAGGGCCAGGTGACGCAGGTGATCCTTCATCAAAACGGTCGCGATCAGACAGCCCGGAAAATTAAGTAAGCGAGACTGGAAGTTTATAGATGGAAATTCAAAGGCCCTCTCGGCTTTGCCCCCAAAACTCGATAACGGGTTGTGAAATGTTAATACTGGGAGCGCGGGCGCCCTCGCCATTGAGCGCGAAGCGCGAATAAGAACATCAGTTCAACATCGCTTAGAGTTTGCGCGTGCTTCGCACGCGATTGCGGACGAGGGCGTCCGCGCTCCCAGCGTTAAGTGGCGCTCAGCGTTTAAAGGTCGACTTTTTGGGGCAAAACCCGCAAGAAAAAAGATCGGCGAAGCCTGTGTAATACCAATTGAGTCTTCGGACGCGTCGCACTCAGAAAAGTGAAGCCCATGAAGATCTGTATTGCACTTTTGCGAGGTATCAATGTCGGTGGGAAGAATCTCTTGCCGATGAAAGAGCTGGTTGTCATGCTCGGCGACCTTGGCGCGCAAACCGTCAAAACCTACATTCAAAGCGGCAATGCCGCGTTTGTGTGGAAAGGCAAAGACACTTCAAAGCTTGCGAATCAGATAACGACCGAGATCAAGAAGCGGCGCGGTTTCGAACCACACGTTTTATTATTGGACCTCAAGGAGTTTGAAAAGGTTATTCAGCAGAATCCGTTTCCGGCGGAAGCGGACGCCGACCCCAAAGCTTTGCACGCGGGTTTTCTGGCAGCTGCGCCCAAGAGTCCAGATCTGAAAACGCTGGAAAGCCTTAAGATCGACACTGAGCGATTTCGTCTTATCGGCAAAGTATTTTATCTGCATGCGCCTGACGGAGTGGGTAGATCAAAGCTCGCCGCCAGGTCTGAGAAATTGCTCGGCGTGCCGATGACCGATCGGAATTGGCGAACCGTGCTGACACTCTGGGAGATGGCGCAGGAATTGGAACAAGGATGAAGTATGAATGATAGCTTAGAAGATTTCGCGTTCATCGTGACGACTTCATCATCGCTGGTCGCGCCGCCGAATCAACCCTGACGTGAGCTGGTGGTTCCCTGTGTGGAATATGACGAATGACTTTTACTGCGACGAAGTTTTGAGCGGACGCACTCCTGTCAACAAAGTTTTCGAGACATCAGACGTCCTCGCCTTTCACCATACACGCCCTTTCTTCCCCGTGCATGTGGTGGTGATTCCCAAGCGTCATATTGGTTCGCTGCTCACTCTCGGTGAAGAGGATAATAATCTCTTACTTGAATTGATGAAGGTTGTCAGGCAAGTTGCTGCTCAGATTCTGGAAGACCATAGAGGATGCAGAGTGATAACTAATTTGGGAGAGTATCAGGAATCAAAACATCTTCATTGGCATGTAGCTTCCGGTCCGGCGTTGAGCTGATGCGGTATCAATATGGGGGACTATGGAACTAGGACGAATCACTCAAATCTTTCGCTACCCGGTTAAGTCAATGGCCGGTGAATCGCTGGACGTTGCCAGGCTGGGTTGGCAGGGCATTGAGGGTGATCGCAGGTTTGCTCTTCGCCGAATTGCTGATAAGAGCGCGTTCCCGTTCCTGACGGCGAGCAAATTACCTGGGCTGCTCCTCTATAAACCGTTCCGTCTCGACGGCAATGGTGACGAGCTACACCCGACACACGTGCGTACACCGGACGGGAAAGAGTACCAACTCCAAAGCGACGAATTACGAGAGGAAATTTCCAGGCGGCATGGCAGTGATGTCGAATTGATGAATCTGAAGCATGGCATCTTTGACGAATCTCCGATTTCCGTAATCACTCTCAGCACAGTGCACGGCATTGAACGCGAATCAGGCCGCGATCTTGATCTGCGCAGATTTCGACCGAATATCGTGATCGAAACAAAAACGCCTGAGCCGTTTGAGGAAAACAGTTGGCTCGGCCGGACTTTGATGCTTGGTGAAGGGAACTGTGCGATCGGAATTACGTTGAAGGATGAGCGATGTGTCATGGTCAATCTCGATCCGGACACAGCCGAGAAAGATTCTGAAGTGATGAAGACTATCGTTCGTCTAAACCAGAATTACGCCGGCGTGTACGGCGCGGTAGTCAGGGCCGGCGAGGTTCGTGTTGGCCAAGTGGTGACTTTGACAGAGTAGAGAAGAGGCTTTGCAAAAAAAGTGGATCCGATTTGGATCGGGGCAGGTAAATACTGGGAACGCGGGCGCCTCGCCCGCAATGAGCGCGAAGCGCGAAGCGATTTTTTGCCTTAGCTTTAAGAATTGAGCGTGCTGCGCATCCTTGTGCGGGCGAGGCGCCCGCGCTCCAGCAGTTGACTTGCGTCGTGCCTCCCAAGATTTTTGGGCAAAGCATTGAGAAGAGCAAAGATTTCTCGCCGCGACTATCGGAAGAAGTCGTGGGCAGTGATTCCAGGATTGATGTGAGGCGGACACGGGTACGCGGTTGAGTTGGCAAGTCCTGACGGAACGGCGAGTCCATCGTAGCCGTCAATGACCCGCAAGGAGAACAGCTTTGCATTACATGATTGTTGAGCGCTTCAAGAATGGCGATCCTTTGCCGGTGTATCGACGCTTCCGGGACTTTGGACGCCTGGCTCCCGACGGATTGGAATATGTGACGAGTTGGGTTGACGAGCGTTTGGAGCGCTGCTTCCAGGTGATGGAAACAGATGATCGCAAGAAAATCGACGAGTGGCTCTCTCGCTGGAGCGACATCGTCGAATTTGAAGTTTATCCGGTTATCTCCTCGAAAGAGGCCGCGGAAAGGATTTCAAGCCATCTCTGAGATTCAGCCGCGGAGCGGCAAAAGATCTGTAGCCCATGGCGTGAGCCATGGGATCGCGTTTCTTCGTTGAGTTTCGCCGCGCTGCGGCTGTTTTCTTTTACCCACAGAAACCCACGGCTTACGCCGTGGGCTACAGAAGTTCCGCCCGCTTTGCGGGCTGGGTGAGTCAACTATGTAATTGTCTTTGGGAGAGAGAGAGAGAGAGAGAGAGAGCCCGAACCCATCCGCTAACGCGGATGGTGCTGACCGCAGATCGCTCGTCGCCTCGCTTACATTCGACATCTCTTCTATCAAGCGCCGCATCACAAAGCCGACATTACATCTTTCCAACAGGTGACAACGTGCGACATCTTGCCAATGGTCTTATCACCATCACACTTGTGTTATGGCTGAATCTGAGCGCGTGCCCTGCGCAAACTCTTTCAAATTGCCGGCCGCCACCGCCGATGCCGGCGAATGTCAGGCCGGGTGTTGCCGGCTTAAGTCTGAGTCGTGACGGCAAGACGTTGGTTGTGGCCACGGGCGACGCGAAGATCCGATTTGTCGATCTGGCTACCGGCGAAGTTCGACGGACTTTCACCGGGCACACTAACGCGGTCTATCGCGGCGTGTTCAGTCCTGATGAAAAATTGCTCGCCTCTTCGAGCCGCGACCACACCGCGAGAATTTGGAATGTCGCTTCCGGCCAGGAGTTGCGGCAACTGGATGGCTTTCGTTGCGCAGTTAAGGCCGTCGCGTTCAGCCCCGACGGTCAGATGCTCGCAGCCTCAGGCAATGACGGCATGCTGAAACTGTGGGAGGTGAAGACGGGAAAAGAGTTGAAGTCGCTGGTGCATAAAGACTCAGCCGATATCGACATGGCGACCTACGCATTTGTTTTCAATCGCGATGGAAAGAAGATTTATGCCGGCAACGGCGACGGCACGATCAGTGAATGGGACACGGCCGCGGGAAAGGAAAACAAAGTCTGGCGGGCCCACGATCAAACTACTTTTAGACTGCAGTTCAGTCCGGACTATCGCATCCTCGCGTCATTCGGTGACTCGGTCGTCAAGCTTTGGGACACGTCCAACTGGCGTGAGCTGCGCAGACTGTCGATGGAAAGATCGCCGGCTGTTTCCGCCCTGTCCAGCATGATGGTTTTCAGCCACAATGGCGGAACTCATTGCCGCCAGCAACGCCGGCATCGACACAAAACAACAAACTTATGCTTATGTGCAGACAGTGGTGTGGAAGGTTAAAACCGGAGAGAAGCTCTTCACGCTTGAGGGTCATAAGTTCGATGTTAATGGATTAATCTTCACCAGCGACGATCGTTTTCTGCTGACTGGAGGGGTCGACGCCACCATCAAGTTTTGGGACATGAAAACAGGGCAGACGACGCGCACGATTACTCTGGCAAATAAAGAGAACGAGTAATCGATGTGACTGGCGGGTAGGCGTCTTCGCTGAGAATCTAGCGTGGCAAACAGTAGTGAGGTGAATTTCTGGAACACTGTTGCTGCCGGGTTTATAGAAACCCCACCCTCATGGAATGAAGCTCCGGAGGGGCGAAACATTCCAGGGTCGACCTGCTTTTAGTTACGCTCCTCCGGAGCTAGAGAGACCGTCGACATGGGGGGCTATAAACATTTGGCCGCTCTGCGGCCAGTCGGCAGTCTCCCATGATCACACCAACACAAGATTGCCCCACTACCCGTGTCGGGGTTGCGCTCCAGTCAATTCTGATCTAAATATCCGAAACTAATAATGGACAGGATTTACAGGATGTACAGGATTATCAGAAAGGAATTCGGCGCGTTCCCTGTCATCATGTAAATCATGTCTAACTTTCTTAGTGCCGGCCGGACACGAACTACTGAAAGAAGATTGAACCTAATGACTCTGAATCACGATGAATTAGCAGCTCGTCTCGAACTTGTCGAAGAACACATGCGTGCCGAAAACGATCATGATGTGGATCGCATCATGCAAACTTTCGGCAAGCATCCGACCTTTGTGCTTAATAGCGACACTTTCACGGGTCAGGAAAATATCCGTGGCATGTATGAAAGCTTCGGGTTCGGAGGCCGCGGCGGCTTTGCGAATATTCACGTCGAGATGAAGCATCGCCACGTCAGCGATGATGCCATCATCCTCGAAGCTGTTTTGCGCGCGGAACACGCCGGCGACTGGCAGGGAATTCCCGCGACCGGCAAGAAGATCGAGGTGCCGCTGTGCGCGGTTTTCCCATTTGACGAAGATGGAAAGCTCGCCGGGGAGCGAGTGTATCTCGACGGAGCTGTCTTGCTGAAGCAGCTCGGAGTTCTTTCCTGAGCTGCATCGGAATGCAGGTCTGGAGCCCTCAGTCCATCCTGAAATAAAGTCAGAACCGCGAGCGTGGCATTCCCAGAAACACGTGCCGCGACGGGGAACAACTCGAGCCGCCTGCGCGCCTTGCGCCCATCTCGATTCCCATTCCCAGCAGACCTCTCAGCCAGCGACTTCCGCCGTCATCGCGTCTCGGTTGTTCGAGTGTCGATGTTGCGCGTTCGCGCGTGCCGCGCGATCTCTCATTTGTCTGCGCCTGAGTCGTCGAATTTTCGGTAGATTCAGTAACGCGGCGCGGCCGGGTTTGTGAGCCCACAGGCATTGCCATTGCGAGTAAGACAGGGAAGAGTAGGGCCGGGACAGCAATCTTTCTCATATCGCTTGCGCCTCCTCTAAAACTGACTTGATGCGGAAATTGGATGAATGATCCAAGGATAGAGGTGTGCAGCATGTAATAAGTTGCCGTATGTGTCAAGAGTGACTGGATGTGCCCCAAATTTTGAAACGACTTTTCCGTAGCCCAGGCGTTCACGCCTGGGAACAAGGAACGATTGGTTTCAAAAAGCCCCATTAATGGGGCTTTACTGCCTTTCACGTTTCTTACCCCAGGCGTAAACGCCTGGGCTACGGAAAGCGCCACGATGAAACTAGGTGACCACTGAGTGACACGCGCTTGTCACATCACGCGTGGATCGGCCCTCACCTTAAGCGGCTGCGTGTAAGTCTTCCCCTCGACAGTTAACCTGATTCGATAATCTCCGGGCAGCACCACGGCTGCGCCGCCGCGACCAAAGCCACCGCCGCCGCCTCCGGCTCCCGCGGCACGCGTCGGCGGAGTCGGACGAAAATCCCAAATCCATCGATGCATGCCCGCCCCGTTGGAGAGTGGCTCCTGCCTTCTCACCCAAAACGCCGGAATGTTGAGGGTGTCAGGATTTACTGGCTGAGGTTTGTCATCGCTCGAGTAACTGCGAATTACTTCGCCGGCCGGATCGATAATTTCGAGCGTCACCGGCCCGCTGGGACTCGATTTCAAATAGTAATCGATGGCCGCGCCCACCGGCGGATTCTCGGCGAGAGGTTCGTCGCGCGGCATCGGCGTTCCGTTATCGCTGCCGGCGATAACTTCCACGGCGACGGCGGGACTAAAAAGGTGCACCGGCGATTTTGCGACCTCGTCGGTGATTTGCCGCAGAGCGCTGATATTATCCAGCACCCAGAAACCGCGGCCATGCGTCGCTACGATCAAATCGCCACCGTGAATTGCCAGGTCGCGCATGGATGCGGGCGGCATATTCAGTTGGAGCGATTGCCATCGGTCGCCGTCGTCGAACGAGACAAACACCGCGCGCTCAGTCCCGGCGAAAAGAAGCCCGCGCCGTTGAGTATCTTCCTTGATCGTTTGCACATAGATTCCCGCCGGCAGTCCTTTGGTGATTTCGGTCCACGTCTTGCCCGCGTCACGCGTGCGAAAGATGTGCGGCCCGTAATCCTGAAGCTGATGCCGTTCGACCGCGGCGTAAGCTTCATTAACGTCGAAGTGCGAGGCCTCGATCATCGTCACCTTGCTCCACGAAGTCAGCGCCGGCGGCGTCACCGTCTGCCAGTTCTTTCCATCGTCGTTGGTCACGTGAATCAAGCCGTCGTCGGTTCCAATCCAGATCATTGAAGCGCGCAGAGGCGACGGCGCAATCGTATAGATCACCCCGCGACGCTTGTCGGTCGGCGCGTCCGCTGCCGCCGCTTCATTCAGATTGGCCGGCACGCCGGGATCTTCGCGCGTCATGTCCTGACTAATCTGGGTCCAGCTTTCACCGCCGTTGGTCGTCTTGTAGAGAAATTGATTCGCGTAATAGAGCGCGCGCGGATCGGCTTTCGAAAAAACCAGCGGCTGCGTCCACGCGTGCCGGTACTGTCCCGTGGCGCCGCCGCGTTCAGGCGAAACATTTTTCGTTTCACCCGTGAGCACGTTGCACTTCGTAACCGTACCGCCGAAGAGAATTTCCGGATGCAGCGGATCGGGCGCCGTGTATCCGGCTTCGCCACCAGAGCACAAGCCTTCCCAATCACGATTGGAAATTTCCGAATGGCGGCTGCGCGACGGCGAACCGACCGCGCCGCTGTCCTGTTGCGCGCCGGTAATCCAGTAAGGGAATCGATAATCCGGTGCGACGTGATAAATCTGCGCGGTCGGCTGGTTGTACCAGGAACTCCACGTCAGCGCGCCGTCAACGGTGACGATGCTGCCTTGATCGCTGGCGAGGATCATGCGTTTCGGATCGTCGGGATTGATCCAGAGTTGATGATAATCATCGCCGCCGGGCGCGCCTTTGATCGCCGTCCAGGTCTTGCCGGCGTCGTTCGATCGATAGGTCGATGTGTTCATCACGTAGACGATGTCGGCGTTTTTGGGATCGGCGGTGATCTTTTCAAAGTACCAGCCGCGATCCCACAGGCGCTTGTCGTTGGACAGCCTGGTCCAGGTCAGACCGGCATTGTCGGATCGAAAGACGCCGCCTTCTTTCGCATCCACGGCCGCGTAGATTCGATTACGATTAGCGGGCGAGACTGAAATACCGATGCGCCCACGACCCTCAACCGGAATACCTTCATCGATCTGCTTCCAGGTGGCGCCGCCGTTTGTTGATTTGAAAATGCCTGCGCCCGGGCCATTTGCCGGCGTGTAGATAAACCATGGCGGCCGGCGCACATTCCACAGAGCTGCGTAGATGATTTGCGAGTTCGTCGGATCGAAATTCAAATCGATGGCGCCCACGTCGGCATTCTTGAATAAGACTTTTTCCCAGGTGATCCCACCGTCATGCGTCCGATAGACGCCGCGATCCGAATTTGGTCCATAACAATTGCCGAGCGCGGCCACGAAGACTCGATTAGAGTTTTTTGGATCGACGATGATCCGGCCGATCTGTTTTGTGTCCTCGAGACCGATGTGCTTCCAGGTCTTGCCGCCGTCGTTTGATTTGTACATGCCGTCGCCGAACTGGATCGAGTCGCGCATGTCGGCTTCGCCGGTGCCCACATAGATCGTGTTCGCATCTGAAGGCGCGACGGCAATCGCCCCGATCGATGCGGACCCTGCCGAATCAAAAATCGGCGTCCAGGTGCGGCCAGAATTGATCGTCTTCCAAACACCGCCGCCTACCGATCCGAAATAATAAATATCGGGCTGGCCAATAACGCCGCTGACCGCGTTGACGCGCCCCGCGCGAAACGGACCAATCATGCGCCAACGGAGGCCGGAGTAGAGACTGGTGTCGAATTGTTGTGCGATGGCGACGGGAACCAGAAAGAACAATCCAACGATTGCGAGGAGTGAGACAGAGATTGATATGTGAAAGAGGAGTCGACGAGTCTCAGCCATGTAGAGTTTCTCCGTAGAATTCGGTTGGGTAATAATTGTAATGAATTTCAGTCAAGTCGAAGTAATGCGCGGAAGCCTGCTTGCTCGAAATGCTAGTCAGTTGTCAACGCGTTGGTTAATCCGCGCTTCTGCATTACGACATACGACACGCAATCGATCAAGCCCCATTCTTTATCCAGGCGACTGCAAAACAGCGCCAGTGCTTGCTGATAGAGTTCTTCCGTAATCAAGACGATTTCAACTTGTGGGTCACGTTCGAGCGCGTCCAATAATTCGCCGGCTGCTAGACGATAACGCAGCTTCGATAATGCGTTACCGATCTCCAGCAGCACGGCTCGCGTCGTTACGAGTGGCGTTTGGTTGGCTAGTAGTTCGGTCGGCCAATTCTTCGGCGCGTTGGTGGTGTTCATCGGATTCGACAGACAGGGCGATAGCATAAGCCGCATCCAGGAAGAACTCATTGCTCATCCAATTTCGCTCCGCCGTAAAGATAATCATCAAGCCGAGAAGACCAGTCGGCAGGACCTTGCAGGCGCAACGAACGCGCCACTTTAAGAAATGATTTGGGCTCGGCCGGGTGACCGTTATCGGCGTTCGTTTCCACGCCCGCCAAGTCCTCGACGAACTTCAAGACCTCCGCTTGCTGATTCTCGGGTAGCGCTCGTAGCTTTTCGATTACCTTGTCTTCAAAATTCGCAGCCATTAGTCGATCTCCATTTCCGTCATCATACCGCTGCCGGGTTGTGTTGTCAGTAATCGCCCGTTCCCAGTTTGTAGTTGACTCGAAAGTTTGAGACGTTTTTGATAATAGTCGTTATGGGCTGACTAGGCTACGGGAACGCCTATTTCGTAAAGAAAATCCGGCGACATGTCGGCGCCATTATTCCAGACAATCGTATCCAAATCAGAGTTGAGATGAACACTTTTGAAGTTGCTGATGTCTTTCAGCGGCTCAACACTTCGCCATCGAGGTGCGGCGCAAAATCAACTAGCCGTAAGTTTCCATCTTCAAAAGTCAGCAGTAGCTTGTATTCGGACAGATACTTTACGTCCTTCACGAAATGCATTATTACCTCTACTTCGGATTGGTGCAGTCTGCCTGTTCGCCAATCCATCCCAACGCTGCATGAATGACGGCATCCTCCGCGGCTCGCGGGTTCCGGCCGGTGATGGGAATCGTCTCGTCCGGGCTCAAACCTTCAGGATATTCACCGCCGACACGGTCGATATAAACCCCAACCGTCAGCACCAGGACCGCGCCATCGCTCAGAGGGAAACGCTGCACTGCCGACGTAATCGAAATTGGCTCGCCGAAAAATCTGGTCATCGGCCGGCCTCGCAGCGCCACGGCGATGCCTTCAGCAGAGTTAGTTGTTTTCCGATCGATGAGCACCGCGATCAGGGCCGACGTTTTCGATCGGTATGGCTGTCCCGAGACTTTCGCCTGCTCGTGTTCGACACCAAAAAGATCGCGAATGCCGGATTTACCGTCTCGATAAAACCACTTCAAAAGGTTTCCATCCGAATCTCGAAAGCCGCCGACAACGCCTTCACCGAGAATCGGGCCGATACCCACCAGCATCGGCCACAAATCGTTGCTCGTATTTGCCCGCAGATCGATTATCCAGCCGCAAGGGCTCGCCGCATCGAGCTCGGCGATTACTCTTTGCAATTGAGTTGAGCGAAGTTCGTTGACCGATTGTTCGGTGGACTCGCTGTCATAAGCCGGAACGACGACGCGCGCGACCGTGCGGCCGCCCACCTTGTGCAGGTATCCTTCGGGCCCGTGTTGCACCTCGACCGCCGGCGGTGGACGGCCAAAAAAGATTCTATTTGGATCAGGCTTGTTCGGTTTGCGGCTGGCTTCCAGGTCTCGCAATTCCTTTGAGAGATCGAGAGTCGCCCGCGTGTCTTTGAGATCTCGCACCGCAAGTCGGATGGCTTCGTAAGTATCGGCCGGCACTTCCGCCGCCGCCGCGGCCTTCATCGCTTTTTGCGTGACGGCATTCCAATCAACCGACTTCTTGCGCACCGAATTGGCCTGCATCAGATCGAGGGCTGCTTGCAGATAAGTTTTCGCCGCCGGCGAGATCTCTTTAGTGCCCTGGGTTTGGCCGCGCGGAACAAAAGACAGAGACGCCAGGGCGAGCATCATCACCAGCAGTCTCTTTGTCATCGATTGAGCTCTTAAACAAGTCACAGCAGTGCGTCGAAAAATGCCAGGTCAGGCTAGTACACGATTCGCTAGTTCACAAGTAAGTGTCGTGGACAGAAATAAGGTTACACCTTGTTTTGTGTAGCGCCGAATTTCACGAACCTTCAGTCCTTTTGATCGCGCTGGTTTTTGCTGGCTCTCGCTTCAACGTCAGCCAGCGAGCAGTGCGCCGCTTATGATCTCGGCTTTTCGTTTTAAGAGAATCTCGGAGCCGAACATTTCCCGAACGCCGGTTATTCCATTCGCGAGCGCCAGGGGTAGAAATATTTCACGAGCCTGTTTTTCTTCGGGAGAGTGAAAGTGCATGTCCCACAGGCCGGGTATCATGAACTTGCCGCTGGCATTCACCACCTTCGCGTCTTTGGGAACGCGGACTTGTCCGGTTTTGCCCAACGCGATAATTCGATTGCCCTGAATGATAACTGTCGCATCTGATTTGGTTGGCCCGCCCGCCGTGTCGATGACAGTTACATGAGTGCACACGAGTGGCCGAGATTGCACGCCTGGCTGCGTCTGCGCCGCAGTCATTATGGGCGGCAGTAGAACAATCAACAGCAGTCCGAGTGTGTTCCTCATATAGATTTCCCAACGGCCCACAAAGACAATGACGGCAATAATCGGTTTCGTTAAGAAGACGAAAGCTCTAATGTCCCGGCGTCCTAGAAAATCGCTGACTGAAAATCAGAAAGCTGGAATATCTCGCTTACCAGGTCTACGGCTTTTTCCGCATCAAACTCTCCGCAAGTATAGATGAGGTGGAAAGGAACTTCGGATTCACCCACACGCCGATGTAGATACCCGAATCAACCAAAGGGACAAACCCGTCAAAGCCTTCATTGACGTTTTTGCCTTCGCCGCTGGTCCGATGAATTATTGGTTCGCTATAGGTTCGCAGTCCCAGCTCAGAGGTGAGGCGCGAAAACTAAGTTCTCAGACTTTCTTCCGTGACTTCGACGCCAAAATAACCTTCAACCAGAAGCCGCTTCCTGAAGATCTCGGGTGCGATGTTGGTCAATGGAGTTGTGTTCATGGAATATCACTCGCCCGGCTCTTTTGTTTGGTAGTGATGTTATGAAGCAAGCGCCTCCTCCGTGAGTGCTAGACTCACGGCAGCTCTGTGACATGGAGGCTGA
>UEXV01000045.1_pt1 | contig 24628 bp, 23 predicted proteins | sample 4301181 | NCBI WGS metagenome assembly UEXV01 (sample SAMEA4773175, study PRJEB27434) | metagenome | biome: 2259; feature: agricultural soil; material: soil | place: USA | collected 2014-09 | depth 0.25 m | reverse complement strand
TTTGAGTCAGCTCGTAGGGAGTCAGCCGCTAGAATTCACCAAGAACGCCCTTGAAGATCTGCGAAGATTATGCAACGAACTGATGCTCGTCAAGAGTTTTATTACGATTGTGGTAACTAGATAAACATATTGGAAGACTGAATAGAAATGATCTCCAGCGTGAGGCATTAGGAAACGGTGGGCGACGGGACATTCAAGACCCTACAAGTGCTTCCGGAAAAACGTGGCGATCTTCCAGGCGTCGATAGCCTTCCAAGGCATTTCCGCCGTCGTGTAGTGTCCGCACGGCAGCCAGACTACGTCGAGATCGATGCCCCGCGATTTCACTTCGTTAATTACCTGAAGCGATAAATCGACCGGGAAGGTTAGGTCATAACGCGCGGCGATGAAGCGCATTGGCCGCGGCTTCATGTCGAGCAGACGCGGAATGAAAGGCAGCGGGCTGATCGGTGTCCAGAATTCGCGTAGCTCCTCGAGCGTCAAATCGGTTTCAATTCCGGCGCGCACGTGCTGCGTCGAGATGCCATGCCAGACAACGTCGGCGTAGTATCCCGAGACGTGGTTGAAGATCGCCACATCAATCGCCGGTTCGTGTGCAAACGTCAGAAACGCGGTGCACGATCCAATGCTCGTGCCGAGAATTCCGATTCGTTCGATGCCTTGTTGCTGTAACCAGCGCACAGCCGCGCGCGTGTCGAGCACGGCCTGCCGCATCGATTGAATTGTGCGGCCGATGTTTGAGCTGATCAGATGTTCGGCGCGCTCGAGTTCAGGCGGCCGGCGCTGTTCGTGATAAGGCGCCATCAGACGCAGCGCAGTCATGCCCAGGCCGTTGAAGATGCGACACGCTTCGACGTGACTGTCCGGCTGTGCATTCCACTGCGGCAACACCACCACCGCCGCGCGTGGTTTGTTCCGGCGTTCGCGACGCGGCACAAACAGACGCGCGTGCACCGTATTGTTTTCCGGAGAAGGAGTATGAACCGCGCTGGTCCAGGTCAGGTGATCGCCGGTGAGCTGATAATCATCGATCTGCGGCAGCGCAAAGAAATCTTCGCTCCGGGCCATTACCCGGCGCGTGTGCTCGCGAAAGATGATGCGCGGATCGTCGCCATTCACATGATCGCTGATGAACTCAGCGCCCCAGGCAAACGGCCGCACAATTCGATTGTCGTCTTTCTTTGTGTGCGCAATCTCGCGCGCCCGCATCCACTTTCCGAACAAAGCAATCCTCCGTGGTGAACGATTCATCCTAAAGGTCGCGGAACTCTGAAATCAAGCAGAGTTAAAGAAACGTAGTGTTCTGATAACGCGTGGCCGGATCGGGGCAGTAGCCCGACCGTAAGGGAGGGCGTTTGTGCGATGTTTACGCCCTCCCTTACGGTCGGGCTACTGCCCCATCTCGCTTTTCTCGAACTTAACAATTATTAACTGGCGAATCGTTCTTCCACCGTCGCCGCAAAAACGAGCGTACCGACAATGCCGATGCACCCGGCCACGATAAATGGAATTCCCGGACTAACCTGCCAAAGGAACCCGCCCACCGCCGCCGCCGGAGTGATCGATAGACTGCGTATCAGGTAATAAAGACCGACCGATCGCGCGCGCAGTTCATCGCGCGCGAAATCAACGATCATTGCTTTACGCGCCGGTTCGCCAATCTCGCGGAGGCCCCCAATGATGAAGGCGACCACCAGCCACCCGAAGTTTGGGGCCGCGATGATGGCCAGCGGAAAAAGAGCAAAACAAACGAAGGTCAGGATGACGAACGGCTTGCGGCCAACGCGATCGGCAATTTTGCCGGCCGGAATGTAAACCACGATCGAGGTGATCATCTGAATGGCGATCAACGTTCCGTAACCGGCTGCGCTTAATCGCTTCACGTTGATTACGTAGAGCACAATGAACACACCCGTCATGCCTTCGCACATTCTGATGATGACGTCAGAGATCAGCAGACGCTTGAGCGCGCCATGAAATGAACGCCAGACGCCGCGGATGTTGGTGGATGCGCCACGCTGGATGGGGATTTTTATCCGCGAAACGATCACTGCCGTGGCCGCAGCGAAACCCAGCGTGATCAAAAGCCCGATGTGAACGCCCTGAACAATTCCGTGCGACGCGATCAGGGCGCCGCCGGCCAGCGGCGCAATCACGATCGGCACGCGTTTCAAAATCGACTGAAGCGTAAAGCCCATGGCGCGTCGCTCGGGCGGCAGCGAATCACCGATGACCGCAAAGATTGCCGGCGAGGCCATGCTCTGCCAGGCCATCGCCAGGGCCAATCCCAGAAAGACGTACGGCCAGGAAGGCGAGATGAGATAGACGAGATAACCAATCGACGCGAGGGTAATAAAGATCAAAAATGCGCGCCGGCGACCGAGATGATCCGCCAGCCAGCCGCCGGGATATTGATAAATCGCGTCGAAGAAATCGTGGGCCGTGCCAAACAGCCCGATGACTGGCGTAGTTGCGCCCAGCGCCTCCAGATACTTTGGCAGGAACTTTTGCCAGAGCTCTTCGCCCAGCCCAATCAGAAACACGGCCGCCGAAGCGGCGGTGACATTTCGTTCCAGACTAAGGAAGTCGGCAATCTGAGCGCCAAGCTGTTTGGTTTCTTTCCGAGCCATCGAATAAACGAATCAGAGTTGGCTTTCCGAAAAAGTCGTCAGAGGAACGACGCAAGTGAATACTGGGAGCGCGGGCGCCCCGCCCGCACAAGCGTGCGCAGCACGCTCAATCCTTAAGGCCGTGGCAAACAAAGCTGTTCGCACTTCGCGCTCATTGCGGGCGAGGCGCCCGCGCTCCCAGTATTACGGATTCCGTTTCAAAATCGGATCCACTTTTTGCCAAAGCCCATCCGAGTTGCCAACAGTGTTTCAGCCACAGATGAACACAGATTGACACAGATAAAAAGCCGTCGTGGGTTGTTCTATCCGTGTAAATCTGTGTTCATCTGTGGCCGATTCAATTAAATTCCGGCTGTCTCTTTCCGCCAACCGCCGAAATATGTTATAGACGATTTCGTTAATCTCAGGCCCCATACTTTACGACTCGAGCGAGCTGCGACTGCGCCGTTCGCGGAGGATTAGTTTCTCATGAAAACTCGAACGGTATCGGTCTTACGGATTCGAATCGCGGCTGTAATGCTTGCCTTACTCGCGCTCTTGGTCGCCAGCAGTTGTCTACCGAAAAACCTTTCTGAATCCGGCGGCGGCGTGAACATCACGCTCTACGGTTTCTCGATCATGAAAGAGCCGTTAGAGAAGGCGATCTATCCGGCGTTCATCGCGAAGGCAAAAAGGGAACACAATATCGACATTCACTTCACCTCGTCGTTCGCCGGCTCGGAAACGATCACCAACCAGATTCTGCAAGGCGTCAAAGCACACATTGCGATTCTTTCCATTGAACGTGACGCGCAGCGTTTGCAGCAGGCGGGGTTCGTCACTTCCGACTGGCACAACCTGCCGCAGAAGGGCATCGTCAATAAGACGCCATTTGTAATTCTGGTGCGCAAGGGCAATCCGAAAGGGATTCACGACTTTTCGGATTTGGCCAAGTCCGGCCTCAAGTTGATTCATCCGGACCCGGTCAATTCCGGCGGCGCGCAATGGTCGATCCTGGCGATTTATGGTTCGGAACTTAAGAAAACGGAAAGGCAATCGGGCGAAGCCGATCCAGCGCGAGCGCTGCAAACACTGCAAGCGATTTGGCGCAACGTGATATCCACTCCGGCGTCCGCTCGTGAAGCGCGCACAACTTTCGAACTGGGCAACGGTGATGCGTTGATTACCTATGAACTCGACGCGTTGATGATGAAGCAGGCCAACGCGAAAGCGGATGCAGAGATCGTGATTCCGGAAACGACGATCCTGAGCGAGCATCCTGTGGTCGTAATCGATCGCAACGTGTCAGCGGCTGACCGTCAGGTTATCGACGCGTTCGTGCAATACCTTTGGACTGAGGAAGCGCAACGCGCCTTCGTCAAATCGAATTTTCGCTCGAGCACGAACGATGCTCTGAACCAGGAAAACAAGGAACTCGCAACCATCAAGTATCCGTTTACAGTGGAATATTTCGGCGGCTGGGAAAAGGCATACCCGGACATCATCGAAAAAATCTTTCGCGATCAAGTGCAGAAGCGGAAATGAATAGCCACAGAGGCACGGCGAAGATGAAATGTGGAGTGCGCCGGCAGAGCGAAGCGCGACGGCGCTTTGGATGAATCTTCGAAATGGATGTTTAGCGAAACCAAAGCGCCGTCGCCGCTTCGCTCTGCCGGCGCACTCCAAATCTGTTCCTGGCTGAATTCTTTTTTATGAGAATTCCGGCAATCAGACACGTGCGCGGATTTGATGTCGCTCGCCCGCTCAGTATCGGCGCGATGCTCGGCATCATGCTGCCGCTGGTCTTGTTGCCGATGCTCTCGATTTTTGTTTACGGCACGAACAAAGGCCTCGGCGTCTTCTGGTCCTCGCTCGTTGCGCCTGAGGCTGTCTTTGCGCTGAAGCTTTCGATTGTCACGAGTTTTTGGGCCACGGTCTTTAACGTCGTGTTTGGTCTGTTCGCCGCATACGTGCTTTCGCGTTACGACTTCTGGGGACGCAACGCGGTGATCGTGACGATCTCGTTACCGACTGCGATTCCGACGGCGGTCGCCGGATTTGCGTTGCTGCTGCTGTGGGGCAAGTACGGCATGATCGGCCGGTTCTTTACCGAAGATCAGCAGATTATGTTCACGCCGTACGCGATAATCCTGGCGAATATCTTCGTGACGTTTCCGCTGGCCTTCGGCGTAATCAAGCCGGTGTTCGACACGATGAGCCGCTCGCTGGAAGAAGCGTCGGCCACGATTGGCGCGACGCGTTGGCAGACGTTTTGGCACGTGACGCTGCCGAGCTTGCGCGGCGCGATCGTGTCGGGCGCGTTACTGACTTTCGCGCGCGCGGTCGGCGAATTCGGATCGACAATTCTGGTTTCGGGGAATCTCGCCGGACGTACGCAGACAGCGCCGCTCTACATCTTTGCAAAATTTAATGAAGGACAGATCGAAGCGGCGAATGCAATCGCGATTGTGCTGGCGCTGCTTTCGTTCGTAATTTTCAGCGTGCTGTTTTTCGCGCGCGATTGGTTGGAATTTGAGGCGCAGGAAGTATGATAGCCGAAATGAAACTGGCTCCCGACAGCGGCCCGCTGCATGTGTCGTGGGCTCCCGACCGCGAAAAAGGTTCGGGAGTTGCGGCCAGCGTGCGCGGCATCAGCAAGCGCTTCAAGAAAGCCAAAGTGCTGGAAGACGTTAGCTTCGACGTGGCTGAAGGCGAGTCGCTGGTTTTGCTCGGCGCCTCAGGCAGCGGCAAGACTACGATTTTGCGGATCATAGCGGGACTCGAGCAGCCGGACAGCGGCTACGTAATTCTCCACGGCAAGGACGTGACTGATTTACCGGCGCGCGAGCGCGGAGTCGGCGTCATCTTTCAATCGTACGCGTTGTTTCCGCGCATGACAGTCGAAAAGAATATTGGTTATGGATTAAGGATACGGCATCGACCGCGAAAAGAACGGAGAGAGACGGTCGATCGCTTAATCGAGCTCGTGCAGTTGGAACAGCATCGCAAGAAATATCCATGGCAACTCTCCGGCGGTCAGCAACAACGCGTGGCCATCGCGCGCACGCTGGCTTACAAACCGCAGGTGCTTCTGTTTGACGAGCCGTTCGGCGCGCTTGACGCGCAGACGCGCGTGCACCTGCGGCGAGAGATTCGCGCGCTGCTGCGTCAGGTTCGCGTGCCTTCAGTTTTCATTACGCACGATCAGGAAGAAGCTTTGGAGTTGGGCGATCGCATCGCGGTGCTCAACGAAGGCCATCTCGAACAGATCGGGACGCCTGATGAAGTTTACAATCATCCTGAGACAGAATTTGTGGCGACATTTCTCGGCGCTGCGAACCTTTTGCTGGGCGTGGCGACGCAGGGCACGGTCGAAATTGGCACAGCAAAATTGCCCGCTGAAAAAGAAACCAGACGATTTCGTGAAGGTCAATCGGTTAAGCTCGTTTTTCGACCCGAAGATGTTTGCATCAGCCAGGACGCTAATCTCCCCGAAGGCTGTCGCCGGCTGACGAACGGCGTGATTCAGGAAGTAAATTTTGTTGGCGCGTATCAACGTCTGACTGTGCGGCTTGATCTAACCCATCGCCAGCAAGCAGAAAACGAAGCCCCACTTTATCAAGTCACCATCAACACGCCTGAACGCATGACTGGAGTCCCGATTATGGTGACGCGGCCGAAGCCCGAAGCTAACGCGCTGCGTTTCAAACCCGGCGACCGCGTAGCCGTCGGACTCACGTCGTTCAGCGTGCTGCCTAATTACACACTCGCAAAACACCGATGAGGAAAATTCAGATTGGCTTGTTCCTGGTAACCATACTCTGGTGCGCCGGGCCCGCGGCGGGGCAATCAAACGTCCCGGAGAAAGACAATCAATACTGGAACGACATCCTGCTGACAATTCCGCTGAACAAGAAGTTTGATTTTTTGTTGGCAGGCCAGTTGCGCGTTGGCGATAACGTCAGCCGGCCAGTAGATGAGCGTTGGGGAGTTGGATTCACTTACAAAGCCGGCAAATACTTAACGCTGGGCACAGGCTTTTTTCAGAGAGAAGCGAAGGCGCCGCGCGGACGGCGCGAACACGAAGAAAGGCTCACGATGTTCGGCACAGTGCGCATACCGTTGGGAAAATTCGTTTTGAGTAATCGTAACGGGTTTGAACGCCGCTGGCGCCAGCCTCAAGTCGACGCGTGGCGCAATCGCAACCGCATCCAGCTTGACCATCCGTTTACTGTCCACAAGCAGAAGTTTACCTTCTTTGTCGCGGACGAATTTTTTTACGACTGGAGTGTGCACGACCTGGTGCGAAACCGCGCCACCATCGGCGCCAGCCATGCCTTCAACAAACACTTCACCGGCGAGCTTTACTACATGCGCCAAAACGATGGCCGATCGCGACCCGGCGATCTCCACGTCATCGGCACCACCATGAGGTTTAAGCTGTGATGGGCATCAGATTTTGGAGTGCGCCGGCAGAGTGAAGCGGCGACGGCGCTTTGGATAAATCGTGTCAGAACCGCGAGCGGTAGCGACCGGATCGAGACACGCCTAAAAAGTCCCTTGCACGCTTCAGCATTTACAGTCGCCTTGCGATCCGGTCGCTACCGCTCGCGGTCCTGACACGCAAAGCGCCGTCGTCGCTTCGCTCTCCGGCGCACTCCAAATCGCATCGCGTCTGACTTCACTTGCACTTTACCCGCGAGGCTTCCTGTCCAAAGACCAAACTGAAAGTGCCGATGAGCTTGCCTGAGCCTCGGCGCTTGACGGTTAGCTGCATTCTCTGGCCCGTTACTCTGCCACTGAATTGAACCTGGACACCTTTGGATTGCTCGTCGGCTCGCACCGGGCCGCCATGCTCGATCACGTGAAGTCCGGAAACACTGAAGCGACCACGCCGGTCAAGAATAATTCTTTTGGAAATAAACCCGTGCGCGCAATCGTATTCCACGCTGGCCCCGTCGGGCTTTACGTCAAGACTAATGTGTTGGCCGCCCCAAAGACCCTGAGCTAACTCACTTCCTGATTTCTGATTTGTCTCTCGTGTTCTTCCGACCGCGAACACCTGCATCATCATGAACGCCGAGATACCAATCGCCAAGCAGGCCCATTTAAATATTGGTTTCCACGCACGGTCCATCCAGTCCTCCTGGGTTCGCAACTATTCGCGTTCCACGTTTCGATAATGTTCAAAAGCAAAAGGGTGAATATCGTTTGATATCCACCCTTTCTTGATCGGAAGAAAACCAAGCTACGGGCACGTGCTGAGCTTGAAAGTGTAGATGTAGGTGCTCCAATTGAAGGTTCCGTTCGACGGCAGATACTCAGTGGTGAACACCATCGTACAACCGTCAACCGGGTCGACGCTGATCGTGCTGTAGTCTCCCCAGCGGGCAAGGTTAGTAAGTTGGGAACCAGGCCCTACTAGTACGGAAGTCTCGTTGCCCAGGGTGTTCAGCGGATCCAACGGCGCGCGATAAGCGTAACGAATACTCGGCTTGAGTGTGCTGCTATTCGAAATGCTATATCCGACTGCGATGCCGCCGGACTTGTCCATCGCCGCACTTCCCATCCAACGGAAGTCCGCGCTCGGAGCAAACGTGCCCTGTTGCCGAATCACCGGTGTAGCACTGGCCATCGTCTGGCCGACGGCGTTTTGCAATTCGTACCAGCGAATGCCCGACCCGCCCCCGCTAGCCACTGAGTGATTAATAACCAACGCCTCGCGGCTACCCAAATTGCGATAGCTGAGGCGATACATCAGCCGGTCGGCCAATGAATCAAGCACTTGTGAGGTTCCCGGCTGTGGAATACAGGCGCCGCCGCCGCAAGTGCGACTAAAGGCCGCCACGCCGGCGATATTCGTAGGTCCGCTAAGACTACCTGTACCCGCTGTCCAGTTGACTGTAAACCTCCAAAACTGTAATGCGGTTGAGGTAATGCTGAGAAGCAGATTAGGTGAACCCGCCGGTGGCAATATCGTTCCCTCGAGATCCGAAGGTTCAAGACTATGACCTGCGGTCGTTTGTGCACAGAGTTGCCGCGCCGATGCACCAATCAACATCTTATCTCGCTCAAGTGCGCACACCTTGTTGCCGCTGAACGTGCGGCCGTTCTTAAACATGTTGTAAGTGATGTAATACGCGTCGGGCCAAACACCCAACTTCGGATAATCGTTAAAGTCCCGATTGAAGGAATAGGAATAACGATTGTAGGTGCCGGTCGGATCGGGACCAGTCGAGACGGCTACGCACTGCGTGTAAGGCGTGGCTGATACGGCGAACTGAGTTAGTATCCAACGATCAGCCAACTGATCATATTGCACTATTGGATCGCCATCGTTATCTGATTCGCAGCGGCCGCCGAATCCCTGCCAAACCACGTTTCCATTCTTCGGAAAACCAGCCACCAGGTTGAAGCCGGTAATGTTGTTGCTCACATCGCGCGTCAAGGTGTAGACCGCATAACGCAGGTTGACCCATTGCACATAATGATTCGGTCCTACGTCACCCGTTGTATCCGGCGGCGCGACCGCGAAACTGGGATCGACCGGCGTTCCATTAGTAGACGCCTTCGGCTCTCCAAAAGTTGATGGAGACGCGACGCTGCGATCAACCAGGGGATCGATACTAGTGGGATTAGTATTGCCAACGGGCTCTGGTTTTCCCGGCTCAAAATCTCTCCCGCCTCTCGCTTGCGCGGGACGCTCGCCGCGTTCGAACATCTCGCGCAACGGCTTGGTCGTTCGGTCGAAATGTGCTGGGCCACTAATCTCAGCGCGCTGTTGACCACCTTGACCCTGCACTGTGGGTGCGCCGCCTTTAATAATGATGTCATCGCCCGGCTGTTGACCGAACGCTGAAGCTGGCAAGAGCGTGCTGATGCACAATGCCAGCAAGGTTATTACCGCAGAATATCTTTTCATTTCTTTCTCTCCTTCGGTATGAGTCGGACTCAAATTATTGGACCTGGACTTCTACTAGTGTCGTTCGTAATTCGGGCGAAGCTTTGAAGGCTACTTGGCGCGAGCCCACGTATTCATCCTTCAAGAAATTTTTCTGGCTTTTCGAGCGAGGCGGCCTTGCATAATATGTTGCAGACCGTGCTATGTCAATGGTTTTTCTTGTTTTCCGAATAACGCTGAATCATTTGAGGCAGCAGAAGCAGGGTCTGAAGAATCGATCCTGAGGCAAACCGGCGCGCAAATCCGCGGAAGAGGTGGCCGGCTTCAGGCGTGTATTTGAACCACCAAAGGTCGGGCATGAAGTGCACGCGATTCACATGAATGTGCTGTGGGTTAACCATCTCTAAAAGGCCGGCGCGGCCGTGCGTACGACCGAGGCCACTTTGCTTAACGCCGCCCCAGGGTGTTTGCGCGATGCCGTGCGTGTAGAAGACTTCGTTGACCATGACCGTGCCGGCGTCAATTTGTTCCGCCACGCGCCGCCCGCGTGAAATGTCTTTGGTCCAGACGCTCGCGGTCAATCCAAAATCACTATCGTTTGCCAGCCGAACTGCTTCGTCATCGGTTCTGAAAGTCATGATCGGCAACACCGGGCCAAACGTTTCTTCGCGCATCACGTCCATGTCGTGATTGACGTTGACGAGCACGGTCGGTGGATAAAATGGTCCGGCTGCATCGCGCACACGCTCGCCGCCCGTCAAGGCGCGCGCGCCGTGATCAAGCGCTTGATTGACGTGACGCTCAACGATGCGCAATTGACGCTCGCTGGACATCGATCCGACATCGGAATTTTTTTCGGTGCCGGCGGCCTGATGCAGACGCTTTGTTTCCTTGATTACTTCGGCAATGAACAATTCGGCGACGCTTTCATGGACGTAACAACGCTCGACTGAGGAACACGATTGCCCGCAGTTTGCGAAGGCGCCAAAAACGGCGCCACGAGCCGCGTTCTCAATATTCGCGTCGTCAAGCACCACCATCGGATCTTTGCCGCCCAGCTCCAGCACCACCGGGATCAAATATTTCGCGGCGGCTTCAGCGACGCGACGACCGGTGGCTACGCTGCCGGTAAACATGATCTTGTCCACGCCCGCGCCGACCAGCGCCGCGCCGGTCGATCCGTCGCCGGTGACTACCTGCAAAATGCCGTCAGGCAAACCGGCCCGCGCCAACACATCCTTAATCTTCACCCCGGTCAGCGGCGTCAGCTCGCTAGGCTTCAACACCGCCGCGTTGCCGGCCATCAAAGCCATCACGACTTCGTCGAGCGGCGTGGCCCAGGGAAAATTCCAAGGCGAAATAATTCCGATGACGCCGATGGGTTTGTAAATTTCGTATGACGAGCGGCCCATCCATTGGTATTGACCAATGTCTATTCGCCGCGCGGCGAGGAGATAAGCCGATTGGCGCGCGAAGTGCTGCATCAGATCCAGCGAAGGAACAAGTTCCAATGAGATTGCTTCCGCCACAGGTTTTCCGACTTCGAGAGAGATCAGAAAGGCGATCTCTTCCAGCTCTTTCAGAATGAGCTTGCGCGCTTCCATGATCACGCGGCCACGCTCGGCATACGACAGCGCAGCCCACGCGGGTTGGGCCTCGCGCGCGCGCGCGACTGCCTGCGCAACTTCTTCCGGCATGAAGAGCGGCGCGCGGCCAATCTCTTCGCCGGTCGCCGGGTCGTGACAGATAATTTCAGCGCCGGGGGATTTGGCGGGAATGCTTTGAGCCATCAGACGGATTATCGCTTAGAAGTTGAAGTCTTGAAAGCGAAATCTCTGAGGACATCCATTTTGTTTTTCTCTGTGCGTGCTCTGTGGTTCTCAGTGTCTCTGTGGTGACATGTGCCGGGGATAATTTCACCACAGAGACACCGAGTTCCACAGAGGTTCACAGAGATTGTGAAATTAGGTCACGCCCGAAATCTCCGTTGACCTCTGCCAAATACCTCCGTTTCCTCTGCGGTGAGAATTTCTGAGCAGGTAACCGCAGAGCGCGTGGAGGTTCGCGCAGAAATCGCAGAGAGTCGCCGCTATTTCCGCACCGCGCTAGGCCTCGGCTACAATACCGCTCCAATTTTCAATCAACCTGAGGAGAGTCGAATGCTGAAACCGCAGCTTGTCGAGTTCATGCGTCGCATGGGCAAAAATTCCGTCGCTATCATTCCCGCCGCGCGCGAAGCCGTGCGCTCACACGACACGCATTATCGTTACCGCCAAAACTCAGATTTCTTTTATCTGACGGGCTTTGAAGAACCGGAAGCGATCGCCGTGATTGCGCCCGGGAGAGAAAAGAAGTTCACGATGTTCGTGCGGCCGCGCGATTTGGAACAGGAAATCTGGAATGGCTATCGCTCCGGCGTCGAAGGCGCGGTTAAAGACTTCAGCGCTGACGAAGCGTTTCCGATTAATGAATTTGACGAGAAGCTGGCGGAAATTATGGACGGGCCGGAAGTACTTTATTACGCGTTTGGGCACACGTCGGCTGAGATGGATCAGAGGATCATTCGGCAATTGACCTCGATGCGCGAGACGAATCGCAAGCCGCTCGAGGCGCCGCGCACGATCGTCGACCCCTCGACCATCCTGCACGAGATGCGCGTGATCAAGAGCGATGCTGAAATCGAGATCATGCAAACCGCGGCTGATATTGCCGCGGACGCGCACGTTGAAGCGATGAAAAGCGTGCGGCCCGGCATGAAGGAATACGAAGTCGAAGCTATGCTGGAAGCCTATTTCCGCAAGCATGGCGCGTCCGGCTCTTCTTACACTTCGATCATCGGCTCCGGCGGCAATGCGACGGTGCTGCACTACATCAGTAACCACGACACGCTGAAAGATGGCGACCTGCTGCTGGTTGACGCGGGCGCGGAATACAAAGGCTATGCGTCCGACATCACCCGCACGTTTCCAATTAACGGCAAGTTCACCCAGTCCCAGCGCGACATTTACGACCTCGTGCTGAAGACGCAGATGTCCTGCGTCGATATGGTTCGTCCCGGCGTACGCCTGGAAGATCTGAAAACTCATTCGATCGAATTGTTAACCGAAGGCATGGTCGAGCTTGGTTTGCTGAAAGGCGATCCGAAGAAATTGATCGAAGAGAAAAAGTACATGCAGTTCTACATGCACAACCTCGGTCACTATCTGGGAATCGACGTCCACGACGCGGGCAGGTATTACTTCAACGGCGAATCACGGCCGGCCGAAGCCGGCATGGTGATGACGATCGAGCCGGGACTCTACATCTCGCCAGATACGAGCCGCATTCCGGAAGAATTCAATAAAGAAATTCCGGAGAAGTATCTCGGCATCGGCGTGCGCATCGAAGACGACGTGCTGGTCACGGAGAATGGGGCGCGGGTTTTGACTCACCGTGTGCCGAAAGACCCGGATGAAATTGAGGCGTTGATGGCGAAGTGAGAATGGTTCGAAAATGGAACGAGTGCTTCAAGTAATCAACCGAATGGAGGGCGATGGTGTTGTCCAGAACTACGCTATCGGCGGTGGTATCGCGGCGGTTTATTATATCGAACCGTACGATACGGATGATCTGGATATCTTTATTCCAGTTACTGCTGTTGCGGAAGTGGGACTGATTTCGCTTGAGCCGGTCTATTCGTATCTCGCGAACCTTGGATACGAGGCTGTTAGAGAAGGAGTTCTGATCGAAGATTGGCTGGTTCAGTTTATCCCCGCATTCCAAAGTATTCAGGAGGAAGCTCTGCTGAATGCGCGAAAAGTTAAATATGGGGAGACTGAGACTAAAATATTTTCCGCTGAATACTTGTGTGCTGAGCTGCTGCGCTCTGGCCGGCCCAAAGATCTTGTGAGAGTCGTTGCGCTGATCGAATCAGGAAAGCTGGATCTAAAGGTTTTTCGCGAGATTGTCGGACGGCATGGCTTGGACGAAAAGTGGAACGGTTTTGCCAAACGTTTTGAGTTGGAGAAATAAGAGAAATGAGTGAGCTTGATCTGTCCCAGATGACCGTCGAAGATTTGTTTCGCGCAAAGGAAGAGCGACGCAAGCGGCTTGCGAACTTGCCGTTCGAGGAAAAGATTGCGATCGTGAAGAAACTCCAGGCGCTTTCGCGTACCCTTAAGCCAATTCGGGAAGCGAACAGCGCCAAACGCGCATCGGAACAAGTCAAGATCCCAATCAAGACGAAATGAACGCCAGGGGAGATATTCTGGCGATCAGCCCGTGCTTGCCAGCCAGCTCGAAATAGAGCCTTAATCCATTCTGCATATCTTCATCCAAGCCAAACGCAATGTTCTCAGTCAGGTAAGTTTTGATCTCGTTTGCTGATAATCCGAGTTGGCTCTCGGTTTCGGCAACTATCTCATCCAGATGCGCCAGTCCTTCCTCGCGCGCGCCGGCAAAATCAACCGCGCGGACTTTTTCCGCGCTCGTGGCGCGCGCCATCCACATGGCAAACACAAAACCGAAGCCGGTGAACTCATGCCATAGGGTGGCGAGATCGAACACTCGGAATTGCTCGCGGGGAATTTTCATCGCGGGGTCGCCAATGATCAAAGCAGCGTCGGCATGCGTCAGCATCGACTTAAGATCGGGAGGCGAGGTTTCCCACTCAGGCTCAAAGCCAAGGAACTCGCGAAAGATAATTTTGACCAGCGCGACTGAAGTGCGCGACGAATCGTCGAGGGCAACCCGTTCGACCTTCTTCAGGTTATTGCGGCGCGTCGCGAGCACCACACTGAGGACGGCGGACCGCGAGCCCACACAAACTTCGGGGACAATGGCCACGTCTGACATGCGCTGATACTCAATCACCGGGACCAGCGCGGCATCGACTTCGTTGCGCGCGAGCATTTCGCCGCAGCGTCCCGGCGCCGTGTCGGTAAAGAGTTCGACCGCGTCGCGTTGTGATCCGTGGATGAAACTCCAGATAAGCGGCGCCGTGTTCAGGTAACTCGACGCGGCGATGCGTGGACGATTGTTTTGCTCTCTGCCGGTCATCGATTTCGGATTTTGGTAACAGGCGTTAGAGTACCGACTTTAGTCGGGCTTTTGTAGTTGCGCCCCATGTCAGAAGCCCGACCGTCAGGGAGGGCCAGTCGGAATAGAGTTACCCTTGCTAACGCGCGGGCTTCCGACACGACGAAAGGCCCAACTGAAGTTGTTACCCTAACCCCGTCTTTGCCCCGGAAGACTTTGCGTCTATATTGTCCACCAATCGATATGGAAATTTACGACATCACAGTTCCGATTCGCGCGGGCATGCCGGTTTATGAGGGCGACCCGGGCGTGAAGATCGAGGCCTGGTCCGCATTTGCCAAAGGCGATTCATCCAACGTTTCCATGTTGAATTTCGGCGCGCACACCGGGACGCACGTTGACGCGCCGGCGCATTTTATTGAAGGCGCAAACACCATCGATAAGTTGCCGCTCGAAACTTTGATCGGGCCGGCGCGCGTCATACGCGTACCCGACGACGCCATGGAAATTGATCCTGATTTCCTGGCCGGCTGTGATTTGCAAGGCGTCGAGCGAGTGATCTTTCACACTCGCAACTCAAAATTCTGGAACGGTGAAGGATTCCGGAAAGACTTCACCCATCTTTTGCCTGAGGCCGCTGAGCTGCTGGTGAACAAGGGCATCAAGTTGGTGGGCACAGATTATCTTTCGATCGAAAAGTTTCATTCGGGTCATCATCGAACGCATCTGATTTTGCTGTCGCAGGGCGTCGTCATCGTGGAAGGATTAAATCTCACGGAAGTTGCGGCGGGCGATTACGAGTTGATCTGTTTGCCGCTCCGGATTGCGGACGGCGCCGGCGATGGCGCGCCCGCGCGCGTGGTCCTCAGGACCATGTAACGCAAGACTTTATCTTTCACGACGAAACAATGGCACCCAAAAAAGAGCCCGACCGAAAATATCGCGAACGCGTTTACAAAATTGTTCGACGCATCCCGCGCGGCCGCGTGATGACTTACGGCCAGATCGCTTACGCGCTCGGAGAAGGCTATACGCCGCGGACGGTCGGGTTCGTGATGCACGGTTCGGATGACGAGACTCCCTGGCACCGCGTGATTAATTCGCAGGGCCGCTGCTCGACTGGGGGCATCGTTCTTCCTACAGACAAGCAACAGCGGATGCTCGAACGCGAAGGCGTGAAGTTCGATGAGAGTGGCCGCTGTGATCTGGAAACATATCTCTGGCGACCACGGCGCCAGCCGGTGAAAAAGGAAGCCGCGAAAGCTCGCGCCGCGCTTTATCGGCGTTGATTGGTACGCACGCCTCTGGCGTGCAACGCGCTGAAGGCACGCCAGAGGCGTGCGTACCGAAAGGAAAATCATGAATATCGATCCTGTTCCCCAACGCGCCCCATACCAGGTCAGCCCGCGACAATATTCCGTGTCGCATCAAATGGCTACCACCGCATTCGAGTTGCCGAACTTTCGGGTTTTGCAAACGCTCGGCGTCGTCCGTGGTATCGTCGTTCGCTCGCGGAACATGTTTGCGACTATCGGCGCGTCATTTCAAACGCTGGTCGGCGGCAACATTACAATCTGGACGAAGATGTGCGAAGAAACGCGGCGCGATGCTTTCGACATCATGATTCAACACGCATCGGAAATCGGCGCGAACGCGATCCTCGGCGTGCGTTACGACACGACTGAGATTTCGACTGGCGTGACCGAAGTACTGGCCTACGGTACGGCAGTCATCGTCGAGCCCACCGATTCGAGCTATCGCGGATGAACGAACTTGATCCAGCTAAATTGGAAAGGGCGCGCAACGCTTTTGCTTCGGTGCCGTACGCCCGGTTCCTGGGACTTGAATTGGGTGATATTGCCGACGGGCAAGTCAGTGTTCATCTCGAGGTTCGCGATGAGTTGCTGCAAAACCAGCGCGTGGTCCATGGCGGCGCGCTGGCTTCACTTATCGACACGGCGTCGGCCTTTGCGGTGCTGTCCCAAATCGATATCAACGAGAGAGTCACGACCACCGATCTCACCATTCATTATTTGCGGCCAGTGACGTCGGGACGAATGAACGCGACGGCGCGCGTCGTGCGTGGCGGCAGGCGGCTTTTTGTCTTGTCCGTCGATGTCACCAACGATGATGGCTCGCTCGTGGCAACCGCGGTAACGACATACATCAAAGTGTAGAAGTGGCCCGGGCCTCCCGCCCGTGAGAATCAGGCGCAAGATGCGCGTACCACTGCAAAATCCTCAGCAAATCCGCCCAAAATTGTCATAGACAAGCCTCGCTGCAAAATGCCAAAATAGTTTTGGCTCGTTCCCACCCGAGCACCCCCGCCCGTCACGGCTCGGTCACTTCAAAATGCATTCACTTTACGACGTACTTTTATCACAGCATGGTCGCCAGCTAATGCCGGTGCGTTGCGCCTATTCGACCACCGTGCAGCTTCATCGTTATTTTGAAGACGTCGTACTCGAAAATAATTTGACTGCGCTCGTGATCGAATCACTCCCGCTCTCTTCCAAACGAGCTTTTCGCGAGAAAGCGCGAATCCGTGAATTGGCGCAGGGTGGCCGGCGAGCTTTCTTCTTCGTTCATCATCTTGACGCGCTGAATGAGATCGTCGCGAACCTTGGCTCAGACTCGATCGCCGCCCCGGTAATGTTCCCCCAGGCTGACAGCGGTCACGCGGACGAACACTTCATAGTGATCGCGGACGCGAGATTCTCAGCGCTGCTGGCTACCGTGCGTGGCCGAGCCAGCGATGGCCGCATGGGTGGCGATGAAGTTATCTGGACGTTTGAGCCGGACATAGTTTATTCCGCGCTCGAGTATCTGATGGCCCGCGTCGGCGCCGAGCATCCCTATCATGCATCAGGATTCGGATCGGCCGTGCGCACCTCGATGCCCAAGGCCACTTCGCTTCAGCTCACGGTCAGCGTGACTACGAAACTGGCACACCTGCTTCAGGAACAAGCCGGTCGCGAGATCGCAGTCAACCGCATTGCCACCGCGATCCGCGAATCGCTCGAGTTGGGAGTGATTCTGCAAAAGACCGTTGATGAGGTTGGCACCGCGCTGAAAGTCGCGAGTTGTGCTCTCCGAGTTGAAGGTCCCACGCCCGAGCAGGACCTGACCTACTTTTATTTTGATGAGTCATGCCCCGACTCAATCAATCAAACGGAAAAGCTCAGCACCGATCTTGATAGTCACTGCAAGTACGTAGCCGATCACCATGAAATTGTTCGAGACGGTGAAGACGATATCGATCCGGGATCAGATAAGTACCCGATAGCGGTGGTGCCGCTCGTGTTTCACGAACGCTTTATGGGGGCTTTGCAGGTGACGTTGGGAGATACCGCGCGTCTCTGGCATGAAAATGAAATTCTCTTGCTGCGCACGGTGGCCGATCAGGCAGCGGTGGCCGTCAACCACGCCGATTTGTTTGCGCAGATTCAGCAACAGGCTTTGACTGATGCGCTGACCGGTTGTTACAACCGCCGCTCGCTCGAGATGCATCTCGACAAAGACATTTTGATGGCGAGGCGATTGCAGCAACCGCTGTCACTCATCATGCTGGATCTGGATCGCTTCAAGAACTTGAACGATAGCGCCGGTCACGATGCGGGCGATGCTGCTCTGCGTCAGTTGGCTGATTGTTTTCGTCACGAACTGCGCGCCGTCGATTCGGCCGCGCGGTTTGGCGGCGACGAGTTCGCGCTGATTCTGCCTCAGGCCGATCCGGAAGGTGCGCGGATCGTTGCCGAGCGCCTGCGCGCGCGCATCGAAGAAATTCATATCCATGGTTATGGCCGCATCACGACCTCGATTGGGATCGCAACCTTCCCGCTTCACGCCAATACTCGCGCAGAATTACTGCGCGCCGCGGATGACGCGCTTTATGCAGCGAAACGCGCGGGCCGCAATCGGGTTTGCGGAGCGCAGGATTTAATTCAGGATTTCACTAATCATTCGGCGGTGGCCGGCAAATCAGAGGACGGCACGGAAACAACCGGCGAGATCGTTATGTAAGTGGCACAGATTTTAGTCTGTGATTAAGTGCCGCCGGAATCGATTCACAGACTAAGAGAATCTCTGATCAAGTGTCTTCGACGCGTTGCGTCGGTGTGAATTTAGTTCGGCGTTTCAACGCCGGGACCAGGCGGTCACGGGTTCTCGTCGCGTAGCGACGATTGATTCACATTGGTTTCAGGCGTCGCTACGCGACGCGAAAACTTCGTCCGCACTTTCCCGGCCTTGAAAGGCCGGGCTAAATTCACAACGACGCTACGCGTCGAAATTTGTTCAGAGCTTCTCAAAGTCTTGCTACCCTCGCTTTGCTACGCAGATCATTCTCCCTTACACTTTAATTTACCGAGCTTCGTAACTCGCGCGTGATTTTCGCGGCCTCTCGCGATTCGCAAGAGTCGAAGCGTTTCTGTCTTTATCCATGGATGATCTGCGCCAGTTAGTCCGCTACTTCCGACCGTACAAAGTTTCCCTGATTGCCGGCATCGCCTGCATCATGGCGGGCGTAGTTTTCAACGTGAGCATCCCGCTGATTGTGGGGAACGCGATTGACGCGAACTGGAACCATGTAACCTGGGCAAGTCTCACGATCGCTTCGCTGAAGGTTCTCGGCGCCAGCGCCTTGAGCGGCCTGTTTCTGTTCTTACAACGCCGGATTCTGATCGGCATGTCGCGCCACGTCGAGTATGACCTGCGGAACGATTTTTATGCCCGGCTGGTCGATCAGCCACAATCATTTTTTCACGAACATCGCACCGGAGATTTGATGGCCCGGGCGACCAACGATCTCTCGGCCGTGCGTCAACTGGCGGGGCCGATGATCATGTATTCGCTGCAGACCGTTTTCGTGGTCATCGTCATTGTCCCGATCATTTTTTCGATTAGCTGGAAGCTTACGCTGCTGCTGTTCGTCACCATGCCGCTGGTGTCATTGACGGTAAAATATTTTGGCCAGCAGGTGCACACGCGTTTCCAACAGATTCAGGATTTCTTCTCGCAGATCACCGCGCGCGCCCAGGAAAATTTCACCGGAGTGCGCGTCGTGCGCGCCTACGCTCAGGAGCGCGCGGAAATCGAAGCATTCAACCGGCTCAACTACGAATACGCGCAAAAGAACCTCGCCCTGGTGCGGATTGACGCGTTGATGCGGCCGTTGATGACGTTTTTGATTGGATTAGGGTTCGTCCTGATCGTTTGGGCCGGCGTGCCTTTGGCGGCGCGCGGCCAGCTCACCGTCGGCCAGTTCACCGAATTCAACATGTACCTGTTCCGTTTGATTTGGCCGCTGATTGCGATTGGCTACGTCGTGAATTTGTATCAGCGCGGCACTGCGAGCTGGAAACGGATGCAGGCCATTACCAACGTCAAACCGTTAATTGCAGATGCGCCGACGGTCCGGCAACAGCTGCCGATCAAGGGTCGAATCGAGTTTCAGAATCTTACTTTTCGTTACCACGCTGACAGTGAGCCGGTCTTGAGCGACATCAACCTGCGCATCGAAGCCGGGCAGACCGTTGCTTTCGTCGGACGCACGGGCAGCGGCAAATCGACCCTGGTTAATCTGATCCCGCGGGTGCTGGACGCGCCCAAAGGGACCGTGCTCGTTGACGATGTCCCGGTCGCAAATTATCCGCTGACCCAACTTCGCAGTGCGGTCGGCTACGTGCCGCAGGAAACTTTTCTCTTCAGCAATTCGCTGGCAAAAAATATTTCTTTCGGCGTCGAGCAGGCTGAACCCGACCAGATAGAACGCGCCGCCGACATCGCCGGTTTGGTCACCGACGTGCAGGATTTTCCGGAAGGCTTTGACACGTTGGTCGGCGAGCGCGGCATTACCTTGTCGGGCGGACAAAAGCAACGCACCGCGATTGCGCGCGCGGTTTTGCGCGAACCGAAAATTCTAATTCTGGATGACGCACTTTCATCCGTTGACACTTACACCGAGGAAAGAATTCTGTCGCAGCTCCGCGGCGTTATGCGAGAACGCACCAGCATCATCGTGTCGCATCGCGTTTCGACCGTGCGCCATGCTGACGTAATTTGTGTGCTCGATGAAGGAAGGATTATCGAACAGGGCACGCATGATGAACTGCTGAGGTTGGGCGGCGAGTATGCAGAGCTTCACGAACGGCAGTTGCTGGAAGAAGAGTTGGCGGCAACCTAGGATCGTGTCAGAACCGCGAGCGGTAGCGACCGGATCGAGACACGCAAAGGAGCACCTATGCAGATAAACAGTCCACAAGAATTGGAAGCCAAAGTCGAGGGCCGGTTTCGGACATTCCTGGTTCTTTGGGCAGCGATCCTCATGAGCATTGGATTTCTGCTGGCACTCGCATCTGCTCTTCCGGTCAAAGCTTCGGCAAATCCGATCTTGAGTTACTCATTTTTGACGATCGGATTGTCGGTTGTGGCGGTGTCAGTTTTGCTGAAACAAAAAATGGTGCAACAGGCGATCGATAAAGGCAGTGTGGAGTCTTTACAGAAAGCTCACGTCCTCAGCCTGGCGCTCAGCGAATCAGCCGCGCTCCTCGGTCTTTGCGATCGACTCGCAACCGGATCGGTCACGAGTTGGTTTCTGTTTGGGATCGCGTTGGTGGGAGTGCTACTGCACTTTCCCAAAAAAGATTACTTGAGAGCGGTGATTCATAAAGCTGGGTAATTCGACTTTGCGGCTTCGCGTGAACGAAATTCAATAAACGGCTTCGCGCAAAGGCGCTAAGACGCAATCGCAAAGTAAGACGCTTCGCAAAGCTGATTTCGAAATGACTTGATTCTTAAAGTAACGAATGTCCACGTCAGTCAAACAATTTCACGAAGAAGAGACGATCGGCAAGACGTACGATTTCAAGGTCGCGCGCCGCCTGCTGCGTTACCTGAAGCCTTACATCAAGCTGCTGATTCCGGCGTTGATTCTGACGCTGGCGCTCAACCTGCTCGGGGTCCTGCAACCGAAATTCACCCAGTACGCGATCGACTGGTACATCATCCCGAAGAACACCAACGGCGTAACGCTCTTCGCCCTGATTTACGTCGGCACGCAATTTTTGCGCTTAATTTTTTCGTATTTTCAGAGCGTCCTGCTGAACACGATCGGGCAATACGTGATGTTCGATCTGCGTCGCGAGATTTACGACAAGCTCCAGCATCAGGAGATTTCCTATTACGATCGCAACCCCGTCGGACGAATCATCACTCGTTTGACTGCTGATGTTGATGCGCTGAATGAGCTGCTTACTTCCGGGGTGACCGATCTGCTCGGCGATCTGGTGATGATTGTCGCCATCGTCGGCGTGATGCTTTATATGGATTGGCGGCTGACGCTGGTCACGCTGTTGACGGTGCCGATGCTGTTTGCCGCTACCGCGTGGTTTCGGAAGGGCGCGCGCCGCGGATTTGATCTGGTGCGAATAAAGATTGCGCGCATTTATTCCTTTCTGCAGGAACATTTTTCAGGCGCGCAGACGGTGCAAATCTTCAACGCCGAAGCAAAGTCGCTGCGACGCTTTGCGAAAATCAACGACGAGCATCGTAACGCGAACATCGACACAATCTTTTATTACGCAGTCTTTTTTCCGCTGGTTGATCTGATCGGAGCGGTCGGCATTGCGCTGATCATCTGGTTCGGCGGGTATCGCGTAATGCAGAACGCGCTGACCCTGGGCGGCCTGGTCGCATTTATCCAGTACTCAGGTTTTTTGTTTCAGCCGATTCGCGACATCTCAGACAAGTACAATGTGCTGCAAGGCGCGGTAGTGGCGTCGCATCGAATTTTCAAAGCGCTCGATCTGCCGATTTTGCTCAAAACGCCGGAGCGGCCCTTGAAGAGCGGCCGGGCCCAAGGGCGCATCGAATTCGAAAACGTCTGGTTTGCTTATAACGATGAAGACTGGGTGCTGAAGAACGTTTCGTTCACCGTCAGTCCCGGACAATCAGTCGCCCTGGTCGGGCACACCGGTTCGGGCAAGACCACGATTACGAATTTGTTGATGCGCTTCTATGATGTGCAACGCGGGCGCATTCTCCTGGACGGCGTGGACGTTCGCGATTGGGACCTGCAGTCGTTGCGGGAAAATTTCGCGGTCGTGCTGCAGGATATTTTTCTATTCACTGGAACGGTGGAAAGCAATATTCGGTTGGGGCGCGAAGACATTTCCGACGAACGCGTTCGCTGGGCCGCCACCGAAGTGCGCGCCGATAATTTCATTAAACGCTTGCCGCATGAATACAAATCGGAAGTGCGCGAGCGCGGCGCCGGCTTGTCCGTGGGCCAGAAACAATTGATATCCTTTGCGCGCGCGCTGGCCTTCGATCCGGCCCTACTCATTCTGGATGAGGCGACCAGTTCGATCGATACTGAGACCGAACAACTGATTCAAGAGGCAATCGCGCGGGTCATGCGGAACCGCACGTCGGTGATCGTGGCGCACCGGCTCTCAACGATTCAGCGCGCCGACAACATCATCGTGATGCACCACGGCGAAATTCGCGAGCAAGGCACGCATCAGGACTTGCTCGTTTTGCAGGGGTTGTATTGGAAGCTCTACAAATTGCAGTATTCAGACCCGACGTGGCTGGTCGAAGAGAAGGAAAAGGAAGAAGAGGAGATAACCTACCGGCCGCGGGGGCCGAGTTTCTCGTTCGGCGAGGGAATGGGTTGACCTGTAATGCTCGACGACAAAACCATCGAAGCGCGCCACATCGACACTGATCTGAAAGTCGCAGACTTGACCAGTGGCGAATGGGACAAGGCCCAGCGGGTGGAAATCAATCGCTATTGGTCGGGTGAACCTGCGCCGCCCGGGCGCCAGGCCGACGCGCGAGTTCTCTGGTCAAGCAAAGCCCTGCATTTACGCTTCATTTGTCAGCAGCGCGAGCCGCTGGTGGTCAGCGACCAGCCGCAAACAGAAAAGAAAACGATGTCGCTTTGGGATCGCGACGTCTGCGAAATCTTCATCGCGCCTGACGCGAACGTGATTGAACGATATTTTGAGTTTGAAGCGGCGCCCACCGGTGAGTGGCTGGACGTGGCGATTCACTGGTCGCCGAACGAGCGAGAGTCCGACTGGCAGTTCCGCTCGGGAATGACTTGCGCCGCGACGAGAACGATTACCAAGGGCGGTGGGGGCAATGATCTTGAACTGATTTGGATCGGCATGCGCATCCCGTGGAACCACTGGATTCATCAACCGCACAAGGGCGAGCGTTGGCGCGTCAATCTATTTCGTTGTGTCGGCAAAGATCCGAACCGCGGATATCTGGCGTGGCAACCGACCAGGACGCCGGAACCAAATTTTCACATGCCGCAGGTTTTTGGTTGGTTGAAGTTTGAATAGGTTGACTGGAGCGCAAGCGTCCTCGCTTGCTCGGTCCAATCGTCAAGACCGATTCAGCAACCCCGACGTGTCGGGGTTGCGCTCCAGTCGACAGGTCACACCTCTTCGCGCGTCAAACCTTCACTGATGTAATTCAGGTAGCGATAACGGGTTTCTTCATCGATCTTCACGATGCGCGCGCCAATCAAATAAGAACAACCTAACTCGGCTTCGTCCAAACGCTCGTAACGTTCCGGCATCACGAGCATTTGCACGGCGGCATCACTTCCAATTTGAAGTCTGACTTCCAGACCGCAACCCTCGGCCGCGAGATGACGACCATTCAGATGGACTTGCGGCACCAGCAGCCCCAAACCTTTCGCGCTGATGTCGCGCGTATGGCCGTTAAGAAAATGTGTTGGCTTGCGTGCTCCATTGCCGTTGGTTGGGTGAGGTATCGATACCGTGAACATCAGGCGAACCCGCAGGCGCGGCGACTGGCGTCGGTCGTGGAAATAAACTCTGGCACGAGTGACTACTGAGCGGATCAGTTCAGGCATGACGACCTCTTTCCGAAAGCGAGGAAAAAGTTGGTTTGATTGAGAGGGGACTGAGGCAAGTGAACGCGGCGCGCTCGATTGGTATTCTAGCCGCTGGATAGGATTAGAGCAATACTATTTTGGCGAGAGGATGGGAAACGAACCCAACATGGTATCCCCCTGGAAAAGATCAGGATCTTGGGAAGAACGGGAAATAAGGAGTTACGAAGT
>UEXV01000108.1_pt1 | contig 24725 bp, 17 predicted proteins | sample 4301181 | NCBI WGS metagenome assembly UEXV01 (sample SAMEA4773175, study PRJEB27434) | metagenome | biome: 2259; feature: agricultural soil; material: soil | place: USA | collected 2014-09 | depth 0.25 m | reverse complement strand
ATTCGACGGCTATCTATGGACGTTTCTTGTCCGAGTCTGCCGCCAAAAATATTGGTTGCTGACAAGCTCAGGCCTAACGCACAGACGACCGTGTACATGGCGGCGCACGGCTGCCATTTCGTCGGATGCATCTGGTATGTCCTGGTCGTCATCATTGAAATTTCTTCCTCACACTGCGCGACTGCGGCGTCGCGCGAACTGTCTTGTATAAAGTATCAATAGCGATCGTGTCAAGATCTTTCTACGAAAAATAATCTTCACATGTTCGCGCTCGCTTGGATTAACTCAAACAGAATGTAGTTGCCTGGTCCATGTTGGCCCAACGTATTTTAGTCTTTCGCCGAGGGCGAATCAGCCGGCGAGACACCATCTTCACTTATCTCTTTCCCGGTAAATTTCGACATCACGCTGTGACGGCGGCCATAGCCAAAATAGATTACGAAGCCGAGCACTAACCAGCCGGCCAGCCTCAACCAGTTTTCCGCGGGAAGCGAAAACATCAAGAGCAGGCAAGTCAGGATTCCGAGAATTGGGACCAGCGGCACGAGCGGCGCGCGGAAAGGTCTCGGAGCGTCGGGATTGGTGCGGCGCATGATCAGCACTGCCGCGCAGACGATCACGAACGCCAGCAGGGTGCCGATGTTCACCAAATCAGAAAGCAGTCGCAGCGGCAGCAAAGACGACAGCAGCGCGGCAAAGATGCCGGTCACGATGGTTGATTTCCAGGGCGTGCGAAAACGCGGGTGCACATCACCAAAGAAACTCGCCGGCAGAAGTCCATCGCGCGCCATCGCCAAAAGAATTCGCGCCTGGCTCAGCATCGTTACCAAGACAACTGAAGTAATGCCAATCAGCGCGCCGAGCGAGATGATAAATTGCGCCCACGTCAATCCGACCTGTTTGAAGGCGCCTGACACCGGCGCGTTGATATCGATCGTGTTGTAGGGAACCATGCCGGTGAGCACGGCGCCGACGCCCATGTAAAGCACGGTGCAAATCAGCAGCGACGCAATGATTCCAATGGGCACGTCCCGCTCGGGGCGGCGCGCTTCTTCCGAATGCGTCGAAACCGAATCGAAGCCGATATAAGCAAAGAAAATGATCGCCGCGCCGGCGAGCATGCCCAAAGGCTGGCCGCCCTTATCGGTCTGGCCCAGCAGGGTTTTTCCGAAAAAGTTGATGCCCGAGTAGCCGTACGGTGCGAAGGGCTGCCAGTTCGCCGTGTTGATGTAAAAAGCGCCGACGGCAATTACGAAAATCACGATCAAGACTTTGAGAATGACCATCGCCGCGTTGAAGCTTGCGCTCTCTTTTATTCCGATCACCAGTACCACGGTAACAGCGCCGACTATGATCATCGCCGGCAGATCGAGAATTCTGCCGGTGGCGACAAACTTCCCTAAGGTCGCGTTGTAATCAAAGGGCGCGTCGGTAATGATGTCCGGCAATCTCAGATTGAAGATGCCGATCAAATCCTGGAAGTAGTGCGAAGCCCCGTGCGCGACGGCGCCGGCCGTGACGGCATATTCGAGAATCAAATCCCACCCGATGATCCAGGCCAACAATTCGCCGAGCGTCGCGTACGCATAGGTGTAAGCCGAACCGGCTACCGGCGCCATCGAGGCAAACTCTGCGTAACACAACGCGGCCAGCGCGCATGCAAATCCCGCCACGACGAACGAGAGGATCATCGCCGGGCCGGCCCGCTCACGCGCCGCCACGCCGGTCAAGACAAAAATGCCGGTGCCCACGATCGCGCCGACGCCGAGGCTGGTGAGTTGGACCGGCCCAAGCACGCGCCGCAAACGGTTATCACCCGCCATCTCTTTCAGCAGAAGTTCAAGCGGTTTGCGTGCGAAAAGGTTTGCCATTCGATAGCCTCCGGAATGCTGGAGACTATAGGCGCCGATTTTGCGGCCAGGAATGAAATTGACACGAGTGCGTGCTGGTTGGCTTGAGTTGTTTCGGGAGAGGAATGAGTGGTGAACGCGGTTTTCTGTAGCCCAGGCGTTTACGCCTGAGGCACCTGGACTGCTTAATCCTTCAAAGCCCCATCAATGGGGCTTAATCTGGATTTCATTCTTGATACCCAGGCGTAAACGCCTGGGCTACAGAAACCGAAAACTACAAACGCTCGCCGAGAATTTCGGCCAGTCGCTTGCGGCAACTGCGACTAAGCATCAGCTTGGTGCCGTCACGCAGCACGACGCGATACTCATGGTGAAACCACGGCTGAAGCTCTTTCACGCGATCGAGATTGACGATGGTCGAGCGATGAATGCGCAGGAATTGTCGCGGATCGAGTTGGCCTTCAATGACGCTCATGCCTTCCCTGAGCAAATGGGATTCATTCGCGACGTGCAGCCGAACATATTTTCCTTCCGCGGCAATCCAATCGATCTCTTCAGTTTTGAGAAAGAAAGCGCGGCCGCCTGATTTGATCAGCAGGCGCTCGAGGTGTTGCGACCGCGCTCGCAATTCCTGAAGCAATGCGAGCGTCTGTTGGTTCAATTCGCTGCCGCGTTCCGTGTTCAAACGGCTCTTCGCGCGTGACAACGCTTGTTCAAATCGCTTGCGATCGAACGGTTTGAGCAGGTAATCGACGGCCGACACTTCGAAGGCCTTGAGCGCGTACTGATCGTAGGCGGTAACGAAGATAACGAATGGCAGCGCGCTTTGGTTGATGCGTTCGAGCACCGCGAAGCCGTCAACTTCAGGCATCTGCACGTCGAGGAACACGAGATCGGGATTTTGCCGGCCAATCGCTTCGATGGCTTCGTAGCCGTTGGCGCAATCGCCGATGACTTCGACGTCCGCGTCGCGGGCCAGCAGCTTGCGAATGCGGCGGCGCGCGAGCGGCTCGTCGTCAACAACCAGGGCGCGAATTTTTGGCGTGGCGATCATGTTGAATGCTGGGAACGCGGACGTCCTCGTCCGCAGCGCTGAAATGTTTATCACAAAAATAACCGAAAGGGTTCGCGCTTCGCGCTCAATGCGGACGAGGACGTCCGCGCTCCCAGCTCAACTCGCCTTGATAAACGGAATTTCGAGTGTCACTTCCAATCCACCTTCAGGTCGATCGTGCAACGTGAGTCTTTGCCCGGCCGGATAAAGTCTTTCGAGTCGCTCGCGCGTCAGGCTAAACCCAAAGCCGTTTCTGGTTGCTTTGGCTTCATCCTCGTTGGCTGCTTTCAGGCCGGGGCCGTTATCACTAACCATCAAACGCAATGAACCATTCTCATGACTGGAGTGAATGTCGATCCGGCCCTTGCCAACGCAGGCGATCACGCCGTGGCGAATCGCGTTTTCGACAATGGGTTGCAAAAGCAGGTTCGGCACCATCGCATCCAGCGTGTCCGGATCGATGTTCATCTCCACCGTGAGCCGATCGCGAAAACGAATCTGCTCGATCTCGAGATAGCAACGCAGGAACTCGAGTTCTTCCTGGAGCGTGACTTCCTGCGCGCCCGAATTCTCGAGGGTCAAACGCAGAAAATCTCCGAGCCGCGCCAGCATCTGATCGGCCGCCTCGACATCATCGTCGAGCAGCGTCGAGATTGAATTCAAAGTGTTAAAGAGGAAGTGCGGCTGCAACTGCATCTTGAGCGATTGCAACTGCGCCTGGGTCACCTCCAATTGCGCCTGCGCCAACTCAGTCTGGAGCCTCAAGATCTTCAATGCCTCATCCTGGTGCCGGCGATAGTACTCAATCACGTAACCAATCAAGAGCACCGTGCCGTAACTCATGAAGCCGGTCGGCAAATTGAATAACAGGAAGACGCCAAAGACCGTCGAGATCGAAGCCAGCCGGCGATAAACCGCCACGTGCAAAAGCCAACCGATAATCAGATATGCTGCGCGATGAATGACCGAGAGCAGCAGGCAGGCGACCACGTGTACCGTTGAATTTCGGAACAGACGCCCACGTTCCAGCGGAAAATGTTTTGTCAGCCAGAAAATCACCGGCGAGAGCGCGGCCCACAAAAACCAGTAAGGCAGCTCCCAAATCAACATCTCCGCAAGCGTCGGCGGCTGCCTGAAGATTGCGACGTAGTGATCAGCGAACAGGTAATAGTTCAGCGTGAAGGTGAGGCCGATCATCGTCCATCCGACAACGATCGCAAACCAGAACCTCGCGTGCGGCCGGATGGGTGGCGCTACATTTTCCGGAAGGTTGGCGGACACGTGGATACGGTAATGATCGAAACTGCTTTACGCAAGAGTAGCACCTGGATGGATGATGAGGGGGGCAGTACGACCGTAAGGGAGGGCGTTCATGCGCGACCGTGACGCCCTCCCTCACGGTCGGGCTACTGCCGCGCTCCGCGGACTCGTGATTTTGCGTGCCGCTTAAAACCGGTTGCGATACTCAATCGATGAGATGAAAGCCTTAACCATCTCGGCTTGAATATAGTTGCCGTTGAATTGGTTGAGCTTGGTCAGCCAGAAGTTGTAGCCGGTGAAGTCTGTATCCTGACCGCTATCGGGATCTCTCGCCAGGTAACCGAAGTATTCCATCAAGACGAACGCGCTGTTGAATTCTCTCTGTTGAAAGGTGGCGTTTTCTGCGACGGAACGCAGCGCCGCGGCGCGTCCCGCGGTGTCTCCTGATCCATACGCTGAAATCGCTGCGTTACGATCCTGCGTGGTCGGAGTGAATCCGGCCTTCTGAAACAGCGCATCGACATATTGCGCAGCGGCCGTGCCTTGCGGATAAAGACTGATGAATTGCGCACGTTGGACAAACGCCTGAGCAAAAGCAACTTTGTTGGCTTCGAGTTTTGCCTCCCAACCCGGTTCCAGGACGACGACTCCGTTTGAAATCGTGCGCGTGTCGGTCAGGAAGTTTGCGCGGGTAATTGGCACCGGTTTGCCCGCGAGATTTCCAAAGGCCGCTTTCCAGAAGCGATAGACGAGGTAGCCCGTCTGCTGAAACTCGATCGAGAGAAAAAAGCCGGCGCTGGAGTCGATGCGTCTGACTTCGCGGCAACCAAAATCTGAACCGCAACTCTCGATGTTCTGCGTCCAGAATTGAAATCCGCCGGCATCCGGCTCGCGCGACAGAAAGTCGACGTATTGTTCGCGCACATAGAAGCGCGACTCGTCGATTATGGTCGGGTTGGCGATGCAGGTTTGCAGCGAGCGGAACGTATTCAAGCGACCCCCGCTGGTTGTCTTATCAACGAGCGCCGGATCGGGATCGGTATTCGTGATCAGCACACCTTTGAGCCCGGCTGCGGTCAGGTTGCAGCGCGACAAAAGCAGCGCCGCTGTTCCAGACACCAGTGGCGCAGCCTGTGAGGTGCCGCTGAATGTGCCATAGCCGCTGTTGCGTAAGGTTGCGAATATTGACGTCCCTGGCGCGCCGATATGGATCGTCCGCTTGCCCCAGTTGGAGAAGAATGAAAGCGCATCGCGATTATCAGTAGCGGCGATGTTGATCATCGACGGTTCGTTGTAACCGCTTGGATAAGTCAAAACCGTCTCGTTGTCATGCCCGCCGTTCGTAAAGCCGTCATTGGCAGTTCCATTGCCGGCGATGCCCACGAACAACATTCCGTTAGTTTGCGTGCGACGAATTTCGTCGAGCAGCGTCTGTGAAAATCCGCCCGAATACCAACTGTTATTTAAGATCTTGATATTCGCGAGACCGGATTGTTTTAGTTGGACCGCCACTTCGAGCGCATCGATGGCGTCGGAGAGGAAGCCCGAGTTGTTGCTGTTCAGCCATTTGACGGCGAGCAGTTTCACGTTCCAATTGATCCCGGTCACACCGATGCCGTTATTTCCGACCGCGCCGATGATGCCTGAGACGTTTGAGCCGTGATTGTGATCGTCCTGCGGATCGCAGGTATTGGTGATCGTGTTGAAGCCGCGAGAATTTGCCGGGCAATTGAACGTCGTGCCGCCCAGCGTTACTGAGAAGCCACCGGGCGCCGACCAGATGTTGGCTGCCAGGTCCGGATGATTTACGTCAATGCCGCTGTCGAAGATTCCGATGACCTGGTTAGGATCGCCCGTGGAAATATCCCAGGCGGCGAGCGCCGAGACATCCGCACCCGCGGTTCCTGGCTGGCCGGAGATTGTCTGGCCAGTGTTACGCAATCCCCACTGTGAATTTAGAAACGAGTCATTCGGCGTGGCCCCACCGTAAGCCAAATAATCCGGCTCCGCGTAAAGAACATCTGCGCGCTGCGAAAGTGTGGCGACCAGTTCCGCCGTCGCAAGGCTGCGCGAATGAATTAAGCGCGCTCCGGTACCGCCCAATCCAGTGTCTGAATCGGCGTCGAGGGACGTCGCTATGCTTTGACGCATGGCCTGATTTTTTGCGTCTCGATACTTGACGATTACTCGGCCGGCCGCGGCTTCCTGACCGAAAACGATTTCGATTTTCTGCGGTTCAGGTTGAGTAACCGTCGCGTGAGAAATTCGATCAGGTTGAAGAACGAGAAGTCCCGTTGCGAGGACCAAAGTGAGTATTGTGAGCAAGAGAGATTTACGCATAGGGCTATTGAATTACTAACCTTAATTAACGTTTGCTTGTTCGGGCGAGTCTGGGAAGCGCCATTCTAACTGTAAGCGGCCGGATTCTACCAGCACGTGAGTGTCACCGGTTGGTGGCGCTGTGGCGGTTGTAGATGCGCGCGAACGTCGCCCTCGTCGCCGCCCGCTGAAGCGCGCAGCTTCGTCAGCGCGGCCGCCTATAAGCGGAACTCCGAACAGCGGGAATCTCTGAATGCCGGATTCGACCGAACGCCTGAATAAATCGGGACTCTCCCACGCGGAAGCTGAAACCCGGCTGCGCCAATTCGGTCTGAACGAGTTGCCGGAAAAGCCGCCGATTTCTTTCTGGCGTCGTCTCATCGAACAATTCCGCAGTCCGCTCATTTACATTCTCCTGTTCGCGCTGGTTGTCGATCTCGCGATCTGGACTGTCGAAGGAGCTTCCGGTTGGCCGGATGAATCTTTCGCGATTGCGTTGATTCTTTTACTCAACGCCGGCCTCGGCGTTTACCAGGAACGCAAAGCCGAAAGCGCGCTGTCGCATCTGAAAGCACTGGCCCAGTCGTCTGTTTGGGTTGTGCGTCAAGGACGCGCGGTCCGTCTGCCTTCAACCCAACTTGTGCCCGGCGATCTGGTGCGAATCGAAGCCGGAGAGCGAGTTCCCGCCGACGGAAGTTTGGTCGAAGCCTACGGCATCATGGTCGATGAATCGATCGTAACCGGCGAGTCTTTGCCGATCGAGAAACTAGTAACAGAAGAATTGCTCAGTGCAAGTTTGATGTCTCGCGGCAAGGGTTACTTCGAGGTGACGCGCACCGGCGCCAAAAGCACGGCCGGCAGTTTGGCGGTGATGATTGGCGGCATCCAGGCAGAGAAGACGCCGCTCGAAAAACGACTGTCCGCGTTCGGTTCGCAAATCGCTCGCTGGATCTTATTGCTCACCGGCGTAATCGTCGTGGCCGGCATTTTTGTCGAAGGCCTTCCACGAATTGGGCATGTTTTTCTTTTTGCGGTTGCACTCGCGGTAGCAGTTGTACCTGAAGGTTTGCCCGCCGTTTTGACGCTGACGCTCGCGCTTGGCGTCGAGCGAATGGCCCGCAGGAAAGCGGTCGTTCGGAAATTGAGCGCGGTCGAAGCACTCGGTTCAGTGACGGTGATCGCAACCGACAAGACCGGCACACTCACCGAAAATCAGATGCACGTCAAGAGTCTCGACAGCAGAGATCACGCACGCGCGTTGCGCGCAATGGCCCTGGCCAACGATGCCGAATATGGCATCGGCGCCGGTGATCCATTGGAGCTGGCCCTGCTGAACTATGTCGCTAACGAAGGATTGAATCTCGTCGAAGTCGTGCGCTCATCTGCGCGCGTCGGACTGTTGGCATTCGACAGCGCTCACAAATTCATGCGCGTTACCGTTACGGAAGACGAAGAGCGCGTCAGTTATTTGAAAGGCGCTCCCGAAGTCTTGTTGGAAAGAAGTATGCTGTCGGAAACGGAACGACGCAGTTGGCACGAAAAGTCTGAAGCCTATGCCAGCGAAGGCTTTCGAGTTTTAGCGCTGGCGTGGCGCGCGGGTGAGTGATCTTTTTAGGGCTGGTTCTGCTTTGGGATCCGCCGCGCGTGGAAGTGCCCGATGCAATCCGGCAGGCGCGCGACGCAGGCATACGCGTCGTGATGGTCACGGGCGATCATCCGGCGACGGCGCTCGCGGTAGCGAACGTAGTCGGGACTCCCACGGGCCGCGTCATCACCGGCATCGATCTCGAAACGCTTTCGGCCGCGGAACTTAGTGACGCGGTGAAAGAGACAAATGTCTTTGCGCGCGTCACGCCGCAGCATAAATTACAACTAGTCGAAGTCTTGAAAGCCGGTGGAGAGATTGTCGCCGTGACCGGCGATGGCGTGAACGACGCGCCGGCCTTGAAGCGATCCGATGTGGGCGTCGCGATGGGCCAGCGCGGCAGCGATGTCTCGCGCGAGGTTGCCGACCTGGTCCTGCTCGATGACAACTTTGCGACCATCGTGGCCGCAATCAAAGAAGGCCGGAACATCGGCGAGAACGTGCAAAAGTTCATCCGATTTTTGTTCTGTGCCAATTTCGCATTGACCTTGATCGTGGTCCTGGGAACTGCGGGATCGCTGATTCTTGATTTGCGCGATGCGACGGGCGCGCTGTTGCTGCCGTTGACTGCCATGCAGCTTCTTTGGATCAACGTGATTACCAACGGATCCCCGGCCTTGGCCCTGGGGCTTGATCGTAATCACGATTTGATGAGCCGGCCGCCGCGCGATCCTCATTCGGCGGTGCTTGACTCAGTCGCGGTGCGTTTCATCCTGATTGCCGGGACCATATCAGGATTGATTGGTGTCGTTCTGCTAGTTCTGCTCCCGCGCTATGGCTTCATCACAGAGGCGTCGCGCACGATGCTCTTTCTCTATGCTTCGATCAGTCAGTTGCTGCTGGCTTATTCGTCCCGGCGAATCGCTGCCGTGCCCCGAATGAATATCGCCCTCCATCTCGCAGTATTTTTATGTTTGAGCGTGCAGTTGCTGACCGTAGCCTTCCCGGCCCTTCGGGGGTTGCTAGGATTGGAAGCATTGAATTTCGCCGCGTTGTGTTGGACCACGGCCGCAGTCGCGATTAGCTGGATTGTGGCTGAGATTTATAGCCACATTGCTGCCCGGAGCGCTCGCGGATGATTCTCATTCTGCTGGGATTTCAGTAACCAATTCAATTGTTCGACCGGATGAAGGTTCAATGCGTCTAAGATTCCGGCGGACATTTAAGAGGTAGCATAGACTTCGGTCTGTGAAGCCTGGAGCGCAAACGTCGGCGCCGTACGCGAGGCAGCAACCGGGACGGTTGCGCTCCAGTCGCTAAAATCTCTTCAAGACCGCCGGCAGAAACTATTGCTCAAGGAGTAGATGAAATGTTGTTACGTACCCTACTAACCGTCTCAGTTTTGATAATTGGTATCTCCACGTTCGCTTCAATCGCCTGGGGCCAGCAAACCCAACCGAGCAATCCTGTCCCGGGCGTTCAGCAAACAGGTCGCCGGCAAGCGCGACGTGGAATGCTCCGCCGCGCGCGCATAGGAAGGATCCGGGCGCTCAGGCAAATCAATTTAACCGAAGCACAAAGACTGCAAGCTCGATCGATCGCGCAGAATCATGTCAACGCAACGAAAGCCCAACGTGAAGAGCTACGGAAATTGATGGAGCAAAGACGCGCCGGCACTTTGACCGCTGAAGGCGACACTCGCGCCCAACAGTTGCGACAGCAATTAATGGAAGGAAGAAAAGGTGTGCACGCGCAGATGATGAACGTTCTTACCGCGGAGCAAAAGGCGAAGCTGGAAGAAATGCGCCAGACGCGCCGGGCCAACCGCAAAGAGTTGCGCGGCCGGAAGCCACCGCTAGACTAGATTAGAAAAGTAATTTTGAGTGTGAGAGAAGCGCCGCCAGAGAAACACATCTCGGGCGGCGCAGTTGTTTTCGCGGTCGAGTTCAGCGGGCTAAAACGGAATTACTTCAATTTCGTTTATCGATCTGAAGTGCCGCACATTAGTTGTAACGAGCGGCAAGTTCCTCGCAATGCGGTCGCGGCAATCAGGGCGTCAGCCAAATGATGGCGCAGATTCGGGTAGTGATTTAAGAGTTCGGTATAGCATGTGTTACGCGCGCATCAGGGTTGATCTGTCTCAAGCTTCCCAACATCAATCTCATCTGATTGCGCTCAGCGTCGCTGATTGGCGAGCGCAGCAGTTCTTTGCCCGTCACTCGGCTGAAAATAGATTTCGATGTTGGGATTGCGAAAGAAGCGTTTTGCTTTCGGTGCGCCCCGATACCAGAGAATGAAAACACCCGTGTCCGCTAACGCCCTTTGAAGGTTGAGCCATGCGGGGCTACTCATCAGCCGTCTCTATCTCATGCAGAAGCTCTTCGGGAGTCTTCTCGCGGCCTTCCGGCATCCGCATATCCTTTTCGCGCAAATCAGACACGTAGGCTTCGGCGTCCGCGACATCTTCGCGGGCTCGCCACATGCCAAATCCTAATTCCTCGGCAAGCAAAGCATCAGCCAATTGCAGACGCTCTACTGAAGAAAGTCGCTTAGCCGATTCCAGGATTTCTTCATATGAGGTCATAGGTGAAGTTTAACGTAATGTGAATAGAGGCAAAGAGGAAAACATTCAGACGCTCAGCGCAACGGTTTCCCCGACGCTCTGATAGCCCTTACACGGCTGTCCTCCCGGTCGCTCAAGTTTGCGCGAGGACGCCTGCGCTTCAGTTCTGAGCGTTAGGGCAGCTTGAAAAAAGTGGCACGGGCGTCACGCCCGTGAAAATCACGCACAAGATGCGCTGCCACCTCAATCATCCAGCAACCTCTTTCCGAAGACAGATTGCCCCGCCAGGCTGGTGTAAAAACCATAAGCCGCGAGGGCCAGACACAATCCGGCTCCGATGACAAAATCCGTAGCGTACCAGGCGCCAATTTCACTCGTGATCGGATAAAAGACCCAGAGATGCGCGAAGAAGAATGTGGCGCAGAGCGCCAACAAACCAAACCGGTACAGGATGAATAACGTGATCGCACTGGCCAACATCAGCGTGGGCAACTCAGTCAAGCTGGATTCACTTACTAGCATGCCGAACATCACCAGCAGAATCCAAAGGACACCAGCTGCCAACCATTCACGTCGCAGCAGCACCACCAACAGCAAGAGCAGAAACAATGCGATGAACGAAAGAAACAACCCGGCCGTTAGTTGAGACGCAAATCGTCCCCAAAAAAGCGATCCCAGACGAGAACTCCCAGGGTTCGAGACGAGATCAAAAGGGCGACCGATACTTCGCAGAAAAACCGGTGTCAGCTTGCCCATCAAGATGATGACGCCGCCGGCAGCGGCCCCGATCAAAATGTCACGACCGACCAGCGGATCGCGATACTCACCGCGAAGCAACCTGCTCCAGGCGACGATCCTTTGCGGCCAGCGCCGGCGCACAAACGGCTCGAGCGCGACGTAAAGTAACCACAAGAAAAATCCGGTAAAGACCGAGCTTGCCAGATGAACAAAGAAGAGCGGGAACTCATTCTGGATAACTCCGTTGTGATGTTCTTCAAATGCCCAGAACAGCATGCGCACCGTGAAGTAAACAAAAGCGAGGCGGGTGGCGCCCGACAAGTCACCGCGACCGAGCCTGAGATTGCGCCGGGCGAGCAGGGCGCTGCCGATTAAGGCAATCATGAAAATGGCGATGACGCCAAAAATGAAAACGCGGTCACTGCCGCTCTCGGTGGGCGTTTCCTGGCGCGACGGCTGATCCCAGGGATAAATCGTCTCGAAGTAAACGGGCTTGCCACGGAACGAGGCGGCTTCCACGTGAATCTTGTTGTCGGGTCTTCGCGGATCAACTCCGTCCCACGCCGCGCGGGCATCGTACGCGTGTAAAGGAATCCAGGTCGAAGCCGTGGACTGAAAGTTAGCAAGGTCCAGGCCGGCTTCGCGGAACGCGACTGACCAGTCGGGTGGTTTCTGGTTTTCATCAGACGTCTCACGCTGTGGAGGAACGCGCACAAACCAATGCAGGCGACCCTCCATATCGAGATACATGCTCGTCATCCCCGACACGTCGAGCGCCGGATTATCGACGCTAAGGTCACCGTTGGTAATGAAGTAGCGCGGGCTTTGGCGGTACCAGAAACGATAAGGCCCCGGTGATTCGGTGCGCAGTCGCTCCCAACGCCGAGCTGACTTGTCTCGATCTTCTATGTATCGAAAATAATTCTCCGTGAGGATGATGCCATCCGCGGTGTCGAGTGGCGGATCCGTGTAACCGAGCTTCGCGATAATGTCGCGCCCGCGCGCCCGTAAAACTTCCGGCGATTGGTTGAGGGGTGTCAACCGGTAGACAAACGCGTATTTGGTTAACCAACTGGCAAGTAAGAGAGTCACGACAAAGACGGCGAGCAAGGCGATCCCGATAGCCGGTTTGAGCAGGCCTTCCACCGGCGCGGCGGCAACCATCTCGGGCGAAGGTGTCTCGCCGGCGGCCAGCGCTGCGGCAAGTGGATCACCGCCCGGCAAAGCGGCGGCGACCTGCAAAGCCGAAGCGGGCCGCTGTTCAAGATCTTTTCGTAAGCAGCGATCGATTATCTTTTCGATTAATGGATCGAGATCTTTGACCAGTGAAGTTGGCGTCGCCGGCGTGGTATCGCTGCGCCGCAATTTGATCAGTTCATTCAGTGAAGGAGCCTCAAACGCGCGCTTGCCGGTGAATAATTCATACAGCACCAGGCCCAGCGAGTAGATGTCGCTCTGAATGGTTTGCTCTCGTCCTTCAATTTGCTCCGGCGACATGTAGGCCGGCGTGCCGGCGCGGATTTCGTCATCGCCAAATTCTTCCGTCAATCCGCCGAGCCCGAAGTCCAGAATGCGCGCATTCCCGTCGCCGTCGATCATAATGTTGGCCGGTTTCAGATCGCGATGAAGAAAACCCACGTCATGCGCGGCTGCGAGTCCGGCGCAGATTTGGCGAGCAAGTTGGAGCGCTTTGTCCTGTGGCAGGCGGCCGATACGTCGTAGTAACGAAGAGAGTTCTTCGCCCTTGATAAATTCCATCGAAAGGAAGTGGCGGCCCTCGATTTCGCCGATGTCGTAAACGCGACAGACGTTGCGATGCGAAACCTGGCGCGCCACGCGCACTTCCCGATGAAAGCGGGCCAGCGCTGCGCCGTCACTCAGCAGATGGTCCGGCAGAAATTTCAGAGCGACCGGCTGCGCGAGTTTCAGATCATCAGCGCGATAGACTTCGCCCATGCCGCCTTTGCCGAGCAACCCAACGATGCGATAACGATCGGCCAGGATCGTTCCCGGCACGAAGCGCGCATCGTCGATCGAATCGAAAGAAGTGAAGGAGCGGCTGTCTTTTGATTTGCTGGCGGGCGGGGAATCAAGTTGCTGCGTCGCTTCATCGAACGAAAAGCCGCACGACAAACACGAAACGGAGTCGCGAGAGATTTCCGCCTGACAACGTGGGCAGTTCATTGGCGGCGGATTGTAACACTGTGACGGCGTAGAGGACACAGTGCGGAGTGCGCCGAAGGTGATGCAGTTTAGAGTTCAAGCGCTCAAGCCTGGCTTGCGGACTTGTTAATGCTGGGAGCGCGGACGTCCCTGTCCGCTTCTCTTGCTGCAGACGCTTAATCGTCATAAATAATCTAAACGAAACTGTTAGACTTCGCGCTCATTGCGGACGGGGACGTCCGCGCTCCCAGGTTGGAGTCGTTTGGCTATCTAGCAGCTGGCGCCGGCAGCGCGGTAATTCGCGGAGTTGTTTTGTTCCAGACTCGATTGGATCTTGCCCAGCAGCGAAGGGAGATCAAGCGGCTTGGCGAAGACCTCGTTGCAGCCGGCCGCAAGGGCATCGTCTTTGACGTCATGAGTCGCATAGGCGCTGATCGCAAAAATCGGAGTATGTGAGTGCGCGCGACGTTGCCGAATTTGCCGCGTCGCCTCAATGCCATCGAGTTCAGGCATCGCCAAATCCATCAGAATCAAATCGGGGCGTGATCGATTCGCTTGCAGCAGACCTTCTTTGCCGTCTTTGGCTTCGATGACCTTATAGCCCTTGGCGCGCAGCCACGCCGAAAGCAGTATGCGATTGTCTGCATAATCATCGACGACGAGAATGGTGGAAAGAGTGTTGATCATGCCGGTTTCTCCCGATTGTTGAGAGCTACTGAACCGCTGCGTCTGTTAACACAATACGGGGCGAGACTTCTCGCAAACGTGGCATTGGCTTGATCTTTACTTTGCAGTTATCTTGCGAGCAACTTTTGTGCGCCGGCAGAGCAAAGCGGCGACGGGACTTTGGATTTATTGCCGGTTACATTGGCCGATCCAAAGCGCCGTCGCCGCTTCGCTTTGCCGGCGCACTCCAAATTGGGGGCACTAATCATCGCGAATCCCCACCCAGGCCGTTAGCGAACTCGCGAACGCCAGCGCCGCGCCCATCAACATGACCCGGTGAAAGCCGTTCACGAAACATTCGTCGAAAGAGTGCTCAAGGGCGAGTCGCGTTTCTTGATTTACGGTAGTCGGAATTTCTGCCGCTGCGAGCTTATTGCGTTGCTGATTCAGCTCCTGTCGAAGGTCAGGTGGAACCGAGATTTGCGCCAGTCGTTGATCGAGACAGCCATTGAAAACATGAAACATGACAAGGCCGAACACGGCGATGGCCAATAAGCCCGCAGTCCGCGACATGGCATTATTGATTCCGGAAGCAACGCCGGCGTGGCTGGCTTTGACCGAGTTCATGACCGTTGTCGTGAGTGGCGCGACGCTAATTGCCATGCCCAGACCGAGCACCACGACCGCGGGAAAGAATGCCGTCCAGTAATTCGCGCCGACGCCGGCTCGAATGAAAAGCGTAAATCCAATTCCGGCGATAATGGGTCCAATGACCAGCGGCCAGCGCGATCCGTATCGTTTCACCAACCCCCCCGACCATCGTGAGAGGCCGAACATGATCAGAATGAAGGGCAACGTGGCCGCGCCCGCGGCGGTCGCGGAGTATTTCTGCACTTGGATCAGATTGAGCGGCAAAAAGAAAAGCGTCCCTGCTAAAGCCGCATACAGAAAAAGTGTCAGCAGGTTCGCGCTGGCAAAGTTGCGCGAACGAAAGAGACCCAGAGGCAGCATCGGGTTGCGCCTGCGGGCTTCGACCAGAACAAAGAGCGCGAGCAGGATGACGCCGCCGGCGAGACTGGCCAGCACCATCGGGTTGGTCCAGCCGGAACTCGACGATTCGATGAGACCATAAACAATCGCTCCCAGACTGATGGTCGCCAGCGCGGCGCCGAAGAGATCTAACTTTCCGGAATTGTCTTCGTCGCGGCTCTCGGGAACGAACTTGAGAACGAGGACAATCACCGCGATGGCGAGCGGAAAGTTCAGAAAGAAAACCGCGCGCCACGACACGTGTTCGATGAGCCAGCCGCCGAGGACCGGACCGAGCGCGGTCGTGATCGCCGTGGCGCCTGACCATGTGCCGATCGCTGCGCCGCGATCATTTTCGGAAAAAGTCGCGCTGATGATCGCCAGACTCCCGGGCACCAGCAGCGCGCCGCCGGCTCCCTGGGCCGCGCGCGCGATGATCAGTTGATGAATGTTGGGCGCCAGGCCGCACCAAATCGAAGCCAGCGCAAAGAAGGCCACGCCAATCGCGTAGATCTTCTTGCGGCCAAATTGATCGCCCAACGAGCCGCCGAACAAAAGCAACGCGGCCAGAAAAAGTGTGTAAGCTTCGATCACCCACTGGACGTCGGTAACCGTTGCGTTGAGATTTTTTTGTAAGGCAGGCAGCGCGACGTTGACGACCGTGCCGTCAATGAACGCCATGCTGGAACCGAGAATCGTCGCGGCCAAAGTCCAGCGACGTTGCGCCTGGCCGCATTTCGTGGTCGCGGCCTTGCGCGTGGTGATTACCGCTTCCTCGCAAGGTGATCGCAGCAGGTTCATGGTGAATTAATCCCGACAGTGGCTCGGCCACGCTGATGCGCGGCAAGTCTCCGACTTGCCGGACGCGAACCTTGGTTCTCTTAATGGTCTCCGACCTGCGGCGGTCATAGACCGTTAGACTAAATGGGCACGTAACGGCAAGTCGGAGACTTGCCGCGCATCAGCATGGCCGAGCCATTGCGTGGTTGCGTTATGTGACTTATCGCTGCGCAGGCATCGTGAGCTGAAAACCTCTTCGCTTCACATTCTTCACGCATTCGGTATCCAAACCCTTGACGGCGCCACGCTCGACAAACTGCGACTGCAGTTGCCAGACGCACTCGATGCCTAGCAATCCACCAAGGCCGTGCGCGCCGTGCGGCACCACCACGTGCAGACTGTTGGGCAAAGATTTGGCGACGGCGTCCCCGTGCGCGGGCGGTGTGACCGGGTCCCATTCACCGGTCAGAATCAAAACCGGAGCATCGGCTTTCGTTGGTTGGCTGTAATCCTTCGGGAGCGTCGCGCGCGGCCAGAGCGCGCAGGCTTCACGTTGTTGGCGCAGCCGGTAATCACCGAGAAAAGTGTCGGTCCCCAAACGCTCGCCCTCGCCGGGTTTGATCCACGCAAGATCTTCCGCACACGTGATTGAAAGATACATTCCGTTGCTGCCGGTCGCGACGAGGTTGCGCCGGTAATTGAATGCCGCCTGGGCCAGCGGGAGAAAGTTGGCTTGCGCGGCCTGATGAATAACCATGGGCACTCGGCTCGCAGCCACGGGGTTGTAAAGCATGTAGCGAATCGCCTCGGCCGCCAGATCGCGAGAGAGTTTCACTTTGCTGTTGGTCGCCGCAGCTCCCGGATTTGGAATTGAAATTTCAACGTCAATCGGTCCCTGCAAAAGCCGTCTGAGTACGGCTTTAGTTTCGTCACGCAAATTGGGAAAGGCTTTATTGCAAGCTTCATCCGCGGCGCATTCAGCGATGATTCCCTGAAGCGCGCGCTCGTTGGCCTGGGGAAAGTCCTTGGGCATGAACTGGTTCGTCGGCGCCACGCCCTGCAAGGTCACCGTGCGCACGTGCGCCGGATGTCGCTTCAAATAAACCAGCGCCGCGCGCGTTCCGTACGAACCGCCAAAAATATTCAAGCGCTCATATCCCAAAGCGGCGCGCACCTCATCGAGATCGTCCATCGCAATCGGCGTCGTGTAGAGCGTCAGGTTCGCTTTCGCTTCGAGCTGTGTGCGGCACTTGCGCACATCTTCGAGCGGAAAGAAATAGCCGAAGTAGCTTTGCGGATCGGCAGGATTGAAGAAGTCGCAGTCGAGCGGATGCGATCCGCCGGTGCCGCGCTGGTCAATGAAAACCAAATCTCTGTGCGCGCGAATAGCGACAAACTGTTGGGCCACTCCGGGGGCGTCTTCAGTTGCGGAAGAACCGGGGCCGCCGGGAATGTATACAAACGGATCCGGCTCGCCCGTCGGACCAATAGCCGGAAAGACGACCACCTTGAGCGAAATTTTTCTTCCTTTGCGCGCCGCTCGATCTTCAAACACTTCGTAAGTGCCGCAACGAACTTTTTCCTTAACTCCAGGCAGGTCACAGGGCGACAGTTCAAGCCGCGCCGTCGTCTTGTCTCCCTGTCCCGCGATGGCGGTAGCCAGACAAAAGCAGATAACCAGGAAAGGTGAGCGAGGGCTCAGGGTCGTAACGCGCGGCAGAAGTTTCATGGCGCGCGCATTGTATCGCAGATCGAGAAGGGCGATAGATTCTTTAACGCCAATGGCTCTGCCATGCTGATGCGCGGCAAGTCTCCGACTTGCCGGATGCGAACCTTGTTTTTTCCAAGGGTCTCCGACCCGCCGCGGTCATAGACCGTCGGACTAAATGGGCACTGAACGGCAAGTCGGAGACTTGCCGCGCATCAGCATGGCGGAGCCATTGTCCCAATCACCTTCGCCAACCCGATGTCGCCGGCCCGCATCAGAAAGACGGATCACAATCCAGGTTTTCGTCCGGTCCAACCGTCTCCCTTTTGTAAGTCTCCCCGAGACGAATAACTTTTTTTCAGCTTCAAGGAGGCTAAGCCCATGAAACGCTCTCTCCTCTTAGTCGTAGTGTGCCTGATTTCAGTCAACGCGCCGGCGCAGACGCGTCGCGTTACGCGAGTATCCGCAACGACGCAAACTTCAACACCAAGAGTCAGCACCCAAACTCTTCCGATCCGCCGCGTGATTCTTTACAGCAACGGCGTCGCTTACATCGAGCGGCGCGGCACGATAACCGGTCATGCCGAAATCAATCTGTCATTCAAGCAATCACAGGTGGACGATGTTTTGAAATCAATGGTGGTGCTCGATCTGGGGCAGGGCCGCATCGGTGCGGTCAGCTATAACTCTTCCGCGCCGCCGTCAGCGCGGCTCGCGGACATTCCGTTTTCGATCGCGGCCGGATCGGAAAATGAAAATGAAGGCGGGCTTGCGGGAGTTCTCACGCAGCTTCAAGGTGCGCGCGTCATTGTCACCACCGCGAACCGGACGGCTACCGGATCGATCATTACAGTGGAAGAGCGCAAGTCGCAGGATCCGAACAAGCCGGCTGTGATGATGCATGCGGTTGTAATAACGACTGCGAGCGGCGAATTGATGAGCTTCGATCTGGCCGAGGTCCGGGCGATCAAGTTGATCGACGAGGGAGCGCAGCGCGATCTCAGCGAGTTCGCCAACGCCAGCGCATCGGCCCGGCGGCGTGATGCCAAGACGATCGTGGTCACTTCCGACGGTAGCGGCACGCGCGAGATGCTCGTCAGCTACACAATCGCGGCGCCGATTTGGAAGACTACTTATCGCGTCGTGCTCGACTCAACCGGCAAACCGTTCTTCCAGGGCTGGGCCATCGTCGATAACGTCAGTGATGAGGATTGGACCAACATCTCTTTATCGCTGGTTTCAGGATCGCCGGTTTCGTTCATTCAGCATATTCAAAAGCCCTTCTATCGATATCGACCGGTGGTTCCGATGCCGGAAGATTTGAAACTCGATCCACAGATTCACGAGACAGAAGAAGGAAGCGGTTCCGGAATTGGGCCAGGCAGGGGCGGCAATAGCGGCGGAGGAGATCGTCGCGAAGGCGGCGGCGGACCGGGCGGCGGTGGTGGCGGCACCATCCTGCAGCGGCAGATCACCGATCTTCCATTGAACAGCACGAACAACCTGGCGCTGCTCAACAGCGGAGTGAGTTCGTTCGACAGCACCACGCTGAGTGACGCAATCACGCGCTCGGACTCGGGCGTTGAGACCGCGGCCACCGGCAATGAAGTCGGAGACCTCTTCGAGTATCGCATCGATCAACCGGTGACTGTACCGCGCGATCGTTCGGCGCTGATCCCGATCCTGCAAACGCGCATGGAAGGAGAGCGAGTTTCGATCTATAACGAAGGCGTGCGCCGAGATCGCGCCTTTGGCGGATTGCTGTTGCGGAATACATCGCCGCTGACGCTTGAAGATGGCGCGCTGACTGTGATCGACGGCGATGCGTACGCCGGAGAAGCGTTGATGGAGCGGCTCAAGCCGGCGGAAAAGCGCCTCGTTTCGTTTGCGCTCGATCTTGGCACACTCGTAAACGTGCAGGTTAAGGAGGACCGTGCGCCGACTTTTCTGATCCGCGTGGTCAAAGGCGTCTTTCAGGCTCATTACCATCAGACTGATCGAAAGATCTATACCCTGACCAATCAAACCGATAAGCCGCGCGTCGTTTATGTCGAACATCCGGTGCGTCAGGACTGGACTCTCAGTGATGACACACAGAAACCGGATGGCCGCAGCCCGCGTTACTATCGTTTCCGAATTCCTCTCGGCCCACACCAAAAGATCGAGCTTCCCGTGACCGAAAGACGCGCGCTGATGGACACGTATGCGCTGACTAACTTTAGCCGTGCGGATCTCGAATTATTTGTGGCGCGCAACTACATCGACGCCACGATGCGCGCGGTACTGGAGAAGATCATCGATTTGCGGAGTCGTATCGCCGGTACCCAGGCGCGGCTGCAAAGTATCAACGAAGAAACGGAAGAGATAGGCGAAGATCAGGGACGGCTGCGCGATAACATCAAGGCGTTGACCGCCACCGCCGAGGCAAAGCAGCTCATCTCGCGTTACGTAGCCAAGGCTGATTCGCAGGAGACGAGACTGGAACAACTGAATAAGGATAAGAAAGCTCTGAACGAAGAGCTGGGTCGACTACAGAGCGAGTTGGAAACGGTGGTTCGCGGACTGTCGGTTGATCAGAAGCTGACGAATTGAATATTTGGTAGTGGGTAATTCTGTGTTGCTCGTGACTAGTGGCCGAGTATGCAGGCCGCAGAGCGGCCAAATGTTTATAGATAGTCGCACCTGGAAAAGGTTGATAGCTCCGGAGGAGCGCAACTGACATCTTGCCTGTTTCGCTCCTAACGGAGCTTCAATCCTGTTAGCGACGCGGTTCTATAAACATTCGGTCCCTCCGGGACCGGCGGCAACATGGTTTTCTGTCAACACAGATTCACCCCACTACTGAATATTTGGTCTCCGGACGTTTGGAGTCGGGCTAACGCTCGCTCTACGTTATGGAGACGGCGGACTTGTCCGCCGCAATCAGCCGGACAAGTCCGGCTTCTAAACGGGTTTTTGGGCGGGCGGTAGCCCGCCTCTAAACAGTCGAAGAACAAAAACGAAAAATGCTCGGCCAGGAGTGATCCTTGCCGAGCATTTTGTTTCAGGTGGCACGCGCATCTTGCGCGTGAGCCCACAAGCGAGACCCCCGTGCCACTTTTTGGAAGCCTAGAACCGAATTCTCACGCGGAAGCTTCCGCTGTTGTCGTTGTAGTTATCGTCGTTGATGGCCAGGATCAGGCGGCCGTCCATTGGGACGCTTGTGCTCAGATTGCTGCCAATCAAATACGGCGGACTCAATTGGCCGTTAGCCATGCGAATGTAACCGATGAGCGCGCCGACGCCGGCGGTCGGAACTGGTCGCGCGTTGATTCCCAAACCGGTGCTACTTGATCCATCGGCACTGACCGAGCCAACGCGGTTGCCGGCGATTATTGTTCCGCTCGTCGTAATCGTTAGTGGCTCGCCGGCGCGCAGATCGATGCCGGTGTCCATACCGCGGGAATTCCCTGGTACGTCAACGGTGCGTTCCTGCTGGCCGCCACGATTGCGATCGCCGTAGTCGCCGCCGCGGGTTCGCGAGCGCACGCCGCCACGATCATCGCTGTAGTCGCGCGGATTATTATTGCGCTCGCTGCGAATTTGCACATTGAAGCTGCCGCGCGCATCCGTGTAGTTGCCCCGGTTCACCGTCAGGAAGAGCCGACCATTGCGTTCGGCCGTGAACTCCTGGCTGCTGCCGAGCTCAATAATCTGTGCTTGTGGATTGTTGCTGACTGCGCCGATCAACTTGCCTTCCGGCGCATTTGGCAAAGGCGCGGTCGGATCAGTTGAGCGCAAACCGTCGGGAGTAATTCGTGAGCGGCCGGCGGTAATTATTCCGGTCGCGGTGACCTGGACGCGTTCGCCCCGCCGCAGGAACACGCCGCTGTCGACCCAGTTTGCCTCGAGCGGCACCTGCACGTTTTTGGTTTCATAACGCGTGTCTTCGAGCGAACGTCCCTCGATCTCGATGCGGTCTACTTCCTCTGCCCGGAAATATTGAAGCTCACCTTCATTATTATCGCGTCGCGTCATACTTGTATCGGTCGAATAACGCGTATCGACGCGCACCACGAAGCGGCCATTCATGTATCCCAAAAGCGTCCCGCGAATGGTGCGGCCGTCACGCAGGTGAATCGTGTCCGCAAAAGCAAAGCTGACGGCACTAATGATGATCAGAAAAGCAAATAGGATTCTTTTCATAGTTGTTGTCCTTTCAAACGCTAAAGCGCTTAATCCGGTGAATCATTCATTGATTCACCCGTTCAGGAGAGCTGGAGGGAAAGTTGATTAGACTTTAGCTTATACCGAAGAGGGCGCAGGTAACAAGCGAGGGAGGGTTGGTAGTGGGTAAATGAGTGTTGCTCGAACCTGTTGCCATGGGTCCCGGAGGGACCGAGTGTTTATAGAAACCCGACCATCATGGAATAAAGCTCCGGAGGAGCGAAACATCCACGATCGACTTGCCTTTTACTTACGCTCCTTCGGAGCTAAAGACATCGTCGACCTGAGGGTCTCTATAAACATTTGGCCGCTCCGCGGCCAATCTTTTGTGATCACACCTACAGCGAATTACCCCACTACCGCGATTGCGGCAGAGCCAGAATGGAACTCACGATCAGCGATTGGTCGTGACCTGGGTCGCTGGTTTCGTCAATTCATCGGCAAGCTCGTTCGCGTCGAACACCTTGCGCAGGACTTCAAGCATGCCACGAGAATCGACTGAAATCGCGCGATTGACTGATTCGTCGTAAATGTAATCCCCGACGAGCGATTGAATGTTGCCGTCGAAAATCAGACCAATCAGCTCGGCGTTCTTGTTGATTGTCGGCGAGCCGGAGTTGCCGCCGATGATGTCATCGGTCGTGACGAAATTGAACGGAGTCGAAAGGTTAATCGCCGACTTCTTTTCCATCCAACGCGGCGGCAGGTTGTAGGGGAACTGTTGCTTGAACTGCGTCGCGCGATCGTAGAGACCGCCCAACGTGGTAAACGGCGCAACCTTTTTGCCGTTCTCCACATAGCCTTTCACGGTCCCGTATGAAAGCCGCAGAGTGAAGGTCGCGTCCGGATAAAGCTTCGTGCCTTCAGTATCAAAACGCGCGCGCGCAATCTTCGCGTAGTTCGCGCGCTCGACGCCGATGACTTCGTTTTCATAGCGCTTGCGCAACTCGCGTCCTTTGGCGTCGATAGTTCGCGCCAGCACGATCATCGGATCGGTCGAATCCGCAACGGCTTTCGATCCGCCAGCCGCCAACTCTTTTCGCGCCGCGACGTCTTTCAGCTTTGTGCCTTCGATTAATTCTTTCGCGCGAGCTTCCGGCGTCTGGCCATTCATGATTTGCTTGACCAGAGGATTGTCGGCTCCCAACAGCTCGATCATGAAAGCGAGCGAGTCAGCCAGCTTCAACTTTTCAAAATCTTCGTGAATGGGCGCCGGCGAATAGAGGGCCGCCTCGAGCGAAGCGCGCCGGGCGTCGGTGTATTCAGGCAGCCGCTCGCCGTTTGGCTTTTCATTTTCCGCCGCCTGGCGAACCAGCGTGCGCGCGTAATCAAACAAGACGGTGTTGAAGCCGGCGGCCTGATCAAAAATCCTGCGCTCCTTGATGTACGCAGGATAATCACGATGCGCTTTGGCGATGGCGTCCCAGGCAGTGCCGTACATTTTCTGTCGTTCGGGATCGGCGGCGATCGATTTGCGCAAGGCGTCTTCGTCGCGCATCTTCCGATCCATCAGGGCCTTGTCCTTCAGACCGGCGAGTCGGCCACGATAAACTTTCAGACTGTTCTGAATGCTGTTGAGTTCGTTCTGCGCCTGGCGCGTCTGTTCTTCGCCCATCGCCATGTATTTCTTGAGCATCGCTTCGCGCCGCTCAAGCAAGCGAAAAACGATCGGAATGCTGGTGTCGCGCAGCTCTTCCAAATGCGCGACGGTGTTTAGTCGCGAAGTCGAACCCGGGTTCCCGGTTACAAAAGCGAGGTCGCCTTCCTTCGCGCCGGCGGTTGACCATTTGAAATAGCTCGCCGGATGCACGGGCTGGTCGTTTTCGTAAACGCGCACCAGCGCCATGTCGATATTGAACCGCGGGAAATTGAAATTATCAGGGTCGCCGCCAAAGAAAGCCGCTTGAAATTCCGGCACGAACACCAAACGCACGTCGGTGTATTTTTTGTAGCGATAAAGATTGTATTGACCGCCCTGGTAAAGCGTAATCACATCAGAGCGCAGGCCGGTCGCCTTGGTCGATTCAGCTTCAATGGCGGTGATTTCTTTGCGCCGCGCGGCAAACGCTTCGGCGTCGGACATGCCGGTCTTGACTGCGCCGTTCACGCGTGCCGTCATGTCTTCGATGCTCATCAGCACATTCAACTCAAGGTTGGGCGCTTTGATCTCCTGCGCGCTGGTGCGGGCGACAAAACCTTCCTTTGCCAAATCTTTTTCCGGCGTGCTGACCTCGCCCACAATGTCTTCGACGATGTGATAGTTGGTGAGCACGAGACCGTTCGGCGAAACGAACGAGCCGGAACCGCCGTTGTTGAATCTCACCGAAGCGAGCTGCACTTTCTTCAGCCACTCGTCGGTGACATCAAAGCCATATTTCTTTTTGATCTCGGTGCGCGGGATGTTATTGAAAGGCCACATGCCCTCGTCAAAGCGCGGAACTGCGAAGCCGATTGTCTGCAGACTAAACAGCGCCAGCACGAGGGCGCACAAAAACCTTTTGAATTTCATATTTACCTCGATCTCGAAATGTAAGAGGAGAAACTCTTAGAACCCTTAGCGTCCATTTTGGATGCCTCAAATTAGAATGGCTCAGCCTGAGCATGTCAAGCTGAGCCATCAAATTAACGTAGCGAATTTCGGATTTATGGATCGAGCGTCATCGACGAACCCACGCTAATGGCCCCGGGCGCCATCGCTGTTCCCGACGGCGGTTAACGCGTCAGAAGAGTTCCTCGGCCAGCGCGACGATGATGCCCGCAGGGCCTCGCATGTAGCAGAGCCTGTACTTGTCCTCGTACTGGGC
>UEXV01000047.1_pt1 | contig 25886 bp, 17 predicted proteins | sample 4301181 | NCBI WGS metagenome assembly UEXV01 (sample SAMEA4773175, study PRJEB27434) | metagenome | biome: 2259; feature: agricultural soil; material: soil | place: USA | collected 2014-09 | depth 0.25 m | reverse complement strand
CGATCGCGAGCGCCTGCGTCGCCGCGGTTTTGGTCTGCTGACACTGGTCGAAGGCCACATTGCGTAACGCTTCTTCCGAAGCATATTCCGCGGCGAACGCTTTGGCGTTGCTCTGGGCAGTTAAATCGACTGCGCGACGAGACAGCTCTTGCGCCCTGTGCCCTGACCGGCAAAAGCTGCTGTGTCGGCTTGCCAATAGGATCCCCCATCTGGCTGTCCGCGCGCCCAGTCAAGTTGCCGCTGCATCCCTGCCGCGTCCCCGCTAATGAAGGCAATGTCATAATCGCCAGGCGGCAATCAACGAGTTCGGCTCAGCGGCTGTATCGTCGGATCTAGCGACGATGCTGAGATGGTTAGAGCGTTTCTGGCTTCAATCGAATACCGTCATCGCTTTCCGAAGTAAGGCCTGAGACAAACTCGTGGCAAAACGAGACAAACCTGGCTCACCACGATTTAGAACAAAGGGACTTAGCTATTCCAGTAAAGGGATTGGTCTCAAACTAAGGAAGCGGCTATTACATTTCAGCCCTTCGGGCCCGCATCTGCCAAAGCCTGCTTCATGGGTTATCAATCCCACCTGCCGGTGCTAAGCTCTCTGCGAAATTAGAATCACGCCATGACCAACGCCGGCAAAAATAAAGTTCATTACCGTGCCTGCAATTTGAGCGAAGCTATGTGCGGGATCGAAATCACGGTTCGTCCCGACCAAACGCTGGACATTCGCGGTGACAAGGACGATCCCTTCAGCCGCGGTTACATCTGTCCGAAGGCCGTGGCGCTGCAGGATATTCATTACGATAAGGACCGGCTCAAGCATCCTGTTCGTCGCACTCAAAACGGTTGGCAACGCATCGGATGGGACGAAGCGTTCGATGAAGTCGCGCAGAACCTCAAACGCATTCAGGCAAAGCACGGGCGTAACGCGGTCGCCACTTACCTTGGTAATCCCACGGTTCACAGCTACGGCGCGATCCTGTTCGCACCCGGTTTAATCCGCAGCCTCCATACGCGAAACAGGTTTTCAGCAACCTCGGTCGATCAACTGGCCCATCATGTGTCGGCTTACCTCATGTTCGGCCATCAACTCCTGGTGCCCGTGCCGGACCTGGACCGCACAAACTTCTTTCTAATTCTCGGCGCGAATCCCGCGGTTTCGAATGGCAGCATGATGACTGCACCCGGCATGAGTCGGCGATTGCAGGAGATTCGCGAACGCGGAGGCAAGGTAGTTCTGGTCGATCCGCGCTTTAACGAGACCGCTAAATTGGCCGACCGCCATTTGTTCATTCGTCCGGGCACAGACGTTCTGCTGCTGCTCGCGCTGCTGCACGTGATGTTTGAAGAAGGCCTTACGCGGCCGGGGCCCCTGGCGCAATTTACTAAAGGCGTGGAAACGATCCGAAATCTGCCGGCAGAATTCTCTCCCGAGAAAGTTGCCCCGATTACCGGAATTGACTCCGGCCAAATACGACTGCTGGCGAGAGAGTTTGCTACTGCGGATGCGGCCGTCTGTTATGGACGAATCGGCGTCAGCACTCAGGAGTTCGGCGGCGCATGTCAGTGGCTGATTAACGTCTTGAATATCGTGACCGGGAATTTAGATCGGCCCGGCGGCGCCATGTTCACGCTGCCGGCGTTTGATCCGATCACGGCTCCTGATTCGGTCGCGCCCCGGGGTAGCTTTGGCCGCTGGCACAGCCGTGTGCGCAAGCTTCCTGAATTTGCCGGAGAGTTGCCGGTCGCAACGCTGGCTGATGAGATTCTCACCGAAGGGCCGGGCCAGGTTAAGGCGCTGGTCACGCATGCCGGAAATCCGGTGCTATCGACTCCCAACGGCCGTCAGTTGGACCAGGCGCTGGCCGGCCTCGAGTTCATGGCGGCCATCGACATCTATATCAACGAAACGACGCGGCACGCGCACATCATCCTGCCTCCAAGTTCATCGCTCGAGCGGACACACTATGATCTGGCCTTTCATCTGCTGGCCGTCCGCAACACCGCGAAATTTTCGCCGGCGTTATTTGAACGAGGACCTGAGACTCAACACGAATGGGAGATCATGCTCGAGTTGCAAACGCGCATGGAACACGATGGCCTGTTTGGCGACATTTTCGGCCGCGTGAAACGAGAAGTTGGCAGACGATTCTTTGGACCTGAAAGAATTCTTGATTTGGGTTTGCGTTTCGGACCTTATGGATCGAAGCTCAACCCTTTTTCCAAAGGGTCGCGCATTAAGCCTTCCTCTCAATCCTCTGCGGGGTCCTCAGAGATACCTGCGATTAAAGGTTTGACCTTGCGCAAGCTTAAAGCCTCTCCTCACGGAATTGATCTCGGCCCGTTGTTGCCTTGTCTACCTGATCGTCTGCGTACTTCCGACAAACGGATCGATCTCGCGCCTGATGTAATGGTGCAAGATGTTGAGCGGGTAAAGACGAAACTCGTTTCAGCGTTCGGAGTTTCGCCATCAGTCAACGGTCACATGCTCTTGATTGGACGACGACAGCTTCGCAGTAACAACTCCTGGATGCATAACAGCGAGAGACTGGTTAAGGGTAAGCCTCAGTGCACCATCCTCATGCACCCAACCGACGCGGCCCAACGCGATTTGAAAGCCGGTCAAAAGGTCTCAGTGCGATCAGAAGTAGGAAGCATTGATGTACCGGTCGAGATCTCCGAGGACATAATGCCGGGCGTCGTCAGCATTCCGCATGGCTGGGGCCATGATCGTTTGGGAGTTGAATTAGGAGTCGCCCAGAAACACGCCGGCGAAAGCATAAACGACTTAACGGACAATCTTGCCATCGACGCTCTGTGTGGCACTGCAGCCTTTAACGGGACGTGGGTAGAGGTTGAGCTCTCTTCTCCGCCAGGGAGAGGCCAGGATGATGCGAAGCATCGCTCTACTTCCGGGAGACGAATCACAGCATCGAAGGCCTGAGCCCGAGATCCCCCCAAATCAAGCACTCACAAGTCCGACGTCCCGCTTAACTAAACGAAAATCCAGATGGTGAAGAGTTGATGGGAATCTAGTCGACGTCGGGTTTCTTATTACAATACTTCGGGCCTTTGCACTGGGAATTATTAGGATCGCAGCATGCAGTCTGTCCGGACTGCGCAGAGTCACAAGTCTCACCTGTTTTGCAATCACTCACCTCAGAACAGCAGGCCGCGGCTTCTTCGGCAGTAGCACGCCACCAAGCGGTCTGAGAGGCAGCGATTGAAATGGCAATAATGGCGAACGCGAACAACATCGAGAGCAGAAGTCTTTTCATTTCTGGTTTCCTTTCCTCATGGGGCGTGAGACGAACCAAGTTCAAGACTTGGCGAGTGTCAATAATGCCAACTCGCCGTAGATACGCAGATTCGCATCGCTGGAGGAAATCCAGGGATCCAGCGACGATAGCCGCACTTTATCGCTCCTCGTCCGCATGCGACGCAAATAGTCTTTTACTCGCCAGATCCAATCAATACTTCCCTTGTATCTTTGGCTACCCTCTTTGAGATAGTTCCCATAGGCGCGCAAAACGAGATCGCGTTCGGCATCATCGGGGCCCAGTTCGACGATGACAGCGTACATAGAGCACTTCTGTTGGAAGTAATCATCTTCAGACTGTTCCGTGGCGACGTCCCAATTATTCAGAAGCGCCAGAAAGTCATGAAACATTTGTTGCCATTCCTCTGTCTGGCGTTCCTTTTCGGTGAATTCATGCCTTCCGGGTCCGGGTGCGAACCTGAGGCCTTGAGCTCTGGTCAAAAGATCGCGGGCCTTCGGGCTAGTCCAATATTTGCTGTCACTGGCGTTGGGCCCGAGTGTCGCAGGGCGCAGATCATCGAGGGTGATCGCCGTGGGCAAGTCCTTGTTTAATTCATCGAGACCCATCGGAAACTTTAGTTGACCTTTGTCTATCCATCCGGAATCGGCACAGATGTCGCCGGAAAAGCTGCGCGTGAGGAAGCCGCGGATGCTATTAGCCATATCCTTTGAGGGAAGGCCCTCGCTCTTGAGCTTGAGCAATACGCCATGAAGATTGCGCACAAGAAGCTCGCGGTCGAGCGCAAAAGCAAACGACCGCGGATCAGCAGCGACGTGATCGATCGTCCCGATGAGAACTGGAGAAACACGCGCGAAGCTGTCGGCCGAAAGATTTGCTTTGGAAACCATCTTCAGCGCCGACATGAGTTGCGGCAGCGTCTTCACTTTGGCCAACTGATCCAAAAGAAATTGGACATCCAACCCGGCGGCCTTCTCTTCAGCGGTGAACCCCTGGGCAAAAACTGCAAGCACTGCCTGATAGTAAGAATCGAAATCGTAGACTAGTGCGTCATTACAGGTAACCGGCGGAAGCTTGGGTAAGTCCACCTCATCGAACATGCTGCGCGCGCGCTGCCGGTCGAGCGGGAGCATTCTAACCACCGCGACGCTCTGCATCGAGAGACGGTCGAGGCCCAATTCGAACGCAATTTGTCTATAACCCGAGCGTGAGTCTACGCTGCGACTCACGGATCTGCGATTCACTGGTTCTCGCGACTTGGCCGCGGCCGTGAAGGCGCTGTGTATCAGCTCAATTTTCCGTTCGCGTTCCGTGATCCACTTGCAAGCCGACAATTGCAACAGAACGTCGCTGGAGATTTCGGGCGGCGCATTTACGGCCAGTCCAATAAGGGTTTCAAGCCTTTCATTCGGTGCGGTTACTTTTTGACTATTCGTCGTACGACTGGTGCGACGATCGTCTGAAGTATCCTTCGGCGGCGACTGGGCGGCACACGTCACGTAGAAATAACATGTCAGAACGAACCCGAGAAAGCTTGTTAGGTACTTCATAACTGTAATCAGGTGAAACGCCGCCTTAGAGCTTTTCGCTTAGTCCGGGAAGTTTCACGCGAAAGTAATCCTCTACCTCTCGGAGCGTGTCACCGAGATATGCACCTTTCCAGACCTTTAACAAGGTGCCGTCTCTGTCCACAAGCAAGGTCTCCGGCGTTCCACCAAACCTGTAGACTTCACTGGTTTTGGGCTCCAGGTTCGTATAGACGGGCACGTTCACGAGCTTGGTCTTCGCGTCATCTTGCAACCCAAGCGGAGAAAGCGACACCGCAACCGGCCGAAATTTTCCGTTGGTTTGCGCTAGCAGGGAAGTAAGATTCTGCTCATTCCTCTTACACCACACGCAAGACGGTGTGAAGACGTACAAAAGCGTCGGACGATCTGACTCTTCAAAGCGAATCGTGGCTCTAGCACCATTCAGATCCTCGCCGATGATCGCGGGCAGATGCGCGCCAACCTTCAGCCCCGCTTCCGATTTCAGTGTGGCAATTACTCCCCTGAGTTGGCGCGTCTTGCCAGCTAATAGAATATTGAAGACGCTGGAACCGGTCAGCAGGAGAACCGTAAAGACCCAGAGTAGCTTTCCGAGATTTTGCGATTTATTTTTTGGTGAAAAAAGAGCATCAGCCATGAGGCAATCATTCCCTTTCGAGGCGGCCGTAATGCGCTACGATCCAATTTGCCTTTGTAGGTTTCTGAGAAGTTCTCTTGAGCCTCTGGCGGTCTAGTCGCTTCCCGGCGGTCCCTTTTCGCCGCAGTAATTAGGGCCACCGCAGTGCCAGATATCATCCGTATTGCAACATTCGTTTTGACCAGATCTCGGATACCAACACGTTTCTGAGCCCGGACATGCGTCGGACCACCAACAACACGTTGGGGCATCGGCCTTAACTTTGGTTTCAAGAAGCTGAGAGGCCGCAAAGCTCATAGCGACGATCGTGAAGCCGTTCAGAATAAAAAGAAGAAGTCGCCTCATCGGTCCCTCCTCGCTATGTAAAGGTTCTTGGGCTTTTTGTATTTAGTTGCCGCCCGGCGGTCCTGTTTGACCACAGTAATTAGGACCTTTGCAGGAATCGCTCAACTCAGGATTGCAGCAGTCAGTTTGACCCTGTCTAGGGTACCAACACGTTAATGTTCCGTCACATCCGTCGGAGTACCAACAACAAACTCCGGCAGGGTCTTTCAGCCTTAACTTTCGTCTCGACTAATTGGGACGCCGCAAAGAGCATTGCCACAATGGTGAAGCAGTTCAGAATAAGAAGAAGGGGTTTTCTCATCTGTTCCTCCTGGCGCTTTGCGTTCAGTTGCCAAGGCTTATATCACCCACTCCTAATGCTGTCACTACAAAACATATGACCTACAGCTGGACTTTTTCAGCAGCCATTTAGGTCAATACCGCCAGCCGCTGCGACTCTCCGCATCTTCAACCTTGTTTGATCCTTACAACCCTTAACCAGCGGACCGAAACACATCTGATTCTGGTAGAACTCTCGAGTCAAAAAAAAAGGCGCAGCCTCTCTCGAAGCTGCGCCCTCTTTGTTCGCTGGCGCTGAAGTCCTCTTTCACCGTCGAGGCTCCAGCAGATGGAATCTTAGAACTCCAATCTTCCCGCGAACTGAATTACACGTGCGGGCGAGCCTACTGGTGAAGTACCCAGCAGCCGGCCGAACGTTGTCGCGTTGATGTTGGCCTGCGTGAACTGCGCGTTCGCCGCGGTGAACGCGAAGTTGGAGCGGTTAAGAACATTGAAAAACTCTGCGCGCAGTTGGAAACGCACGCTTTCCGTGAGCTTAATGTTCTTGATGATTGAAGCGTCCCAGTTGAACTTCCAGGGCAGGTGCATGAAGTTCGGTTCCATGTTGCCTCTCTGACCCGGTGCGACGTTAAAGAACACCTGGCCGGGGAAGGTCGGCTGATCGAATCCCAAAGAGGCCACACCGGCAGTGGTGCCGGCGAGACGCGGCCGGATCAATCCCTGCTGGCATTGCGTCAGATCCAGATTGATCACCCTGGGATCGATGAAGTACACGCCGCATGGTGTGCGAAAAGTACCAACCAGAGCTCTTACCTGATCCTTGTTCAGATTAGTGTTGGCAGTTTGCCGACCTGAACGGCCGGCGCGATTCAGCGTGCCGCGTGGATCGGTGATCGAGAACGGCGCTTCACTGTCAAACCGCAGGATTGAAGTGACTTGCCATCCGCCAATCAAACGATCGAGCCATTTTCCGGCATCGGCGCCGAAGTGCTTGCCGCGGCCGAAAGGCAGTTCGTAAATCGCGTTGAGATTGAATACATGAGTCGTATCCTGATCGCCAATCGCATATTCGGCGTCGCGGTTCGCATTATCGATTAGCGGTTCAAAGCGCGTCTGGCCGGTGCCGGGCGCGTCGGTCAAGAGCTTCTGGAACGTGTAATTCGCTTGCAGGGAAAGGCCGTGACTGAAGCGACGGCGAAGTTCCATCTGCAAAGCGTTGTAACGGAATTTCGCAGCGTTGGTTAAGAGGTCTGTTACGCCCGTGTTGGGATTGTTCAGCAGCACGCCGTTGCCAACCTGGAAGGTCCCGAGATAGACAAACGCCAACTGGCCGGCGTCACCAGCCACGATCGGATTGGTCGTGTTGGTGAAGCCCAAAGGGTTGCCAAAGGGGCTGGTGTTGAAGGGCGCGCGGTTCAGCAACTGCAACGGCCGGCAGAGCGGCGTAGCTGCCGCAACCGAGCAATTGATGTTGGCGGTGCCGTAGGTAATCGCGTTGAAGTGCGCGCGATTGAAGTCAGCCAGAAATCCGTTGTCGAAGATTCTGACTTGATTGAAATCAAGACCGCGCACGAGGTTGCTACCGCGGCTGTGAACGTATCGAACTTCCAGCGCGGTCTGCCAACCGATCTCGCGCTCGATGCCGATGTTGAATTCATCCGAGCTCGGCACCTGTAGGTCGGGATCGATTGCGAATACGGTTCCGAAGTTACCGGCCAGCGCATTATTTGCCGCATACGTGGTGGGAATGACCAGTGGCGGCGCCGCAAAGGCCGGCGCCGTTGCGAATCTCGCGTTCAGTCCGCCGGTGGTCAACTGCGAAGTCAGACCCTGGTTACCCGAAAGCGCGTTGTCCGCCGCGCGAATGAATTCGTCGTTGACGAAACTCCGGCGATAGCCTCCGCGCAGAACTGTTCGCCCTTCGCCGGGAAATAGTCGGTTCAGGAATTCATTCTTGAACGCCGGCGACCAGGCAAAGCTGAGTACCGGCGCAAAGTTTTGCTTGTCGGTCTTGAAAAACTTATTGCCGTTTCCGTTGACACCGATGAAATCATAAGTGCCGTTCGGATCGAGCAACACCGTGCGCACGTCGCGCCCGCGATAGACCGGTTCCAGAATCAAACCGTTCGGTTCTTCAATCGGCATAAACAACTCGTAACGCAGCCCGAGATTCACCGTGAGCCTCGGATGCGCGCGCCATTGATCAGAAACGTAGCCGGAATAATTCTTGAATTGCAGCGTGTGCACCGGCGGAATAGGTTGCAGCGTGCCCGTCCGGCTCGCTGCGGTGAACGTCTGGCTCGCCGTTCCAATCAACCCTCCGAGCAACGCCAACATATTATTCGCGGTCGCGATTTGAGTGTTGCTCGCGCAATTGACCCCGGTCGCCGCGATGCAGCCGGCCGCAGTATTGAATGTGCCGGTGTTGCCGTTGCTGAAGGCCGGCGTTGTGCCGCCACCCAATGCGTATGTCGGAATGTACGGCTGTCCAAAGGCGCCGGGCCCGAAGGGCGTCGCGATGAATCCCTGGAACTGTCCGCCAAAACGAATCGAGTGTGAACCATGCGTCCACACCGCATTGTCCTGAAGATTGGTGATCGTGGTGTCGCGGCCCTGGTCCTGGAAACCTGGCTCCGGATTGTTGATGAGCGGCACCTGAATATAGAAAGGCGGCGCCGCGAACGAACTGATGAACGACGGATCGCTTCCCTGCCAGCCACCGCGCAGTTCATTGGTGAAGTTGTTATTAATCAACCAATGCCAGCCGATAGACAGGAACTTCGTGTGTGCTCCCTGAGAGCCAAAGGGAATCGTCGTGTAACAACAAGCTGTGGACGCGACGGTCAGACCCTGTTGGCCATCGGCGTCATTGCGCAGGTTGTTTTCCTTCTTGTAAGAGAAGACTCCTTCGATGCTGTGCCGGCTATTCACCGTCCAGTCGTAACGCGAAGTGAATGCTTCGCGATCGGTATTGGTCGCGCGCGAAAACGTCAATCCCGTCGTATTGAGTTGATCGCCGAGCGTCGTGTTGTTGCCGGCCGTCGGCAACGCGCCCAGGATGCGAGTATTAATGACCGGATCAATTGCATTCACCCCGGTGGTGGCGGAAAAGGCGCCCGCCAGAAGATTTACCGTGCGCGTGGCTCCCGTCGTATCACGATAAGTGAAGATGCCGTTGCGCGCGTTCGGCAAAAGGATTGTGCGATTGACTGTGGTTGATTGGCGCAGACGAAATCCTTCATACGTCGCAAAGAAGAAGAGCTTGTTCTTCAGAATTGGACCGCCAATCTTGCCGCCGTATTGATTGCGATTCAAAAACGGCCGCGCCACGGAGGAGAAATTATTAAAGAACGTGTTGGCTGCAAAGTGCGACGAACGATTGAAGATGAACCCAGCGCCGTGAAACTCGTTCGAGCCGCGCGGCGTCACCAGTTGCACCTGTGACGCGCCGAAGCCCGCTTCTGCGCCGGCATTCTGAGTGATGATCGTGAATTCTCCCGTGTCGTCTACGTTGGGACGATCGGGCAGAAAGTCGACAGCGTTCGCGCGAATGAAATTGTCCTGCACGTTGATGCCGTCGCGCGTGATGTTTGTAAACGAAGAGCGCTGACCATTGATGCTGGTGGTCTGGGCGCTGTTCGAAGATGTTCCAGCCTGCAGTTGGACGAGCGTCAGCGGATTGCGTCCGTTCAACGGCAATTCAATAATCTGGCGTTGGCTGACCGTGTTATTTAGCTGGCCGTCAGACGCGTTGACTATGTCTGCGCCGGCAACGACGGTGACACTCTCGGCGATGTTTCCCGCCTCCAGCGTCGCGTTCAATGTGTAATCGCGACCGACGTCGATCTTAAGCGACGTCGCGGTAAAGGTCTTGTGGCCGGTGGCGCTGATCTTGACCGTGTAGGTCCCCACATCAAGTTGGGCCACAGTGTAGCCGCCGGAATCGTTGGTCACGGCGGTTACTTCCTTGCCCGATTGGTTGTCGCGCACGGTGATGGTCGCGCCCTGAATGACACCACTCGAGTCAGAGACGGCGCCGCTCAAGTTGCCGCGGCTTGACTGTGCGGCGACGGCCGTCGCAAAGGTGCAGACCGCCAAGAGAATAAATGCAAATCTTTTCATAGATGGCTCCCTTCGAAGTTGTTCCGGATCCAAGCCACCCGATCTCATTCAATCGATTTAATGTTGCGTGTTCCGCTTCCGGAACATTTTGATCGAGTGGTTGGATCTCCTGATTTCCGAAGGCGCAACCATCATGCCGTTTACCATCACGAGACATTGGAGAATGAATTTCTATGTCAGCGCATGTGAGATCGAAGCGAGGTCTTGCGCGATTTGGATTTTAACGAGCAGACTTCGATCTATTCGGATCGAGGTGAAAGATTTGTTGTTCCGATTAGTGAACAGAGAATATGCAAGACATTGGATGGGGATTGAGGTCGGGGAAAACAGTCATCAGGAGGCACGCTCAAGTCACAGAGCCTACCTGATCCCACCTCCTGACGGAGGTGGTACTGACCTCACAGCTCGTCGAGGTGATTCCGTCTCAGGTGAAGTCAGTACCACCCGCGTGAGCGGGTGGGATCGGGAGTCTATTTACGATTAACGCGAAAGGTGCATCCTGATCCCACCTCCTGACGGAGGTGGTGCTGACCTCAGCTCAAGAGACGACTAAAGCTTATCGATATGGTTCCGTTTCAGATATTCGTTGAATTGGGGTTCGCCGCGCAGCGGATCAAGATCCGGATCGAACTTTAGCCTCGCCAGCACAAACGGCACCGGCTCGATCTTGTTCAGCAAATCAAAAGCAGTGTCCTTATCGCCAATCATTCCGTAAAGCGCGACGACGTTCAGTGGGCCAACGCGCGCGGGATTCTCTTTCTCGAGCTTCGACAGTTCCTGACGAGTCGCGTCGCGCCGTCGCGAACTCGCATAGACATAAGCCCGGCCCAGAGTTCCAAGAATGCGGTCCTTCTGGCCGATACGATCAAACTCAGCCAGAGCTTCTTTGAACATGCGTTTCTGCGCATAGACATTGGCGATGTTGTAGCGCGCGGCGACTTGTTCGGGCTGAAGCTCCAGCGCCTTCGCATACTGAGCCGCCGCGCCCTCGGTGTCGCGCGACATCGAAAGCATGAAGCCATACGCGATGTGACTGACGGGCGAGGTGGGATCCAACTCGACGGCCCGCTTTGAATGGGCCAATGCTTCGTCGAGCTTTCTTTGATTGAAGAGCCAGTAGCTGTACCTGAGATGCCCGATGCTTTGATTCGGATTCAGCTCCAGCGCGCGACGGTATTCTTTATCGGCGCCTTCGGGATCCATCCGCAGCAAGCCGGCTTTCGTGACGTGCGCTTCGGCAATGTTCTCATCCAACTGCAACGCCTTATTGATCGCCGCATTCGCTTTGACCAGAGCGACTTCGGGCGTGACGAGGTCGTAGCCGTCGGCGTAACTCAAAAAGTAGACGTCGCCCAGCAACGCGTACGCGCGGCCATAGTTTGGATCTTTCTGCGTAGCGCGCTCTAAATACTCCATCGCCTTTGTCAGGTTCTCTTTCGTACGCTGGTTCCAGAAATAGAGTCCCGTCAAATAAGCCTCGTAAGCTTCCTGATTTGCGGTGGCGCCGCTGGCTGTGTGTTCACTTTCGTGAGCCGACAACTTCGGGATGAGAGACGACGCCAACTGCTCAGAGATCGTGTCCTGCAAAGCAAAGAGGTTGCGATAATCCTGATCGAACTTGGCTGTCCAAATAGCTTTCTTGTCTTTCAGCCTGATCAATTGCGCCGTCACGCGCACCTGATCGCCTTCACGTTGCACGGTGCCGTCAAGAATGGCTTCCACCCCGAGATCGCGGCCTATCTCAACCGCGTCCTTTTCGCGATTGGTATAGCGCGAGACGGAGCTGGTCGGCAGCACAGTTGTTTTATTCAAATGACTGAGCCGGATGATCAAGGCATCGGCCATTCCCAGGCCCAGCACTTCGGTCTGGCCAGTATTACCGATTGTTTTGAAAGGCAGGATGGCGATGCTGGACGGTGCGAGGTCATTCGCGGCGATCCGTCCTCGATAGCGAAAATACGTCACCGTAATTCCGCTGATTAGAATCGTCGCCGCAATCGCGGCGGCAATGCGCGACTTCGTCAGCCATGAGTTTGATTTTTGCACGAGCGAGAGCGGCGCCGGGGCTTCGCTCACTTCTTCTTCAATTTGAGCGGCGATCATCACCTGCGTGCTGATGCTTTGTTGCGTGGTGGTCTCGTGCGTGTCGATGGTCAAACGGCGCACGTCAGGGACAAAGCGATAGCCGCGTTTGGGAATTGTCTCGATGTACTGCCGCGAGCCGGACGAACCGTCGAGCGCGCGGCGCAGGAGTGAAATGTTTTGCGTCAGGCTGCTCTCTTCGACAAAAGTGTCCGGCCATAACCGGGTCATCAAGTCATCTTTGGCCAGGACGTGTCCGCTGTTTTCAACCAGGACCAGCAGTGTTTCGAAGACCTTCGGCGTCAACGAAACCAGTTCGCTGTCCCTTTCGAGCAGTCGTTCCCGCACGTTCAGTCGGAACGGACCGAATTCATAAAACAATGATGGTTCGTCATTCATGATTCACTCCTCTCTCGCCTTCGACTGGAGCGCGATCGTCTCGGTCGCTTAGTAACGGCAAGCGAGGACGCTTGCGCTCCAGTCAAAGACATTCTGATCCTGAATCAAACTATCAAAGTCTCGAGAGCTAAATAGAAACGTCTAAAGGCCGGGCCCAGTTCTCTTGAACTGATCGCCGGCTATCGCGATTCTGAAATCGAATTAAGCAAGAACGAAGTCCGTCAGGCCTAAACAGGAACTCGCGGACTCTGGAAAGATCCAACAGGAAGAGAAAATCTTCCCTGCTCTCTCCGATTGCACAAATTGTTGCTACGGAAACCTTGACCGGGCGTCTCGAGCGGGGCCATTGCGGCGTCGCGAGGCGGCTCGGCCGAATAATTCACAATGCTGTCAAGTATCTAAGAATTAGAATCTCGTCCAAAGGTTGGCTTACATCTCTGTTAAGTTGTCGAGTTTTGTAAAAATAGTATTCGAGCAAATGGTTGGGCCTGCAAAAATTTGGAAGGTGCGCACGCCTCTGGCGTGCTTCTTACTCCGTGGAGTTTATGACAGGAAGCACGCCAGAGACGTGCGTACCGCCGAACCGCGATGCCGTTCCGACCCCCAGGCCAACGTTGCCGCTTGGTGTTGAAAGCCGCGGAGCGGCGACCAGAGCTAAGCCCAGGGCGAATCTGCGAGCCCTGGGTCAAGTACAGAAAATACAGAAAGCTGCGGAGCAGCGACAGAGTACTATTTCCACGGTCAATCATTATCTGTCGCCACTTCGTGGCTTCGACTGATTCGCTGCAGAGGTCCCAAGGCTCGCAAAGCCTCGCCTCGGGCTTAGCTCTGAGCGCTGCTTCGCAGCTCACAAAGTGTTACCCAAGTCATGATACTCAACACGAAGCGGCAACCTTGAGGCGTTGCCGGTAGTTGATTGCACAACCCTTACAGGGTTGCGGACTCACGATCAAAAGTTAACCCAGGGTAGCCGCGCCTGAGCGCGGCAACCCTGGGGTTTGTTCTTCAACCGCTTCGCGGTTATTTCCTAGAACGTGAACTTCGCGCCAAAGCGGAAGGCCGAAGGAGCCTGCACGATTTGCGCCGATCCGTAGAATGGATTGGCCACCGCCGGCACTCCGGTCACGCCGCTGTTGATCGAGAAGGTCTGGTCCAAAGTAATCGCCCGCTGGCTATTGAAGACGTTGAACCAATCTCCAGTCAGACGCAGTTCCTTCTTCTCACCAATCTTGATTGGGTAGTAAACACCCAAATCGAGATTCATGGTCGTGGGCGATCGCGTCGAGCCGACGCTCTCGACCCGGTTCGGGAACCCGGGTTCGACCGCGGTCACCGTCGGGACTATCGCCGAGCCACGTGGCGCGCCGAGACCCTGGTTGTTTCCATAAATCACGTGCGGCACCAGCATATTGAACGGCGTGCCGGATTGAACATAGAAGTTCCCGCTCACCATCAGCCGCCAGGGCGTCCGATAGCTGCCGTTGAACTTGAATTGGTGCGGCCGATCATTCGGCAGACGCCCATACGTGTTATCCAAGAGGCTTTGCAGATCGAACAGCGAAGTGATGTTCGGATCAGCCTGGCCATTGTCGTTCCGGAACAGTCCTTCATAGTTACCGGTCAGACTCGAGAACACGTACGAAGCGATGAATTGGTAGTTGTTCGTGAATCGCTTGGTCGCGGTGAACTCGACGGCGCGATAGAAACGCGCTGCCGCGCCGAAGCAACGAGGAAGCCTTCCGGTCGCAACGTCGCCCTGGCAGGCCGCCCGCTCGGTCGTTCCCGGCTCATTCCTTCCCGGATTGAAAAGGAAGTAAGTGTTGCCGTCATCGAATGAACCATCTTCGATCACGTTTCGCATGTGGCGATAGACTCCACGGGCGCCGATGGTGAGATCTTTGACGATCTCATATTCGATACCCATGCTGTATTCGCCGATGCTCTGCGGCTTGAGGCCTGGATCCAACGGCGTCGGATCAGCGCCCAGATTTACCGGAGCGAATCCGGCAGCGATCGTAGCGTTGGCCGGCGCGTTGAGCCGGTTGACGTTGAAGTTCTTGTCGGTTTGCACTTGCCCACCACCGGCACGAACGTTCACGTCGAGTGGCAGCGGCACCTCGATGAAGGTGGCATAATTCGCGAACAGCTTTCCTCTGCCCTGTCCCGTAAAGTCCCAAGTCACGCCGATGCGCGGCGCCAGGTTGTCCCAGAAGTTATTGAACTTCGCGTACGCCGTGCCATCGCTGCTGTAAGCCTGTTGATAATCCCAGCGCGCACCCAGGCTGAACTGAAAGTTAGTGGCGAACTTGTAGTCATCCTGAATGTAGAAGGCTTCCGAATCGGTGTTCGTCTGACCAACCAATTGAAAGTCACGCACGCGCGTGGTGTTTCTCAAAAGGAACGGATTGTTGGTGGCTTCCGCCGTCGTGATGGCGCCGGTTGCCCCCACCGTCAAACCCAGCGTCGCCAGCGTCGCCGCGGGAATCGCCGAAGCGCGCAGAGTACCGGCGGCACTCGGACAGATGATCTGGCTCGTGCGCACTGTGCATACCAGCCAGTTGTTCGTAATGCGCGACCCTTCGGTTTGATTCACATCAGCGCCGTTGGTAAATGCCAGACCCAGCGGATTCGCGTAAGTAATGTTCTGTCCGCTCGAGACGGTGTTGATGTTGTACTTGTTGCGGAACCATTCAAAGCCCCACTTGATGGTGTGCTTGCCCGCGATGTTCTGCATGTGCGCATTGAACTCGTAGCGGTTTCTGTCCTGCGCCGTGTACAAGCCAAAGCCCGGACCGCGACTGAAGTTGCGTTGCAGTGAACCACCACGCCCATCGACAAAATCAACGAAGCCGGTCGTGTTCACGACACCGTTAGCGTCGGCGACAGTTTGGAAATTGACGCCAGTCTGAACCGGCACCAGGACCGATCCACTTCTCAGCACCGCGAAGTTATCGAGGATAAGCGGTTGATCGACTCCCCTCGGAATGACGTTGTTTCTTTGAAAGTGCAAGCCGCCGGAAAACTCAGCGATGAAGTTGTTTCTGATCGTTGAGTTCAAGCGAATCGCATAGTTCTGCCCGCCCGATTCCTGGGTCCCCAGGAACGCGTCGATGTTATCGCCGAACCCATTGACGTTGGTTAGCACATTGGCCAACGAATAGGTCGCGAGGAACCCTTCGGCTTTCGTGTAATCGCCGAAAGTCGATCCGGTCAGAGTGTTCTTGCTATTCAGCGCCCAGGTAACCTTGCCGGCGTAAAACGGAATCGTCACCTTGTTGTCGACCGGCGCGTGGAACGTCTGCGTCAAATAAAAATTCGACCGACGCTGCGGATTGAAGGCGCCAAAGAACCAGAGTTTGTCTTTAATTATTGGACCGCCAATGTCGCCGCCGATGTCTACTTCTGAAAAGCCGTTCGCGGCAGAGCCGGTAAACGGAAAGTTATTCACCGCGCGCACCAACCCCTTGGTCGTGCCATAACCGAAAATGTCGCCGTGAAATTCATTGCCGCCACTTTTGGTGATGACGTTAAAAATGCCCCCGGTTGATTTGCCATACTCGGCGCCGTAAGCGCCGGTCTTGATTTCAACTTCCTGCACAAATTCAAACGGCAGGTTCGCGCCCGAGCCGCCGAACGCGGGATCGGTCGTGTTAACGCCGTCGAGAATGTAGTTATTCTCCGGGCCCGAAGATCCGGCGACCGAAGGATCGCGATCGCGGCCCGTGGCATCGCGCAATCCTGAACGCGTCACCGAAGGAGCGATCGTATAGAGGCCCTGAACGGTGCGCTGGGTTGGAAAATTCGAAAACTGCTCAGTCGAGACATTTGAGCCGCTTGTGTTCTGGGCCGTATCAACCGCGGCGCTGCCGGTTACCGTGACACTCGCGGTCGCGGTCGCCAATTGCAGTTGCGCGTCGAGACTGGCCGTCCGGCCCAAATTTACCTGAATGTCGCCCTGCTCGAACTTGCCAAAGCCCGACGCCTCGACGACAACTTTGTATGTGCCCGGAGGCAAAGAAAGAATCTGATAATGACCATCGTCACCGGTGGTCGCCGTCTGGGTGGAAATCAAATTCGGACTGGTTGCGGTTACCGACGCGCCGCGAACTGAGGCGCCATTCGGATCGGTGACCTTACCTTCGAGAGAGCCCGTGGTCGAGGTCTGACCAAAAACCTGAGCTGCAAAAGCCAGCACCAGGACGAGCAACGAAGCATATATGAATCGGAATACTTGTCTCATACTTAATTCTTCCCTTTCTGCACTCATGTCGGCCGTGTTCTCTTGTCGGAACACTTACGCTGAACATCGCGGGCCGCATCTTTCGAATGCGCAAGGTTCGTGCCGATTGCGAAGCCTCATCACGCGTTCACGACGGCGCTCAACTTTCTCCGCGATGAAAATCAAAAATGATGTGACGATCGATTTGGGAAATTTGCAGTCGCGCGCTGGAAGTCTTGCGAGTTTTGAAGATCGAACGTAACGGCGGATAAATTTTCGTGAAGTTGATGTTCCGAATGGCGTACGCGAGTCGTAGCGACCGCGTATTTGGAGTGCAAGCGTCCTCGCTTGCCCGACTAGGCTTGACCCGGTGGAATGCAAGCGGGACGCTTGCGCTCCAGTCAGCGGCTCCGGGCCTTAGTTCGATCCAGTCACGTGAATTTCGGGCGTTGAGTCGGCGGGTTTGTCGTGGGATTCGAAAATCGCTTCGACTAATTCGAGTGAGGTTCGAACGGCTTCGACAGCCGTGGGTTCATCGCTGCTCGTTGAATGATCGGAATGCGCGCTAGAGCCGACGTTCAATCCATAGCGGCGAATTTTTGAGTGTAAGGTCGTGACCTTCATGCCCAGAAGTTTCGCCGCCCGGCGCTGCCGGCCTCCAGTCATGATCAAGGCGCTGCGAATCAACTCGGCCTCAAAGTGCTCGACCTCGTTTTGTAAATTGAACTCGTCGGCAACTCGCGTGGGTTTGGTTCCCACGCCCTCGAGCTCGCGCAGCAGCGTCAGCGTCAAAACTTTCAGCAACTTGATTCGGATGCCTTCGGCTAATCGTTCCGTCCGCGCGTATGACTCGTGTGCGAAGTCACGCGGCTGGGCCGGCGACGTCTCGTCAATCCCCTGCCCTACTTCTGTACGAACCAAATAGCCCCGCGCATCAGGCCGGCTTTGATAATAATGACTTGCTTTCCCCGTGTTCATTTCAAGTAGTAGTGGCACAGACTTCAGTCTGTGATGCCATTTGAAAACCACAGACTGAAGTCTGTGCCACTGATTCTCTCTAACCAAGCCCGTACGACTTGATCTTCGCATTCAAAGTCGAGTGCTTCATCTTCAAAACGCGCGCGGCTTTGTTTTGAGCGCCGCCCGTGAATTTCAGCGCGCGGTTGATCAGCATCATCTCGAACTTGCGCACCTCTGCGTAGAAGTCCAGGCCTTCTTCGATGGGTGGCACAGTTGGTTGCTCCAGTTGCTCAACCGCGGCCGCCAACTGGGCCACCAGGCGATTCAGCGAATCGATGCCGTCGTGCAGCGTGACTTGCGCGTCGAGACTTCGCTCGACTGTGATGTTCTCGTCGGGGATCGGTTCCATGCCGGGTTGAAAGACTCCACCTTTGTAATGTCGGACAACTTCGATGTTTTGGCTCACGTTCGAATTACCTCCCTCACCTTGTGCTCTAGCGTTGCGGTTTGTAGCTTTACGCAATCGTCTGCGCCTAAATTGGAATCGAGATAACCGACCGGCGGCGAAATGAGTAACGGCATGTTATGTTCGGCGGCCCAATCCCTCATTAGCGAAGCCGGGCAAACCATCACGCCTTCCGGGCCGTCGGTGAAATGAACTCGTCCGGTTTCAACCAGTCGGTAAATGGCTCGAGTAGTTTTGCAGCAAAGCGTGGCCGCCTGTTCAGGCGCGACCATGGCCATCGGGGTGGCGCATTCCTCACACCAGCGTTGAATCACGCCCGACATGGGATTCGACCCGCCGGACGCCTTTTCTTCCCTGCGCTGACCCTCGCAATTGACGCTCGCCGAATATGAACGGGACGTGGTAGCAAAAGTGGAAGTCGTTGTGACTGTCTGGCTCAGCAGGGCCACAAATGTTGTTTTTCTCGTTTTCATGTCACCTCGCCGCCTGTCGGGCCGTCCGTCTGGTTCTTGCGTTTGACTTGGCGAATCTACGAGATCCTTCGGCTAAAAGTCCTAACAGATAGCTGACAAAAGTCTGATAAGGCGGGATAGCAGCCCTGAACTGCCCTCGACGCGTAGCGTCGGCGTGAATTAGCCCAGCGTTCTTAACGCCCGGTCCGGTAATAAGCCGCGACTCGTCGCGTAGCGACGATTGAAGTGCGTCCAATCACGTGTCGCGACGCGACGTGAGTGCTTTGTTAGTCTTCTCGCGGCCCTGAAAGGGCAATAACATATTTAACGAATCAAGTCGTTGAGTGCGCTTGGGATTCACGCCGGAACGCGGGACAGCTATCTCCCTTCTCCCTTTGGGAGAAGGGCTGGGGATAAGGGCTTAGGACGGCGAAGTAACAATGGAATTTTGAGAGAGATGATTTCACTCGAAGTGAAATCATCTCTCTCAACGTCTGGGTAGGGCCTTTCACGCTAAGCCCTCACCCAACCCTCTCCCAAAGGGAGAGGGCTTACCTGATTCATCAAATATGTTATTGCCCTTGAAAAGCCGGGCCCCATTCACGTCGACGCTACGCGCCGAACTAACTGGATTGAAATGGCGGGAACCCGGGACTAGGCGACGCGTTGATCTGTTAACAACGCCTCGTTAATCTCTCAGAGGCCGAAAGAGAGAGGAGACATCGAAATGCTGACCCCTTCATCATGGCGAGGAGCCCGAACGGCAACCATCCTAAAATGGCTGACGTGTGCAGCGTTCATGGGCTTCATCATGTCAACCGCGATCGTCTCCGCGCAGGAGGCGAACAAGGGCCCGCAACCGACTCCGTCACCAGCCAGGGAAGATGATTGCGAACTGGCGCGCCGTTCATTGGCGAAACTAAGCGCCGAAGTTAGCAAGCTCAGGGCCGAAGTCGCCAAGCTCGAGAGGTACCAGCAGGTTGATTACCTGCGTGATTTGATAACTAAAGAGGAGAACCGCATCCAGGCCGCGCAGAAAGAGCTAAACGACATCGGGACCAAAGAGACTTCGCTGCAGAAGCGGCTTGATGAAATTGAAACGGAAATGCGGCCCGACAGAATTCAACAGTCACTTAACGGCGTCGGATCCATGCGGCCCGAGCAGGAACGTGAGGCGATCGAGAATCGACTCTCGAATGAGAAGCGGCGGATTCAGTCGCAACTGGATCAGTTCCGTCAGAATCGTCCGCGATTGCAATCTGTGATTACCACGGCCGAAGCTTCAATCGTGACGCTGCGTCAACGGCTCAGGGACGCCGTGCGCGCGGCGGGAATTAGAGAAAACAACTAGGTAGCAAGTGGCACAGACTTCATTCTGCGATTCGGCAACTCGAAAATTCACAGACTGAAGTAACTCTTAACAAGTTCTGCTACTGACTCTAAAAATGGCTAGTCAGAGTCGGCTGGCGTGCTCGTTAAGCAAGCGTTTCCTTCCGCCAGTCCCGTAGGGACGAAATATTTATAGAACGCCGCGCGTCCCGAAGAATTTTTCTGAGCCCATTTATGGGCGGCACAAGGCGTGTCGCTCCTAAAGGAGCTTGGACGTCTTAGTGGCGGTCACGGCTATAAGTATTTCGTCCCTACGGGACTGCGTCACACCATTGAACAACTCGTCCGCGCGGCGGGAGTCCTGTCTCTCTCTCTCTTAATCAGAAGTTCCTTCAGTCTGTGGCGCCGCGGTGCGCCAGCATCTTGCTCGCCGCTCGAAATTCACAGACTGAAGTCTGTGCAACTAAGACGTCTTCTTACGGCTGGGTTTTTTCGCTCTTTTCGTATTCGTCAACTTCGTTGGTTACCAGAAGCTGGTAAACCTTCTTACCTTTACGAAGCTGTCTGATTTCAACAATCGAATCGAGCGCCGGCATCCCCGTCCGAAGTTGATCGAGAGGCGGCCCACCGCCCTCGGCTTTGGCGCCGGATCTCTTGCCCCTGGTGCGATTCTTTCGCGCAGTCATTCAATTCAACTACTTCAACTCGATTTTAGTTATCGGGTGCACTTCCCAAACGACCGGCATGCGGCTCTTTAAACTCTTCGGGCCTGGCCGCGGACCTTTAGCGTGCGTGATGTCGAAGAACAAAGAGCCCTCGATCGTCACGGGAACGGGAGGATGCGGAAATACGTAGCCGGCGCCCGGCAAGTTCTCGCCATGGTCATTGAAGAATTTCTTGAATGCATCCCGGGCAGCTTTGAGCCGCTTGGACGACTTACTGTTTGAAGGCGGCAGACCCGAAAGCTCCATCGTCATATACATCTCTGGCGCAGCCTTAGGCTTCCGCCCGATGATGAGGTGAAAATCATTGTCGCCTTCTCTGGCTACGGCGTACATAAAGGCGGGGACATGCACATTTCGTTTTTCCTCTTTCACGCGTTTGGACATCGAGTCTTTGGTAATCTTCGGCGTGTGATTCGTCATTAAATCTTCCGCCGTGAGGCTTTTGATTAGATTCTTGAGGTCCTTGAACGTTTCCATCTTCGCTGCTGAGATGGAAAGCTTGGCAGCTCTGCGGTCGCTTCCGCTGAAATCATCTCCGGGAGGCAGAGCGGCGTTGGCTGCGGCCAGGCTCGGCGCCGCCGCATCCTCGCCGTACTCGTCCATCTCGTTAGTGTGAATGAACGCGTATTGTCTTCGAGGCGCCGCTTCCCCAAGCGTCGCCGCGATCGCCGGTGTCGGCACAGACACACTGATGATTGAATCCTGGGCCGGCAAGCCGGGCCTTTCGTTAATTCCCGGCAGGCTGGAAAGCGAGGCTTCAACTTCCGGCGCCACCGCTTTTCTTTTACGTGATCTCGGCATCGGTTCTCCTCCTTAATTCAGAGGGGCGATCCTGCAATTAGTTCTCAAAACGGCTGACTATAGTGTCGAGCCGGCATCGATTCGAAGTGGCTTCATTGATGAAGCCCCAAACCCGATGCCGGCTCTAACTGATTCACAGCTCTTCTTACGAAGAAACTATTTTTTGGAGGCAAGCACGACGTACGTGCTGCCACCGACTACTTTGCCATCCACTTCCTGCACCACTGAGAATGTATCAAAGGTATTCTCCTTGGTTGGCGCGGTTAGCAGGACGCCGGTCCGCACGCCTTGCTTTGAAACCTTGATTTCCGCGATCGTTCCGCCTCCCTTCGCGTCCTTGTCCAGCGAATAGAGTTTTGTAAGATCGAATTTCTCAGCCTCAAGCGGCAGACTTTCTTTCAGCGTCTTGATCAATTGATCAGCCGGCTTACGGATGCTGACGCCATCAAGTTTGGCGACCGCAGTTGCGGCCGCGCCCTTCTTACCCGCTTTCTTGCTGGCGGCCGTCGGCTGCGCTGATTTTGGCAGCAGAAAACTAATGCTACCGCCACCGGCGCCTGTGCCGATGATCTTGAGAGAGCTGGTCGCTGTCTCCAAATTAAACAAATCGAGTGTCGCCCAGAAGCTTGTCGCCGGCGGAATGTTTACCACGTGCAGGTTCTTCAACCCGACGCGCTTTTCGATTCGTACCAACGCGTCGACATTGAAAATCTTATTACCCGCCGGGATGGGGTCGGCTGGACAATTCATGACCGCGAGCAGACACGAATGTGTCGCAGCGGTCGTTGGCAGCGGAAAGTCCCATTCCAGAACCGTGGGTTCAGTTGGTGACAAAGTGGCGATTGTTTGGAAAGTCGCGAGGCCTTTATTCAGCGGATGCCACTGAGTTGTGTTGGCCGAGTTGTTGGGAAAGGCCGTCCAAAAATCGGGCGGCAAAGGAGGCAGTCCCGCCGAAGCGTCCGCCCACAACAACTTAACTGCGACGTTCGAGCCCGGTGCAAAGCCACGATTGTTCACCTTAACGTAAGCGCGATTGACGTTCCCGCGTTGCGCATTACGGTGTTGCAAGTTGACTTCATAGGCAAGGTAGTCAACCGACGCAACCGGCATTTGATAAGCGGGCGGCGATCCTTCAAGCGCATCAACCTTTATGTCTGCGCACATCCAGTGCGAAAGCAAATCTCCCAGGTTGACGAACTGCAACGGGTCTTCAAAAGCTGCCGCCACGAAATCGGGCGAGGGCAGAATCCTTCCCGTAGACATGAGGTGATCGCGGAACGAGAGATCGACGCTCGAGACCGAGGGCACATCAAGTTTGCGTTCCCAGACGCCGCGACCATGCGTGCCTGCGCGCAAGAGTCGCGTGGGATTGTGAAGCTTCAGATCGAAGACTGCACAGTTGGGCAGACCCTCGCTGAATTGTACCCAACTCGCGCCGCCATTGGTTGTGCGATAGACGGCTACGTCCGTGGCCACATAGAAAGTGTTCGGCGCGTTCGGATCAATGACCAGCGCGTTGGCGGGAATGTCGGGAATTCCGGTCGCTCCAGCGCCGCTGATATTCGTCCACGTGGCTGGACCGCCCGAGAAAACGCCTCTCCAAACGTGCCCGGTGCCGAATCCAGACATCACCAGGATAATCGTATTTGGCGCGCCAGGCACCGTTGCCAGGTCCGTGATAAAGGGGCCAGACGGCAGCGGCGGGGCTTGAATGGCGGTGGCCGTCCAGACTCCGCCGCTCTTGACCAGGCGATAAACCTTACCAGTTGTCGTCCCCGCATAAATCAAGTTTGAGTTTGTGTAGTGAATCGCGGAAACACTACCGCTCATTCCGGGGAGGGTTACCTTGGTCGGCCAATTGGTGGTGCCCTGGGCCGGATCGAGGTTGATTCGATCAGTCCCGAAGGCGACGTTGTTGGAATTGGTTTCATCCAGGGCCATGGGTGGATAGAACAAGCCCGGGCCCGCCAGACCGGCCGAAACACTCATCCAGCTTCCGAACTTGCCTCCAATGGTCGAGCGCTTGGGACTGTTGCCGTAGTAAGTGCTCAAAATGTTTCTTGGCTGGGTCTTGTCGACGGCGCAATAACCTCCGTCGCCATCGTCCGCGTGATTAAACACCGGGCTGTTTCGGAACTGCTCGGTACCGTTGTCCTGCGTGCCACTGAAAAGCACTGCGTCCGAAGTGGGATGCTGGTCAATGAACTCGCATTGCATGATGCACAACCCTTCGTTGATCGTGTCATCCCAGGTTGTCCCCGAGTTCGTGCTCTTGTAGATCCCACCGTCATTTCCGGCGTAAATCTTTGAATGGCTAATCGGATCGAACGCGAACGCGTGATTGTCAGGATGGATGTTGGCGCCGACCTCGGTGATCGTCCAGACGGCTCCGCTGCGGGTCGCTTTCCAAACCGATATGCCACTGAGGTAAACGATATCGGGCGTTGTCGGATCGACGGCGACGTTAAGGTTGTAAAATCCCTGCCCGCCGATGTTGCCGCCCGGGAGCGGAATTGCACTCCATGACGCTCCACCGTTTGTGGTTCGGAAGAACTGGTTGACGCTGTAAGCGTTGGCGGGACCCGCCATCAACGCAAATACTGTTTGCGACGATGAGGGCGAAATTCCCAAAGCGATGCGGGTGAATCCTGCCGCGGGAAGCCCCGACGTCAACTTTGTCCACGTTGGTGCGGCGTTAGCGGCATTTGTAGTTTTGTAAATACCCAGCCCCCAGAAGGCTGCATAGACGGTTGTTGGAGTGGTGGGATCGATACAGACATCAGTTGCCATTCCTCCCGCCGGCAAGCCGCCACCCATTAGCGACCAGTTCGCGCCGGAGTTGATGCTGCGAAAGATGCCTGCGCCGGTGGCTGCGAAGAGTCGGGCCGGCGTTCCCGGCGTAACTGCTATGCGGCTGAACCTGGTGCCGGCAAACGTCGCCGTCGCCAATGCGGTCCACGAAGCGCCGCCGTTGGTCGTCTTCAAAACACCGTTGCCGTAGTAGCTATCGCCGGAAAAATTTCCTTCGCCGGTCCCCGCATATAGGACCAGGTGATTGCTTGGATCCATTGCCAGGGCGCCGATGGCCAACGAGATTTCGTTGTCAGACAGGGCGACCCAACTGATTCCACCGTTGATCGTCTTCCATACTCCGCCTTGTGCTGTTCCAACATAAATCGTATTAGGCGCCGTGGGATCGACCACGATTGAAGTCACGCGTCCGGTCACCAGGACACGGGCGCCGCCGTAAGTCTGTCCCTTCGGAATCGCCGTGGGGCCGAGCTGAACCCAGTTGCTGGCTCCGGCCACTGGCGCAACTGGCTGGGGCGCGCCGGCAACCGCGGCTGCCATCAACATTTGCGGACCGTCATCAATGTGCGGGCCACCGCGCGATTGTTCCAGCGCCGCCAGTCGTAACTGACACATTTGGCCGACGTCTCTGTCTCCAGCTTCGTAGGTTCCCTCCTTGCTTGTGCCGGGAGTTTTCTTGGGTCGCTTCTTTCCCGGTTTAATAGTCCCGACAAAGCTCGCCCCGGTCTTATCCACGTCACCAACGATGTTCAGATCAAGAGTTAATTCCTGATGACGTAACAGAGGATTATCGGCTGGGGGAATTGCCTTTCCGTAGCTCAACGCTTTCAGCGGGACGCCGCGACGCTTTGAAGCTTGCTCCTTGCTCTTCTTGCTTGATTTGGAAGTTTTTTTTGTGGGCATTTTGGTTCCTTTCATTTGGGGGAGGTTGAGGTTGAGTTAAGTTGTGTCGGCGGGCGTGTCCGAATCTGTTTGCTCGTCACGCTCGGAAGACTCGTCGTTCGCCGTCGGCATCTTTCGAGTTTTCCGAATTGCTGCCAATCTCTTTTGAGCCATTTCGCGGCTCTTGTATTCGCGATCCGGATCAAACTCAGTCGAGCGCCGCAAGGGATCGTCCGGTGGTGGTAGCGCCGGCATTTGGGATTGCGAACTATTAGTATCGGTCGTGTCTTGCGAGTCGTCGTCGGCTTTGTTCTTGGTCATCCTGTTACCCTACTAATGATGCGCCGCGGATCTTACCTTTGGCTGATCTGGCGAGTTTGCAAAGCAGAGGCCCGTGAGAGGTAGCCATCAGGTGCGTTTGAAAAAGTGAGCGAACGATACCTCAAACAACCAGAGCTGTCAATAATTCTTAGCGAGAGATGTGGGAAACGAACCCAACATGGTATCCCCCTGGAAAAGATCAGGATCTTGGGAAGAACGGGAAATAAGGAGTTACGA
>UEXV01000004.1_pt1 | contig 26161 bp, 28 predicted proteins | sample 4301181 | NCBI WGS metagenome assembly UEXV01 (sample SAMEA4773175, study PRJEB27434) | metagenome | biome: 2259; feature: agricultural soil; material: soil | place: USA | collected 2014-09 | depth 0.25 m | reverse complement strand
ACCTTTACATCGAAAGCATTCCCGGTGGTCTCCGCGGACTCCGACGACCGGCTACTTTCTTTGCAACCCTTCGGGTTGCTGAGGTGAGTCAACATATAGACACCTATTAATCGGCCCAAACGAAGCGCGATGATTCGCGATCCTTTCGCACTCGATCTATTGGGAACACCTGGTTGTGCATCACAACATAGATGCCGGGATCAAGTATCCGAACTGCAAACAAACTTTCCGTAAGATTTTGCAAACCATCGCTTCCTTCAAACCCAAGTGGAGTCATCGCGCCAGTCAGCACAATGGGCGCCTGCAAGTCAGGTAGAGCTTGCTTCAAATAACGACCCGTCTGGACCATTGTATCCGTCCCGTGAACGATGACGACGGGCGAGGGTTCGCTTAGCATCTGTTCGATGAGTCCGAGAATCGCGCTGCGGTCAGCATCAGTCATCTCCAAACTGTCTTTATTCATCAGCGGCGTCACGTGAACATCGCAATCGGGGAGCCGTAACCGACCCAGGTATCGATCGATTTTGCTATCAAGGTTTTCTACCGTGCTGGTCTGCTCGGAATAAACTTTTTCAATTGTGCCACCCGTCGTGATCACGTTGACCTTCAGCATCTTCAGATTCTTCCTCGCATAGCTGGAGTTCAATTTCGGCTCATCATCATCTTAACAAATCCTCAGTATCCAACGTGCTTGCGAATCGCACTCACGCAACAGGTCTTCGTCTGGTTCTGGTAAGTTGATCATACTTCTCTGCCCTTAATCGCAAAGAGTGTTACATTTGCGCATGTTACTCAAGAAGTTATGAAGGCGCCGCTTCCCACAGTTGCAGGAGTTGGTCCCAGCCGTCAGTGGCTTCCGGCAGGTCCATGGAAGACTGTCCTGGATTTTTTCAGAGAACAGTTTCCTCAGGTGGGCGCCGAAAAGTGGGTGACGCGGATGGCAAAGGGTGAGCTGCTGGATGAAACCGGCCATCACATAGATCCCCAGTCTGTTTATCGAGCCGGCGCCTGCATTTTTTATTACCGCGACCTGGAGCATGAAGAGGTCATTCCACATTTTGAGCAGGTTCTCTATCAGGATGAAAACATCATGGTCGCCGACAAGCCGCACTTTCTGCCGGTGATTCCCTCAGGAAGGTTTCTCCACCAAACCCTTTTGGTCAGACTGAAAAAAACTCACAACCTGGAAGACCTGGTACCCGTCCACCGTCTCGATCGGGAAACTGCGGGAGTGGTTTTGTTTTCCATCAACCCGAACACGCGAGGTCATTATACGTCGCTCTTTCGGAATCGGAAGGTTACGAAAGTATATGAGGCCCTGGCGCCAACGCTGGGTACAGTGAGCGGCCCCACGACGCGGCGGAGTCGCATTGTGCGTGGCGAACCGTTCTTTCGCATGAAGGAAGTTCCAGGCGAGGCCAACGCTGAGACCCATATCTCTCCGATACGTAAACAGGAACACAACACTCTATATCAGTTGGTTCCCGTGACCGGCAGGAAGCACCAACTCCGCCTGCACCTGGCAGCTTTAGGAATTCCTATCATCAATGACCGATTGTATTCGGAGATCAATCCCCCAGTTGACGATGATTTTTCCAAGCCTCTAAAGCTGCTGGCGAAATCACTTTCATTTCAGGATCCGTTAACCGGGCGAGAACAGTATTTTGAAAGTGGCAGGAGACTATGAGGCCAAAGCGACACCTCTTTCCCAGCGTAAATCGCAGTGCGCACGAAAGAGGTGACGGGGGTGGGCGATGCTCTTCGCCAACTCGGTCCAGGAAGTGATGGATTTTGCCTTAATCTCACAAACCGCCACGCTGCGCTCGCGCGTTCCTTTCCTGCATGTCTTTGACGGCTTCCGCACCTCGCATGAGGTGATGAAGATCGAAAAGCTATCAGAGGAAACGATCCGCGGAATGATGGACGAGCAATTGGTTCGCGAGCATCGCGCTCGCTCACTCTCGCCCGATCATCCAGTGATGCGCGGAACGGCACAGAACCCGGATGTGTTTTTCCAATCGCGCGAGCGAGCCAATTCCTCTATCTCGAAACGCCCGCGATCGTCGAAGCAGAAATGAAGCGGTTCGCCTCACTAACGGGCAGGCATTACAAACTCTTTGAATATGTTGGAGCGCCTGATGCCGAACGCGTGATCATCATGATGGGTTCTGGCTGCGAGACCGCGGAAGAGACTGTTGCAGCGATGCTCGAGCGTGGCGAGCAGGTTGGCTTGTTGAAGGTGCGTCTGTATCGCCCATTCTCGGTCGAGCGCCTGGTGGCTGCACTACCGCGTTCGGTCAAGGCGATCGCCGTGCTTGATCGAACCAAAGAACCGGGTAGTGCCCGTGATTTCGATCTCACCATTCTGCCGAAGAATCGAACGATCAGATTCAACGTCGGATATTCGCCGGAGAGATACAGCGGCCCGGCTTACACGACCTATCATTATGCAGGCAACGAGTTCTGGTTGTTCTCACAGTTGAAGACGAAGGCCGACGACTTTCGTGTCGGCGCCGACGGCACACTCGGGCCGATTGACTTTTCAATCCTTCAGGGTTTCCGTCGCTTCCAGGACGAAAGCAGCATCGATCAGGGCATCGGCATAAATCGGAACCCTGCGGTTGCTCAGTTTACCGCCTTCAATCGGCGAGAGCCCACGCACGGGAGAATTAATTACACGCAAGCCAGCGCTCACACCCTGGTGGCTAAGAGGCTCGATCTCACGGCTCGCCTCACTCACAGCAGCGCCACTTCGAACTCCACTTTATCGAAACCTCGAGGGGCGTCAACTACAATCCCAGAATCACAGGATGGCCGCCGACACCGCCTGCGGCCACACCAAACCTCACCAACCAAGCAAACTTCAACATCACCGCAGACACCACGCGGCCAAGCTGGTTGGGAGACATCGGCGCGACCTTCCCGGCCACGGACAACTTCAGAATCTCAAACACGTTTCGAGTGGAAGACTTTGAGATCGTTGGTCGAGATGTGTTCAGCGACTTCTTCTCTCTCACTCGGCCCAACCCCAACCCGACCAGAACCGACACCATCGCCATCAACAACCTGGACGCCAACGAGACCACGAAGTACCGGAAATACCAGAACACACTTGAAGGCGACTACCAGTTCAACCCGCGATACTCGATCCACTTTGGATATCGCTATGGCAGCCGCCGGATCGAGCGAATCTTCGAGGGATACAACCTCGGTTCCAACGGGTCGGTCACTCCGCCGGCTCGCACCTTCGCGCAGGAGGAAGAGGAAAATCACACGAATGTGTTCTTTGGCGGATTCAAAGCGCGTCCCGTCAAAAATTGGACGCTCTATTTCGATGCCGAGCGCGGCACCGCAGACAACGTCTTCACGCGGATACGCAACTACGACTACACCAATATTCGATTTAAGAGCCGATATGCGCCAAACCGGAAGATATCTTTCAACCTGGCCGTGATCACAAAGGACAACTCGAATCCTTACGAAATCGCCGGCGTCTCGTTAACGGATTTTGGCGTAGATATGAAATCACGGATATTCACTTCCTCGATTGACTGGATTCCAACGTCGCGGATTTCGATCAGCACTGGCTACAATTACACTTGGGTAAACAGCGATGCCGTAGTTGATTATTTCTACCAGGTCCCACCGGCCGCCAGTGTTCGCCATCCGCTCGGCCACAGTTTGTATTTTGTGAGAAACAACTTTTTCTATATCGACCTGGTCGCCCGGCTTTGTCCGCGAGTAACGCTGTACACGTCGTATCGCATGAACCAGGACGACGGGCAGGGCAACCGTCTGGCGGACCCGACCGGGAACCCGGGCACTCTGATCAACTCGTACCCGATGAGTTTCCAATCGCCGGAAGGCCGGCTGGCAATTAAGATCAACCGGCATCTCGATTGGAATCTTGGGTATCAGTACTACAACTATAACGAGAGCGCTCTGGTTGGACCCAGGCCCCAGAATTATCATGCGCATCTGCCGTACATGTCTTTGCGCCTGTACATCGGCAGGAAGGAATAGCTAAAGGCACACACTCGGAATACAAATAGCTTGCTCCAGCTGCGGTTAGCCAGCCGCGGCTGGAGTTCGTTTTCAGTTAGAGCAATTCTGTTACGCGCTCGCGCGATGGGTGAATTGTCAGTATAGTTTCGGCCACTCGCGAATTTTGACTCAAATGAGGCGTGGGCTAACCGGCCGTAATCTCAACTTACTCATTGTCGCAGGTCTGGCGGCGATCTCCGTCATTTTAGCCGGAAGTCATCTTCGAGCCGGCACTGTGACAGCGCCGCAACGGCGCACGAACCGCGCACGCCCTCAAAAATCCAGGAGCGTGCCAAAACCAAAAATCGATTACTCAAAGTTTTCGCACACTACACACGCGATTACCCAGAATCTCGAATGTAATTCCTGTCATAAAGCACCTTCCAGGAATTGGAAGGATGTTCGCATCGGCGATGCGGCGTTTCCGGATGTTGCCGATTTTCCGGAACACTCTGCCTGCCTCAAATGTCATCGCACGCAGTTTTTCGCGCGCGAACGTCCGGCGCCCGCCATTTGTTCAAACTGCCACATCGCCGTCACCCCACGAGACACTGCGCGTTGGTTGTTTCCGAGTTTGGGAGATGTCACTAATCCGAAGCTGCTCCGGCGTGACGCGCCCTCAGAATTCGCAGTGGACTTTCCCCATGCTAAACACATCGATGTGGTTAGCTTCAATAATCTTCGGCCGGAGCGGCCATCGTTTGTCGCGGTTTCGTTTCAGAAGAAGGATGCGCCGCCGGCGAGTTGTCAGGTGTGCCATCAGACTTATCAGCCACAGGGAAAATCGAGCGAGGAGTACGTCACCAAAGCGCCGAAGGATCTCGGGGATAATTTTTGGCTCAAGAAAGGCGCCTTCAAAACGATTCCCACCAGCCATGAGATCTGTTTTACCTGCCACAATTCCGACTCAGGGATTGCGCCGGAACCTAAAAATTGTAATGTCTGTCACAAGCTCGCCACGCCCTGGACGTTGAAGACTGATTTTGATCCTAAGCTGGCATCCGCTATGGGAATCACGGATAGAGTGATGCTCGCGCGATGGAGCCGGCGAATTTCGGCAGGCGGATTTCGTCACGAAGGCGGCGAGCATCCTGATTTGAATTGTCTGGGCTGTCACAAGGCCGACAGCGTTGGGTTCAATCTTATCGACCCAAAGTCTTTGAAAGTGCCCGTGCGTTCATGCGGCGGAGGCGATGGATGTCACGTTACCGCCAAGAGCGATGATGGCGGCATTTTGAATTACGAGATCGACCAGAAAAAGAAGGACCCGAAATTTGTGTGCACCAAGTGCCACCTGACTTTAGGCCGAGAAGCAATCCCGGAGAGTCATCCTCAGGCGATACCCACGCCCGCGGCTAAAGGAAAGCCGAGTCAATGAGGAGAACAGAGCTATATCAACGTTGCCGCCTGATGCGGGTAAGGTTCTTAACCTGGCGCATGGCTGGATTCATTGTCGTTATCGGCATGACTGCGTGCATGGCTGGTTTGCTGCTGCACCCTCGCTCAGTCGGCTCCCAGTCGACAACGCCCATGCAAATGCCCGAGAGTCTCGACTATTCAAAGTTTCAGCACAGCAATGCCAACCATGCGCGGCTGCCGTGTTTGCTGTGTCACCGGCGAGAAACTAACGCGGCGGTGCCAAAGCTGCCCGGAGCCGGCGGCCACCTGCCATGCGCCGGGTGCCACGCGCAGCAATTCTCCGCTTCCAGCGGACCCATCTGCACGGTCTGCCACCGCGACGCTAATTCGAGCGCGGTGAAATCCTTTCCGCCGATGCGCAGCTTTCGCATGAAGTTTGATCACGCACGGCACCTAAACATGGGAGGCGTAAGCTGCGCTGCGTGCCATCGTCCATCTCGTGCAGGCGTGGCTCAATCAATTCCCGCGGGCTTTAATGCACACAATACTTGTTACCCTTGTCACACGCCGCGAGCACAGTCAGGCGGCCGCGACATCTCGTCCTGCGGAACGTGCCATCAGTTGGGTGGCTATAGTCGGACACCGGAATTTGCACAAGCTTTTCGTGTCGGATTCAGTCATGCTAAACATCAGAAAGAATCCTGTGCCGGGTGTCATCAGGTCAGGGCCGGTCAGCCACAACGCCGGCAAATCACCGCTCCTGAACCGCTTAATCATCATGCAACCGGGCGTGGACAAAGTTGCATGACTTGTCATAACGGCAAGCGCGCATTCGGCGGCGATGATTTTTCGGTTTGCAAGCGGTGCCACAGCAAAGACACATGGCACTTTTGACGATTGCGGAAACTTCCACAGCTTTGGGTAAAAGCCCGCTAGAAGAAAAATTCCATGATGTCGGGCGGTTAACGAAATGCGAATAGGTTAGGTATTTGACGCGGGAGTCTTCGGCACAGTCATTGCCCGTTCACCACGAGAGAGGGCGTGATGGAAGCTCATTGCGTTTCCTTCGGAAGGGTAAAGGGAATAATGAGAATCGCTTATTTGAAGAGAATCGGAGCGGCTGTTGCTATCGCCACTTTGCTGGCTTCGGTATCCATGGTATCTGGCGCTGCTCAAACTGATTCAGTCAAGTTTACGGACGCGGCTTCCTATTACAAGGACGCTAAATGCGTCGTGTGCTACTGCCAAAAGGCCGAGAAAAAATTTAATGCAAAGCTAAAAGATGAAGAGTTGGTGGAGATCGTGCTAAAAGGCAAGAAGCCGGAGAAGCCGCCAAACATGCCGGGCTATGAGGCGAAAGGACTGACGGCCGAGCAAGCGAAGGCAATGGTGGATTACATGAGATCGCTCAAGTAGTGAGTCGCCGCGTAGGGCGAAATGTTTGTAGCTCGGGCGCTTAATCTTTTTTCTCCGCACAGATCGAAATGCTTTGCATTTCGATCTGTGCGGATTGTGAATTGAAGGCGGCTCCATCCATAAAACATTTCGTGCCTATGCCACTCGGGTTTGAGTATCGTTACGGAAGTCAACAAACGAGGAGGCTCTCTTGAACGAGGAAGCCGAAGAAGCCAGGAAAGTCCCATCTCTCTTTCATAACTACCTAAGCTTCCTGGGAACGGCCATCGCCCTTGCCGGCCTGTCGAGCGCTGTCCTGCTAATTCTGATTGAACTGTTCGGCGACACGAAGGGCGCGTACCTCGGTATCTTCGCTTACGTGCTTCTTCCGGGCGTGCTGATTTGTGGCCTGCTGATCATCATTGCCGGAATGCTATGGGAGAGACGGCGGCGACGGCGTTTGTCGCCCGCCGAGATCGCCGCATTCCCCCGCATCGACTTTAATAACCCTCATAGCCGGCGCGTGTTCTTTGGCTTTATTGGTCTGAGCATGATCTTTGTGTTCATGAGCGCCTTCGGCAGTTATCGCGCCTATGAACACACCGAGTCAGTGGCCTTTTGCGGGCAAACCTGTCATGAAACGATGAAACCGGAGTTTGTCGCGTATGGGGTCGGCTCGCATGCTCGCGTGCTTTGTGTCGAATGCCATGTCGGAAAAGGCGCCGAGGGATACGCGCGGTCGAAAATCACCGGCGCATACCAGCTTTATGCAATTGCCTTCAATAAAGTTCCCAAGCCGATCACCACGCCGGTCCATACTCTGCCATCGGTAAGCGAGACCTGCGAACAATGCCATTCGCCCTCGAAGTTTTACGGCGCCCAACTAAAGACCATCAGCCGTTACGCCTATGACGAGCAAAACACTTTGCGCAGCAGGCGCATGTTAATAAATGTCGGTGGCGGCGACCCAGCCACCGGACCTGTAGCCGGAATCCACTGGCATATGAATCTCGCCAATGAGATTACCTTCATCGCTTCGGACGAGCATCGACAGGTAATTCCCTGGGTGCGAATGAAGGACCGCCAGGGGAATGTCACGGAATACGTCGATCGTAGCCGGCCGCCGAGTGCTGAGTTGCTGGCGAAAGGTGCGCAGCGCCGGATGGATTGTATCGATTGTCATAGCCGCCCCGCGCACGCCTATTTACCTCCGGACGTCGCGTTGGATCAGTCCTTCGCCGCCGGTCGTTTGGACACCGGTCTTCCTTTTCTGAAGCGAGAAGCTGTAGCACTTCTGAGTAAGCCTTACAGTTCGACAACCGAAGCGGTTTCATCGATCTCCGCGGGCCTGGACCAGTTCTACCGCACCAACTACGCTGACCTTTATTTGAGTAAGAACGAATCAATTAAGACCGCCACGAAGGAGATTCAGCGCATCTTTCAAACCTACTTCTTTCCCGAAATGAAGACCGATTGGCAGACGCATCCAAACAACATCGGACACCTTTATTCGTCCGGTTGTTTCCGCTGTCATGATGGCGAGCATGTGAGTAACACAGGCAAGGTGATACGCAACGATTGTAACGTTTGTCACACGGTGCTCTACGACTCAGCGCGACCAAGTGAACAGAATGCGCGAACCGGCCCGTTCCAACACCCCGTTGATCTTGGAGGGCTAGCCGACCGCAAGTGCGAGACCTGCCATAAGGCGAACAAAGCTTTCCAACACCCGCTTAACCTCGGCGACATTTCGATGTTCCAATGCGTTGAGTGTCACCCGGTCAAGAAATAGACCTAGCGGCGCGATATCGCAAAATCAATTTGATCGAAATTATGAGTTTAGGAATAAGAAATGAAAGCAGGGACCGTGAAGCAAGAAGTGCTCTGCTTTACGAGATTTCTACCAGATTGAACGAAAGCTGATATCGCACCAACCGAACATTGGGCAACCCCCGCGCTGCGAAGACCACTCTCGGATCGAAATTCGCCGTGACTGACCGTACAACTCGCCGTCAATGTCGTGCGCCAGTGAGCCGTGAGAGACACTGCCGTGAACTTGAGAATCGGATCCTGCTCCGGCGCGCCAGGCCGAGTGCCATTGGACTGCTTTTCTTTGTCGGTTAGATTCGTGACGAAATTGAGCACGTCACCTAACTTCTCAGGCGGGAGCTCACTTATCTCTAGAGCGATTTTGTTCCTCAAAGCTTCCGTATCAGTCATGATTGTGCACCCAAGGAGTCTTGCCACGCCACGATCTGCTCTAAGAATGCCTCCGAGAATGCCTCCGATGATTCTGATTGCGATTTGCTACGCAAACCTTCGACATAGCTCGCGCTATCTTCCACGTCTCGGTAACTGAATGTCGCTTCACGATGGAACAGGTCTTCCACGTTAGCACTCCAAAGCAACAATCAACATTATACACGTCCCGGCCCATCGATCGACGAGAAACATTTCCTGTTCCGCGCCAATTCGCGTGACGCCGGTTTCAAATCGATCCGTTGCGATCATGAATTCAAGGGCGCGAAGATCCTCAAGCAACGCCTTCATGAAGGCTTGCGATTTCTTCTCGTCGATTTGCTGCTCAACGTTATGTTCGCCCATAGGGGGACGATGCGCTGGAGCGTTCGCTTAAAGAGCTCGCCGATATTAAGTTTGCGCTCGACCAGTCGACGATTGTGGCGATTACTGATCAGCGCGGAATCATTAACTACGTCAACGATGAGTTTTGCCGCATCTCGAAATATTCGAGAGAAGAGTTGCTGGGTCAGGACCATCGCATCATCAACTCCGGTTACCATCCCAAGGATTTCATACGCGATCTGTGGACCACCATAGCGGCTGGTAAGGTCTGGAAAGGCGAGCTGCGGACCGGTGATGACGCCGGCGAGATAATCGCGCGCGAGGCCGCTACTTACGGAGTTGATTTGATAGTTATGCGGTCGCGGCGGCGACCGCATCGGGCGGCATTGTTAGGATCGACCGCCGAATCAGTTTCGCGGACCTCCCCATGTCCCGTCCTGGTAATGCACAGTGACGAACGTGACTGGGTAAGCGGCCTCGACACCAGGATCGAACTCAGTCGCGTGCTCGTCGCCTACGATTTCTCCAGACTACTCTGAACTGGCGCTGAACTACGCTTTGTCATTTGCACAGGAGTATCAATCTGAGTTGCATTTGCTTCACGTGTTGCCGCCCTACTCATTAAGTGAATCGGAAATTTCCTGGTATCCCCTGGGACAGGAAGGGACCTACCACAAGGCCGCTCACCGGTTGCAAACGGCTGTCCCAGCCGAGGCGCATCTTTGGTGCGACATCAAGCACGCTGTCAGCGAAGGCCAGCCGTATCGCGTAATCCTTAACTACGCTGAAAAGAATCAGATTGATCTCATCTGTCTGGGCGCTCACGGTGCAGGTTTTGGGATGCGAACATTATTTGGATCAAATGTGGATCGAGTCCTACGCCAGGCGCCTTGCCCGGTACTGGTGACGAGGCCGTTGAGACCGGTAATCTCATGCGTGCGCGAAACTGAGAGACAGGTTGCGGCGGTAGCCTTGTAGCGAAGAGCGTTAGCGAGAAATCTCTGGTCGAAACAATCCAGCAACGAAGCCGGTTTGAGATCGCGATCCTGATTCAATCATGAAGAGAGCCTTGTTCCCTGGCTCTCAGAGATCACTTGTTAGGCCGATTCTTTGCGGCTCCCCGGATATTCAGGACAGCGAGGCAAACCTGTAAGAAGATGAGCGCATACGCGCCGTCATGCAGACCCCACACAATCCAAAGTACGTTGCTCAGTAAGAAAAGCCAGAATCCCCAGTTCCGCTTGAACTTTCGTTGCGAGGCGATCATCCACGCGGCGACCACTGTCACTAACATTGCCGGCCATTGTGTTGCGTTGAGCCAATCCATCTAACAGACTACGCGGCTCATCAACATGGCGGAGCCATCCAGTTCGATGAGCCAAGTTATTTATCGCGGTTACCTGCGCCGGCGGAGCAAGAGAAACAAGAGAACCACGACCACAAAAATAACAATCGTGCCGGGCCAAATGAACCAGCCGCGTTCGCTGCTGTAGCCGCCAACTACCACGCAACCCGACGAGAGCAGCAGAAGAGATGTAATGATTCCTATTCGTTTCACAACAGCCTCCACTTTGAGCTTAGCTCTATCCACTCAACTTTTGATCAACCGACTACAGTCCGAGTGGCGGGACTGCTATCACAGACATCCTATTCAACTCGTCAATCTAGAGCCTGGTAACACTGGAGGCCCAAACCAATAGCTCTTCTTGTCGGAATCTGTTCTCCAATTCCACTCGATACTCCGTCCACCAGTCTTTGTCGAGATGATCCGAAAGCACTTCGAACATCACCACGTCGTCGCGATTAATTTCTTCATCCTCTTTCCAAAGCCCGACTGCGGGAGACCGCACGAATGCTGTCACCCCGCCAAAACGCTCGGTCAGAGTCTGGCGCACCGCACTGAAATACTCCGACGGAAATCTCTGCTTCTCGCTATCGCCGAGCGGCAGCAGAATTCGTATTAGATACATCTTCGTTGGCCCGGCCCTTTTTTGATTAGCGCCGCCGCGCCCGCCACTAAGCTTACTTTTTCTTTGCCGATTGTCCCTTGCCCTGGCTCGCACCTTTGTCGGTCTGTCCGCTGCCGGCGGCCTGGCTTCCCGCGTCCGCGGCGCCTTCGACGGCGCCTTTCGCTGCACCGGCGATCGCACCGGTCAAAACCTTGCCGGCGACTTTCGTCACCTTGCTAAGGATTCCCTTCGCCGATTTAGCCTTCGATTTCCCCGCCGCGCGCTTTTTGCTCGCCACTTTACCGGATTTCTTCGTACTTCCCTTTTTCGAAGTCTGACTGGATGACTTTCGTTTGGTAGTTTTTTTCGTTGCCACTCGTGCTCCTCCAATTTGTGATCGAAACGGACTCTGAGGTCGTCACCAAAACCTTCGCGCGTAAAAGTCTGTATTCTTGCGCGCCTTTCGTTACACCTCAGAGCCCGACTCTGAATCATTTTCGCTCAAGTTCGAAACATCATCTTGTGTAGGGCAAAGTTCGTGCCGATGTAGTTCGACTCGATGACCTCAGCGATCTATCGGTAGATCAGGTACGGCTTCGTCGCAGAGCGACGGCTGAATTCGGCCGGCCTTTAAAAGGCCGGGATCGTAATGGCAAGCGAGCACGTCGCGTTAGCGACGATTGAGTTAATGTTTCAGCCGTCGCTACGCGACGAGGTCTCAGCCTTTCGGAGATCCCGGCCTTAAAACGCCGGGCTAAATTCAAACCGCCGCTACGCGGCGAACACTTTCTCTCCGAGCAGGGACTTTGCAGCAAAGCCGTTTGCGATTGCCTACTTTTTGGTCAGATCGCTCTAGCGTCCTAACTTCAATGCGGGTAAGATCACGGCCTCGATTTGTCCGCAGGAGAGCCGTGCAAATCCGGTCCGCGGTACTGATCTCAACGGCGTGTCACCATCAAAAGCCTTTTTGCCGGTCAGCTTGATCCAAACTACGCGCTTGGTCGCTCTTTTCTCGCATGGTATCTCGCGGCCATGGGGCGCTTTGATGAAAGCATCGCGGAAGACAAACGGGCACTGAAACTCGATCCTCTTTCAGCCGCGGTTAACGCTGACCTTCGATGGGATCTTTATCTCGCCCGCCGGTACGACGAAGCTATCGAGCAGTTACGCATAGCGATCGACCTCGAACCCAACTACTGGGTCTCGCGCGTTTTGCTGGGCCGCTGTTACGAGCAGAAGGGCAAGCTGCACGACGCCGTGGAAGAATTCAAAAGGCCAGACAGATTGAGAATTCCATCCCCGAGGTGCTGGCGCGCTGGGACACGGCTACGCACTGGCCGGGCGAAAAGCGGAGGCCATGAAAATTCTCAGCGACTTGCAGACGCGATCGAGAAAAGAATTTGTGCCCTCGTACGCCACCGCCACGATTTATGTTGGACTCGGGATGAAAGAAGAGGCGATTCAGGAACTCGTCAAGTCTTATGTCGAAGGTTCGTTCTACGTGATCCATCTTAAGGTCGAACCCATTCTCGATCCTTTGCGCGCCGATCCGCGGTTTACTGATCTGATGAGACGTGTCGGGCACTAGCGGAAAATGATACTTCTGCGAGATGAAGTCAGTACCACCCGCGTGAGCGGGTGGGATCAGGACGTCAGCCACCGATCAGTAGTGCCCCAATCTAATGACTTTCTGTAGCCCAGGCGTCTACGCCTGGGGATTGAAAGACGAATTAGTCTTCATTTCCCAGGCGTAAACGCCTGAGCTAGAGAAAACACCTCGCGATGAAACTAGCTTTGGCTTGTAAGAAAGTCTTCGCGGATTGGTGAGAAGATATCGATCAGCACTACCTCTTCATCCATCATCGTCGCTCCATGCAGACAATTGGAAGGAAAGTGCAGCACGTCGCCGGGCGACGCGATTGTCTCTTTGCCTTCGATGAAGAAACGAACGCGGCCGCTCACCACCAGCGACACCTGTTCGTGCGGGTGCGTGTGTTGCGGAGTTACCAGAAAAGGCGTGAAGCGAAAGCGAACCACCATGACCCTCTCGCCGACCACCATCTGCCGTTCGATGCCTTCGGCGGGATGTTCGACCGGTATGTCCGCCCAATTCAAATGCTGAGGGATGCTGCCCAGAGCAGTTGCAGTTGGATTTGGATTTGCTTCTGAAGTAATTAGCGACATTTGCAACTTTTCGTAACGTCTACTTTGCGGTTTTTCTTTGCGTCTTTGCGGCTTGGCGTGAAACAGAATCGGCTGAAGAAAATCGAAGAGTCGGTTTCACGCAAAGGCGCGAAGGCGCAAAGCTGAATCGGAACCTCTTTAGATCCTATTTCCCCGCGGCAGCTTCCAAACCTGATCCACCAGCCGAAAATTCCGGCTGCACGTTGACGACTCCATAGAGTCGATCCTCGCCTTCGCGAATCGCCGCCATCATCCAAACGAAATTGATTTGCGTGCCCGGCGCCGCCACGTTCGGATGATAACCCTGCGGCATCAAAACACAATCACCTTCGCGTACAACCTGGACCAGTTCGGGCTTGGCCGGGTCGGTATAAACAAACTGCACGCCGAAAGCCGGCTCAGGCATATCGACAAAAAGGTAGGCCTCTTCCAACATCCGCGCGTGTTCGTGCGGCGGCCATGACGTCCAGTTGCCCGGCGTCGAAAAAGTAACTCCGGCCATAATCCTGCCCGCATCGACATTCGCCCCAATCAGCACGTTGAGATCGCGTTCAGCCGGTGGTTTGCCGGCAATGATGTGCAGCTTGGGATTGGCGCGGACTTCAGCGTAAGAGACGAAGCGAACGGGATATTTTTTCGAGACCGGCGCGGATAATTCCGCCAGGTCACAACCGTCGACGGCGGCCCGGACTTCAATCTGGGAATCCCGCGGAATGTAGAGCGAATCATACTGGTTAAGACGATAGCTCTCACCGCCGGTAAGAACTTCCGCTTCACCCTTCAGACAAATCAAACCGGTTTCGTGATCGTTGTTCTCGAATTTTATCGGCGCGTCGCCCGCGTCCATTGTGATTCGACCGTAATGCAGATATCGCGCGGCCGTCTCGCCGGGTACGACTGCGGCGCGCCGGCCTTTACCTTTGTCCGTGCCTCCAACGAAGCAGGTCTCTTTTGAAATGGTGTTTAGTTGAACGTCTTCGTTCATCCCGCTCACTCCCTTGATCTCTTTACAATGAAACTGTCTGCTCGGCCCAGAATTGAAACTCGCGATGTTTGTGTTCTTCCGCCTTCGCCTGAACGTCGCCGCTGGCAACGCGCCGCACATGTTCAAAGACGCGCGCGCCCACTTCATCGATCGTTTCGGTGCCGTCGATAACTCCGCCCGCCGACAGATCGAGATCTCGCGACATGCGTTCGAAGCTCCGGTTGTTTGAGGCCAGTTTGATTACCGGCGCGATGGCATTGCCAATCGTTGTTCCGCGGCCAGTAGTGAAAACTATGATCGTGGCGCCCGCGCCCACCAGTCCGGGAGTTGATTCCTGATCATAACCGGGGCCCTGCATCAGGTTCACGCCGCGCGCTGTTGGCCTTTCAGAATACTCGACCACGCCCTCGATGCGGGTGGTGCCTGCTTTGGCAATTGCGCCCAGCGACTTGATCGTCAGGTTGAGCAGGCCGCCGCTGATGTTTCCGGGGCTGGGATTTTGATTGAGCACCGCGCCGAACTTAGACGCGTACTCCTTGTACCAATCAACCATTCGATAGATCTCGCGCGCCGTCTGTGCATCCTTCGCGCGCGAGGCAAGGACATGCTCGGCGCCACAGAACTCCGGCACCTCGGTAATCAGGACCGTGCCGCCTGAACGCACCAGCAAATCTGCGGCGCGGCCCAACGAAGGGTTGGCTGAGATGCCTGAGAATCCATCCGAGCTGCCGCACTTCACCCCCATGACGAGTTCGCTGATGGGACATTCTTCTCGCGCGGCCTCATTAACTTTCGGCAACATCCACTCGACTTCTTTTAGGCCTTGAGCAATCGCCGCTTCGGTGCCGCCGACTTCCTGAATCCCGATCTTCGCTACCGGCTTATCGAAACTCTTTTCACGTTTGAGAAGATATTGCTCGACCTTCGCCAGATTTGTTTTTTCGCAGCCTAAATCCATCAGAATCACGCCGCCAACGTTCGGGTGATCGGCATAATTTGAAAGTGTGCGAAGCATCACTTCAATCGTTGAGCCGTCCTGGCAGCCACAACCTTTGTTATGCGGGATCGCCACGACACCGTCGACGTTCGGATATTTCTCTCGCTTGAAGAGAGTGAACTCGGCGATCATCGAGATCTGTTGCGCCTCGTGGCTGGCGCACATGCTGGTCGGAACAATCAGAATGTAGTTGCGCGTGCCGACGCGTCCGTCACGCCGGCGAAAACCCTGGAAGGTGACGCGCTCTTCTTCAGGGAGATACGCAGGCGCCGGCGTCTTGAGGTCTTCCACCAGGTCGCGCACCAGCGGCACGTCGTCCGTCATGTTGTCATGCGAAACGTATTCGCCCTCGCGGATTCCCAAAGACGTGCCGATCGGATTTCCGTATTGGCGCACGAACTCACCCGCCGGAATCTCCCGCGTCGCAAAGCGATGGCCGGCAGGAACCGTAGCCTCGATGCGCACACTTCGTCCGTCAGGTAACTCGACTTCCAGACCCGGCGACGTCTGCTTCTTGACCACAGCGACGTTGTCCAGCGAGTTCACGATGATCGCGAATTTGCTGATGGGTGAGACAACATCTGAGAGCGCAATTGACATGTTTATATCGTTTCCAACTCAGGCAGCGAGCACATCAGGCAACACCAGGGATCTCACATTCGGATGCAAGCGCAGCCACAGACCCGGATTAGCATCAAGTTGCGCCGCGCGTTCATTGGGCTCGTCGCTAATCTTAGCGTCAAGCATCCGTCGATAACTTTCACGCTTCGCCGGCGCCGTGTCGGCATCGACGATCGACTGCACAATTCGCTTCGCGCCCAAAATTGCGGCGGGCCCCAAAGTCATGATGTGAGTCGCCCGGCGGCATTCGACTTCGTCGGCTTCGGTAATCGTCGCGCCGCCCGCTTTGAATTTGCTGATGTGATGATCGAGAACACTCGAATAGATCGGAATCATCCCGGCGAAGTCTTCAGAGCTCGCGCCCGATCCGGGCTTTATGTACGCGAGATGCGAAGCGCCTCCGGCTTCAGGACCCAGCCCGAGAAAAAAAAGATCGATACCACCCAGCGATTCCAATTTATCCGCATAAGTGGCTAGTTCGCTCTCCAAATCCGAAACGTCGGTCCGCATCGGTGTGAAGCTTTTGACCTTGCTAAAGAATGCTTCACCGAGTAGCCGGCGAAAGTCAGAAACAAAATTGAGCGCATTCGTCATGCGCAGCGGAGCCAGAGCGTCCTGCGTGAAAACATGGAGACGTCCGAGTAAACCATCGAGCGCTGACGTGCGAGCCATTTCGCCAACCAGTCGATACATCGCCTGCGCGCCGCGGCCACCCAACAAGACGATTACCAAATCTCCAGACCTGGCATCAGCGGCTCGTTGAATTTCGGCTAGCTGCGCGCGGCCAACCTGCTCTTCGCTTTGAAGTATTTCGGGTTCGATTTTATCGGCCGTGAGGTTCGCTGCCGACAACACAGTCTGGGTTCGCAGCCACAAACCAGTGCGTCGGCCCTCTTTGTCGGACACGGCTTGCAAGACCGGAGTTGACACTGATCCTTCTCTCCCCCGATTTCGTTTAGTTAACGCTACTTCATTAAAAGGGCGCAACTGGTTTTACCATTTCACTGCCGAGGCATTCGATTTTTACCACAGAGTCGGTGATAAAACAAGAATTCATTTTGCAGTCTTGAGGCCATTTCTCGTCGCCTGCCCGCAATTTTCCTGCTTGACATCATCGAAAAGAGAGTGTTACACACTGCCGCTTCGTTTGACGAATGGTATGACCTTTAGGCATCTAATGGGGGTCGCTAAAGACTCCTGCCTCGTCGCGTGAGCGACGATTGGTGAATGTATCAGCCGTCGCTGACGTGACGATGTTTGTTGGTGCTGCTGATTCCGGCTTCGAAAGGTCGGGCTAAATTCGATTCGCCGCTACGCGGCGAAGAGAGATGCTCCGCTTCGCCCGGCATACCTAACTTCGCTCTTGGTTATTCACATAGTCGATCGAAAAAACTCGAGATGGCGCGATCAAAACTTGACCACTCCTGTACACTAACCCGCGAATAGATGGCGGAAGAACTCAAGATCAAATCAAAAGATGAATGTCGCTGGGATCAGGTAAGCCTGGGCGAGGTAATGCTCCGCCTCGACCCTGGCGAGGCGCGGGTTCACACCACGCGTTCTTTTCAAGTCTGGGAAGGCGGAGGCGAATACAACGTTGCGCGTGGATTGAAGCGCTGCTTCGGAATGGACACTGCGATCGTCACGGCGCTCGCGGACAATCCGGTCGGCCGTCTGGTGCAGGACCTGATGTTTCAAGGGGGTGTCGATCAATCGCACGTGCGCTGGGTCAAGTACGACGGCGTCGGTCGTGAAACGCGTAACGGTTTGAATTTCACCGAACGAGGCTTCGGCGCGCGCGCCGCGCTTGGTTGTTCAGACCGCGGGCATACTGCCGTTTCGCAATTGCGTCCGGGCGATATCGACTGGAATCTAATCTTCGACAAGGAAGGCGCGCGCTGGTTTCACACCGGCGGAATTTTCTGCGCGCTATCTGAAACCACTCCACTTGTCGCCCAAGAAGCCATGGAGGCCGCACGGAACCACGGCACGATCATTTCTTACGATTTGAACTATCGAGTGTCTCTGTGGAAATCGATTGGCGGCAAGGCTCGCGCCCAGGAAGTAAATCGAGAGTTGGCGCCCCTGGTGGATGTAATGATCGGCAATGAAGAAGACTTCACTGCGTGTTTGGGTCTGGAAGTCGAAGGGGTGGACGCGGAGCATTCGCAACTCGAAGTCGACAGTTTTCATCGCATGATGACCCGCGCCGCCAGCGAATTTCCCAACCTGAAGGTTATCGCCACGACACTTCGCAGCGCGAAGACTGCAACGAAAAACGACTGGAGCGCCGTCTGTCACACGCAGGAGCAACTGTTTCGCGCTCGCCTGCGCGAGGACCTTGAAATATTCGATCGCGTCGGTGGCGGGGACTCGTTTGCCTCAGGTTTGATTTACGGTTTCCTGATGAACAAGGGCGCGCAGTGGGCGGTTGAATGCGGCGCTGCGCATGGCGCGCTGGCGATGACGACGCCGGGCGACACGACGATGGCGACACTGGCAGAAGTTGAACGCGTGATGAAATCAGGCGGGGCGCGTATCGCGAGATAAGGAGACTGGAGCGCAAGCGTCCTCGCTTGCAATTGCTTGGCAACCGAGACGGTTGCGCTCCAGTCTGAATCGACCGCACATGGAAAAGAGTCAGGTCCTCAAACGCATCCGATCGATTGGCATCATTCCAGTCGTGCGCGCGTCCTCAGGCGAGGAAGCGCTACAGGCAGTTGAGGCGATCAAGGCCGGCGGCTTGTCTGTTTTGGAAATCACCATGACGGTGCCTGGCGCCGTGCGCATCATCGAAACCATTGCCAAACGTTTCGGCGATGAAGTTTTGGTCGGCGCGGGCACAGTGCTCAATGCGGACACTGCGCGGGAGTGTGTTGGCGCCGGCGCACAGTTTGTCGTCAGTCCGGCGCTCAACCTGCAAACAATCGCCTTTTGTCGCCAAGCCGACTGCGCGGTCATGCCCGGCGCGCTCACGCCGACGGAGATTGTTCAGGCCTGGACGGCGGGCGCCGACTTCGTGAAAGTCTTTCCCTGCGGCGCGATGGGCGGAGCGAGCTACATCAAATCGTTGCGCGCGCCGCTGCCGCAGATTGAATTGGTTCCCACGGGCGGTGTCTCTCTGACTACAGCCGGCAGCTTCATCGAAGCGGGGGCGGTGGCAATTGGAGTCGGAGCAGATCTGGTGGATTTGAAAGCGATTCGAGCAGGTGACAGCGAGAAAGTTACTGAGATGACTCGCGCTTATCTTGAAGCAGTGAGAACTGCGCGCAACAAAATCAGTGGCACAAACTTCAGTTTGTGATTCGCTCTTGTAGATCACAGACTAAAGTCTGTGCCACTCTACGCAGCCTCTTCATCAGCCTTACTCTGGCGGCCGTCATCCTGTTCCATTTCCAACTCCTGGGCTTTTTGCGCGAGCAAAAGATGATCCCGCATCGTCTTGCGAGCTTCTTCGGAATTCCGATCTCGAATTGCCCGGTAGATTTCGCGATGCATCTCGGCCGATTCTTTTAGATCGTGCGCGCGGCGCACCGTCTTTCGGCGCACGTCAAAAAGCGTGGCGGCCACCATGTTCATGAGCGCGGTGAGAATGCGATTGCCCGAGGCCGCGGCGACCATCTGATGAAAACGCATGTCGTGAACCAGATAGTCTTCCGGCGCTTCAAGCGAGGCGTACATACCGGCCATTTCCTCGGCCAACGAGGCGAGTTGATCTCCGGTAGCGCGTTCGGCGGCCAGGCCCGCGATGGCCATCTCGAGCGCGCGTCGTGCTTCAAACATCTCTTCCGAAGTAAACCCATGCAGCGAAGCCATCAGACTCAGCGAGCTGCTGTCGAGCACGGGCGACTCCTCCGCTTTAACGACAAAGGTGCCGGCGCCCTGACGCGATTCGAGCACACCGACAGCAGCCAGTGAACGAATGCCCGCGCGCAAAGTCGGGCGGCTCACGCCCAGCAACTTCGCCAGATCTCTTTCCGGAGGCAACCGGTCGCCGGGCCTCAGTTCGCCACGATGAATCATGCCGCGCAGGTGCATCACGACGCCTTCCGAGGTCTGGCCCCGGCGTTCTGACGCGACGGCTTTGAATTTCGTTCGATCCGAATCGGTCATACCATTGTCTCCTTCCAGAGACCATCGCTTACCAATTCATACTCATCCAGAACATTAGGTAAGGAGTAACTTCCATTGGCCATTCATTCTAACGCAACCAATTGGTACTGTGAATTGATTCTCTCTTAACAATCGTCCGATCGGTATTACCAGTGAAAGTGGCACAGGCTTCAGCCTGTGAAGAGACCACAGACTGAAGTCTGTGCCACTTTCTCACGCCGTCACCACTTTCCCGTTCACCCTAACATTTTTCATGCTCAAGCGGTCCACATACTTGATCACGCTGCCGTCGGCGACGTTATCAAACGTGCAGTTCGAAAGTTGGACATCCGTAACGTGCGCCTTTTCTAAACCCTGGAGATCGAGCGCGTGTTTGCTCTTTCGACTTTTCAGATTATCCACCACCAGGTTTTTCAATCTGGGGATGTGCGGACCTTTGTCGCCTTCTTCGTAGTTGAAGTCTACGGTGATCGCTGCATCGGCCACTTCGCCAACTTCGATGTTGCGGAAAAAGAAGTTCTCGAGCTGGCCGCCGCGGAGCGCGTTGTTCTTAAAACGAATCGCAATGTTCAGATTCGGACTGTCCAACTGGCAATTCTCAGCAAACACGTTCCTCACGCCGCCGGAAATCTCGCTGCCGACGGTGATGCCGCCGTGTCCGTCGCGCATGCGACAATTCTGAATGACGATATTCTCTGACGGAATCCCAACTCGTCGCCCGTCATTGTTGCGGCCGGCCTTGATGGCAATACAGTCGTCTCCGGTCGCGAAGGAGCAGTCTTTGATCAGGACGTCACGACATGACTCGGGATCGCAACCGTCGGCGTTCGGCCCCGTTCGATCGGTGGCGTTCGCTTCCCGTTCAACTTGTACACCGCGAATAATGACGTTGTCACAAAGGACCGGATGAATTTGCCACATCGGCGAGTGGCGCAACGTCACGCCTTCGATCAAAACATTGCTGCACCGATAAGGTTGAATAAACATTGGCCGCAGGTACGCGCCTTCACCGAAGGTCCTGTCCTTCACCGGAGTTCCCTTTTCCACCATGTCATAAAGCAGCTTGCGGGCTTTGCTCTGTTCGGGCTCGCCTTTCTTCCAGCCACACTCGGGGCGACCTTTCCAGGGCCACCAGTGATCACAATCGGCATTCCCATCGATCACGCCCTGGCCGCTGATGGCCACGTTCCGCTGACCGATGGCATAGATGAACGGCGAGTAGTTCATCAGCTCCATGCCTTCCCAACGCGTGAAGACCAGCGGCAGATATTTTTTTGGATCCCGGTCAAAGAGAATCGTCGCGTTCCGGGTCACGTGCAGATTAACGTTGCTTCTAAGATGAATGGCGCCGGTGAGAAATTCTCCTTCAGGGACAATTACCCTTCCTCCGCCCGAACGACTACAGGCAGCGATTGCTTTGGCGAACGCCTCAGTGCAATCGTGGCGGCCGTTACCAATCGCGCCAAACCTGTTGATGGAGAAATCTCTTCGGGGAAATATCGGAGCCCTGACTCGTCGTAGAATTCGATTAACTTCGGGCCAATGGTTCGCATCAGCCGGCATCAGCGCCGGCATCACGGCTCGACCAAAAGCCTCGGATGTGAGTGCTGCCAGACTCAAGCCTGCGCCGCTGGCCAGGGCGCTCTTCAAAAAGTCGCGACGGTTATTCATGCTGCTCCTACTATTTGCGTCAGACGCCATTTCATAATCAGCCATCCTTTCGACTCACTTTGCCGAGCCACATTACGCCCTCTCGCCTCATCCCGCAAGAGACATTTGGTCAATCCACTGGTAATACCCGCAACCCGCCGCCAAAATAATTGGTCATAAAACAGCTTGACAGATTTTCGAGCCTGACGCAGAATAACGCCGTTCAAATGGCATGATTACGCTCACGGCTGGATTTAGAGCAAATGCGAGCACGCGATATTGGTAAGACCACCAAGCATTCAGCGCCCAACTTTGCCGGAGCTGAACGGTTGTTGATTTCTTAATTCAGCAGCACGTCCACGTGAGTAGCCCGTCTGGTTTTTCATTATCAAAAGAAGTGACTTTGAGTACGCACTCATGGTCGTTAGCCATCCATTGTTCGAGCCTGACATAGACGACGTACGAAAATCTTTCTCTTCGAGATTTGGAGGTTGGACATGACTTCTTCGATCTATCGCTTCTCTCTTGTCATCCTGGTGCTTCTCTTGACCGCGTCATTCGCTTCCGCTCAGGACTACCGCGGCAAAGTACAGGGTGTGGTTACCGATGAAAACTCGTCGGCTATTCCGGGCGTACAAGTCGTTCTGCGCAATATCCAAAAAGGCGTGGAGGTTACTCGTCAGACCGATGATGACGGGCGCTACGTCTTTGACTTCGTCGAGCCCGGCGAGTACGTCGTCGTCGCTGAACACTCAGGCTTCAAAAAAGCTGTGCAGGAAAATGTGATCGTGCGCGTTCGCGGTGACATTTCGGTTAACCTGAAAATGTCAGTCGGCGGCGTGCAGGAAACTGTCACGGTTGAAGCGCCGCCAATCGCGCTGCAATTTGGTTCGAGCAGCACGCTCTTGACCGTCGAGAACAAGGTCATTGATCAACTGCCAATCAGAGGTCGCAATCCTTACAACGTGGCCACGCTCGATCCAACTGTGTCGCCGGGCACCGGGACCACATCCAACGAGAATCGGCCGTATCACCACGCCTATGCGAGTGACTTCGACGCCGGCGGGCAAACTATCAGAGCCAATGATGTTTTGCTTGATGGCGTGCCGTTGGTTTCGAGTTACAAGAGTTCTTACACGCCTTCGCTCGATGCCGTTCAGGAAGTGACGTTTCAAAAGAATGCCATTGATTCCGAATACGGATACAGCGCCGGCGGCGTAATCGTCCTGAACATGAAGTCAGGAACGAATGATTTTCATGGGACAGCAATCGCCAACTGGCGTAATCCAAAGCTAAATGCCTTTAGCGATCCCACCATCAACCGAACATTGGGGGCGGACGAAACAAATTTTCGCGGCACCAACTTGAAAATTTATGGTGGCACAATTGGCGGCCCAATTATCAAGAACAAGCTGTTCACCTTCACGTCGTACGAGCATTGGAATGACGCTTCGCCATTGCCCTTCACCTTGACGGTCCCGACCGAGTTGGAACGCGCGGGCGATTTCAGTCAATCGACCCGAAACGGCGTCATTCGCACGATTTACGATCCGATGACCTCGACGGGAACCAGCGGCACTCGCACCGCTTTTACCGGTAATAAGATTCCCTCCGCTCGCTTCGATCCGACCGCGCTAAAACTTTTGGCGGAGATTCCTTTGCCCAACTTGCCCGGCAGCCAGGACAATCTTCAGGGGTTTAAGGTTAACCAGACAACCTACTGGAATTTCTCACAACGAGTTGACTGGAATTATTCCGAGAAAATGAAGATGTTCGTGCGCTATGGCCAGTTCAAGGCGCACCTGCTCGAGTCCAATCCGACCGGCAAAAAGATGTTGCCGGTCAACGGCAGTAATCGCTATGGACTCAGCATCGCCGCCGACCTGGTTTACACGATCAATGCGCGAATGGTCCTGAACCTGCGCGCAAACTATCACCAGTTGACCGACGAGTACGCGGCCCCCCCTTCGTTAATCGGCCGCGAAGGCATCGCCAATTTGTTCCCGACCAACTTCTGGGAATCGCTTTACACCTTCCCGCAGTATTACTACCCGGCTTTTGATGTCGGGCCGAGCACCAACCGGATCGGTCGTCCGGGCCGTGAGTTCTGGCAGCATCCGCAAGGCTACGGAGCTTCTGCGCGCATGAACCTGTATCAGGGCGCGCACACGATGAAGTTCGGCGGCGAGTATCGCGTCGATCGCGGCAAGGGCGCGCGCTTTGAGCCGCTCACCTTCAACATCAAACAGGCGCTGACGGCCAACGCCAACTCCAGCCCGAACCTGAACACCTCCGGCAGCGAGTGGGCCACTTTCCTTTTGGGTTACATTGATAACGCTTCGATTGCGGCGCGCGTGCCGATCCAGGAAGCGGTGACCCTCGGCTACGCGTCCTATTTCATGGACGATTTCAAAGTCAACAATCGTCTGACTTTGAACCTCGGATTGCGTTGGGAATATGAGCCGGGTCCGGTGGATCGAGGAAACAGGCTTTCGCAGCAGCTCGATCTCACCCAACCAATTCCCGAGATGATCGCGACTCCGCCGGCGATTCCGGTAGCGGTCACCAATCTGTTGGCTTCGAAAAATGAAAGGCACACTTTCAACGGCGCTTGGATCTTCACGAGCGCAAACAACCGGCACGCCTGGAACCGAAAGGTGATGAATCTCTTGCCGCGTTTGGGCGGAGCATTTCGCCTCGACGATCGATCGGTGATCCGATTTGGCTGGGGCCGTTACATCTCGCCCTCATCCAGAATCCGCGATCCGTTGGGTGACTTCGTGAACCAGTATGCGGGCTTTTCCACGAGCACGCCCGCGCCCGGAACTATCAACAATGGCAGGCCGCAAGCCACGCTATCCAATCCCTTCCCCGTAGCCCTGGCCCCAATTCAGCAGCCGCTCGGTCAATCGCTTGGCCGCTATACCAACCTCGGCAACGCCATCGGCGCCGCCGGTAATGCGACTAACGGGATCGACCAGTATCAATTGAGGCCGGCGGTTAACGATCGCATCAGCTTCTCGTTCCAGCGCGAAATTTGGAAGCGCTTCATCGTGGACTTTGAATACTTCCACAATCACGAGAATAACCTTCCTTACGCCGTCGACATCAACATGGCCGATCCAAATTTCTCGTACGAGACGCCGAAATCAGTTTTCAACCTCTCGGTGCCTAACCCCTTCCTGAATTATTTGACGCCTACTACGTTCCCGGGCTCGCTGCGCACTCAAACGACTATCGCTCAGAGTGCACTGCTGCGGCCCTTCCCGCAGTACGGCGCCATCAACCAGACAAACACCTCCGGCAGAGGCGAGCATTTGCACTCGTTTGAGGTTTCTATCCAACGGCCATTTACCAACGGCGTCAGCATTCTGGCGGCTTATGCCTACCAGCGCGAACAGACGCAGGAATTTTTCGACGACCTGGCGACCTATGCTCGTCGCTTCGAATGGCGCGATACCGATACGCCGCGGCAACGCTTTACCAGCGCCATTCGCTGGGACCTGCCGTTCGGCAAAGGTCGCACATACATGAAGGACGCGTCAGGTGTGGTGGACGCGGTGCTCGGAGGCTGGACGTTGACGACCACGACCCGCATTTACTCGGGCCGGCCGCTCTTCTTCAGTCAAAACCTTTTGGTTTCCGGCAATCCGAAGATCAGCAATCCAACTACCACCAAGTGGTTTGATACGTCCAAGTTTACGCGTCTGCCGGTTACCACGCACCCCGACGGTGTCACTGTCCTGACGACCGACCCTCAGAACCTGCACAAGCGCGACAACCCGTGGACTTTCCCCGGATTGTACGGGCCGGGTATCTGGCAAAGTGACATGACGATGAGCAAGTCGTTCTCGATCACTGAGCGTTTCAAACTCGAAGCTCGGATGGAAGCCTACAACGTGTTCAATCGCGTACAGCGCGCGAATCCGGTCACCGATTTCACGAGCGCGAACTTTGGGAAAATCGCCACTGTTCCGAGCGGAAAACTCGTTGCCTACAACGGACGTGAAATCCAATACGGCCTGCGTTTCGTTTTCTAAGAAATGCAGAACACTTGAGTCATTTCTGGAGGGGGGCGCTTTGCGCCCCCCATTTGTTAGCTAAGCTTTGGCAACCCGAATTGCAAGCCAGTAGCCGGTTGTCGGAGCGAAGCGGAGACCACCGGTACGAAGCAAGGTGTGCAAGCCGGACATTGTTTACGTTTTAGACCGGGGACATCGTTTACACTTTTGCGCCCCGAGCTCGATGCCATGCTTTCACTGGCGTAAGCCTTCGGTTTTT